>Ga0068860_100000339_pt1 | contig 63571 bp, 64 predicted proteins | sample KBSSwiS32_FD_66597 | JGI IMG/M metagenome (GOLD analysis project Ga0068860, IMG submission 66597) | Switchgrass rhizosphere microbial communities from Kellogg Biological Station, Michigan, USA - KBS Switchgrass S3-2 | ecosystem: Host-associated > Plants > Roots > Rhizosphere > Soil ... | reverse complement strand
CCCTAGCGGCGCGCGGCTTGGTACGTGTCACGTCGGGACGTGGCGTGGAGGTGAGTCAGTTTGGCTCCGAAGATGTCGCGGCCTCAATGCGGCTCCTGGTGCGCGGCCACGAAGAAGTGGACTACGGCAAGGTCAACGAGGTGCGTACTGCTCTCGAGGTGCAGGTCGCTGGGCTGGCCGCGCAACGGGCGGTGCCAGAAGACATTGAGCGCCTCCGCCAACTCTGCGACGAACATGAGCGCAACCTGGAGCAGAGGAACCTGGATGCAGCTGCGGAGTGCGACTTTCAGTTCCACCGGGAACTGACCCGCTCATCGGGGAACGTGTTGCTCCTCGCTATGTTGGACTCGATCGCCGACGTCTTACGTGAGGTGCGCAACCAATCGATGACCGAGCCCCATGTCGGTGAGGATGGTCTGCGTGCGCATCGCCGCATTCTAAAATGCGTCAGCGCCAGGAAACCGGAGGCAGCACGCAGTGCAATGATCGAACATCTCGCAGCAGCGGAACGCGTCTGGCAGGACATGGAGATGCGTGCGAACAAGTCGATGCCACCGAGAACGAAGCGCACGAACAAATAAGGGGCTCTCGTTATGAGTCAACGGTTAAACGCCAGACGAGCGATCGTTACGGGTGGTGGTTCGGGCATTGGTCGCGCTGCAGCACTCAAGCTCGCCGAAGAAGGCGCGAGCGTTGCTGTGCTTGACGTCAACGTTGAGGCGGCGAAGCAGGTAGTGGCCAACATCATCGCGGCGGGTGGCAAGGCGCTTGCCGTGTTCGCAAACGTGACGGATGAAACGCAGGTGGCCGATGCCCTCAGCAGGGCCGAGGGACACTTCGGGGGACTTGACACTGTCATTGCCAACGCCGGTATCTTGCTTTTCGGACGAGATACAGTCGCCACTGATCTCGATCTTGAAACTTGGAAGCAGTGCATTGACGTGAATCTGACGGGCATGTTCCTAACGTGCAAGCATGGACTGCGGGCCCTGCAGCGCAATGGCGGTGGCTCAGTCGTCATCACCGCCTCCCCGACTGGGACGCATGGTTGCGCTCCTACATTGACGGCCTATAGCGCGAGCAAAGCCGGTACGTTGGGTTTGATGCGTATTCTCGCAATTGACTACGTGAAAAAGAACATTCGGGTTAACGCGGTGCTGCCGGGGACGACTAGCTCGCCGTTGGTGACGACGCTGATGGATAATCCAGCGACAGCTGCGGAATTCCTTGACAAGATCCCCATGGCGCGCGCGGCGGATCCAGGGGAGATTGCGAACGTGATCGCGTTTCTGGCATCGGACGAAGCTTGCTATGTGACTGGCGCTGCCTGGTACGCAGATGGCGGACTGACTGCGATATAGAGGGTACTCCGCACTGTCAGGCTGTCACGCTCTACATCGCACTGGACTCTACCGCGTCCAAGGCGCTGCCCCGTGAGAATCGATGCCATATCGTGCGGTGGCAGTGGCTACCGTTCCAGCGGAGATCCGATCCTCGCTCACCAGCGCATGCAGCGCCGCAACAATTATGTGGTGCCGGTCGACTTCGAAAAATCGGCGCAGCGCGCAGCGAGTGTCACTGCGACCAAATCCATCTGTGCCCAGCGCTACGAAATGTTGCCTCACGTAGGCGCTGATGAGCTGCGGATACGCGGCCACGTAGTCTGTGGCTGCAATGACAGGAAATGGTTCCGCCAGACAGCGGGCGACATAGCTGACGCGTTTAGACTCTTCCGCATGCAGGCGGTTATAGCGTTCGGTTTCACGCGCATCACGTGCCAGTTCGCTAAAGCTCGTCACGCTCCACACATTGCTCCCGATCTGCCACTCCGTTGCCAGCAAATCTGCCGCGGCTATGACTTCCCGCAAGATTGCCCCCGATCCCAGCAGGTGAACGCATCCGCGCTCTCCCTCCGGTCGATGACTCGCGAACTCGTACAGGCCCCTGATGACACCCTCCCGCGCAGCAGGCGGCAAATCCGGTTGCTCATAGTTCTCGTTCATTACCGTCACGTAATAAAAAACGTCGTTCCCCTGCTCCACCATTGATCGCGCACCATGGTCTAAGATCACTGCGACTTCGCCAGCGAAGGCAGGGTCGTAGGCCCGACAGTTTGGAACCGTGGCTGCGATCACATGGCTCGTGCCGTCCTGATGCTGTAAACCTTCGCCACTGAGGGTCGTGCGCCCAGCTGTCGCGCCGAGCAGAAAGCCACGCGCGCGTTGATCTGCCGCCGCCCAGATATGATCGCCAACGCGCTGAAACCCAAACATCGAGTAGAAGATGTAGAACGGCAGCAATGGCAGGTCATGTACGCTGTAGGCGGTTGCAGCGGCAACCCATGACGAGAGCGCACCGGCCTCTGTGATGCCCTCTTCTAAAAGCTGTCCGTCACACTTCTCCCGATATGCCATGAGGGATTCCGCGTCTTCGGAGTCGTAGAGCTGACCTAGTGGCGCGTAAATGCCGATCTGACGGAAAAGACCGGCCATACCGAAAGTGCGGGCTTCGTCGGCAACGATCGGAACTATGCGCGGCCCAAGCGCTTTGTCCTTCAGCAACCCACTTAGCAAACGCACCGCGGCCATAGTGGTGGACATGACCTTGCCTGCGGGTTGCAAAGCGAACTGGCCGTACGATTCGAGCGGAGGCACGATCAACCGCTGCAAGCCAGGCTTGCGCGCGGGAACGAACCCCCCAAGCGCTTGGCGACGCTCACGGAGGTAGCACATCTCTGGCGAATCGGCAGGCGGACGATAGAACTCGAGGTTAGCGACCTGCTCGTCGCTCAGCGGCAGTTGGAATCGATCGCGCATCTGGCGCAAGTCCTCGGTTTCAAGCTTTTTCTGCTGGTGGGACGTCATGCGGGATTCGCCGGCGGCTCCCATCCCATACCCCTTCTTGGTTTTTACCAAAATGACCGTGGGCTGGCCGCAGTGCTCGCGTGCGACAGCAAATGCCGCGTATAGCTTGCGCAGGTCATGGCCGCCACGATTCAGCGCATCGACATCGTCTGCGGATAGATGCGCGACCAAGCGCTTAACCTCGGGATCGGCATCAAAGAAGTGATGGAGATTGTATTCAGCGTTCTTTGCGCCAAGCGTCAGATACTGACCATCGACGATGTCAGCAAACCGACGCAAAAGTGCATGTTCTCGATCACGGGCAAAAAGTACGTCCCAGTTTGATCCCCAGAGCACCTTGATGACGTTCCAGCCGGCACCGATGAACAGCGCTTCGAGTTCCTGGATGATCCGTCCGTTGCCTCGGACGGGGCCGTCTAGGCGCTGGAGATTGCAGTTAATAATGAAGGTAAGGTTGTCGAGGTTCTCGCGTGCGGCCAGTGTTAGCGCGCCAATCGACTCGGGCTCGTCCATTTCGCCGTCGCCGAATACGCCCCAAACGTGGCGTTCATTTGTGGCTGCAAGGCCGCGATGCGCGAGATAGCGCATGAGCCGCGCTTGATAGATGGCGTTGATGGGACCGATCCCCATCGAGCCGGTCGGGAATTGCCAGAACTGTGGCATGAGCCACGGGTGGGGGTAGGAGGACAGGCCCAGACCCGCGACTTCCTGTCGGTAGTGAGCGAGCTGATCTGCCTCGAGGCGACCTTCGAGGAAGGCACGGGCGTAGATGCCGGGTGCGGAGTGCGGCTGAAAGAAAATGAGATCACCACCTTGCGGCGCAGCGGGACCGCGGAAAAAGTGGTTAAAGCCGATTTCAAAGATCTCGGCCGCTGACGCGTAGGTGGCGATGTGACCGCCAAGCTCGCTGTAGGCGCGATTAGCGCGGACGACCATGGCCAGAGCGTTCCAGCGCATGAGGGCGGTGAGACGCTCTTCTAAGGCGACGTTGCCCGGGTGCGGAGACTGGTCGGCGACTGGAATGGTGTTGCAGTAGGCGGAATAAGGTGAAGAAGGCGGTGTCAGGCCGAGATCGCGCGCATAAAAATTCAGCGCGGCCAAGAGCTGCAGACCACGCTCTGGGCCAGCGTACTGCACGACGGAGGAAAGCGCATCGAGCCACTCTCGTGTTTCGATCGGATCGGAATCCTCTGCGAGGTACATACGGGCAGACGCTCGCGTTGGCATGCCTTCATACCTTCTCTGTGGTGTTTACATTGCGCTGCCGAAAGCCGATAGCACGCTTCTGCAGCGTGCACCCATCCGCAGATGCCGCCGCAATGCATCAGGAACGCGCGTGACATCCTAGGCGGCCAGCGACCGAGTCCTTAGAGCGGCCTCAGCAGCTACTTCGCTGCGATAATCGCGATCTCAATCTTGTGGGCTGGCGTAAACAGTGCGGCTTGCACCGTTGCGCGAACAGGTGCTGATCCTGCGGGAACCCATGCGTCCCATTCCTTGTTCATATCGGCGAAATCGGCCATCGTGGTCAACCAGATGTTCGCCGCCAAAACGCGGGTCTTGTCGGAGGCGACTTCACTCAGGAGCGCATCGATCTTCCGAAGAACTTGTTGAGTCTGACCCCGAACGTCTGCGGCCGCATCGTCCGCCACCTGCCCCGCAAGATAAATGGTGTCTCCATGAACCACGACCTGGCTCATCCGCTCGTTGGTCCGAATGCGTCGAATGCTCATCATGTCACTCCTGTTTGTGCTCTATCGTGCAGCGTAAGATCTGAGTGTGCGCCAAATGTTAACGCTTCGATCACGTTAGCTGTTCGCGCAGCCAACTATGCAAAGCGACTCAGCGAGTAAGGCAGCGGATCGATCGCCGGTCGCGCCTGAGTAATTATATCGGCGACTGTCTTGCCCGAACCGGCCGCCACGGTCCAACCAAAATGCCCATGCCCGGTGTTCAAAAAGAGGTTTTTCACGGGCGTGGTTCCAATGATCGGGACCCCATCCGGACTCATGGGCCGAAACCCTGTCCAAGGTTGGATTTCACCGGGCGGAACAGTTAGGGCAAATGCAGGGTAGAGCCGACGCAGCATGTTCATCAGGTTAGCAACGCGGGAAGGATCTATGCGGGCATCGTAGCTAGCAAATTCAGCCGTCCCCGCCACCCGTATACGGTCCCTCCCTAGAGGAACCACCGCGATGTGAAGGGCAGGATCACCGACTGGAATCTGGGGTGCCGACGATCTGTTTCCTCGCGGCAACGTTATGGAGTAGCCCTTTACTGGCCGAACTGGTAGTCGGACCCTCGCCGTCCGCGCAAGTGCGGGGCTGTAACTTCCCGCAGCCAGTACATATACATCTGCGTGGAAGGAGCGGTCGCGATCGTCCACAACTCCGGAGATGCAGCCAGACTCGAGCAGGAAACGCTGACAAGTGACGTTGTAGAACAATTTGGCGCCACGCTCCCTGAGAGAGCGATCCATGGCATCACAGAACTGGTAGGCGTCCCCGCCTTCGTCACCCGGAAAATGAGTGGCAGCAGCGATCGAGGAAGCGATTTGCTCGAGAGCAGGCTCGAGCTGGATGACGTCATCTCGTTGCAGACATCGATAGGTAAGCCCGTGGGGCACCAGCGCCTCTACCCACGTCTGCGCCCGTTCAGCAGCAGTCTCGCTTCGGAAGATCTGCAACGAGCCACGTGTATATGAGCCGAAGTGAAAGTTTGGCATCTGGCGAAACGCGCGCATCAGGTCGAGGCTATAGAGAGCCAGGCGGAGATTTTTTAGCGTATTGGCGAAGAACTTGTCGGCCGTGCTGTCTCGAAGAAACCTCAGCCCCCAACCAAACAATGACGGCAGTGCACTCGCGCGGATCCTCAGCGCCGGTTGACTTTGACACAATTGACTCAACAGTAAGCGAGTGATCCCCGGAGAATTCCACGGTGCCACCACACTTGGATGCAAAAGCGCTCCGTTCCCGAAGCTAGTTTCAAGCCCGGGACCGGGCTGGCGCTCAAGCACCGTGACATCCACCCCGGCATCCACGAGATAGTGAGCGGCCGCAAGTCCTGCCAGGCCGGCGCCGATAATGACGACACGCACACCAACCCCTAGTATCTGGACACGGTTGGTTATCCCCGCACCTATTCGGTACACGATCGATCGTACCAGACCCACTCGCCGTTGCTCGCGGGCAACGGCGCAGCCGAGCTTGACCCCATGAGATTGGTATACCATCATACCGCATGGTGGGTCAAACTGGGCGATACGGCTGATGAGCGAACCGAAGCCGGTGCCGGAGGGTGACAGAAGGAGGCTGCCGGACTCTGAGGCGCCGAGAAATGAAAGCTGGAAGGCTGAATACGGGCAGTTGCTCCTCCAACACAATGACGCGTTGGTCAACTATGTGTACTCCTGGGTTCGCTCCCGCGCTGATGCAAGAGACATCGTGCAGGAGGCCTACGTCAGATTTTTCCGGCTGGGCGATCCGACGACCATCAGCCATCTTCGCGCTTTCTTGTTTAAGATCGCGAAGAACATTGCAACCGATTTCATCCGGAAGCGCATTGTGCGAGATGCGTTTGCTGATGAGGAGTCTCTTCGATCCAACAATGAATCCCCGTCGCCCGAGAGGATATGGCTGGCGAACGAGGAGCTAACAGCACTGCAACGCGCAATCGAGACGCTTCCGCCCAGAACCAGAATGGCGCTTATGCTGGTAAGAGAAGACGGTATTAGCTACGAGGACCTTGGAGAGAGGTTGGGCATCAAGACGCATAGTGCACGTCGCTTGATTGAACGTGCAATGGAATACCTGATGGAAGCAGTCTCTGAGGAAACCCAAAATCCCCGCAGACGGCGATGAACAGTCAGCAAAGATGAGGAGGGCGATTCAACCCGGGGCCGATGGCGTGTCTCGCGCCAATGCTGAACGGAGATTGCGCCAGATTCGACGGGCCAATCGGAACTGTCGGAGATGGGCGGGGTCCGCCGACCAACTTGCCCACTCGCCGAGATCTTTGTCCGACAGCGTCAGTGGGCCATCGTGCTCAAACTTAAGCAACCAGCGCACCGCTGCCCGTGTCGGACTATCCTCTCTGTTTCCTTGCTTTCGTCCGTACATTTCCTGCCGTCTCAAAAGTCCTATCCTTATTGGAATATTGTCCCGAAGCAAGAGGCGGCAGCCTCCCTTCCAAAGAACAGCCGATTGCCCCCGAAATAGGCCAAGGCGCCCGCAGAAAAGCGTAGGGAACAAGCGGCATGGGCATCTTGGGATCCACCCCAGTTCGAAAATACCAACGCTAGAGCGAGACGGACCAAGTCGGTATATGCGACACGCTAAAAATCTATTCGAATCAGTGGCGCAACCCCTACGGGACGCGGTAAGTTTTTGACTCGTGCGAGGCGATCGAGGCCACATTCGACAAAATGAGTCACACGAATTCATTTCTCGTCCGATTGACAGCGGATTTTTTTGAGAAGGGTAGGCTGAAGTATCAGGACATCGGTCTTCGCACGTTCGAGAAATATCCGGATATAAAGTATGACTACTTTCCTGAACATCTTGCCGAGATCTCGCCCGGGCAGATCGCTGGCGCCCAAGGAATCATTGTTCTAACACCCTCCGTCACCCGCGCCACGTTAGCCGGCGCTTCGGAAACGCTCGCGATTGGGCGCTTCGGCGTCGGATACGACGCCGTCAACGTCCCCGCGTGCACTGATGCGGATGTCGCAGTCTTCATCACAGCAGGAGCGGTTAACCGTTCGGTTGCGGAAGCGACGCTCTGCTGGATGCTGGGGCTCTCGCACAATTTAGTTGTCAAAGACCGCCTCGTGCGGACGGGTGACTGGCATGCGCGATCGAAATATATGGGCTCGGAGTTGCGCAATCGCACACTCGGGGTGATCGGCTGCGGTGGCATTGCGCGCGCGCTCATCGAGCTCACCCGCGGCTTCGGAATGAATCAACCGTTGGCGTTCTCCCCGACCCTCGATGAACCTCGTGCACGGGAGCTCGGCGTTCGTGCCGTGGCTTTGGATCAATTGCTTCAGCAGGCGGATTTCGTCTCGATTCACTGCCCTCTCAACGCATCCACCCGCGGATTGATCGGCGAGAGGGAGCTTAGATTAATGAAACCCACTGCGTATCTTCTGAATACGGCTCGGGGCGGCATCGTTGAGGAAGACGCGCTCTTCGAAATCTTGAAGGAACAACGCATCGCAGGGGCTGCGCTCGACTGTTTCGTCGAAGAGCCTGTGACGAAACCGCACCGCTTGGGGCAGCTCGATAACGTGATTTTGGCTCCGCACTCCATCGCCTGGACACATGAGCTATTCCGCGACATCGGCCGCGCCGTCACAGCCGGGATGATCGAGGTGGCTCACGGCAAAAAACCGCATGGGCTTCTCAATCCCGAGGTGTACGAACGCCCGGGATTTCGCCGGAAGCTCAGCATTCATGGATTACCTACATAATGGCGACACCCTGCCGAAGTGATGACCTAGCGAATCCAGGACGCGAAGTCCCCGTTCAGTTTCGCAAGACATTGCGAGTTCAGGACTTGGTCCTCTTCGGTGTGATCTGCGTGACCCCTACCGCGCCGATCCCGTCGTTTGGGATTCTGCAGAAGCTGTCGCATGGCCAAGCGGTCACGGCGATTGCGTTCGCGATGCTGGCGATGCTTCCGACTGCCTTCAGCTACGGAAGCATGGCAGCTCGATATCCAGCGACTGGCGCCGCCTACACGTACGTATCGCGCGGCTTGCATCCACACCTAGGATTCCTAGCCGGTTGGGCAACCTCACTGGATTACTTTCTGATTCCGGTTGCGAGCGTTATTTATTGCGCTGTGACCATGCACCGAGTGATGCCGGCAATTCCCTACATCCTGTGGGCAGCGTTCTTCGCCGCACTGTCCACCTTCTTAAACCTCCGCGGCATTCGTACCGGCGTCCGAGCCAATCAATTGCTGCTCGCCGTCACGTCCGTCGTCGTCGTCGCGATCATCGCACTTGCAGTCCACTACGTATCGGGAGCACAGGGGCCGACGGGCCTAGTTTCGCTGGCTCCCTTCTATCAGCCCGCGGTATTCGATCTGCGCACAATAGCCACCGCCACTTCCTTCGCTGCCCTCACTTACATTGGGTTCGACGCGGTGACCACGTTGGCGGAGGAAGTCGAGAATCCCACACGGAACATTGCTCGCGCAACCGTATTGGTGTGCCTCATCACCGGGTTAGTCAGCGTTCTCATTGTGTACCTGGGGCAGCTGGTGTGGCCCTCCTATCATGAGTTCCGAGACTTTGACACGGCCTTTCTCGACGTTTCGCAACGAATCGGCGGCGGCATACTCTTTACGGCGGTGGCCATCGTGCTGGTTCTCGCAACCTTTGGCTCCACCTTGACGGGGCAAGCTGGGGGTGCGCGTCTGCTGTTTGGGATGGGGCGCGCGGGGGTACTTCCACAGCGTCTGTTCGCGCATCTGGACGCCAAAAGTCTACAGCCGAACTACAACGTTTGGTTCGTGGGTCTGGTCGCGATCGCGGGCGCCACGTTGCTGAGCTTTGAACGTGCCGCGGAGCTATTGAACTTTGGCGCGTTTCTCGCGTTCATGGGAGTTAATCTCGCGGCCATGCGTGCGGCACTGAGCGGGTTGAGGGCCGGGGTGACCCTGCAAATCCCATCCGCTCTCGTCTCGTTGCTCGGGTTCTTGAGCTGCTTGGGCATCTGGTTGAGCCTTCCCGCTCCCGCGCGGCGCCTCGGTTTTGCGTGGATGGCTATCGGTGTTATTTACCAAGTGATCCGGACCCGTGGATTTCGCACTCCACTCGGATTCGCGCTAGACAGTAGTTCCAATTTGTAGGGTTACTCTATTGTCAACCATCACTGCTCATCCACAAAACTCAGATGTTGTAATAAGGCGGTGAGATTGCTCTGTCACGCTACCAAATTTCCACAATAGGAATTGGAGTAACAAAGCGGCCACCCCAACTCCGAATGTGCGACATCTGCCACATGATCTCGTCCTTCAAGTTCCATGGAAGCAGGAGAAGGTAGTCCGGCTTCGTTTCAGCAATTTTCTCTGGCGCATAGATCGGAATTCGCGTCCCTGGCAGGTAATTGCCTTGCTTGTGCGGGCTACGGTCCACCGTATAATCAATGAAATCGGTTCCAAGACCGCAATAATTCAGCAGCGTGTTACCCTTACCCGGAGCACCGTACGCAGCTACGCTCTTACCACCGCGCTTCGCCTTGATCATAAAATCCAACAGTGCGCGCTTGGATTCCTTTACGCGCTCACCGAACTGACTGTAATAGTCGAGATTGGAGTGTCCGGCCCTCGCTTCGCGCTCCTTCATCAGCATAACGCGCGCATGCGTGGGTTTGGTGGGGTCGTCGACGTGACACCCGTATATTCGAATCGAGCCGCCATGGGTCGGTAGCTCGTCGACGTCAAACAGTCTCAATTCATGGCTATCGAAAATATTCTCGACCGTTGAGAAGGACAAATACGAGAAGTGCTCGTGATAGATGGTGTCCCAGTAATTTTGCTCTATCAAATGCATCAACTGCGGGAACTCGATGGTGATAACCCCACCAGGGGCAAGCAGAATTTTTAGGCCCGCGACGAAGTCGTTAATGTCCGGTACATGAGCCAACACATTGTTGGCCACAATTACATTTGCCGCGCCCTCGGTCGTCAAGACCTCCCGCGCGGTCTGTCTGCCAAAAAACTTCGTAATCGTCGACACACCCTTTTGGCGCGCAACAGCTGCCGTGTTCGCCGTAGGCTCTATCCCCAGTGCGGGTATGCCAGCGCGTACAAAGTATTGCAAGAGATATCCATCGTTGCTCGCCACTTCGATCACCCTGCTTCGTGCCGTGAGATCGAACCGCGCAATTATCATGGCAACGTAAGTCTCTGCGTGCTTGAGCCAAGTCTCTGAGTAACTGGAGAAGTAGCCATACTCCTGATCGAATATTCCCTCCGGTGCGATATAGCCCGGCAGCTGTACTAGGAAGCATTCGCTGCATACATATACATGTAACGGGTAAATCGACTCCGCCTGATCGAACCGTTCTGGAGTGATGTGCCGTTGGCAAAGGGGACTTGTACCGAGGTCGACAACGGAATCTCTAAGGGTAGCCGCACAAAATCTGCATTCGTACCGGGACTCTTTCGTGCCGAGAGCGTTCGCTCGCTGAACCGCTTGGACATTATTCATACGTAAACTCCCGGCACCGGTCTGCATCACCACGCCTCGAGGGCGTCCAATCTGAACGAATCTTTCAGAAACAAACCTTCCTTGCATGAAAGGCTTCCGCAAAACCAGTTGGGGAGCCACACTCGATGCCGCGCAATCGTGCTAGAGCGCGAAATGTGTCCTCGGTAAACCACGCCCGGCCCCGTTGTGACGAGAAGCATTCCATGAGCACCCGTACTTTTTGATTCAGATCACCGGCGCCGAGCGGAGCAAACAAATTGGGATGTCCAAGATCGCCTTCATACTTTGGAATTTCATATTCGAGAATCAGATGCGAACGAAAGGTGTTCCAAGTCAACTGCGCAAGCAACGCGTGATCTTGATGCCTGTCCTGTAGACAATGCGTTAAAACCATGCATGGGTCGAGGCGGTCCTTCAGATCCTCGAAGGAGCTTTTAATGAGTTCCATATTCGCAGGGAAGAAGCTTGGCCGAAAATCAAAAAAGCACAGCTCCGTCACCGTACCCAACAGAGATCCAGCCGCTCTCCTGGACTCTGGTTCTCGAACCTGGTCGCGCGAAAAAATTGCCCATACAAACCGAACTTCGGGGTTGTCGCGCGCAAGACGGAGCAACGTACCGGCACAGCCGATCTCGATGTCATCACAATGCGCCCCGATGCAAAGAACCGGGCGTTGATCTGTGAGACCTCGCAGCAGTAGGGGCAACACTCGACGGCTCCTGTTTCTCTATAGGCAGCACAGCACTGCCGTGCCTTGCACGCTCAGCTCGACATGTAGCGCCCGATCTGCTCAATGCAAAGCGCTCGCGCTTTCTCTGCGTTACCATGACGAAAGAACCAATCCGCCGTCCAAGCCAGCGCCATATCTAGTGGTAGCTTCCGGGTCCAATTCAGCTCGCGAACGGCCTTCTCCGAGTTTATACGGAGCTCGACTGTCTCGCTGGGGTAGGTGTGAGTAGCGGGAACCCAGGCCGGATGTATACGCCATCTCCTAGAAAGCGCCTCAGCAACTCGCGATACAGGTTGCATGTCGGTGTCTGGCGGTCCGAAATTCCAATTGCCGCAGTAATGTTCGGCATCCCGATATAGCGCTTCCGCCAGAGTCATGTAACCCGATAGACAATCGAGTACGTGCTGCCACGGTCTTATCGCTTGGGGATTACGGAGTGCAACTGGTCTGCCATGAGAAAAGGCGTCAATGGCCTCCGGAACTAGCTGGTGCGGTGTCCAATCACCGCCTCCAACAACATTCCCGGCTCGCGCATTGGCAAGCGCGATGCACGGCGTCCGCGATTCGGGGTTCGATAGATACGACTGTCTGAAAGCCTGCGCGACTAGTTCCGCGCAGGCTTTACTGCTGGAATAAGGCTCATGACCCCCAAGCGCATCATTCTCCCGATAGCTCCATAGCCACCCTTTATCCTCGTAAACCTTGTCCGTCGTAACGTTAACAATCGCACATGTTCCCGTAAGTCGGCGTGCGGCGTCGAGTACGCATGCGGTGCCAATTACATTGGTCGAATATGTTTCTATCGGTCGTCTATGGGCATTCAGAACAACCGATTGAGCCGCAAGATGAATTATAATTTCAGGCGCGATGCGAGCAACTGCGTCCGTTACCCGCACATGATCTCTGACGTCCCCATTAATGGAATCGACGACTTCGTGGATGTCCGCTTGCTCGTATAGGCTGGGTTGGGTGGGCGGCGGTAACGAGTAACCATACACTCGGGCACCCAGCTGGTTGAGCCACAAACTCAGCCAACTTCCCTTGAATCCGGTGTGACCGGACAGGAAAACTCTTTTGTTTCTCCAGAATTGTGGGTTCACTGCTTCCCTTGCTCACGGCCAACTGCCGTCGTTGTAGCAGTCCATGCCATTCGCTCAGAGCCTTATTCAGGCTATGATCGCCTATATCCTTCGGCTACTAGGCGCGCCAAGCCTAGTTCCGCTAACTCTGTCCAGCAATGGCGGCAGCGGAATTCTCACGTCGCACTGAATACGAAGAGAGCGGGTCATCGTCGCAGGCTACCGCTTCGGCATGACGTGCATTCGTAGGATGCTCCTGCCACACTTTCCATTGGCATGCCCCACTCGCCTCCAGACGATCAAAGTCCATCTTGTCTTTGAGGGTGTCCATACAATGCCAAAAACCTCCCCACGGGTACGCCATCAGCTTGCGCTGTGCGACGAGGCGGGCAAAAGGCCCTTCCACCAGTTCCTCGCCTTCCTTGACGTAATCGAAGATGTCCCGACGAAATATGAAGAAGCCTCCGTTGATCCAAAGCTGTTGATCCCGCATGGAGGCGATGCGCGTAACGACATTGTTCTCGTCGCTGGTGACGAAGTGAAAGCTCTGATTTCCGAGTACCGCCGCAAAGCTCGCCACGAAGTTTCTTCGCGGCAGGAATAGCTCCAGCTGCTCGTCAAATGGCAAGTCGGAAAGTGCATCCGCGTAATTGGCGAGAAATACTTCTTCGTTGATGAGGTATTTTCGCACACGCAACAATCGCTGCCCAATGTTACTATTCAATCCCGTATCGACGAACGTGATCTTCCAGTTATCCAGATCGCGACCGTGTAGCTCGATACGACGACCGCCCTCACCGAGGGTAAAGTCGTTCGACATCGCTTCGTTGTAGTGGAGAAAATACTCTCGGACGAGATCTCCCCGATAGCCGAGACACAGAATGAACTCGTTGTGTCCGTGGTGCGCGTAGTATCGCATCAAGTGCCAAAGGATTGGCCGATAACCAATGTTGACGAGTGGTTTGGGAACACTCTCGGAGTATTCTCGTAAGCGAGTTCCGAGGCCACCACAAAACAGTACTACCTTCATCACCTCATCCTCCACTCCACATTGGCCGACACGGCTGTGCCGAGGCTCATTTTTTCGACCGCTTCGTCTTGTCCATGACCATTAGAACACGCATCAGACGTTTAACTGACCGCGTGGGTCGCATTAGGAGCCCTCGTAATGCCACACAACAGTCCATTTCGGCGCGCCTGTCAACGTGCCATTGGAATTTGAATGCGGAAAGGCCACCAAGAAGGCGTTCTCGAGAGAGTAGCCCACGAATTGCTAGGCTCCGTCACTGCAATTGATTGTAGACATCGGAGCCGCGGGCCTGGGTGCACCGTCGAAGGTTTAACGTGGTCAACCAATAGCTTGAGTTCATGGGAATGTCAGTTAAGTCATGTTGATCGCTTGCGATCCAGGCATGCCCAGTTCGCGCAAGAACAGATTGTCAGGGACACCGTTCCTGAATACTACAGGGCTGAGCGTCGGACACACGCCACTGCCAGAAGTGGCGCCATGCACGTCGTTAGGTCGTAACGAAGCTAGTCACCGGACACGTCACCTCGAATTCTCGCTTGTAACGAATCGCCTCGCCCCGGGGCGTTCGGGGGATGCCGCAGTGCTTACATTGGCAACGGGGATGGTGCTAGTGTAAGGAGCGAGTTCAGCAGATCTCTAAAATTACGCTATCCGTCCCGGAGCAGCAGAGGTCTCGAGGCACGAGTGATCGAGGCAGCGCGCGAAAACTCCTCCCGAAGCAGGCAGACCACTGCGCCAGAACGAATTTCCAGAGAATTGCCAAGTGACGCCCATCTCAATTCGCAAAGCTCAGCAGCAAGATGCTAAATTCCTTGCTTGGGCCATTCTCACCGCAACGCGCAGCCACCTTCCGCGAGGCTGGTTTGATATCGCTCTGAATCGCACGGAGAGCGAATGTCTTGAGTTCCTGAAGCGCTTAACTACCACGCGTGCGCGCTCGCAGTGGCACTACTCCCGATTCCTGGTTGCGGATGGGCTTTCGGGCACGGCAGCTGCCATCTCTGCAGCCCCCGCCGGGGACGCCTATTCGATGGCGCCTATTGCGCTACGGGAGACACTAAGGGCTTGTGGCCTGTCTCCAGCGGAACGGGAGCTATTCTGGAAGCGGGGTGCTTATTTGTTTACCTGCACAACGCGACCAGACGATAGCTGTTTGACTGTTGAGGTCCTCGCGACCCGCCCGGAGGAAAGGGCACAAGGGTACACGGCTGCTTTACTGGCCCGTGCATTCGAGGATGGACGTGCCCAAGGACTGCGGGAAGCGCACATTACGTGCTTCATAGGCAACCTTGCGGCGGAGCGCGCGTATGGGCGCGCTGGTTTCCGGCTGGTAGACGAGCGGCGACACTCCGACTTCGAGGCCGTGGCCGGTGCTCCGGGCATTCGCCAATTTGTCAGGACGCTCTAACTCCAGTTGAACCATTATCGTCCACGGCGAGACGGTCATTCCCTTTAGTGATCGACACCAAGTCGAGCCATTTGAAGGAATTCAACACGATTGCCGTCGGGATCTTGGTAAAAGACAACGCGGCAATTGCCCTGTCTTGGCAGGGCCACGTCAAAAATCTCACTGGAAGGATGCAAGCCTTCCTCTTTCGTCCTGCTAATGTGAGCGTCTAGGTCAGAAACGAGGATCGAAACTAGACCAGTCTGGAGCGCGCAATCAAGCGCATCCTTCGACAGCGCACTGCTCGGTTGAAACTCCTGAATTTCGATCATCGCACCAACGCGTGAGACTCGTATCAACGCAAGTCTGACAGCGTCGAATGCACCCCTTGATAGCTCCCTGACGAGAGGTCCGCGGACAAGGGTATCCTCAATGAGATAGAATTGGAGTTTGTTGCAATAAAAGTCTAGGGCTCGATCCATTGATCTAACAAATAGATCGGAATGTAACACCATGTACGATTCCCGCTTCCTCTGCATTGCGGTTCCCTTCCTATCCAGCGCTGTCACACATAAAATTGAGGAATCTGTCGAATCAGCCACCTGTTAGAGTTCTTTCCATCCCAGGTCGGCCGGCGAGGCCCGGCATCACTCTTGTCCTCAGTTGTCCGTGATCCGGGGTATGTAACCCGGGTCTGGTGGCGGCGGGTAATAGCCAACAGGGCGGTACCCGGATGTACTCCGAGGTCACCTATAGCGTGGACGCCGAGACTGGCTACCAGAGGTCGTTGGACCGTCATTGTCAACATCAGGTGCGCATGACTGACATCGTGCAGCATGATGAGATCCAAGCCTTCGGCGGTGAGGACGTTTGTAAGGAGGCGCACCATGCCGTAGCTTTAGGCCGGACCGGAAGGCGCCTTCTGGGCAGCTTACCAGCCGACTCGTCACATCCGCAACACGCTCGGGGAAGAGTTGGTTCGCCAAGCTGCGTGAGGACGCACTCCTACAACCCGCCGTGACCCAAAATCACCAATAAATACATAGGAGCACCGCGCCCGAGTCTAGCGTTTTCAGTCAGAATGTGCTGCCCCAGCACGTGGTGTCTCGGGCGGCGTTCCCATGAACATGCCCCCGGCTCGCGAGACCACTAGGCAGCCTGTGTCAAGTGCCTCCGGTAGTAGCAACGCAATGGCGCAGAACACCCGTTCGACATGAATGACTTGATCAACTGTTTTATATGAACATGACAGTAGCGTTAAACCAAACTCGGGCACTGGATTGTATGACCGACGTCGCCTGTCGCTCCGAATTTACCTCCATAGACTTGTCATGACCAAAACTCGGAGTGTAAAAGGGTGGTCGGTACACGAGCCATGCCTTCGGCAAGCGTCGACAGGAAGCCCGATGTCACTCGGCGGGGAAGGCGTACGAAAACTCTACGGCGAAGAGCTTTTTGCCACGCTCGAACGCGACCTGTTGAGCCGGTGACGCTTACCCTCTCCAGTCGAGGCGCACCCCACGGTCGCTCTCTATCTGGTACTGACTATGGTGTCGCTGGCCACATTCTTTCATATGAGATTTCCGATGGACGCACGCTGCTTGGCTCTCCACCGGTAACCAGCCCACGCGCAGTTATGATACCAGCGCACACCGGCACGATCATCTAACGGAGTTCACCGATGAGTGCAGACACTACTCTCCTGCGGATCGCTACGGGAACGAGGAGTGACGATCTGGATTCACGATGGCAACCGTCGGTTGCGGGTGCCTGAAGGAGTAGACATGCCGGAAGAAATGGAGCAGCTGCGGGCGCAACGGTCCGAAATACTAGAACTACTACAGGGAAGTTCTTCGATCTCGCGCATTCCACTTGAATCGCAAATTCGACCTTCGGAGATTCCACTGACAGCTATGCAGAGAACGCCGTGGTATTTCTGTGAAACGCCACACCCAAGATATCCCTTTGGATTACGTATATCTGGTCCGCTGAATTTTGAATTTCTCCAAAAAAGTCTAGATTCACTAGTACGACGGCACGAGTCGTTGCGCACCAGAATCCTGATGACCGGTGACAAGCCGAGTCAGCGCATAGATGCTTGCGAAGAGTATCACCTGGAATTGGTAGACATGACCGGCAAGTCCAGCAATGATGTAGATAAAAGCACCCGGTCTCTTATAAAGGAGTTTATCGATCAGAAGATAGAGCCAACTCTTGGTCCGCTGTTCGATTCGCGAGTGTTTAAGGTGGCTGATGATGAACATATTTTAGTCATATCCATAGATCACTTGATCACCGATGCTGTATCGATTCGAATCTTCGTCGAAGAACTCTGGACTATGTATGAACAAGGGGTCAACGAAGAGCCCGCATCTCTGACGCCGTTGTCACTGCAGTATGCTGACTACGCGCTGTGGTTGGAGAAGGTATATCCGACTTGGAGAAACGTTCACCAGTCGTACTGGGAAAAGCGCCTTGCTGGCGCGCCGAGTATATCTTGGCCAACGGACGGCAATACAGTGGAACACAAGGTTATAGGACTTGCGAGTATGAAGGTACCAATCGGTGATCGACTTACTGCTGCTCTCGCTGGTTTTGCGCGTCGCGCGCGGACTCTACCGGCCTTAGTAGTGCTGGCTGCATATGTCTCAGCAGTGTCTCGGTGGTGCAATCAAACGGACTTGACGGTCTCTTTCGTGGACAATGGGCGACACCGTCCCGCGCTGTCGCGAATGCTGGGGCTTCTCGCGAGTCATCTACACTTGCGATTCGAGCTTACGAGAGGCGACAAACATCGTGACCTACTAGAGCTTGTTAAGATGGAATTCTATAATGCGCTGTATCATAGAGATTTTGATTGGGTTCAATCATTGATTCCGCAATTCCAACCAGATCTTTTGTTTAACTGGGTTCCTCTTAATACTAAGGAGTGTACAACGTTTGGTTCGGACCGCCCTGCCCACAAGAACAGGCTGGAGTGGTTGCATTTAGCGTTGAGTCGCGAGGCATATAGCGATCTTAAAAATGTGCTGCCATATAAGCTCCTGCTCGTTTGCTGTTATGAGGGCCGCGAACTGACTGCAAACTTGCATTACCGGAACGATCTTTTTTCCACAGAAATTGTAGATCGATTGGCTCGAAATTTGCGATTCTCTTTGGAATCGACGGTTTATGGGCTTCCTGCAATCCCGGCATCTAATCAGCGAGATCTGTGGGACTGATCGCGAGAGATCTGAGGACACGACTCTCAGTAGTCGCAATTAGGCAGACCGGCAGATGCCGGCGTAAGGTTCCCCGTCAAGCAGTCGGCTTGCCTCGGCACATAGTTGCCGCTCGGACCAGATGAGCGAACGATTAAACGTCTTGGGCTAGACGAAGCAGCGGCCAACTAACGAGCGCGACGACGCTTGATTTCGGGGAGTACGATAACTTACTTTTGAGGCGGTGGCCTCGATCTGATTGAATGGCAGTTACCGCACGACCAGATAGCGCAACGATTTGTTCGCTTTTTCCATTTCAGGCGGTAGCCGTCGATCTGGCCTAGGCTGCTACCTCCTGCTTGCATGGGTTTAGCATTCCATGATCATGTGACGTCGCTTACCCCATTGGGTCGAAGCGATTGTCTGAGTCTCGCCGCAACTAGCATCAAGCCGACTTGCCGTCCGAGAATGCGCGCCCTGCAAGCCGCGATTTTTCGTATAAGCGATGGACCCTCGCCATCCTACCAGGTCCGCCTTCTCTCCTTCGACGACCCCGAGTATCTGTCGGTACCCATCTACTCCGACACCCACAGCCACGAGCACCGAGACGTTACGAACTTCCCCGGCCCAGCTACGCTTGAGAATGATTCCGTCCAGGTGAACGTACGCGAATTCCCCAATGATTTCTCGGTTTCGCCACGCCTCGATGTGTTGATAGATCTTCTGATTCAAACGCGACACGCTCGAAGAGCTCACCCGAGTGCCCCATAGCGCCTCGGTGATGTTCTCAATTCGTCGCACGCTCACGCCGGCCAAGTACATCTCCACAAGCGCCTCTTCAACTGAAGCCTCTCTTCGAGGATACCGCTCGATGATCTGGTCCCGAAGGGAAGCTTGCGCAGCTTGGGCACCTTCAGCTTCACTTCCCCAGCCTTGGTTTCCAGCGTTCTCTCGTAGTATCCTGCCAGCGTATCCACTCGTTCTGCCGAGCGCTCGTAGCGCTTGGCTCCCCATTGCGATTCTGCCTCGGCATCCAGCAATGTGTTCAGCGTTTCCTCCACGCTCGAGCGCACCGCCTCATCGATGTGTCCGCGTAGCTTGCTCATTGACCTGTATCGCCCCTTTCAGCGCGACAATGTTATCTTCCACCATGGTGGTGGCCTCACTCTGGGTCTGATTGACCGTCGGGTGGAAACTGCCATTCAATCAGACCGAGGCCACCGCCTCAAAATGTGCGAAGACTAAGGTACGTTATCCACGTATCCACTGTCCCGGATTTTGCGCTTCAGCTGCTGGTGGATCGGGTTCAGCAGATGCAAACCGCCGCCCTTTTCGCGCTTCGCTCCGCCCGCGGTGGATGTCTCGGATGCCATGGATAACTGTGCCTGGGCCGCCGCGCTGGCCTCGGGCGGACCAAACAGCGCCTGTTGCGCCGGATTGAGCTTCTCCTTCTTCGGGCTGAAGATCCGACGCAGCAGATCCTGCAGCTTGTATTCCAGCTTTGCGCAGCGCGCTTCGGAGTTCTTCAGCAGCGATTCGAGCTGACGCACTCGAACCAGGAGTGCGGCGCGACCAGTCCGGAGAGCAGCGATGGTTGTGCGCATGGGAGCGCGAAGTGTATAACTTCGCACTCCCTACGTGTTGTTTGTATGTGCTTCAAACAGCTTGACCGGGCCGCTATAACTCGCGCGTCACGATCAGTTCAGGCTGCGGCTTCCCGGCTTTCAGTCTCTCCTCATACCGCCGCCTACCGCGTCGGCTGCGCAGTTCAACCCCTCCAAGTAACAGCCGCAGCTGGGCCAGGCTCATCTGTGCCACCGCCGCCTTGTCCTTCGGCCTGTCAAACGTTACGCGCTCGAGACGCTTGGTCGCCAGCCAGAAGCCACATCCATCAAAGAGCAAGCAGCGTATGCGGTTGCGGCGGCCATTACAGAACGCAAAGAAGTGGTCGGCTAGGACATCCTGTCGCAGGGCGTTGCTCACTAGGCTACGAAGTCCGTCAATGCCCAGCCGCCCATCGGTCACGCCGGTCTGTTAGAAGACTCGCGTCTGCTCACTCAGCTCGAACATGTCAGCAACTCCCACAGCAACTGGCTGACCCACGCCGAATCGGTGTCCGCCAACACACTCAGCTCCAATCGGTTCGGCAACCGGATGTGCAAGGGCACCGGCGACGACGGACCTCGTTCTCACGGCAGAACCGCTTCTGACTCAGACCGCTGCCCTTCATAGCGCGAGCAATTTTGCTCATTCCTCGGCGCTACGCTGGCGGACCACCTGCGGCTAGCGGCTCGGGCAATAAATCGGGAATGTCTCGAATTCGAACTCATCTCGGAGATACCTCTCAGGGTGAATTGCGCTGTCATCTAGCAGGGGCCCGGCACCACGAGGGAGTCAGTGCATGCTGTGACGCTTTCTGTTTGTCAGACACGCAGCACCGAGTGTTAGTTGAACACGGAACATCCGTATTTCACGCCGGGGAATCAGATGTAAGAAATATTTCAACCAACTTCTTGTAGTCAGGAAGTTGTAGAGGGCAGACGGTTACATTTGGACAGTGCCGGTACCGAGTCGTGCGCTTGATCACCTTCTGCCCATGTGTGAACTCGCGTGCGTTGTATCGAGCACCAGCAACCAGTCACCGGAAGCCGGGAGTCGCTCGGGCCGGTACGCGTCTAGCAGAATATGTTTGTCCCGGCCGAACTCGTCCCAACCCGGTATTTTCATTCCCGGAAACTCCATACCGGATCCCAACAGATCCCCTCGATGCCGGCCCTGGGCGTCATAGAGCCTCCGTTGCAGAGATTCGTCTTTGACGAGCACTGGACTGCGCCGCAGCTCAAAGTGAGCGAAATGTTGGCCTGGTCCCTGCCCGCGATGCAGAAGACCTGCGGTACCAGCGACCTTGTCAGCCACATCCACAATCGGCGTAGTGTAGATGGTCTGACCATCGCTGATGGAAGCCACGGCTTTGTCGTCCCGCACTTCAGCACTCAATTTGAGGTGAGCACCGACCACTGTGATCGACGTCCTCCCCAACAGCGGCCCGTCATTGCCTTTGCGGCGGTCGAGCAAATACAGGGCTTTCTCCTCGAGGGAATACATCGCGGCGATATAGTTGCTGGAGTCCCGATAGCGCAGCACCAGCCCCGCCCCGGCATCACTTGCAACGTCCACCGCCGCGACCGCATTCGTCTCGCTGACCTCCTTGAGCGTAAGGAGTGTTTCGCCGCTTGCCGAAAGCGTGCCGTTGCTGCGCACGGCCTGATTTGGGCCATGCTCCACCCAGGCGGCGGCTTTCCGATCAAACTCATCGACGAACAGTGTGTGCCCCGGCGCAGGACGCTCTATGGAGCCCAAGTCAATACGCGTTCCGCTCGTGGGCTCCCAAAAATACGCGTGATAGCGAATGCCGGGCTCCAGACCCAGTACCGTCGGTGCCGGGGAGGGCGAAAAGATCAGCCGCGTGGGAATGTAAATGAAGCGCACCTCCCCTGGAATGCCCGCAGCATACGGCGCACGGAAGTTGCCGTTTTTGCGTTGCCATTCGCCGCCTGGATAATTCTTTTCCAGAGCGTCCTCGACGCTTTGGAAATTGCTTCCGTCCGCGCGTAGCACCTCCCGGCCAATATCGAAGTCATTGATCGCTGCGCGCGGCTCAAGCAGTGTCGTGCCGCGAGGTGTCACCCATTCCGGATGGGGCTGGAATTTCCACCAACGATACCGACGGAGGAGCTTGGCGCCCAAGCCTATTTGATAGGAGCCGGGCAGATTCATTCCCTCCTGCCACGTCAGAAAGGACCAACGTTGGCGATGCAGAGGCTTGTCACCGGTGTAGGCTTCCCAAACGCCGTTGGCGCCATAGGTATGACCAGCGGCGCCGTTGAGCATCGAGAGCCAAAAGGCGGTGCGCTGAAAGTCCTCGAGATGAATCTCACCGAGCTTCTCGTAGCCGACTTCCCCCTCGACCAGCGGTTTGGTCACTGAGGTACGCGCGTAATGCGTGTTCATCTGCGCTACCTCAGTAGCGATGCTGTTCCAACCCCAATGCGAGCTCTGGAATTGATCGAAGTCCAGAAGCGACTCGTCCTGCACGGGGAAATCCCAGGGCGGTGGGTCCTCATTTACCGTGAGCGGATGGTGATATGGATCTGTGACGCGAATATAACTGGCCACCTCGGTCCAGCCTCGTTGCATCATCCAATGGAACGATTTGGGAAAAATTTTCAACATCTGCTCCGGCGGATCGAAAGCCTCGTCGGCCAGATTCCAAATCACCGGATAGGCCCCATATCGCGCAATGAGGTAGCGCCAGTGCTTCTTCAACACGCGCACGCCGATCTGCCCCATCTGCCAGCCCGAGGAACCCTCAATCTCGGGCGTGAGGCCTTCCTCCAGTAGGTGCAGGAGGCGCCGGTCGGCGAAGTCAAAGTAGCGGGGATTGATCCGCTCGAAGTGCACATCCCAGGCGGCACCTCCTTCGTTGCGAAAGCCGGGGTCGGCGGGAGCCATCTCTTCAGGGGGGACCAAGCCAGCGCAGATTTGTATAATGGTGAACCCCTTCTGCTTTCGATCCGCAGCCAGGGTCTGGAAGCCTTCCCAGGACAGGCGATCGGAAAGGCCGGTCCACCAAGTGTCGCCGAGCCAATAAAATGGTGTGCCGTCGTCATATTCAAAGTAGCGGTGATTGGCGCTGACGCGCAGCATGCCGTGTTTGAATAGCGGATTGTTTCCGGAATAGGCGGTGATCTTGATTTTGCCCTCATGTCCGTTGAGATCGGGATTGCCGCGGTCGGTGCTTTCCAGGCGATACGAATATTCTCCCGGAGCTGGCGATGCGAAGCGTACAGTCCACGCTTGGCCTCCTCGCCAGAAGGTCGGGACGCGCCAAGACTGTCCGTCGTTCATGAAGATTACGTCGACATCCACGTCGTTGAAAGGATCGGAGTAAGATTTCCGAGATTCGAAAGTCAACTCGACCACGTGCTCCTGTGGATCGGCTGCGGAATTGGCAGCAGCGCATGGCGCCCACAACAGGGCGAAGGAAGCCCCTGCAACGCGGGCTGCCAATGTAATGACCGATCGTCCTAACCTAACTACGTCTCCTAAGTTGTTTTTGTTTATGAGCTGACTCACGATTTTTAGTCGCGGCAATATGGGGCTCTTCGTAGAGAGACGGGGTAAGCCCGATTTCGCGACACTCTGGACTTGACCCGGCTGTGCTCGATAACTGTACTAAATCGCTTCGCGCTAGCCGTGAGCTTGACCCTTCCTGCGACCGATGCTGCGTTGCAATTTCCCTATAGCAGTTCCCGTGAACTTCCTTGACAAGATGTTGGCGCCGCATGCGCAGCGACATCATCTTGCACGGGATTTTGCTCATCACACCGCTACGTCAATGCATGCACGCAGAAATTCGATCCGCGACCTCTCCGAGAACACCCGGATGTCCTACCTGCAACAGGCGTCACTGTTCGCTTGACACTTCCGCCGATCTCCGGAGGGTCTGGGCCCTGCCAACATCCGAGACTATCAGCTCTATTTGACCACCGAGGAGAAGCTCGCACCCGGCTCGATTTCTCATCGGCACCTTCTGTGTTCCGTGACGATGAAGAGACCCTGGGATGTGGAGGAAGTCTTGCCGATGCCGAAGAAGCCCGAGAAACTGTCGGTCATCTTGAGTCCTGAGGAAGTTCGGCACTCCTTGAGCAGCGTTCCGGGACGCAAGGCCCGCAGCGTCCTCACGGTCTGCTACACCGCGGGATCGCGAGTTTCGGAGGCACCCCCGCTCAAGCCCACTGGCATTGATAGCCAACGCATGGTCATCCGGATCAGTCAGGTAAGGGTCAGAAAGATCGCGACGTCATGCTCTCCGAGCAGATGCTGAAGATGCTACGCGATTGGTACCGTGCGGCCCGACCCACGAAGTGGATGTTTCAAGGCTTGATTTACAGCTCACACATCACACGGGCGGGTGTATTGACCTGTGCACCATCCAGCTGCTGCTGGGCACGCCATCGGACCGAATCAACCACAGAGCGCTACCTGCGCCGAGTGGTCTCCAAAGTCTGATCGACTCGCGGCACGCTGGATCTTATCCGTGTTGCCTCACGTAATTTTCTTACCATTTGCCTCAGCTAGATTCCTTCTTTCCGAGACGCCTTTCTCACCATCTTTCAACAATCGGCATAGGGGGCGCGGTTACCCGCGCGCCCCTGCCACACCACCGGACATGTGGGTCCGCATCCGGCGGTTCGGCGGGTTGAGCCGCTCCGTAACGACCAAAAGAGGGAGGCCGAGCGAGTCGAAGAACGCTTCGAGCAGTGCAATTTTCACGGATTTGGCGCGCGAGAGTCACCATGGGCCGTGAGCGCTGGAGGCCGTTTTCGCGGCCCACTCCGCCCACACTCCACGCTTGTGCAACTCCGCGTACCGCCGTGATCCGTGCTTCCAATGCACCCATTGCACCGCCCGCAGCCGACGTCGCAACCACTGTTCAAGTTGGCGCAACACCCAGGGAGTCTGGCAATGGCCAAAGTAACCCTGCCAGCCCCGCAAGTACGGCGAGAGTTCCTCCACCATTCTTGTTAGGCTAACTCCCCGCTGGCGGCCGGTCAGTTCTCGGACTCGCTCCTTGAAGCGCTCCAAGGCCTGCGGCGCAATCCTTCGCCGTGGCTGCGGTTCGCTTGTGAAGCTAAAGCCCAGGAACTTTCGCTGCCATGGTCGAGCAATGGCACTCTTCGCCTGGTTGACCTTGAGTTTGAGTCGCCGAGTGATGAACACTGTAGGACTCGCCATCACGCGCTGACCCGCTCGTTCGCTGCGGACGTAGACATTGCTATCATCCGCATATCGCACGAAACGGTGTCCGCGGCGCTCCAACTCCCGATCCCACTCGTCAAGCACCAGATTACTCAACAATAGTGACAGGGGACCACCTTGCGGCACCCCCTCACCGACCGCACTGACCAAACCGCCTTCCATCACCCCGGCAGCGAGAAACGCCCGAATCAGCTTCAGTACGCACCTGTCACTGATCCGCGCCGCAATCCTCGCCATCAACTTGTCGTGACAAACCTGGTCAAAGAATTTTTCCAAGTCCAGGTCTATCACCCAGCGGTACCCTTCGGCCACATACTGCTGTGCCCGTGCGACCGCTTGATGTGCCGAGCGTCCGGGTCGAAACCCGTAGCTGTGATCGGAAAACGTCGAGTCCCAGCGCTTCTGCAGAACCTGAAGCACCGCCTGTTGGATGAATCGATCCAACACAGTTGGCACTCCGAGCTTTCTCACCCCACTGCCGTCTGGCTTGTCGATCTCGACTCGCTTGACCGGCTGCGGTCGGTAGGTTCCCTTCAACAGCTGTTCCCGGATGGTCGTCCAATGTTGCTTCAGGTAGCCAGGCAAATCGTGTACGTTCATCCCGTCCACCCCCGGCGCACCCTTGTTCCTCTTGACTCGTTGCAACGCCTGCCGGCAGTTCTCCCGCTCGCAGACCTCCTCCATCAGTCGTTCGGTATCGGCCGGGCTTTCGTGCATGCATTCCGCCGTGAGCGCTTCGGTCCCTTGCCCAGCCGCGCTCGAGGCTTCACCCCTACCTGCTGCGGGAGAGGCCAGTCCCAATTGCTCGGGTCGTGTTTTCTGCCGGTTAACGCTCATGAGTCACGCCGACTACTTACCGCTCCCTTTACCCTGCTTACGCAGGACCGTTTGGGCCTTCGCCAGTCACCTGGCTACTACGCCCTCTGCTGACTTCTGTCGCCCGGTCAGGACCCGATCACTCGGACCCTCAGCCGTGATTCCACGGCAAACGGCAGATCTCCCGAAATAAGCTTGACCGCCTTCCGCACGCAACCGCCGGATCTACACCACCATGTGCTTGATGGATATGGACTTCGTGGTCACTGGCCCACTCGTCCCCACATGGCCCTGCCTCATATCCGGTTCTTGTCCATCGGCTCGTGCATTTGCTCCACGCTTCCTCCGGACCCCGCCTCGCGGCGACGCCCTTGCGCTTCGCTAACCCTTCACCTCCATCAGGTTGGGTAGAGGACTTGCACCTCCAAGCTGCCAAACATGTTCGGCGTACCAGCGCGGCCTGCCGCGTGAGCGGCAGGAGTTCTGAGGGTCCCCGGTTCAACGGTCAGTTGTAATAGCGACGCCCGCGCACGTTGACCGAGCCGAGACTCTCGAGTGAGTCCTGCACTGGGATTTGATCGGGCAGCGGAGCTGCTTCCATGCCCTTTTTGAGCATGGTTTTCACCGTGCGGTAACTGGCCGAGCGGATGGTGATGGCACGCTCGCAGGCCTTCTCCAGTCGCGCCGAGCTGAACCGGTCGCTCAGACGCAGCAGGCCGAGCGCCGAACGGTAGCCTTGCTCCGGGTGCGGCTTGGAGCGGATCACATGCTCCACCACCGCGGCGGTGTGCGGGCCGATGTTCTTTCCCCAGTTGATCAGCCTGGACGGCGTCCACTCGAGATGCGCCCGGTGGGACGCAGGTCGATGCTCCGGATGGGTGCTGTAGCCGTATTTGACGAAGCTGCACACGTGGCTGGTGATTCGCTTGCCTTTGTGGAAGAGCTCTATGGTGTGTTGAGTGGCGCGACACCACAGCGTCTCGCCGGTGAGCAGGTACGGTACGCTGTAGAAGTGTTCGTCGTAGCTGACGTGATAGTCGATGTTGGCACCGACCTGTTTCCACTCGGCATACTCGTAGGGCTGGGCGGGCAAGGGCTTCAGCGCCGGTCGGTCGAGCCGCTCGTACATCTGACGCCGCGATTGCTTGACGTGGCGCATGACCCGATCGTTGAGTTTGGCGAGCAACTCAGCAATGGCATAGTTCAATTCGTCCAGGTGGTAAAATCGGCGATGACGCAGGACGGCCAGGATCCAGCGCTGTGCCACGAGCACGGCCGCTTCCACTTTTCCTTTGTCACGGGGCTTTCTGACCCGTGTTGGGATGATGCAGGTGCCGTAATGCGTGGCGAGCTCTCGGTAGGAGGCGTTGAGTTCAGCCTCATACCGATCCGGATGCTTCACACCGGAGCGAAGGTTGTCGCAGATGACCAGTCCGGTGACGCCGCCCATGAACTCAAACAGGCGCACGTGACAGTCGAGCCAGATTGGCAGCTCCTGCGTCAACGTGGCGATCGCGAACGTGTAGGAGCTCGCGCCCAGCGCCCCTACAAACAGCTGTGTCGAGATCATCGTGCCGGTGTTCGGATCCGTCAGCCACAGCCCATCACAGAAGTCGACAAACACCTTCTCGCCGGCCCGATGCGGCTGGCGCAGTACCACCGATAACTTCTTCTCGAAGCGCCGATACAACTCGGCAAACTGGGAGTACTGGTAGCCCTCCGGGTGCTCGGACTTGTATTCCTGCCACAGCAGAGCCAAGGTTACCTGATGATCGCGGCGGGCGAGCTCTTCGCGCACCTTCGACCAATCCGGTTGCGGCCGCTGCACGCTTCGCGGCGGTGCTCCGCCGCTGCGAGCGCTTGGATATAGCCGCTTCTCCAACTCCTCTTCATCCAGCCCCGCAATCGCCTCCCAGCTCGTCAGGCCCGCCGCAGCGGCTCTGCGCAGGCAATCGGCCACCGCCGTCTTGCTGCAGCCCACAGAAAGGCCCAGCTGGCGACAGCTGTTCACGCCGCCCACCCAGTGCAGTCTCAGCAAATCTTTGATCTTCCTCACGCTCAGCCTCGCTTGCGCCACCTCGTCGCTCCCCTTGGAAAAAGGGACGAAGGGTGGCGACAGTTAAGGCTTGCGTCGAGTCGCCGAGGGCAGTCAGCTCACTGATTCCGGGCGCATGCCGGACAGCGTTCCGGTCATGGCGGACAGCATTCCGCGCAACCGATAAATTGTCCGCCATCAAATCGGAACAGTGTCCGTCATGCCGCCGGAATACTGTCCGCCATCATCGCGGAATCGTGTCCGTCATGGGCCGGAGTACGCATCGCCCCGATGTTGGCCGACGAGGGAGTCTACTCGGCCAGCGAATTCAGCTTCAACCGGGTGCTGCGTGCTCATGGGCAGTTTCGGCATCGAGGCCGAGCCAAGACCCCTCAGCGGCCTCTACGAATTTATCAAATAGGAGATCACACCAGGGATCTGCACAAGCAATCACGCAGTGATGGCGACACAGGTCAGACCGTGGGTTGAATCGCCCGCAGTTACCGAGGCACTCAGAGTGCGTGTAAGCGATCGAGGCGCCGACAAGCAGAACCCATCAGGGACAGCGAGCTTGTCTCGCACAGAAAGTCCCCATGTACGGGTGCAATCTTTACCCTCGAACCGTCACTAAATGAGAGGTTGGCAAACGGGGGCGTCCATGTACGGTAACTCGCCGGAGTGAATGACTCTTGGCAGACCGTGCGCAGTCTGGGAGGGGCCCCGCGCCCACGGGGATGTCCGATTGGTTAGGTGAGCAGATCCCTGAGCGCGACCGCCACCATCACACCAATAGCGAGTATCCACACAGGAAGAAAACTGTTGAAGGAAGAGCGGCAATGATATTCGACCCTTTTTCGGAACAGGGCCATCCGCTCTCGTCCGCGAAATGCGAATAGAAGCAGGGGAGTCGAACCCAGAAGCAGCCAAGTAGCGGCCATTGTTGCGTACAGGATTGCTGTGGCCTGCCGAAACATGTTCGAGTAAAAGGCTGAAAGCCAGATCGCAGGCAGTACGGAGAGTGGAAATGAGAGTCCCACATCCCATACCTTATGCGTTCCGCCAGCGGAGAGCGGGGTTACCGGAGTGAACGCGGTCAAAGGCGGCGGGATGTTGTTCAGATCGCTACCTGGGTCCGCGGGGATACATATCCGGGCTGATACTCCCGGCCATGTGCGAGCAGTACCCACACGATGCGCGCGTTCTTGTTCGCTAACGCGGCCGCAGCAGTATTTGGGTTCCGTCGTGAAGAAGCTTTTGCGAACCTAGGAGGTTCAGATCCAAGGTCTGATCGACATCAATGCTCCCGAGTAGCCCCACGTCCGCCGTCCCCGACGGAAATTGCGCCGAAATGCGCGTGGCGATGGGCGGAATTTAAGTCACAACAGCGAGCGCATCGGTAAATGGGGCACAATCCAGTTCAGTCAAGACATCTTCATAGGGCGGTGCAAATCGAGCTCTAACGATGCTGCGGGTACAGCCACAGGTGACGCGACGGCGCGCAGGCTCACGGTTGTGCTACAACGGTGTTGCGGTTGGTCTGCCGCAGGTGAGCTACTTACCGGTTACACTTGGGCAGCCTGCCGCCATTGACCTTTGCGCCGATGGAAACACACGTGCAGGCTACTGTCGCACTGTGTGCTTGACGCGGTCTTCACCGCAATTAGCAGGACGAGCACTCCGACCACGCCGCCGCTCTTCGGCATAGCAATGCCCGCATCGATACTGGTTCGAGACTCTGCGACACGCCAACCGCGTTATCGGTAACGACTCCGGGAACCCCGTATTTCAGGCCGTGAGCGGTTGTGATAGGCGGCAGGCGTTCGATGTACGCGCCTTTACAGTGCCTCGGAGCGTCAGCGTCTTCGGGATCTGGCTTTGTGAGGGTGTAGCTCGACTAGCTCGTACTGTAGATCCTTGAGTGACCGGCAGCATTCCGGACAGAGCAGATCTTCATTGAGCCTCACGCCGCAGCCCGGACAACACCAACGATCCCTTTCGATGGACCTTACACCTTGACGTGGCGAAGGGATGCCGGATCCGTACCGTTGAGTCAACAGATCGTGCAGGTGTTGTGAGAGAGGCATATCGCCGGGGACACACGTAAGCGTTCCATTTCGGAGTTCAAGTACTGCAGCGCATTTTGGGCAAAACATATGGTAGGCGCGGACTCACGCGGCAATCAGATCAAGCGGCGGTGCGTTGGGCTTTGAGCAGTGGTTTGACATTCCAGGGTAGCAGCGCTTCAAAAGCCTCAGTAGTGCTCGCCTTAGGCAACTCCTCGAGTAGGTGGAGCAGATATGCGTAGGGCTCCAGCCCGTTGACCTCAGCGCACCGTACGATCGAGTATAGATTGGCGCTTGCTCGAGCACCTTGTTTGGTTTCTGCAAAAAGCGATGACCGCCTTCCGATTGCGAAAGGCCTTATCTGATTCTCAAGGTAGTTGTTGTCTACAGGCGCGTCAGGATGTTCCAGGAACCGTGTTAGCTTGGTCCACTGACCTGCCGTGTAGGACAGTGCTTTTTATAGCGCACTTTTCGGAGGCACGCCTTGCAGCAACTCGTCGACCCACTTCTTGAAGGCCGCCATCACCGGCGCGGACTTCTCCTGCCGCAGTTTCAACACGAGATCCAACGACAGCGCTTCACCGCGGCTTTCGGCCTCTTCGCGTAAGGTCTTGATCTGGCGCTCTACTGCATATACCTGTCGGATATCGTCTTCTATCGCAACCCGCGCGAGATTGCGCCCGGATGGCAGCTCGGTCACTTTCGCAGCCTTGTTGAAATACGAGCGGCAATGCTGCAAGCAGCCCAGGTGGATCAGTTTGAGGTTCTCAGCCACCGTGTCATACAACTCCAAGCCATCGGTGACGAGTTTCCCTCGATATGGCCCCTTGGGCCCGATCAACAAGTTCTGCAATGCCTCCGTGGTGCGGGAGGCTTCATAGTTGAACAGGATGGTCCTTTTGCCCGGCGGACCGGCCGCGCGCACCGCCATGTAATGGTCGGAAGTCGGCGCCTTGTCGCTGCGCACCACTTGCAGATAGGTCTCATCCATCTGGATCAGCGGATGCGTCAGCAGCTCTTCGTGCATCAGATTGATCAGCGGCAGCATCTTCTCGCCGACCTCATTCACCCAGCCACCCGCGACCCCAGAACTTAAGTGCACCTGTTGGCGCTCCAGCTGTCCACAGACCCGATAGATCGGCAGCCCATCGACAAATTTGCTCGTGATCAGGTGGGTCAGGAGGGATGCGCTGGCGTTGGTCTTCGGCAAGATATGCGGCCGTGGCGGTGCAATGTGCACCCCCTGATGGCAGCATTCCGGGGCGTACTTCGGACGAATATGCCGCTCCACCCACACTTTCGGCGCTTCGTAGTGGTAGCGCTCGCTCACTTCCTCGCCGATGCGCTTCATCGCCCAGCACACACCCTCATGCTCGCAGTACTTCTGGACATTAGGCAGGTCGTGGACGATGTCTTTGCGCGGCAGATGCGCCGGGATCGTCTCGCGCCCGCCGGTGTGTGCCTTGCGCTCATGCGCTGCAATCGTGTTCATGCGCACGGCGTGGGCTGCCTCGGCCGCCGCGATCGCCGCCAGCACCTCGGCTTCGTTGAACAGCAGCTTCTGCTCGGAGGATAGTTCCACACCCCTCTTCTGTGAGGAGCGGCCGAAGAACTGCTCCTTGAACCAGCGGACCTCCTCCTCGAGCAGCACCACCCGCTCGCTCAGGCGCTGGTTTTCAGGCTGCAGTGCTTTGAGCTTCTGGTTCTCTTCCTGCAGGTGCCGGGCGTGATCTTCGGCGAGTTTCAGTCGCGCGGCGAGCTCACCGCTCCGATTGAGGATCTCCTGGAGGTCTTTGACCGGTTTGAGCACGCCCCGATACTAACATGGTGGCTGTGAAAATCCATCAGCTCGCATGTTGAAATTTGAGCATCTGATGCGGCCGCGTCCAGATGTCATAGCCATCGAGCAGCCAGTTGAGCTGCTCGACAGTAACCGTCACGACCTCCTGTTGCATCATCCGCGGCGAGTGGTACTTCTCTGCACTCTCGATCTTCTTCCACCACAGCGCGAAGGCGTTTCTTTTCCAGGTTAGGATCTTGAGCGAGTCATATCGTTTGCCAACAAACACAAACAACGCATCGCTTGCAAACGGATCCTCCTTCAACACCTCGCGAGTCAAGGCCGCTAATCCATTTCGTCCCCGGCGCAAGTCAATCGGGGCACGATGCATATAGATCCGCAAGTTCTCTCCCACCGGGCGCATCATGCCGACTCTCCTGAGATCAGCAACGCGAGCCACTGAGCATCCGGCACATTCGCGCACTCAATGATCCAACCAGAAGGGTGCCGCACTCGACAGGCTGAGGCTCGGGCCCGACAGCGCTAACTGCACTGGTACGAATCGCGAACGCTTCCTCTTCGAGGGCTTCGCTGCTGGATGCTTGGTCCGCGGCAGTAGTCCCTTGAGCACCATCGCGTGCCTGACCCCGTGCCACTCGTTCGCCTTCAGATCGTTGGCTCGACAGTACTCGGCAAAACTTCCCCCACGCTCTGCCGCCTGGCGGAAATGCTCGACGCACGCCCGCTCGCGCTCCGTTAGCTTCTCGCTTGTAACTTCCAGCATTTTTGCTCTCCGGTTCAGCAGCACAGTGCTGCCGGGAAGTGTGCACTCCAGTAACCACGTCATCGGACGCGACGGCGGTCAAAGCAGCTGCGCTGGTGCCTGGCGGTCAGACGATAGTCAGCGGGGGAGTCAGGGAGCGTGGAGCTGAGGCACAGCCTCTGATCGCTTGCGCCGTGCATCGAGGATGGGCTTCAGATTCCACGGCAGCAGCGCTTCGATCGCCTCCACCGTGGTTGCGGCGGGCAGCTGCGCAAACACCTCGCTCAGGTACTCGAAGGGCTCTACCCTATTGGCACGTGCCGTCATCACGAGCGAGAACAAATTGGCGCTGGCCTGCGCGCCGACCTTGTCATAACAGAACATCCACAGCTTCCTGCCGAGGGCATATTGCTTTATCTGGCGCTCGACGAAGTTATTGTGGATGGGGGCATCTTCGTGCTCCAGGAACAAAACCAACTTCGGCCACTGTCGAACACAGTATGCGAGAGCCTTGCCCAGGGCACTGTTGGGCGGAGTGCCAGGCAGTAACGTGTCGACCCAGTCCTTGAACCTCTTCACCACAGGTTCGGACTTTGCTTGCCGTAGCGAATGAGCGACCGAGAGCGGCATCGCCTCACCGCGCTGCTCGTACTGAGCACGCAGCGCCTCGACCTCGCTCTCCACGTCAAACACTTTGCGTATATAGTCTACGATCGCAGTGCTTGCCAGGGTCCGGATACTCGGCAGTTGGCTGACTTTCCGCGCCTTGAAAAAGTAGGCTCTCAGGTGCTGCCAACATCCGAAATGCAGCAATTGTAGCTCTTCGCAGATGTCGTCGTAGTGCTCGAGCCCGTCGGTGAGCAGCTTGCCACGGTAGGGCCCTTCAGGTCTGACCAACAGCTGCTTCAACGCCTCTCGGGTGCGCGAAGGGATGTAGTCGTAAAGAATGATACGTTTGCCGGGTGGCCGGCGGCACGCACCACCATGTAATGAGTCGAGCTGGGCGCCTTCTCGCTTTTGAGAACCTGCAGATAGCGCTCATCCATGTGCATCAGATCGGGGATGAAGATCGCCTCGCGCAATAACTCGATCAACGAAATGATTTTGTCCCCGCCGATCCTGTTGACCCAGGTGCCGGCTCTACCTGGGCTCAGATCCATTCCCGAACGCTCCAACTGGCGGCTGACCCGATAAAGCGGTATGCCGTCATCAAACTTGGCGGTGACCAAGTGAGCCAGCAACGAACGACTCGCCATCGTTTTGGGCAGTAGTGTCGGTGGGTTCGGCGCCGTGATGACATCCTCGTGGCGCTGCTCGCAGACATACGTATAACGAATGTGCAACTCGACGCTGATCTTCGGTGGCTGATAGCGATAGCACTCACGCGTCTCTCGGCCGATGCGTTTGAGTGGATGCGGCACGAGGCACTTCGTGCAAATCTTCTGCACCTCATCCAGGTCATGGGGAACCTCGATGCGCGGGAAGTGTTCCGGGATCGCTTTGCGTCCCCCGGTGTGCTGTCTCTCGTGCGCGCCCACCTTCGTGACGCGCTGCCGATCGGCTTGCTCAGCCGCTTCAATCGCAGCCAGAACTTCGGCCTCGTTGAACAACATCGCCTGATCCGGGTTGACCGCCACGGCGTCTGTCTTCTGCGAGGATGTACCGAAATACTGCGCCTTCATCCAGCGCAGCTCCTCTTCGAGCAGAACCACGCGTTCTACATAGTGAGTCCGTTCGGATCTTAACTGCTCGTTTTCTTTTTGAAGTGCCTGAAGTTCGGCCTCGCGTTCGGCGGCGAGGCGCTCGGCCAGCTGCAATCGAGCCAGCAACTCGGCGTTCTGGCTGAGGATCTCTCGTGCGGAGTTGGGAGGGCGTGGCACGGCGCCCAGTATACCGTGCCCGCCGATAGGATTAAATCAACACTTAACTGACATGGGTGAAGGTGATCGCTGTGTGCGGACGTGCCCACACGTCATACCCGTCCATCAATCAATGCAGCTGCTCGCTGGTGAGCTCAACCACCTCCTCCTGAAACAGGCGCGGCCACGCGAACTTCTCCCGACTCTCGATCACCTTGCTCCACAGACTGAAGCCGTTGATGTCCCACGCGAGGATCTTCAAGGCGTTATATCGCTTGTTGGTAAACAAGAAACATGTTTTGCCGAACGGATCCTGCTGCATCACTTCACGGGCGATGGCAGCAAGCCCATTGCGTCCCGCCCGCATGTCAATCGGAGCGCGATGTAGATACACCTTCAGGTCCGGTGAGCTAGGGCGCAGCATGGGAGTCTCCTGCCAGCACCGCCGAGATCCACGCGACCGGTGGTAATCCATTGAACTCGAGAACCCAGCCACGCGGATGCACCAGTCGGCACGAAACCGAGATACCCTTTGCTGTCGGCGCCGCGGACACGACTCGCACCGGCACGAATGCGCTGACTTTGTTGGACTTGCGGGCCTTGCGCCGTGGGAACGGGCCGAACGCTCCCTTACGCACCAGACTCCTCCTGAGTTGATATAACTGCTGCACCGGCAGTCCCATGGTCGATGCCAATTGCTTCAGCGTCGATCCCTGCTCCTGGGCTCGATGCATCTGATCGAGTGCCTGCTGCTCCTGTTCGGTCAACGGTTCTGTCGTCGCCATCGTCTGTCCCGGTCATCGCGGCGTATCGCCGGCGACAGGCAGCTTGAGCGACTCAGCTCAGGCGCGAACAGACGGGGTTACTGGAGTGGACACGCCGGGAAAGCTTCGCCGGTTCAGGCCAACGCCGGAACTACGGGGATACCGGACTGCTTACCGTTTCGGTGACTGGGTAGCTCTTACAACAGCCGGAGGCATCATCAGCCTCGGCACGAACGCGTCGGCAGGCGCCTCAGGCGCATCCAACCCAGAGCGCGAAAACGTCGCCCTAAAACCATACCCCTGGTGAAACTACCGCGGGCTCAAGTATGAACTGACATTGCAGCGTATGGTCATGCGTGAACCCTTATGTCAGCGCCGTTCGCCTTTTGCTGCCAAAATGACACTCAAGGTATTCCTCTATTCGGTTTGCAGTCTCTTCGGCTCCAGGCTCGCGGCGAACTATGCCGCGCATTTTATTGACTCTCTCCTGCAGTGCACCATCTTCCAGCATTTTCTGGACCGCACTCCTGATATGACTTGAATCTGTTTCGAAATCTTTCAAGTGGATTCCAAGTCCCAGTCTCACCATATTCTCCGCATACGCTTCCGCTTCCGGATATCCATGTGTGATCATAAGTTGTGGCACGCCGTGATACACGGCCTCCACTGAACTGATCATGCCTCCCAAAGAGATAAATAAGTCGGCGTGAGGGAGAATCTGAATCTGCGGTATGCCCTGAAGTACCTCGAATTCAGAAGGAGAGGCATCAAGCAGTGTTGGGTGATTGTTGTCTCCTATAGCCAATACTACATGAACCCGAAGATCAGATAGCGCATCAATACACATTCTAAAGTACTCTGGCCCCTGCAAGTAGAACGTCGAAGTTGATACCAGAATCAGTGGCCTATCATCGCTACTCTTCGGTTCCCATGTCCGTCGATAACAGCGTTCACCAGCGGAGCGACCCGCATAGAAACAACTTTCATCGAACGCGTCGCCCTCCAGCTGAAAACATCTGGGATAAAAATAGATGTTAAGTTTTTCTCTATGGAACATAAACGGGGTTCTGGAAATTCCATAGCTTTCAAGAAAGCGATCCCTGTTTTCTTTGAGATCAAATAATATTTGACTAAAATCGGATCGCGCTGCAGGTCGGGAAACTTTTTCCCTGTCAAAAGCCAGACCTGGACTGGTCTGTATGGCGGGAATATTCCATCTCTCGGCCAAGATTCGACCGGCATAAAACAAGAAGTCATAGACAATGAGGTTAGGTCGATTTTTCTCGTAAAACGGCGTTAGGCTTACAAGCGACTGCGCGGCAAGCTCGAAAGACGCATCACGCCCCTGAAGATAGTAGTCACTTACAAGTGTTTGATAATTAGGAAATGTTTGACAACGTAGGACTTCCGCACCCAATTCAGAAACCGCGGACAGAAATTTATCTGAGGTCGTATATGATACGCGGTATCCGCGCCTAATTAATGTAGAGACAATTGGCAGTGTCGGATTTACATGCGGTGTATGGGGAAAGTTCAGGAATGCAATATGAATACGTTGCTTCATTTGACGTCCTTGAGTAGCTGACCCATCGCGTGGAGCCGACTCGCTTTGTCATGTGAATACTGAATGAGGACAAGCGAAAGAGTAACCGGTCCTGCGGCAGATCGGTTAGTTGACTGCCGAACGCACCACCGAGTCTCCTCGAAGACTTGTGTTACTCCTCCAGCTCGCTGTGCTCTCTCTATATCGTACGCGCGCATTTGGCAAAGCTGCTCTTGCTGGTGCTGTGTTCTCGCTCAACGCGGGTAGATATAACGTCCGGATTGGTAAGCCTCCCCATAAGTAGCGGTTTGGTGCAACGCGCAGTTATCCGGAACTGTGCGATCCGTCCGGGCGGGTGGCGATCCTTGACCGGCTCGGGGGCGTATGAGCACCTCGAAGTCATCATACGGGCTTAAATCTTCTCGGAACGGGTTTGGTTTTAGGCCGGCAATTCTGGCGGAGATGGCAACATACTGAACTAGATGCAGAATGTGCACTTCCGTTCAGGAGTCAGTCATTGTATTTTTGGTAATTGCCTGGTGAACCGCCCAGGGAGCGACCCGTGGTATTGAACCGTGGCCCAGTGGCAGTAAAGTAACCTCGGATATATCACCTGGGAGCAGGCAGCCGCTTCTGTTTGCTGCGACCGTTCGGTCGTGGCCGAGCGCGGGTGCGGCCGTAGACAAACGCACCGGCATAGCGAGGGTTGCGCAATACCTGAAGAACGCGGCTGTGACTCGGGATCGCCCACAACCGAACGGTCGTATCGACCAGGGGTTGCGGCCACGGACAGACTGATTTGCCAGGTGCGTCTTGCCGACTCACCCAAAGAGATCGAGGCATAGGTACTGCAGTTAGTCGTCGAACTGCTACTCGACGCCGCGGGCAGAAAAGACGGGGATCAGGCCGATGAGTAAATTCACAACCGAACATCTGAAGCGACAGGCCATGGTGTATGTGCGCCAGTCAACTCTGGAACAGGTCAGCACAATCTCGAGACCCAGCGTCGTCAATACGCCTTGGTTGATCGTGCGCGCACGCTCGGGTGGCAAGAGGTCGCGGTCATCGATGATGATCTGGGTCGCTCCGGCGGTGGGGTGCATCGTCCGGGCTTCAATCGGCTCCTGGCCGTGCTGTGCGATGGCAGCGTCGGTGCGGTGCTTATGAATCGAGGCGTCACGGCTGGCTCGCAACGGCCGAGACTGGCACACGCTGCTCGAGTTCTGCCGGCTGGTTGATGCGCTCATCATCGATGAAGACGGTATCTACGATGCACGGCAAGCTAACGACCGGCTGCTGCTGGACATGAAGGGTACGCTCTCGGAGATGGAGCTCTTGACGCTGCGGCAACGATCCTCCGAGGCGTTGATGCAGAAAGCACGTCGCGGAGAGCTGCTGATGAGCGTTGGCTGTCGGCTGCGTGCGAGCGGCGAGTGCCATGTCATCTACAGTGGAACAGAGGGCACATCACGCCACGGACCGCTGCATCTCCTTTGGCGGTCTCAAAGCCGATCGACTGGTCGAGGAAGAAACAGCCGCCGCAATAGAAGGGTACCGCAGAGATCAGCTGCCGCGTCGTCCGGAGGCAACCAACAGGGCGAGAGCCCTGTTGACCCGGTCCATTGACGAACAACATGCCGAAGTGCTCAGTGTTCGCAAACCAAAAGTAGGCCGGTTTCGTGAATACGCAAGTGCGTATTCCGCGCGAACGTGAACAGCATTTCCAAGGGATGGTGAACGCGGATTCCAGAGCAACGTGAACGGCGATCCGCGGGATCGTGAACGGTTTGGCATCGGGCGCGGCACTGCGTTCACGATGGCGGAAGCGGTGAGCCGGTAGCTGGAGATTGATCGCAGAGCTGGCCGCGTAATCTTTAGGGTTTTTTACCCTGGCGAGCGCGGTCGATGCTGAACGAGAGGATCTCCATGTCCAAGTTGAAGCAGTTGATCGGGCTGCAAGCCAGCAATCTGAGTGTACGGGCGCTGTCGCGCGCCCTGGACGTGTCGGTTGGGGCGGTCTCCAAGTACCTGCGGGCTGTGAAGGCCGCCGGGATCGACGCTGCCGAAGCCCAGGCGCTCACGGAAGCGGAGCTCGAGCGACGGTTGTTCGGACTGCCGTAGCCCGGTGCACACCCGAAGCTCGTACCGCCCGACTGCGCCTGGATCCACACCGAGTTGCAACGGCACCGACACGTCACACTGCAACTGCTGTGGGAGGAGTATGCCGAGGGCCATGGCGCCGCGGCCTACCGACGCAGCACCTTCTGCGATATCTATCGGCGCTGGGAGAAGCGGCTGAAGCGCTCGATGCGTCAGCGGCATTTTGCCGGCGAGAAGCTGTTCGTGGACTACGCCGAGCGCACGGTGCCGATCTATGGTGCGCGGGGCGAGGAGGCCCTCCGCGCCCACGTGTTTGTCAGCGCAATGGGCGCCAGCGGCTGTGCGTATGCCGAGGCCACCCGCAGTGAGTCCTTGCCGGACTGCCTGGGCAGTCATGTTCGCGCGATCGAGTTTTACAGTGCGGCACCGTCGATCCTGGTGCCCGACAACCCGCGTGTGGGAGTGACCCGCGCCGACCGCCATGAACCGGAGTTACAACGTTCCTACGAGGAACTCGCCAGCCACTACCGCTGTGTCGTCATCCCGGCAAGACCCTATAGACCTAAGGATAAGAGCCGCGTAGAACTGACGGTACTGCTGGTCTGTCGTTGGGTTCTGGCAAAACTGCGACATCAGAAGTTCTTCAGTCTGGAAGCACTCAACGCCGCGATACGGCCGCTGATCGACGAGCTCAACCGGCCGTACCAAAGGCTGCCCGGTTCACGGCGCAATGTGTTCGAAGCGCTGGATCGGCCCGCCATGCGAGCGCTGCCTGCAAATCCGTGCGTCTTCGCCGAGTGGAAAGAGCGTCGGGTTGCCTTTGATTACCACATCGATATCGATCGACATTACTACAGTGTGCCTCATGCTCTGGTCGGTTATACCGTATGGGCGCGGTTTACAGCCGCCACCGTGGAGGTGTTCTTCCGCGGACAGCGCGTGGCGACCCACGTGCGCTCCTACCAAAGCGGTGCGCACACCACCTTGCCGGAGCACATGCCCAAGGCGCACCGGGCACACGCTGAGTGGTCGCCCAAGCGGCTGATCCGGTGGGGTACGTCTATCGGCACCAACACGGCCGCCATCGTCGAGCACCTGCTGCGCACTAAACCCCATCCTGAGCAAGGTTATCTCGCCTGCTTGGGTCTTCTGTCGCTGGCCCGGGAATACGGCGAGAGTCGCCTTGAGAGCGCCAGCACGTTGGCGCTGCGTTTGGCCAGCCCGACACGCAAGAGCGTGGTCTCGATCCTCCAGAGCGGCCGCGACTTGCAACCCGCCACCGCAGAGCCGGCGCCCCAGGAATTACCTCCGCACACCAACGTGCGTGGACCCGGTTACTACCACTGACGATCCCTCCGGATCACTCGCAAGGAGATGACGATGTTGACGAACCCGACACTGGAAACACTCAAGACGCTCAAGCTGCAGGGCATGTTGGAGGCACTCGAAGAGCAGCAACAGACTCCCGGCATCCAGGCCCTCTCGTTCGAGGAGCGCATCGCGCTGCTGGTGGACCGAGAACGGATCCATCGCGACAATCAGCGCCCCACGGGTCTGTTGCGCGGGGCACGACTGAAAGTCGCCGAAGCGAGCCTCGAGGACATCAACTACAAAGCCGCGCGTGGCTTGGACAAACGCCAGATCACGACGCTGGCCACGGGCGAATGGATCCGCAGATCACAGAACCTGCTCATCACCGGCGCCACCGGCTCGGGCAAAACCTGGATTGCCTTCGCCCTCGCGCAACAGACTTGTCGCCAAGGTGACTCCGTTCTGTATTACCGCGTACCACGGCTGATCGAGGAATTGCGCATCTCGCACGGCGACGGAAGTTACATCAAGTTCCTGAAGTTCATCTCTAAAGCATCACTCATCGCCAGCCAACTCCCTGTGGACACCTGGCACGCCTACCTGGGGGAACCCACCCTCGCCGACGCGATACTCGATCGCCTCGTTCACCACGGTCATCGGATCGAACTCAAGGTACCGGGTGAGTCCATGCGCAAGACCCGAACGCAGGCGGACGCATGAGCTTCTGCCGCCAATGGCGTCAGACCGACCTAGGGTTGGTGAGGCAGTCTGCCAACACCCAACGGTAAAACACCAGTTCCGACAACTCGACCCGACTTTTGTCCGTCCGGCGGAAAGGACCGACAGATATGACTACTGCGTGGTGATGCGGCGGTGATGCACGGCCAGTTCAGCGTACGAGCGTTGCAGATCCTGCTCCTACCGGTCCGTGATGCGCGCGACCTGACCCGCGGATTGTCCGGGCACGAAAATTGTAGTGGCCGACGCACAATACTCCAGCGCTCTCCAGCTCGTTCGGCAGTGTCCCCCTCCGCGTCGCCTCCATCTGCGCACAGCCTCTGGATCGCAGCACAAAAAAGTGGGCGCGGAAGGCTTCCTCGCCGGTCGGCCGTAGCCTGCCGCTTCGCTCGCTGAAAATGGCCGATGTACACCGGATGGGATGTCGATCGCTCAGGAGTTGGAGCGTTTCCTGACCGTACCCGGCCCAATTGGCCCGATGTGCGTATTCCGCGCGAACGTGAACAGCATTTCCACGAGATGGTGAACACAGATTCCAGGGCAACGTGAACACCGATCCGCGGGATCGTGAACACTTCGGCGTCGCGTGCGGCGCCGCGTTCACGATGGCGGAAAGCTGTTCACGATCGTGGATTAGTGTTCACGATCCCGGAAGCAGGGAGTCGGTGACTGGAGATTGATCGCAGAGCGGACCACGTAATCTCGGGATTTTTGCCCCCGGGGAGCGCGGTCGATGCCGAACGAGAGGATCTCCATGTCCAAGTTGAAGCAGCTGATCGGGCTGCAAGCCAGTAATTTGAGCGTTCGTGCGCTCGGACGCGCCTTGGACCTGTCGGTCGGGGCGGTCTCCAAGTACCTGCGTGCGGTTAAGGCCGCCGGGATCGACGCTGCCGAGGCGCAGACGCTGACGGAAGTGGAACTCGAGCGACGGCTGTTCGGGCCCGCCCAGCCCGGTCAGCCTCCCAAGCTCGTGCCGCCGGACTGCGCCTGGATCCACACTGAACTGCAGCGACACCGACACGTTACGCTGCAGTTGCTGTGGGAAGAGTACGCCGAGCGTCACGGTGCCGCGGCGTATCGACGCAGCGCCTTCTGCGATATTTATCGGCGCTGGGAAAAGCGGCTGAACCGCTCGATGCGCCAACGGCACTTTGCCGGTGAGAAGTTGTTTGTGGATTACGCCGGGCGCACGGTACCGATCTATGGCGCGCGGGGCGAAGAGTCCTTCCGAGCACACGTGTTCGTCAGTGCGATGGGCGCCAGCGGTTGTGCATACGCGGAGGCCACCCGCAGTGAGTCCCTGCCGGACTGGCTGGGCAGTCATGTGCGGGCGATCGAGTATTACGGTGCAGCGCCCACGATCCTGGTTCCCGATAACCCACGTGTTGGAGTCACCCGCGCCGACCGCTATGAACCGGAGCTACAACGCTCGTACGAGGAGCTAGCAGGCCATTACCGCTGTGTCGTCATCCCCGCCAGACCCTATAAGCCCAAGGACAAAAGCCGCGTAGAACTGACGGTACTGCTGGTCTGTCGTTGGGTACTGGCAAGACTACGGCACCAGAAGTTCTTCAGCCTGGAAGAACTCAATACGGCCATACGGCCCCTGATCGACGAGCTCAACCGCCGACCCTACCAACGGTTGCCCGGGTCACGGCGCAGCGTCTTCGAAGCACTGGACCGGCCCGCGATGCGAACTCTCCCTGCGCACCCCTATGTCTTCGCCGAATGGAAGGAGCGTCGGGTTGCCTTCGATTATCACATCGATGTCGAGCGGCATTACTACAGCGTGCCGCACGCTCTGGTGGGGTACACGGTATGGGCGCGCTTTACGGCGGCCGTCGTGGAAGTGTTCTTCCGCGGCCAGCGCGTGGCGGCTCACGTACGCTCCTATCAGCGCGGTGCACACACCACGTTGCCGGAGCACATGCCCAAATCGCACCGGGCCCACGCCGAGTGGTCGCCGAAGCGTCTGATCCAATGGGGTACGTCAATCGGTGTCAACACTGCCGCCATCGTCGAGCACCTGCTGCGCTCCAAACCCCACCCTGAGCAAGGATATCGCGCCTGCCTGGGTCTTCTGGCGCTGGCCCGAGAATATGGTGAGGGCCGTCTGGAGAGCGCCAGCGCGCTGGCGCTTCGCCTGGCCAGCCCCACCCGCAAGAGCGTGATCTCGATCCTCAAAAGCGGCCGCGATTTGCGACCAGCCGCGGCGACAGAGCCGCTGGCCCCGGAACTACCCACGCATGGCAACGTGCGTGGACCTGGTTACTACCACTGACGATCCATCCGGATCACTCGGAGAAGACGACGATGTTGACAAACCCGACACTGGAAACACTCAAGACGCTCAAGCTGCAGGGTATGTTGGAGGCCCTCGAAGAACAGCAACAGACCCCCGGAATCCAAGCCCTTTCGTTCGAGGAGCGCATCGCGCTGCTGGTTGATCGAGAGCGAATCCATCGCGATAACCAACGGCGCACGCGCTTGTTGCGCGGAGCACGACTGAAGGTTGCCGAAGCCAGCCTCGAAGACATCAACTATAAAGCCGCGCGCGGCTTGGACAAGCGCCAGATCACCACCCTGGCCACGGGTGAGTGGATCCGCAGAGCTCAGAACCTGCTCATTACCGGTGCCACCGGCTCCGGCAAGACCTGGATCGCGTGCGCGCTGGCCCAACAGACCTGCCGTCAGGGCGACTCGGTTCTGTACTACCGCGTGCCGAGGCTGATCGAGGAACTGCGCATCTCACACGGCGACGGCAGCTATATCAAGTTCCTGAAGTTCGTATCCAAAGCATCACTGATCGTTCTCGACGACTGGGGACTGACTGCACTGTCCGCTCAGGACCGGGCCGATCTGCTGGAAATCCTCGACGATCGTGTCAACACCGGGTCCACGCTGATCGCCAGCCAACTGCCTGTGGACACTTGGCACGCCTATCTGGGGGAGCCCACCCTGGCAGACGCAATCCTGGACCGCCTCGTTCATCACAGTCATCGCATCGAACTGAAAGTTCCTGGCGAGTCCATGCGCAAGACCCGAACGACGGTAGACGCATGAACTTCTGCCGCCTACGACGTCAGACTGACATGCCGTCTTGACGGATCGTGAACACCTGACGTAGAAAAGAGTCCTCCAGTTGCCGGCTCCACGCTCCGTTCACCATCGCGTGGAATGACTGTTCACGATCGCCGGAATACGCACCGATGTCAACAGGGGCGTTGTACCACCACCTAACGAGCGCAGGGCTGCGGAAGCTAGAGATCTCCAGTTTGCGGCGTGGCCCGCACGCGCTTCGACACGCGTGCGCGGTCATGCACGGAGTTTTGCTCGACGAGATAGGGGATCCCCTGAAGCCCCTTAGCGCTTATATCACCCGACCAAGGCGATCTGCCGGGCTTGCGAGTAGTGGCGCAATTCAACCTGGGAGATCTGCTTACAGTTTCAGGCGTCGTCGATTGCTAGTCTGAGTGATCTGCCCCGCCAAGTCCTCGTCAAAGTCCCCCAAATCGCCAGGTCTGCCACTGACAACATCTCCCGGATCATGCACGACTGGGGACATGGCTCAGGATCGTGAGCCAATGCACGTTAAAACACTCATCGCGCAGTCGAGCGTCGAATGGAAGCTTGCCATGTCGCAAATAGGGAATAACTACGTCTTCATAATAGACGTGGCGCAGCCTGCAGGCCCGTGCTGCGCTTGTTGCTGCAATAGCTGATACCAAGAGCGGTTACAACAAAAGGGTCTGTTGAATTTCAAATGGTGTTTAGCGGCGTAGGGATTGATCCTGGAGAAGTCGAGCTTGCCGGCGGTGAGAAAGATGACGGTACGGATGGTGGGAAGCGGACGAACCCGCGGGCCTTGCGCTTGGCCGTTTGGAACAGCCCGTTGATAGCCTCCAGGAAGCCGTTGGTTTGACGAGAAGTGACCCAGGCGAGGATGCCCTCGAAATGACTGGCATCATCTGAGCGACCTCTTTCATGGCCTCGACCTTGGAGCGTGACAGTTGGTGCACCAATGACACGGCAGGGCACGCACGACATGGTGTTGTTTGCGGGTGAGGATCTCGCGCAACTGCTCGCGGTAGTGCCAGGCACGCGCCGTTCGCTGGTCGACATATGCGTAAGCAGGGTGTCGAGCTCCGGCACGCTGCGATGGGTTGAGTTTGCTGCGATCCTTCAGCAGCGTCCAGCGAAGGCCTTTGATCGAGGGATCGAGCTTCTGTTTCAGCCGGCGGGTCTTGTCGATCGCCGTCGATGCGTGCGCGATCACATGAAACTTGTCGAAGGTTATCTGTGCATTGCGAAGGTGGTCTGTGACGCTTCGGATGAAAGCCGGCCCCATATCGATACTGACCACCTCGATCTGAGTAGGCTTGCCGTGATGAGCGCACAAATTGCCTGCGAACCCCTCAACGGTTGCAGCCTCGTTGCCTTCGGCGACGTAGATCACCTTGCGTGCTTGCGCGTCGGCGAACAAGGTGGCGTAGTCGTGACCTTTGGCGCGCGAGGTCTCATCGATCGCAATGCGCCGCACCTCGCTGAAATCTGCGGCACTCACCGCTGTATTCACGTAGCCTTCGCACAAGGCCATGACTCGGTGAACCGACAGTCCGGTGACGCGCGCTACACCGTAGAAGGTCATCTCGCGGCAAATCATTACAAACGCCTCAAACAGCAGCGTAAAACCGGACAGCTTTTCGGCCCAGGGCGGCGTGACCTGACGCCCCGAGACATCGGGGCATTTCACCCGTGGCACTCGGACCTCGAGTTCGCACTCGTGCTCGAAAAAATTCATATGCCGATAGGTCTTCGTCACCGTGTCATGGGCGGGATGTTCCCCCGAATGCCCGGACACCGCAAAATGACTGCCCATCTCAAAATCGGCGTGGATGCGCAGCTTCTTATGGTCCGGCTCGAAGTTAACCCCGGCGATGTACCAGGGAGAGCTGATGTTCAGTGCCCCTCAAAAATCTTCTCGGTGACCATCTTTATCGTCGTGACTCGACCTGCTATGAACGCTATCACAGCAGCTCCATGCGTAAAATACCGGCTCCCACGGTCTGTTTGAGCCGCTTCCTTCTGCCTTCGGCAGACCGCCCTGCTGGCTTAGCGATGAGATGCGAAAGAAGACGAGGACCACGATGCTCAAGAGCCTTGCAGGGAGGGCCCCGGTCGCCCACTCAGATTTCAATAGAGGCCAACAAAATAACACCTCCGCAGGGCAGCCATCAGGCGCTGCGGCGCGAAGGTCCGAATAAGAAGAAAATGCGCAAACATTACTATCTAGGCATCATTTGCATCCTACTCAGCGCAGTTTACATCACGAATGCTTCAGCCGCTGAGCCTACAGTCAACGTTTCTGTCGATTGGAGCAAGACCATCGCGGTGTCGAAAACCACACCGACGATCCTTGCTTGCCCTTTCCGGCCCATTGCGGGCGCCTCGCCTCCGACGTCTTTGCTCCAGGACGTGGAGTTTTCACTCCTTCGGGATCTGGGGGCCAATTATGTACGATGGCACTTGATCAACCCCGCCCGGCAAGTGGCTGAAATCTACCCGCCGACCCGAGAAAAAACCTCCTGGGACTTTTCCTTCCTCGATGCGGATGTCATCCCGTTCCTCGAGGCGACAAGGGGGCACGAACCGATCATTAACCTCACAATCATTCCCTACTGGATTTTCAAAACAGGACGGCCGGTGCCTCGTTCGGATATTACTGACGATCCGAACGAGCTGCGTTACAAATACTACATGGAGGATAGCCAGGAACTCGCCGACCCCACGGGTCGGGCGCTTGGGGACTACTATGCGCGGATTGCCAGTTGGTATACCCGAGGGGGGTTCACGGACGAGAATGGGGCCTATCACCGCTCGGGCTATCGCTACGAGCTGCCCTGGTGGGGAGTATTGAACGAGATTGACAGTGAATATGGGGGTATGACTCCGCAACGCTACACGTTCTATTACGATGCGATTGTTGCGGCGATTCAGAAGGTTAGTCCCCAGACGCATTTTGTCGGACTATCCCTCGGCCTGCCTTCGCTAGAGCCGGAGTTTTTTGAGTACTTTTTGAATCCAAAAAACCATCGCCCAGGTATCCCGCTAGACATGGTGGCCTACCATTTCTATGCCGGTGCATATGGCCTGGGAGGCTCCAGCGAGCGTGAGACCCCTTCCGAGTGGCAATATAAGTTTTTCGATCAGGCGGCCGCCTTCCTGAGTACGGTGCGTTACATTGAATCCATCCGCAAGCGCCTTTCCCCCGCGACGCGGGTAAACCTGGACGAGCTTGGGGCGCTGCTGGTGGACGATGTGATTTCCCAAGGTCATCCTGAAAAGGCGAAACCGGTTCCGTCGTTGTATTGGAATCTGAACGGTGCTGTTTTTGCGTACCTCTACGTCGAACTCGCCAGAATGGGGATCGATGTCGCCACAGCATCGGGCATTTACGACCGCCCTCATGGCCTGCCCGGCCACGGCGCCAGCATCACCTTTCTCGATCCCGTGACCCTGGCGCTACGTGCGCCGATCCGCGTGCTTAAGTTGCTCAAGAACCATTTTGGTCCGGGCGACAGGCTCGTATCCACCCTCGATTCCAGCGATTGGCTGGACAGTCAGGTTCCTGAACTTTCAAGCTCGGGTGTGAAGGTGCAAGCCTTTGTGACCCCGCGAGGTAGAAAACTGCTGGCCATCAATAAGCGATTGCAAGCGGTGAATATTGACCTCGCGGAGACAGGTTCTGTCACGAAAATAGAAGTCGTCGACGAGCAGTCTCGAGATGGTCCGCGCACCTTCAGACCGACCGGCAACGTTCTGCGCATGGGGTCATTCGCTGTTGCTGTGGTTGAAATCGAATAGGCTTTTGGAGAACGTGGAATGCAGGCTTGGGACCAAACGCCGCTCGCATGCACCTTTCAATTGCTAGTCCCACCGCAACAAGTGACTGCGTTTGTGGGAGCAGGTGGCGGCTCTCCAAAGCATCTTCCACGTCGGCAGCCCGAAGGAACTCGGCGGTATCTACCAGCAGACGCGTGGAAGGGGATGGATCCGTCGGCCAGGCGGACCGGCCGCACGCACCACCTTGTAGTGATCCGATGCGGGGCTTTCTCGCTTCGTACCACCCCAGGGCTCAAGCCCATTTCCTGGCGCTTGACGAACAACCAGATGCGTATCCCCGCCGGAATGCTCAACATGGTTGCATCAAATCTCGAATGAGCGCTCGCAGCGTCTCGGAACTGATATCCCAGATCTTCACCCCGGGACCTTCTGCCAGCTCGATCTCGATCCGCGGCGCTGCCGACACCCGAGAATTGGGTTCGGTGGTGCGGGGCGATGCCTGAACCTGTGGCTGTTCCGCGATCTGAACTGGCACAATCACCGCCTCCTGGGTTCCACTTCCAGAGCCTTCCACGGAATCTCCGCGCTGGTATTGTCGTCGCCACACAAACACCTGGTTCGCGTTGATGCCATGGCGACGCGCGATCACCGCTACGGAGGCGTGCTCCTGCAGCGTCTCTCGAACGATCTGCAGCTTCTCTTGAATCGAGCGCCACTTGCGGGTCCGCACCCCTGCCGCGCGGGTCTCGCATCCCGGTGTGTTCTACCGAAGTGCCCACTTATTCTCCAAGTGGACACATCCTCCGTCATGGCGCGGGCGCCGACCATGCGCCTAGGCTACACGGTTACGAAGACGCCGCGCTACCGCGTGGTCTTTGAATGCTTGTCCGTATCGTGCCACTTCATCGCCTCGGGCCCCTTGGGTTACAGCCCTATCGAGGCGGCAGCAATTGTGACACGAACAGGTACACGACCAAGACGCCGATTGGCGCGGCAGACATGCTCAATGATCCCATGTTGCCGCGCACGGCTTCGGGTCGAGGTGGATCGCTATGCCTTCATCGCGGTGGACTTTCGCTACCTGCTTTCCGCCGATCTATCGGCGCTCCGGCAAATATGTTGACATGCACCGTTCCACATCGGGAATGTTCGGCAATGTCCCGCTTATCCCTTGTGTCGAAAGCCAGCCACCTCTGCCAGAACGTCCTACCTCTTTCGGGGCGATCCACACATCAGCAATCTAGATTTTCGCATGATCACTCGCCGTACGGCGATTTTCCATCAGCCACTTTCCTCCAGATACTCTTCAATACGATTTGCCGCATCGTCCGCACCCGGCTCCCTGCTAACGGCGCGTTGAATTTCCTTTACCCTACGTCGCATTACCTCATCTTCTAACAGCTGAATCGCCGCTGTTCTTATACCCTTTGGGTTGGTATCCGCCTTCCTGATATGAATACCAATGCCCACCTCAGCAAGGTGATCCGCCTGCCACTCATATTCACTTACCCCCTCAGACATAACAATCATAGGAACTCCATAGTACGCGGCCTCCGCCGTACTCACGGTTCCGCTCATAAAGACGAGTAGCTTCGCGTGCGAGAGTGCCTTTAGGTAAGAAGTGTGTTGAATTATTTCACAGTGAGCTGGCAAAGGCATCAACGACCCCGCCTTGCAATTCTCGCCAATGGCTAAAACCACATGCCATCCCAAACCAGGGAGCGTGTCGATGCACATTCTGTAATACTCCGGAATTTCCGCCTGTCTTCCCCACGACGAGAGCAATGTCGACATTGAAATCAATGCAACTGGTCTACCATCTGTATTCTCCTGCCAGTGCCCGGCACTTTTCCGCTCCGCGGCACATCGACCCGCAAAGAAGCAACGATCATCGAACGCGCTTCTATTCGGCTGGAGGACAGATGGAAATAAATAAATGTTTAGCTTCTCTTTATCGGCTAGGTAATTACTGCTGGTCACGTCGTAGCGCTGCAAGAACAGACGCACATTTCTTACATGCTCAACCGCAATCTCTCGTAGCCCGGCGTGCTTCAGTTGACCCTCAAAATCACTTTTGTCGAACGCGTAAACCGGACTTGTCTGTACCGCAGGAATTTTCCAACGCTGTGCCAGTATGCGACCTGCGAATGCCAAAGAGTCATAGAGTATGAGGTTCGGTTTGTTCTTTTCAAGAAATGGCGTTATGTCTCCAAGCATTTGCGCCGCGTAATAATTAAACCCGATCTCACTTGGCTCCTTCTGGGCACTCTGTTCGCCCGCCAGGTTCTCTTGCAGTAGCTTTCGACAAGGAACTAGCATTGCTCCAGAGTTTGCAACTGACTGCGAAAAACGTTCTGAAGTGACATAGCTCACACGATAACCACGTCTTACCAACGCGGCAGCTATCGGAATTGTTGGATTTACGTGCGGCGAATGAGGAATCGTTACGAAAGCAATATGAATGCCGTCCATGGGCCTGATGCTCCATTATGGTAAAAGACAATCAACATGCGTCAGAGTGCCATAGCTGCGAGGCCCTCAAGCGATGCCAGCGGGATTTGAACTCCCCGCGCTTCAGAGACACCTGATACTCGGTCTGCGAGATGTCCGCTATCGTCTAAGGTTCCAAACCGATCCAAGCGGCATGTGCCTGAGTTTGCCCGCCAGGTCGTGGAACTGTAGCGAGCACGTCGGATAAATTTGCGGGCTGTCGGGCGAATTCGGGTTTTCCAAAGAGCGACGAGCCCTTGGATCAAACAGATCGATCGAGACACACACCGCGGTGATGACGGACTGAACACCGAAGAGCGCCAGGAGGTTATGCGTCTTCCTGCTGACATTAGGCAGTTGAAAATCGAGCGGCAAGCGCTCTCACAAACGACGACAACCCGGACGACCGCGCGCAATTCGAAATGCTCATTGGGGTCGCGAAAAGGAATCAGGACGCGCTTCCGGTGCAAGTGACGTGTCGGTTGCTTTCGCTCCATAGGACCGAATATTGCGCCGGACGAGATTGCCGGATGCAGGTCCGCGGACGCAGGGACGTGTAACTCGCAGCGCCGGTTCACCAGATCGACGCGTGCTCCCCTCACGATACCCACGGTGCGCCGCGCTTCCATCCCAAACTGCGTTACACGTAGGGCGTCGCTATTGGACGCACGCGTGCGGAACGGTTGGCGCGGCGGGTCCGGCTGCAGGGCGTGAAAGAGCGTCGGTTCCGGCAGACCATTCGCCCAGGCGCGCCAGAGCGTCTCGCGCCGGGCCTTGTGCATCGGCACTTCGCAGCGGACAGACCCAACGCGCTCCAGCTTGCCGATATAACCTATGTCAGCACGGACGAGGGTTCCCAGCATGCTGCAGCAATGCTGGACCTGCTTACTTATCTGGTCGCTCGGCGTGCCATGGACCGCCGTCCGGAACGTGAACTTCCGCTGTTGGCGGCGCGGATGACGTACGCGGAGAGCCACCCACGGGACGTTATTCGCCATTCCGATCACCGAACGGAGTACACTGCGCTCGCTCCCGGTAAGCGCTGCGCATGCTTCTGAATCCAGATGTCTCGGGACACTGTCGGAGACGGTATCGACAGCGTGATACTGGACTCCTATTTCCGGACTCTGGTGCTGCCTCGAAGGCGCTCCACGACGCCCGAGGAAGTCCGTAAAGCAAGCTTCTCCCGCCCAGCGGCGCGATATGGTGTTCTCAGAAGTCATTCGGGTATCAGCTAGCTTTTGTCGCAGGATTTTGACAATTCTTGCAGAGATTCGGCGTCACTCTTCACAGCGTTGAAACCAATGACAGACCAACAACAAGAACAGACGAGCCAAGCATTAAGATCACACTAAAACACTCAACCTGAAGATTGCTACTCAAGATTGTCTATCTCCAAGATCTTGCTTCGGTGGTCCAGTCCAGGGACCCGCGCGAGTAGCGTTTCTGCTCCCACTTGCGATGGCTTTTCAATCTCTGTTGACCATCGACGGCCCATATTGCTCCGAATTGCAGCAACTTCCTCCGCAGTATTGAAGGTGAGGGTTGGGAATCCCGTTTGATAAACATAGGCGGCATCACCTGAATTGTACATTTGATGCAATGAATAGAGGAGTGAAAGCTCTCCTGCCGGGGCTAAGTACCGCTCGCCTTTCCACAGACATCTGTGAAGACAGCATAGAGCCTCCTTTAGCCGGGAGAGATTAAATCGAAACACTGACTGGTCGTGAAAACCAGCAGCATGATGTTCGCCATGCTTGGAAAAATCAGCCGAGATGCAGCGCATTCTTTCATCAACCAATAGTGACACATACGGCGCGCTCTCATGAACTGCCGGAATGAGCCCTGATCCTTCAGGACTTAGTATCAACAGCTCATCGATGAGCTTGTGCGTTGGGAAGAAGACGTCGCCCCATGCAACGACGATGTCCTGAGACAGACTCGTTCCCATCATGCTCTCGGCAGCCAGAATTACTTGGAGAGTGGCGTGTCCGTCGCCCAGCCCCGATCTGATGGGCAGATTGATTACTAGTTTTGTCAGTTCCGGATAGCTAGCTCTCAAACCGTCAAAATAGTTGTTCCAATAATCGTGTACAAGGACGTTAGTAGCTACAAACACTCTTCTAAACTTGAGACCGATACGTCGCAGCGTCGTAGTTAGACAGGGCTCGCCGACAACCGGCACGAGCGCCTTAGGCACGTTGGCGTTAAGGCGCGAGCCATTGCCGGCAGCAATTATGTACAGATCAGCGCCTGAGATTCCCATCTAGGTACGCCATGAGAGTCGAGATGAAGAATGCTGTCTTCGCAGGGCTGCCGACGTGCAGACACTTCATTCGCGCCTCTTGGGTTGCGAATAGTTTGATGTCATTATCGTTTCCAGCGTCAAACTCGTCCCCCACATAGGTGATCTTTGACGATGCTGCAGAACCCATACAAAGACGTTTAATGGCGTAGACCTTGGACAGTGTCGGCTTACATATCTCGATCGTCGTTCTTCCAACGGCACGAATTTCGAGGTTCGAACCGTGGATTATATGCTGGATCAGGCTCATAACTGCGTGACGGTCGCCGTCATCCACTGGCTTGATCGCAACTAATACATTTCCTCGAATCTCAATCCTTGAAGGAGAAAACCCAGATTTTCGCAGACTCTCCATGAGTCCGTTGATGCTATGGGGCCCCATCACAGGGAGAAGAGCTTCTGGACAAGTACACTTCACAAGTCTCGTACGGGTATCGTTGTCCTTCTCTAAGGGATCGGTAGCGTATCTATATTCATTGACACCTCCATCAGCGAATACAAGTAGAGGTTTATAAATGGGCTCGGACATTTCATTAATAGCGGCCGGTTCACCGCTCAAACTTACGGCATTGATTGTATTCCCCGTGCAAATACCGACGTTAGTCAGACAGTTTAAGCGCGACACTCCGTTGACATTGAATCGTGATGACCTTGGGTATTTGTTCCCACGTCCAACAAGTGTGTCATCGTAGTCGAACAGAAAGAAATCGCCATCGAGGTAGTCCCTGAAGAAGACACGGCCGACAGTAATCGCTAGCTTATCGGGATCGTGCTTATCAGCAGGATCCGCGGAAGTTGACAAGTCCGCTTGGACGAAGGTCATTACTTTCGATAGAGCCGCCTGATTCAAGCGCCGCATCTCAGGATGCCCATTTGCATCTGCGATTACGTGCAGCCGACCTGCATCAAAGTAGCGCGGCACGAGGATGTTGATAATGTCCGATGCGCTTTGACTTGGGCTGTCCTGATCTGGTGTTCGGTTCATCACCATCAAGACCGCTGCTTGGCTGGCATTAATAGCAGGTTTGAAGCCGTCGGACGCGTAGGTCGGGATGAGGGAGGACCACTGCGTTCCAGAGGAAAGGATGATGAGATCTGCCTCCACAATCGCCCGCCACGCCTCAAGACAGAGCGTTGGTCTCGCGTCGTTTCCGTCAACGTCAGTAAAGACGATATCAATGAATGGATCAGGTTTGCCCCAAGAGACAATGTCGCCTTCGTCGGTAACTCTCTGTCCTTTCTCGGTAACAGCGCCGAGGAATAGCGATCTATCATCGTTAATCAGAATGTTATCGGGGATTCCCATGAGATCGGCCATAACGTGCGCGGCTGCCCGAAGCGAGTTGCCGTTAATTCGCGCTATCCCAGCATAAATGATATTCGCCAAAGAGAACTCTTTGTAATGGATTTTCGTGGCGAGTACAGACTTAAAATATTCCTCTATTGCATTGAAGAGTATGCTGCAGCACTCGGCCCGTAGACTCTGTACCCTGAGAGCCTGCATCAATTGAGCAACGTTGAAATTGCAGAAGTCCTTCGCTTTGGATGAACGGATCGTAAAGCGCTCGCTCAGGAATCTGAGCCAAGGGGAGCTCGGCGTCGTTAGCTGTAGGCGAGTTGTTTGATTTTTGCGAACGTCAGATGGTCCGAGAATTTGACCATCCATCACTCGTCGGACGGACCCCGTCGACAAGCCGTTGTCATACGCGTTAACTATGATGTTGGTATACACTCCATCAAGATTTTCATCGAGCAGGCGATAGAGACCCTGCTGCAGCGCGACAGATCCGGTTCCTCCAGCGAAAATGACTATTTTCACGCTCTTAGTCCGTGACTAGGGGAATCACACGAAGTGCGGAGCGGATCTTTCGCATGTCGATCACCGTGAGTTGGTACGTCGGCCCGAGCGGTCACACGGTCCTAGCGTGTTCCGATTACTGCGATTGAAAAGATATCTTTTTGCGTGCGTTTGGACTCGTGGTTGCTTCGAAGGAACGTACGTTGAGCTGGCCACTAGCGTCGATGGCAGTGTCCCCTTCTGATACGCGCTGCACTTCGGTTGAACTCATTGCATCTGCGCGATGGCTGCGCGGTAAACTATGGAACCGACTTTCGCACTTTGCACTCGGGTTTAACTACTAAAGGGGGGTTGGATGTTTTTGTCAACGTGCCATTCGACAGTATGCGTGGTCGTACAAGGCAGGCGTATCGGGGGTCGTGACCTGAACTGCGGGGACGCGCGCCTTATTGCCGACAGACGATAGCTAGGGAAGCATGATCCCGAGGGTCCTTTGCAAGCGGGCACAGCTACTTAGGGCCGTGACTGTTGGGAAGACGAGTTATCGAGGTGTTCTACTTATCAGAGCAGCCCTACGCGGTGGATCGGGATGGTTGGGCGACTAAGGGGACGTGTGATTAATATTTGGAACTGCCCGTCGGACACGTGAGGCTGCCGGATCCTCAGCCAGGACTAGCAGGCTCTGGGTGGGGACGGTGAACATCGGACACGGCACCTCAAAGTACTACAGGTGAACCGCGCCGGGTTCCAAAAACTTCCGGTTTGAATCAGGGTGCCTCGGTGGAAATGTTGCCTGCAGGTGCACCGTTTTCTAGCGACACTCGCATGATGTTGTACAGGAACCGGCGGTCGCATATACGCCTTGGTACCGGAGTATCGGGTACACGTGCTTGGCGATAATGGATATTCAGGAACTCAATCGTCTTTGCAATGCTCTCTGCCGCCAGTCTCGGCATTTGGGCGCGCGACATACACCATGTCCGAGCTTGGACTGAGTCATGTATGCCCCGGATGTCTTGACTAGTGGTCCATGCAGCGGTAGGAATGAAAGAGCTCACCAGCAAGGACGCTCTGAGGAGATAATCCATGGAACGACCGATCCGCGAGGTTCACGTGTCGAGCGCGCATGATGATTCCATCGCGCCAATTGACACTGCTCCAGTCAGCCCGACAGAGCGCGATTGGGTACTTCACAAGTTCAATGACACTGCGGCTTCTTTTCCTGAGAACCGCCTTATCCACGAGCTGTTCGAGGATCAGGTGAAACTCACGCCCGATGCGGTCGCGCTGATGCACTCTAATCTGACCCTGACCTACATCGAACTCGACGCAAGGTCGAGTCAGCTCGCACGATACCTGAGACATCTGGGCGTCAATCCCAACCAGCCTGTAGGGATCTGTGTCGAGCGCACTCCGCAGGCTATTGTTGGCGTTCTCGGCATTTTGAAGGCTGGTGGCGCCTATCTACCGCTTGATCCGAATTATCCGGCCGACCGGCTCCGGTATATGCTGGAAGACTCCAGACCCCCCGTGGTGCTCATGCAGGAGAAGTTGATAAAAGCACTGCCAAGCACGAGCGCGCAAATTATAGAAATCGATGCCCGACTTACAGCACAAACGCCGTTTGCAAAAGACAACCTCTCCGCTGCAGACATCGGACTATCCGCGCAAGACTTGGTGTACGTTATTTACACCTCTGGCTCGACCGGTCTGCCTAAGGGAACTGCGATGCCACATCGCGCGATGATCAATCTTATCGACTGGCATCGTCGAAACTTGAGCGCCGCTCGCGATCGAAGAGTGCTGCAGTTCGCTCCGCTGAGCTTTGACGTGGCGTTCCAGGAGATCTTTTCTACGCTTTGCACTGGCGGAACTTTGGTACTGGTACCGGAATGGGTGCGGCGCGATCCGCGTGCCCTGCTGGAACTCCTAATCAGCCACTCGATCCAGAGACTTTTTCTGCCTCCAGTGGTCCTGCAGAAGCTCGCTGAATGCTCGAGGTCGTCAGGTCAGGCACCAAGCTCGCTCAGAGATGTCATTGTGGCCGGCGAGCAATTGCGCATAACTCCGGACATATCAACCTTTTTTCGCCATCTTGATGGCTGCCGCCTACACAACCACTATGGGCCAACTGAAACCCATGTAGTCACTACGCTGACTCTGCCTGCAAGGTTTGACGAGTGGCCGCTGCTTCCGCCGATAGGTAGGCCAATATCAAATACCCAAATTTTTATTCTAAATGAAGAGCAGCAGCCCGTGCCCCCGGGTGTGACCGGGGAAATCTACATCGCCGGAGCAGGCGTGGCTCGTGGTTACCTCGGCCGACCAGATCTTACTGCTCAGCGGTTCATTCCAAATCCATTCAGCCCGGACCCAAGCGCGCGTATGTACAGGACTGGGGATCTGGGCCGCTGGCAACCGGATGGGGTCATAGAGTATTTTGGCCGCAACGACTGTCAGGTCAAGATCCGTGGCTTCCGCGTTGAGCCGGGTGAGGTAGAGGCTGTGCTCGAGAGTTATCCGGGTGTAAAGCAGGCGGTGGTCATAGCTACGGAAGACGAGCCAGGAGACACGCGGCTCGTGGGGTATGTAGTGGCTAATGTAGTAGAACCGACGAGGCCGGAACCGGAAGATGCCAACGAGCGCAGCACAAGAGTCGAGCACCAGATGATTGCCCCGCTACGTGTATTCCTACTCGAAAAATTGCCACATTTCATGGTGCCAGCAGCAATCGTATTTTTGGACGAACTTCCCCTATCGCCGAATGGAAAGGTGGACCGTAGCAGGCTTCCCGCACCGAACAGTGACCGACACACGGATCAGCCATACGCGCCTCCGGGCACTCCAATCGAGAAATCACTCAGCGCTGTTTGGGCTGAGGTCCTGACGGTGCACGACATTGGAATTGACGATAATTTCTTTGAGCTCGGTGGTGATTCGCTCATGGGCATGGAACTCATCGACAAAGTTGCCCGCAAGCTGGAGATCGAAGCGCTCTCGATAATTGCACTCTTCGAGTCACCTACAATCCGGGAAATGGCGCAATATGTTGAGACATTTAATTCGAGCGAACAGTGCGCGCAAGAGCATGGGACTCCGGAAGCCGGTTGCATCTACGATTGAACTTCAGTCAAGCGCGCGCCATCCTAAATCAGGGTCAATCATCAGCCGACAAGCATCCCCGGGAAGTGGATGCTTGTGTGGGGAACACCGGCTGTCTGATCTGCATCGCTGCACATGCTGCCGTGAGAACCAATCCGACCACGTAGTAAAAGATCACCGTGAAGTTGTTGTGAGTTGCATTCAAGATGTAGCCAACCAAGAGAGGCGACAGAAACGCCGCGATTTGACCTACAGTATTGACGAGTCCGAACGCTCCACCGACGGCCGCTGGCGGCACAAGAACGAGCGGCAGAGTAAAAATCCCGCCCAGCGATATGAACAGGAAAAAGAACACGATCGTCAGCGCAGCGACTGCCCATTCTCCGCTTGGAGAGACCGCCGCCAAGTAGGTGACCCCGCCCCCGATTATCAGACCGAACACAATGGGGATCTTTCGCCGCACACTGAAGTATTTGTCGGATATGATGCCGCCCAGAAAGTAGCCAAATGCCCCTGCAAGAAACGGAAGAGATGCAAAAACACCCATTCGCGTGACAGCGAAGCCCCGGGCTTGCAGGAGATAAGTCGGGAGCCAATTCATCAATGCCCAGCCCGCGATGTTCGCAAAAAACAAGGTCGCGGAACACCAGAATACGGCCGGCATCTTCAAAGCCTGCAGCACGCCAGTTGCTCGGCCGTCGGTTTCGGAGAGATGACCGACACGCCGGACCGGCCCCGGGGCGTCTTTGACGCTCGCCCGCACAAACAGCGTCACTGCCAATCCGGGTATCAGCAGACTGTAGAAGACGGAACGCCAACCCCAGGCGACGATCAGAGGGGCAACCAGAACAGGTGCAATAGCGGCCCCGACGTTCACGGCAGCGAGTTGAATTCCATTGGCCCGGCCCACTTCACGCTCGGGAAACCACAAGGCGACCGCCTTGGACGCCGTTGGAGGAAAAGGTCCTTCGCTCAAACCGAACAGAACGCGTATGGTCAGCAACACCGGCAGAGAGTTAGCCGTACCGGTAAGAGCCGTGAAACAGGACCAACCAACGATCGAGGCCGTCATGAGACGGCTCGGCCCGAACCTGTCCGCTAGCAGGCCGCCGGGAATCTGCATCGCTGAGTAGCCCACAAAGAATGCACTGAGCACGCCCCCCATCGCTAGTGGCGACAGATGAAAATCTTCAGCTATGAACGGGATCGCGGTGGCGATCACCATCCGGTCCATGTAGCAGAGCAGGTAAGCGCAAAATAGTGCGACTAGTACTGAATACCGACGCTGCCAGATCATTCAGCCCCACACGTTGCGCATCACCCGCAACCAGTTGGCGCCTAAGATTTTGCGGACATCTGATTCGCGATATCCTCTTGCCAGCAGTCTGCGTGTAAGATTCGGTAACGTTCGAGGAGTTTCGATGCCGGCGGGATAGTGGTGAGGGGGAGGTGGGTAGGCCGTACTCCAGCGGCCCTCGGCGACGGCCTCTTTGTACGTGGCCATGGCCTCCTCATCGGTTGCAACCCCCGCCTGGCCCCAATAGTAATCGATGCCCAGACCCGCATGATCAATCCCGACTCGCTGGACGATTGCGTCAATATGCGCAATGAATTGATCCAACGTCGGGCTAGTGGTCGCCCCAACAAATGCAGGAAATCCTGCCACGCCGACTACTCCACCCGATTGCGCAATTGCGTCGATCAATTGATTCGACACATTCCTTGGACTTTGATGCACTGACGCTACATTGGCATGAGAGAGAATCACAGGTGCACTTGAGTATTCAACCGCCTCGAGGGCCGTGCGTAGCCCCGTATGGCTGCAATCAACGATGACGCGGGCTTCATTCAGCCGCTGAATAAGCTGGATACCGAAGCGACTGAGACCCGCATCAGTTCGTTCCTCGCAACCGTCGCCGACGCGGTTCTTGACATTGTAGGTTAGTTGAATCACTCCGACACCAAGAGTCTTATACAAATCGACGAGATCGATATCGTCCTCAATGGGATCGGCGCCTTGTAAGTGCAGAAAGATCCCCAAGCGCCCGCATTCTTTCGCGACCTCGATATCGTGAGCACGCCTCACGAGGAGCAGTACGTCATTGCGCTCACGCAGCACGTGGTGCCATCCGGCCACCCTCTTCAAGGCAGATCGAGCGTTGTCCCAACCACCCACTGTTGGGGCCACAGCGGTTATGCCGCCCTGTCGGTACCAATCTAAATAACTTGCATCATTCATGACCAAAGGGCAGACCGCATCAATAACGATGCTGTCCCTGTGAAGAATCCGTGCGGCTTCGTCTGCCATAAACGCGCGTGCGCCCCTAGTCACTAGGGACACTCTGCACAGGTAGCTATGCGCGCCCAAGTGCGAATGAGTAACATAATCAAACTCATCAGGAAGCCCAGGCCAAGGTCTGTTGGAGCGCATTTTGCGCGTTTTGGCACAGGTTTTCCTCCTCCTCGGCGATCGCGCCTGGCACCTCGCCTGCAGTGGCTACAACCGTCGCCGCAGCAGATACAGGTTGGAAAGCGCGAACGCGTTCTTCGCCAGACCTCAGTAGAGCACCTTGGTGAAGCCCCACAGATAGAAGCCCCACAGATATTTGACCACGCGGAAGGCGTGCTCACATCGTGAACGCGCTCGCGAGCGCAGTCTGTTAATGAGCTTCCGATGTTCCGTGAGTGGCATCTGGCCGGTGCGGCGGCGGTTGATTCGATACCGAACCCCCGCAGTCTTGGGCCCTTGCCGATGCCATTCGCTCCAGTATGCCTGATCGCCGAAAGCCTCTTTCTCGGCTCGCGCAGCAATTTCGGCATCTCGTTGATATCGGCTACGTTCGCTCCGGTCGTCGTCAGGGTGTGCACAATTCCTCGAAGATCGGCGCCGACATGCGGCTTCATCCCAAAGTGCCACTCCTTGCCTTTAACCACTTGGTGCATCTCCCGATCGCGCTCACCATCGGCATTCTTCGTCGAGATCGGAGTTTCAATGATCGTCGCGCCCACGACCGTGCCAGACTTCAACACCAGCCTCTTATCCTCCAGCAGCGTGCGAACCTCCCCGAAACTCTTCTGCGACAGCTTGTGCTGTTCCAACAGCCGTCGCAAACGCATGATCGTAGACTCATCCCTAGCGGCTTCCTCGGCTAACTCGATAGCGGCAAATCGGCTCATCGACCCCGCGTCGCACAGGGCATCTTCCATTCCAGGGTCCGACAGATTGAACCAACGCTGCATGAAATGGATACGCAGCATCCGCTCCAACGGCATCGGCTGGGTGCCGTTGCCCGCCTTCGGATAGTGCGGCCGAATCAACTTAGTGAGTGCCTGCCCAGGGATCACCGCATCCATCTCGGCCAGAAAGCGCTCGCGCCGCGTGATTTTGTCCTTGAGACTCCATGTCAGCGATTTGAAGGTCGCTTGCTCCATGGTTCTACCGCTGCTGTCCGCTGCACACAGTATCGGTCAAACAGGGTACCTGTGCACAGTTTCCCTAGCTTTTTGCCGATCGCCATTGGAACCACCGGAAGCAGGGCACCGCAGGCCGTGATCCACAAACTGGTGCCACCACCGCCGAATGGAGACCATGGTAAAGTTTCCGCCCCTGTGATCCGATCGCAGGTGATTGAACAATCTCCAGATCAACTGCCAAGATTTGACTCGAAGAATTTCACGATAACGTCCCACGCTTCGCGCGTTTCTGGGACATTCGCGTTCACGACCGGTTGAGCGAATGAACAGTGTGCAGCGCCTTCCCATACATGCAGATCGGCCTTTACCCCAGCCTTCACCAATTGAGCATGGCTAAACACCACTGCACTTAAGCTGGGATCACGCGTTCCGCTGATCAGCAGCGAGGGTGGAAATCTCGCCAACAGTGACGGCGAGTAGACTGGAGAGACCAAAGGATCTTTGATATTAAACGCCGGCACATCGAAGTACGGCATAACCTTCCTGATATCCTCCGGCCAGATTGGCTCATCCATCAAGGGTCCATTGACGTAGTTGCTGTCTCCAGTCACTAGTGGCAACGCTCCACCGCCAAAGATGCCCACCGCGCCCGGTGTCGGAAGTTGGTTCTTCTGAAACCAAGCGAGCGACTCGGCTGCTAGTATGGCGCCCGCCGAACAACCGTAAATGCCGATATTCTCCGGAGGATATTTTTTCAGCAAGTCTCTATAGACCGCTGCCACATCTTCGCTACCGGCTGGGAACTTATATTCCGGCCCCTCACGATAGTCGACCGTAATGACCTTGATAGCGCCGATGCTCGCAATGGGAATAGATTCCATCTGCCCACCCAGTCGTGCTCCCACCGTAAAACCGCCACCGTGCAGATTGATTAAGAGGCGTCTTTTATTTTTCGCCGCGATCCCGGTAGCTGGCTCGATGATGTCGGTCTGTACACCAGCAATCATTTCAGGATGGATATTAACGGCAAAAATACTGCGTAACTTCTCTACACCTGGTCGCATCAGTAGATTGTCAATCGACTTCCTCCAAGCATTGATGTCATCTTTATCCTTTATGTCTTGGTAGACGGAGTCAAAACCGTGAACGAAATCGAGGAAGTTCTTTTTTGCTTCGTCACTTGACAACGATGATAGGGGAACCGACAAGGCAGGCAGGTGCGCCATTCCATCAGCATCAATGCGAGAGGCGGGTTGTGTAAAGTCTTCCCCCGCCTGCACGCGCGCAAACAGCAGGTAGATTGCGGTGAAGGCGGTCGCCAAACGTCGGAGCGTGTCAGCTATTGAAGAATAGTAATACGTCATTGTTAGTTCTCGCCGTGAAGGAACGCGCGCGCTTCGCGCCGAACCCTCACCTTAAGGCGCGCGGTGCGAGGCACGACTGCGCCCTCAAGCCGCCAGTGTCATACAGTGCCGCGGTGGAAACCATTACCTTCGGTGATCACGAAATAGGCATAGGGGATTGCGTTGATCAACGCCAAGCTGTTCTGAACGGTTGTGGTGAGCTGGGCAACATGGAGACTGCCCTGGCCACCGAATAGCCTCGAACGCCGAGCGTCACTGCGGCATCGCAACGAACGGGTCTTTCCAAGCCCCAGAAACGAGGTGCGAGGAAAGGCCAAACCCAGGAAAGATCGAGCCGGAGTAGGCATAAACGGAACCATAGCGAAGTACTCTGCGGCCACAAAAGCGCACGGCCGAATGGTCTGGCTCAGGAGAAGGTTCGATTAGTAAGTAGCTGGACTCCGCGGAGTGAAACGATTGCCGCCTGATCTTAAGTAAAAAGTCCCTATGTCCGTTGATCCAGTGCTTAAGCCGTGCCGCCGTCGGCAACGATCTCGCGCTTGCGAGTAGAATCGACGTAATTGCTATGCGCGATGCCTCGTTTCGCATGTATACCCGATTCCTTGATGCCGACGCCTACCGAATACACATTCGCGGGAGCCACGTGGCCGTAGAACCAACTCCTCGTATGGGACGTGCCACGTCGAACTTTGCGACACACCAAATCCAGCAAAGAGGCCACGCCCGCAAAGTGCAGTGGAACACAGCCACTTGAGTTTTCGCGATGCAGCAGATCGACCGCAGTGTGAACCTGTGGAGGATTGCGAGACTAACGCAAATATATTTCTTTGGATGTCGCAGATCACAACCCCGTAAGCTCCCCGCTCAACGGCCGCGGCAATAGTAGACTCTCACGGCCGAAGGGGAGACTGAAGCTCAGATCGTGGAGATCCTGAAGCAAGGTGAAGCCGGTGATCCGATCACGATTTGATCCGGAAGCAGGGCATCAGCCGACCAACCTTTTTCAACTGGCGATCCAAGTACGATAGCGTGAGCGTCTCGGAGCGTGGGTGTATGGCGCGATGAAGCTGGACTTGCGTGCCGCACGATACACCGCTCGCCCACTCGGTTGCGACAACCGTAGGTCGCGCCGACGGGGGTTGAACCAGAT
>Ga0068860_100000337_pt1 | contig 63636 bp, 63 predicted proteins | sample KBSSwiS32_FD_66597 | JGI IMG/M metagenome (GOLD analysis project Ga0068860, IMG submission 66597) | Switchgrass rhizosphere microbial communities from Kellogg Biological Station, Michigan, USA - KBS Switchgrass S3-2 | ecosystem: Host-associated > Plants > Roots > Rhizosphere > Soil ... | reverse complement strand
TGCAGACCACGCTTGTAAAACCACCCGCCGCCGCCGCCTTCGTGCCCGTGGCAATGGTTTCCTTGGCCGATTGCCCCGGCTCGCGCAGATGCACGTGGATGTCGATCAAGCCAGGTGTGACCACCAGGCCGGTGGCATCTATCACCTCCTGGTTGTCGATATGTTTTCTCCCCTGGGCATCCAGATCGATGCGTTTGATCTTCCCGCCGGAAATGTAGACGTCCCCCACGCGGTTAATGCCATTTGCCGGGTCGATGATGTGGCCATTGGTGATGAGCGTGGTTTTCATGAAGCGATTTTCTCCCCGCCCGCGCACAGGTAGAGCACAGCCATGCGCACTGCGAGGCCGTTTGTAACCTGGTCGAGGATGACGCTCCGGGCGCTGTCGGCGATTTCACTGTCGATCTCAACGCCGCGGTTGATCGGGCCGGGATGCATGATCAATGCGCCGGGTTTCAGTTTTTCGGCGCGAGCCTTGGTGAGGCCGAAGAGGGAGGTGTATTCGCCCGTGCCGGGGAAATATTCCTTCCGTTGCCGTTCGTGCTGGATGCGCAGGAGGTTGACCACATCGACATCGGGCAGCACGGAATCGATGTCGTGCGTCACGGCGCAGCCCATGCGCTCGAACTCGCGCGGGACGAGCGTGCTGGGGCCGACAAGCGTGACCCGTGCCCCGAGCTTGAGGAGCGCCCAGATATTCGATCGCGCGACGCGGCTGAAGAGGATGTCCCCAATGATCGCAACGTGGATACCCTTTATATGGCCGAGCTTTTCGCGGATCGTGAATGTATCGAGCAACGCCTGCGTAGGGTGCTCGTGCGCCCCGTCTCCGGCATTGATGACGCTGGATTCAAGCCGTTCCGCAAGAAACTTCGGGGCGCCAGCGGAACTGTGGCGGAGCACGATGATATCGGCATGGAGCGCCTCGAGATTCTTTGCCGTATCCTTGAGTGTCTCGCCCTTGGTGAGGCTGGAGGTGCTGGCGGAAATATTCACGACATCGGCGCTGAGGCGGAATGCGGCAAGCTCAAAAGAGGTGCGCGTGCGGGTGCTTGGCTCGACGAAGAAATTGACGAGTGTCTTGCCGCGCAGGGCGGGCACTTTTTTGATTTCGCGCGCGCCGACCTGTTTGAATGCTGCGGCGGTGTCCAGGATGCCGGTGATCTCATCCGCCGTGAGTTCCTGGATGCTGAGAAGATCTTTGCGTGTCCAGTTGCTCATATGCGCTCCACCCAGACTGAATCCGGAACTCCATCGGTTTTTTCGAATCTCACAAAGACACGCTCAGGGCGGGCGGTAGGCAGGTTCTTCCCGACGTAATCCGCCCGGATCGGCAATTCGCGGTGCCCGCGGTCGATGAGCGCTGCATATTGGATGCGTGCGGGCCGGCCAAAGGATGAAATGGCGTCCATCGCGGCGCGGCAGGTGCGGCCGGTATAGGCGACATCGTCCACGAGGATGATTGTGCGTCCCTCCAGGTCGAGCGGCAGATGGGAGACCTCGACGGGCGAAAGGCTTTTCCGGAGGCGGATGTCGTCCCTGTGCATGGAGACATCGATCACACCCAGCTCAAGCTTCACGTTTTCGATCTGCCCGATGTTTTCGATCAGACGCTTTGCGATTTCGACGCCGCGGGAGGGGATGCCAACAATCGCGACCTTGTTGATCTCGGGGTTGCGCTCGATGATTTCGTGGGCGATGCGCCGCAGGGCGCGATCAATGGCCTGCGCGTCGAGCACGAGGGCCGCTTTCGGGGAGGGGGGGTAGGGTGTGGTGGGCATCGGTGTTCCTTTGCGACCTCGCAGGATCGCGGTTAAAGGAAAAAAGTGATATCAGGAGGTTGTTTGTTTCTGTCTTTTCTCCCTCCAGGATGAACGGAACTTTACGATCCAATCCAGCAAAGCTTTCTCGAAGCCGATGTCGTGCCCGGCTTTTTCGCTCTCCAGCCACTTGTGGCGGAGGATTTCTTCGCGCTCGGCCAGAAACTCTTTGTACAATACCGAGTTCTTTACCAAAGCCGAATTTTCTTCACTCGGAGGCTCCATGTCTGCGGAACTTTTCATAACATTCGTTGATCCGTCAACCATATTACGTTTGCCGGATTCGTTACTCGAATAAATTTTTCTCAGACGGTTATCTGAATAGCGGTCCGAGAAGTTCATAATTTTTTTACAGTGCCAACGCCTGGCGCAATTGCAATGCAATCCTACGGAACTCTACAGTAGAAGGGTTGTTTTTTGAAGCAAAAGTTATCGGCGCCCCTTTGTCGCCCGATTCACGGGTCTCGATATCGATCGGAATCTGCCCAAGCAGAGGCACTTTCAACCGCCGCGCCTCCCGCTCCCCGCCGCCCGAGCCGAAGATATCATACCGTTTCTGGTCCGAGGGACACTGGAAATAGCTCATGTTCTCGATCAGGCCGAGCACCGGCACATTCACCCGCTGGAACATCGCGGAAGCCTTGCGTGCATCGATGAGCGCCACCTCCTGCGGTGTCGTCACGATCACCGCCCCTGCGAGAGCCACGGTCTGCACGATGGTCAGTTGGATATCCCCCGTGCCGGGGGGCAGATCGAGGATGAGATAATCGAGTTTGCCCCACTCCACCTGACGTAAAAATTGTTGCGTGTAGCGCGTAACCATCGGTCCGCGCAGGATCGCGGGGGAATCGTCATCGAGCAGAAAACCCATCGACATGAGCTTCAGGCCGTATTGCTCGAGGGGGATGATGCGATTGTCCTCGGTCGCCATCGGGCGCTCGCGCACATTGAACATGAGCGAAATGCTGGGGCCGTACATGTCGCAATCACAAAGGCCGACATTGGTCCCGGTTTGCTGGAGGGCGATTGCCAGGTTTGCGGCGACGGTCGATTTTCCCACGCCGCCCTTGCCGCTGGCCACGGCAATGATGTGCTTGATGCCGGGGATATCCGTGGCTCCCGCGCCTGCGGCGGGTTGCGCCGGGGCCTGGATGTCGATGTTTACGCGGAACTGGCCGACGCCCGGGATGTAGCTGAGTGCCGCCTCGCTTTCCGCCTTGATCGTGCGCGGGACGTTCGGGTCATTCGTGGCGAGCGTCATCTGCACGACCACGTTATTCGCCCCGTCGATCTTGATTTCCTTTACGAGGCCAAATGAAAGGATGTCCCGGCTGAATCCGGGATATTTGACACCCGCGAGACTTTCGCGGACCTGATTTTCGGTGATAGTTGCCATGTACTGCCACTTATCTAGATAAGACAAGCGATGAGCGCAAAGGATTTTAAAACCGTTTGCGCATGTTGCTCGGCAGGATGTTCAACTCGCTGCGATACTTTGCAACTGTGCGTCGCGCAATCGGGATGCCCCGGCTGCTCAAAATCTCGACGATCTCCTTGTCGCTGAGCGGGTTTTTCGCCTCCTCGTTTTTCACAAGATCGGCGATCGCCTCCTTCACGCTGGTGTTGCTCATCGATTCGCCCGCTGCGGTCTGGTAGCCGGGAGTGAAAAAATATTTCATCTCGAACACGCCCTGCGGCGTGGAGATATATTTGCCCGAAATCGCGCGGCTGACGGTTGTCTCGTGCACGCCCACGGCCTCGGCGATCTGCACCATGGTGAGCGGCTTCAAATGCGCGGAGCCTTTTTCCAGGAACTCCTTCTGCCGCGACACGATCTCGTGGGCGATATTTGAAATGGTCTGCTGGCGCTGGTGGATGCTTTTGATCAGGAATTTTCCGCTGCGGATTTTTTCGCGGATGTAATCCTTCACCTCGGTTCCGTTATGATCCTGCGACATCAGGTCCTTGTAGGTGTTGCTGATGCGCAGATGAGGAATTTGCTCGCCGTTGAGCGTGATCTGGTAGCCGTCGCCGACTCTCGTTACGTCCACATCGGGCAATACGTAATTATTGGGATCAGGCGAAAAAATCTGTCCCGGCTTCGGGTCGAGCGTCGCAATGAAATTCGCGCACCGCTGCACCTGGTCCACGGTGGTTCCAAGCCGGCGGGCGATTTCCGGGAAACGGCGTTTGCCGAGATCGTCGAGGTGTTTTTCAACGATGCGATATTCCAGGCTCTGGTCCTTGCCAATGCGGCGCAACTGGATGAGCAGGCAATCGCGCAGGTCACGCGCCCCGACGCCGACCGGATGAAACGTCTGTATTACCTCCAGCACCCGCTGCAAATCCTCCAGCGCCATGCCCGTATTCTGGGCCGTCTCCTCGAGCGGCGATTGCAAAAAGCCAAGGTCGTCGATGTTGCCGATGATCAGTTCGGCGGTTTTGCGGTCGTCCCCCTCGAGGTCGCCGTTGTTCAACTGCTCCATGAGATGCTGTTGGAGCGTCTCGTGGCTGATGATCGAGTCGAAAAAGAACTGGCGGCGTTCCTCCTCCTCCTGCGATTTGCCGGAGTAGCTGTTGTTCTGCGCCATGTAGTCGCGCCACTCCTCGTCGAGCTTTGCGAGCCGCTCGAACTCCTCCTTGAACTCGTCCTGTTCACGCTGGCGGTCCTCGATGGAGGGCTCGGTGATTTCTTCCTCAAGCACCGGGTTGGCCTGGATTTCCTGCTGGATCAGGTTGCGCAGTTCCAGCATGGGAACCTGAAGAATCTGAAGGCTTTGCTGCAACTGGGGTGCGAGCACCTGTTGCAGGGATACGTTCAGATTTTGTTGCATGCCTTGTGCCATGTTATTAATAGATACAGTGGAGTTGGCACGCCTGCAAGCAATATTCGCGCCAAAATTTTCGAATAATTACAGATGGCGCTTTACTTTCCCTATACGGAAGGGGATTAACGGATTAAAATGTCCGCCATGAAACCTAGAACCATGATCTACTCAGTGGTCGCGGTGTGCATGGCTGTGTTCGCGTACTTTCCCCCGAACCGCGTGACTGCGCAGAGCGATCTCGACACTGCGGCCGGGGCCGAACTTCTGCAGGCAGTGCAGACCCAGCAGGCAACCCTCGCTGACAACCAGAAACAAATCGACGCGAAGCTGGCCGGCATAGCCGAGTCCTTGCGCGCTGCGCGCATCTTTGTATCGAGGGGGGGCAAATGAAAAAGGATATTCTTATTCTCGCAACGGCGGTGTTGTTTCTCGGCGTCGGTGTGCTCCGTTCTCAAACTGCGGCGACTGCAAAACCATCCTTGCAAGTCCTTCAGGAATTGAAAAAGTCCAACGCCGAAGTCATCGACCAGCAGAAAAAGACCCTGGATGTCCTCGATGAAATGCAGAAGACCGCCGACCAGCTCAAGACTTTCAGCAAACGCAGCTAGACTAGTTGATAATCAGGCCTTGGCGGATGCGCGCGGGGTCTTTACTTCCAGCTTGCGGTAAAGTGTGGCCATGCTGATGCCGAGCATCTTGGCGGCCTTGTCGCGCGAACCGGCATTGAACTTGATCGTTTCCTCAATGTAACGCCGTTCCTGGTTGGTGATGAATTCATCCAGTGTCTGGCCGATCGGCATGCCGCTATCACCATCCTCGGGAGGATTGTTCGCCTGGCGGACGATTTGCGGCGGCAGGTCGCTGACGCGGATGATGCCTTCGTCGCAGAGGGCGCAGGCGCGTTCGATTGCGTTTTCCAGTTCGCGTACGTTGCCGGGCCAGCGGTAGCTTGCGAGCACTTCCAGCGATTTCGGGTCGATTTTCTTCGGCTCGGCCCCGGATTGCGCGGCGTTTTTTTGCAAAAAGTGGTTTACGAGCAGCGGGATGTCCTCCAGGCGCTCCCGCAACGCCGGCATTTCCAGCGGGATTACGGCGAGGCGGTAGTAAAGGTCTTCGCGGAATGCGCCGGTCCTGATTTTGTCCTGCAGCGCCTCATTGGTGGCGGCAAGCACGCGGACATTGATCGGCACGTTCTTGGTGTCACCCACGCGGCGGATCTGGCGTTCCTGCAAAACGCGCAGGAGTTTGGTCTGCAGCGCCTGGGCCATGGAATTGATTTCATCCAGGAAAATGGTGCCCTGCTGCGCTTCCTCAAAAAGTCCCATCTTGTCCTGCACGGCCCCGGTGAAGGCACCCTTCTTGTGGCCGAAAAGCTCCGATTCCAGGAGATTCTCAGGCAACGCGCTGCAATTGATCGCCACGAATGGCTGGTGCTGCCGCGAGCTGTTGAAATGCAGCGCCCGCGCGACCAGTTCCTTGCCCGTGCCGCTCTCGCCCTGGATCAGGATCGTGCTGTCAGTGTCGGCGATCTTCGCGATGAGATTGTAAATCTCCTGCATCTTGTCGCTGGTGCCGATGATGTTCTCGAACCGGTAGCGTTCCTTGAGCTCCTTCTTGAGATAGACGTTCTCGCGGACTGCGGATTGGAAATCGAGCGCCCGCTGGATCGTAAGCTGGAGTTCGTCGATCTTGAAAGGCTTGGTGACGTAGTCGTAGGCGCCCAGTTTCATGGCTTCCACGGCAGTCTCCACGGAGGCATAGCCCGTGATCATGATCACCGCCGGCTGGGGATTCAGCTCCCGGGTCTCGCGCAACACATCGAAACCGCCCACCTTTTCCATCTTGATGTCCGAGATCACGATTTGCGGGGCGATGCTCGGCATGGCATCAATCGCTTTTTGGGCCGAGTTGTAAGGGAAAGCCTGGTGTCCCTTGTCCCTGCACAGGGTCGAGATCACCTCAACCATCGCGGGTTCGTCATCAATGATTAGAATGCGCGCCATATTCGACTACAATCAATTATCGCATTTTTGAGAAATTGGAAGCACGAACTTTCTCACGGCTCCGCAGGCAGGTGAGAAAAGCCGTACGTCAGCAGCGCCTTGCTGTCTTCCCAGATTCCCGGGTGATCAGTGTGCATGACTACAGAGATGACTTCGCGCCCGTCGCGCAATGCGGAACTGACGAGCACCTGCTGTGCCGGAATCGTGTAGCCGGTTTTCAAGCCTGTGCAACCGGGGAACAGGGTAAGCAGCTTGTTGTGATTTCGAAGCGGAGTGACCCCTGTCGTCGTGACCCAGTCAAAATTGACAGTGGAGACAATTTTGCGAAAGAGCGGCTGCTGCATCGCGGCGCGGGCGATCAGGGCCATGTCGTGGGGGGTGGAATAGTGGTTCTTGTTATGAAGCCCGTGCGGGTTTTCAAAATTGCTGGAAACGGCCCCGAGCTGGCGCGCGCGGCGGTTCATTTTTTCCGCAAAAGCCTTCATGCTGCCCGCGTTGTCGCGCGCCAGTGCCTGTGCAACATCATTTGCGCTTTTCAACATCAGCCCGTAGAGCATCTGCATGCGGGTGTACTGCTCGCCGGGCTTTATATCGAGCGCCATGGGTTCGACCTTTGCGTCCACCGGTTCCACGGTCACCACGTGGTCGAGATCGCCCTCCTCGATCACCAGCAGCGCCGTGAGGATTTTCGTGGTGCTCGCGGGATAAAATACGCCCGAGGAATTTTTTTCGTAGAGCGCCTCGCCGGATTTCTCGTCGATTACTATCGCTCCGGCCGCCGCAAGGGGAAGCTCGCCGGGGGCAAGTGCCGGCGTGGGGGTAGGCGTCGGAGTCGCTTTCGGCGTCGCACTTTTGCGTGTCCGCGTCTTGGCCTCCATGACGGCGGGCTGCAGGGCGAATGCCGTCACCAAGGCTAAAATGAGAGGAGTATTAATTGCTGATCTGGCCATCGACCATCATCCATTCGATTGGTTTTTGGTGGTCCACGATCCCATCGTAAACCGTCTCCAGTTTCCCTGCGAACGGCAGGGAGATCAAGTCGGCATGACTGCCCGGAGCGATTTTTCCGAGCATGCCCTCGCGATTCAACGCCCGGGCTGCGTTCACGGTCACGGTCTTCAGCAGTTCCTCCGCGTTCATCCACGGCTCGTTGTCGCGGGCCGCGCGCATCTCGGCAAAAAGGTCCAGGGAGCTGTTGCTGGCAAGGCTGTCCGTACCGAGGCAGATATTCGCGCCGAGATCGCGCAGCCGCTGGAATTCGAATTTCCTGTGGCGGAAATAACGGTGGCTCACGGGGCAATGCGCGATGTGCAGCGAGGGGCCGAGGTTGCGCTCCGCGATGAGCGAGAAATCATCCTCACCCAGCTCATTCAGGTGGACGAGGATCCAGTCATCTCCCGTGAAATTGTTTTCCACGTGGCGCGCAAACACGGATTGTTTCCCGCAGTCGCCCATGTCCCGGTCCAGCGATGTGATGAAGTCATAGAGTGCGCCCTTCGCATTGCGGAACATCTCATTTTCCTCCCAGGATTCGGCCAGGTGGGTCGTGAGAGGCATGCCGGTCACCCGCGCGCATTCGTCCGCCAGCCGGTAAAGGTCGGCGGATGCGGTGTACGGGGCATGCGGGCTCAGGCCGAAGCCACCGAGCCACTCCGGCCGGTTGTGAAAAAATGCGAACGCCCCCGCGACGAGGTCGTCCGTGGTGATGCGCTTGCGGATATCGATCAATTCGTAGAACCACCACGTACGGATCGGCGGCGGCGGCAGTTTCGTGATCAACTCGGGGAAGGCCTCGATGTTCAGCACCGTCGTAGTGCCCCATTTTTTCAACTCCGTAAAACCGCGCGAGATCGCCTCAAGATAATCCTCGTCGTCCAGGCCGCGTTTGTGCGCGTTGATCAGTTTGATCCAGTCCGTGAAGCTTTTTTGCGGGCTGATCGCGTTGCGCATCATCGTATAGTCGAGATGGCAATGCGCATTGATAAGCCCCGGCAGGATCACCTGCTCGCCCAAGTCGACTGTCTCGTCGCGAAAAAGCCGCGATACCTCGTTGTGGCCGCCTACGGCCTGGATCTGGCCGTCCTGCACCGCCACCGCCCCGTTTTCAATCGGCGGCCCATCCATCGTAACCACTGCGCGGGCGCGGTAGATCATTCCCTGCCCCCTGGTTTGCGGACTACGTTGCGCGCCGCGGCGATCAGCAGGTTGCATGCTTCATTGCAAAGCAGTGGAATGTTTTTTTGACCCATCCCCCCGGTCTGGTCGGCTTGCGGATCGAATTTTGATGGCGGGAGTTTTGTCAGCGATGTTGCGGGATCGATCTGCCAGAGGATTGTTTTCAAGCATCTGCCACCGGACTTGCAAAAGTCTCCGACCAATGTGTCCGCCTGCTCGTTGCCGATTTTTTTCACCACGTCATACATGCCGGACTGGCGCCCTGCCGTCTCTCGAAAATGAACGGGCGCGAGGCGGCCCTTCAAAAACGCAAGCCAGACGCCCGCCATCGCGGGATAGAAAAAATCGAGTGCCAGATGCAGCTCGGGCAGCGTTTTTAAATGCAATTTCCAGCCGCGCCGCAGATTGGGCGCGCTCTTGAGTGGACGATATTTACCGGCTTCGTCGTATCTGGAAATCTCGAGTGCATCATTAGGACTTGTGTAAGTTTGCAACCGTTCGAGGTCGTTTTCATCGGCGCAATGGAGAAGTATGAATTCCCCGCCATTCCGGAGGATCAAAATTTCACCCATGCGATTTGAGCCCGCTGCCAGCCAGGATTCCAGCGCGGCCAGGATTTGTCTGCTCACGCGGTCAGGGCGGCAGCGGCGTGCCGTTGGTCAAAGGCTTCGACTTGATCGAGGATCAGCTCTGCGAATCCGGGGTTCGTTCCGATCGCGCTGGAATAATACAACGCGTGCCCGTGCGAATGCACGGGGTTCCGGCGGAACACGTCCATTTTGCTCGCTGCCTGCGTCGGCTCCGTCTCGATGCCCAGCAGCACGGGAATGTCCTGGTAGCTGTGCAACCCGTCCGCCACAAAAAACGGCACCGCTACCACGTTTGGTTTCGTTACCATCTTCCGCCAGTCCGTCACCAGCGGCTGCTCCTCCATGAAAACCCCGAACACCTCGGCGTAATCGCCGCGCGCCGCGATGAGCCGCACCTGCTCCTTTACTGCCGCGCCGGAATTTTCGTTCAGCGATGTGCCGTGGCCGATGATCAGAAGGCTGGTATCCCGCGGCGGTATGCCGGGCGCGACTTCATGGGCGCGTCGCAGCAGCAGGCCGGTCATGTGCTCATGGTTGCCCACAGGCTCGCAATACTTGATCGTCCTGGCGCCGCGCATTGTGATCGCGCCGTCGAGTTCCAACTCGCGCGGAATCACCTTTTGCGTGAAATAACCCTCGCTGATGAAATTGGGAACCACGTAAACATCATCGCTCTCCACCATGTGAAACACCTGCCGCATGGAGGGCTCCTCCTTCCAGAAGGCGCATACCACCTCGCCAAACAGGCCGCGCCGCCGGATTTCATCCGCATGCGCCAGCGTAGGCGCGCTGGAATCCGGGTTCACCGTCGATCCATGGCCGATAATGATGAGTGCGCTGTCGGGTTTTGGAAGCATGGAAAGCAGATACCTTAGAGAGCGCAAAACAAATGTCCAGCGGGGGAAGGTGGGAATCAACGTCCGGGATACTAATTCCTGCCTGCCGGGCTTCCGGTCTTTTCCTGTCCGTGATGCACATCGTAATCGGCGGCCCATGCGTATGCATCGTTCGCCAATTGCCCCTGGTTGACCTTTGTCAGCAGGTCGCCGAGCAGTTGCCACGATTCCGCGCGCCAGGGTTGGCGGTCGAGCACCTGTCTCAGGACGCGGATTGCCTCCGGAATTTCGCTACGCTCGGCGAGATGGGTGATGTAGCGCTTCTGGATCTCCCAGTTGTCGGGATCAAGTTCGGCGGCCTTGCGCAGCAGGTCGATGCGGTCCACGCCTTTCTGCTGATATTCGAGGATTGCGAGATTTTGAAGGGCGACGGTATGCACGAAGGGGATTTTGAGCGCCTGTTCCAATGCTGTTCGGGCATTGACGTAATCATGCAGGCGGATTTGTGCAGTGGCCAGGCCCAGCAGGCCAAATGGCTGGTCGGGACTTTGTTGAAGCGCCTCGTTGAAATAACCGATGGCGATTTTTTGACGGCTTTCGGAACGAAGTCCTTCGGAGGATTCCAGCGTTCCAAGATTGATCAGCATGCGCGGCGAGGCGCCACCATCCCTTATGGTCGACATCAGGAATGTGCGCTGGTCTTTCCAGTCGTAATTCCGCATCACGGTCCGTGCGCCGAGGTAGCCAAGCCACAAGGCCGCGATGCCAGCAATCAACCCACCGGAAACCGGCACCGCGTTGAGTGACAGCGCTGCCGCGACAAATAAAAACGCGCTGTTGAAATAGAGCCAATGCTCCGCGGCATTTGCATTCAAGGTGAAAAGATTGCTCACGGGCAGGTAGGCAATGAGAAATGCGACGAGAAAAAAACCGGCGGCGGGCAGACGCCTGCGCGCCCAGCGCCACCATGCCGCGAATGCCACGATCAGCGCGAGCCCGAGCAGTGTCTGGTAGCCGCGCAAGGTCGCGTCCTTCACCGTCTGCGCCATGTCACCCCGGTCGATTGCCAGCACGCTACGCTCCATGTGGAGATCGACAGGGGCGACCAGCAGCCCGGCATATTCCGCCCATGCGCGCGCCATGAGGATCGGCCTTGCGGCGAACGATGTGGAGGGCTGGGGAGGCGGGGCGATTTTCTCCGCGGAGAACCGCATGCAGCAATACACCGCGATGATCGATGCCGCAAATATGCTCCAGCGGAGCAGTTTCTTCGTGTCGTAGAAAAACGGCAGCGCCACCATCCAGATGATGAGCGCGGTCACTCCGCTTTCCTTCGAGAGCATCGCGAGCAGAAAACAGATTGCGGCCGCCCAGTCGTTGAAGCGGGAAGATTCCCCCCGGGGTGTGCGGAAGGCAAAAAACAACGCGCTGAAACCGAACAGCGCCGCCAATACATCCGCCCGCCCTGCCACATAGCACACCGCTGCCGAATGCACCGGGTGGATCGCCCACGCAAACGCACCGAGCCACGCGAGGAACGCGCTTTTTTGCGTGCCAGCGGGGCTGATTCTCGTGATCAATTTTTCGGCGCAAAGAAATAACGCCACTGCCGCGGCAGCGTGCAGGATGATGCTGGTGAGATGATAGCCGCACGGCCGGAACGCGTAGAGCGCGTAGTCAAAAGTATAGGTGAGCCGCTGGATTGGCCGGTAGAAATTCGATGCTGTCGCGTCCGTGAAAAGGAAATGGCGGAAGCCCTCGGGGATCAGCCGCCAGCTCCGGATGAACGGGTCGCGCAGGATCAGCGCCGTGTCGTCCCAGACGAACTGGTTTTGCAGCGAGGGCCGGTAAACCGCAAACGTCGCCAGGATGATCGAGAGAATTGCCGCGGGGTGGAAATGCTTCTTCAAGCGCGGCATCATGCGAGAGGCGGTGCGTTGTATCAAGCTTGCTTGTCGCCGGAATTCGCATCAATTTACCCGGCAATGAGACGGACACTTCTTCTCTGCGCATCGCTCCTCGTATTTCCGGCTTCGCCCCGCGCATGGGCGCTCGATTCCAACGTGCGGCAGCTTATCGTGAGCATCGCGCCGGATTGGAATTCCTCCATGGGCAAAATGCAGCGGTTCGAGCGCGGGCCGGATGGCATGTGGAAGGCGGTCTCGAAACCGGTGCCCGTGTTGTACGGCAAGAACGGCCTCGTATGGGGCCGCGGCATTCTCGGCACGGACGAACCCGGTAAGCACAAGGCCGAGCACGACGGTCGCGCCCCGGCCGGAGTTTTCAAAATCGGGAAAATCTACACATACGACGCGAAGCTCCCGGGGGATTCCGATTACCCGTTCCACCAGGTCACGACCGCCGATGCGTGGGTGGATGATGTGACACTGCCGGAATACAACAAGTTCGTGACGATCAATCCCGCGAATCCGCCGGCGTGGTTTGAAAAACAGAAGATGCGTCACAACGATTTTGCCTACCGCTGGCTGGTGGAAATCCGCCACAACTCCGACCCGCCCGTGGCCGGTGAAGGGAGCGCGATTTTTTTCCATATCCGCCGCGGCGTCACGCGCCCCACCTCCGGCTGCACCACCATGGCCGAGGAAAACCTCGTCAGCCTGATCGAGTGGCTACGGGCCGACAAGCACCCGCAGTATGCGCTGCTGCCATGGAGCGAATACCAGCGCAAGTGGCAGGCATGGGGTTTGCCGAAGCCTGAAGTTGTCAAAGATCTTACGCCGGGGAAGAGTAATTAGGTCTTCCGTCCACTACGGGACTTGGAAGGCTAGCTTTTCAAGAATTCGTCGAGCGCGGTCTTGGTGATGCGCCATGTTGCGCCGATTTTCTTGCCTTTCAGGTCGCCGGATTCGAGGCTTTGTAACACATCGTTTTCGGTGACGTTCAAGGTCTTCGCGACATCCGCCGGTGTGAGAAGCTCCGGCGTGATCACCGCCGCGCCCTGCATCGGCGGCGCGCCGGCGAGGCCGCCCTGCTGCTGGATCATCTGCTGGGCCATCGCGAAGCCCATCGCCATTTCGGCGGGGGCGCTTGCGGAGCCGCCCTGTTCCATGCCCTGGGCCATCTGGAATTTTACGTAATCGTTCAAATTGCCGACAGCGGCCATGCTGCTGCGTTTGTCGATGGCCTGCTCGACCTCCGGCGGCACGCTCACGTTTTCCAGCACGAAACTGGTCATCTCCAGGCCGTATTTCGCGCCGATGATCGGGTTGATCAGCGGCAGGAGCGCGTCGCCGACCTCCTGGTAGCGCGAGGCGACGTCGAGCACGGGGATTTTTGCGGTGGCGAGGGCGTCACTGAATACACTCACGATGCGGGAGCGCATGGTGTCCGCAAATTCATCGAGCCGGAAATGGTCGTCCGTGCCGGCGACTTCCTTCAGGAACAGCTTCGGCTCCACGATCTTGAAATCGAACGTGCCGAATGCCCGGACGCGTACGATGCCGAAATCGGCGTCGCGCATCATCACCGGGTTCTGCGTGCCCCATTTGTTGCCCGTGAAAAGGCGGGTGACGACGTAATAGATATCCGCCTTGAAGGGGGACTCGAATCCGTATTTCCACGATTTCAGCGTGGTGAGCACGGGGATGTTGTCGGTCGTGAGGGTATGCGTTCCCGGGCCGAACGTGTCGCCGAACTCGCCGAGATACACAAATTGAGCGATCTGCGATTCCCGCACTATGAGCTGCGCGCCGCGCTTGATTTCCTTGTCCTGGTCCGGGTAGCGGTAGGAAAGCGTGTCGCGTGAATCATCAGTCCACTCGATGATCTCGAGAAGCTGGCCTTTAATAAAATCCATCAAGCCCATGGGGTGTCGGTCCTTTCGTGTTTGGTTGAGGTTGGGACGGGATCATAACGGGCGGGGAGCAAAAGGAAAGCCTTTGAAGGATTTTGGATCCCAATGCGGGTCGGCGACCGGGAAAAAAGCGTGCCCGGGTGGGGATGTTTTGTGTTGTTTTGGGGTGTTTTTGCCGGGTTTTGGGAAGGTTTTGACGGGAAAATGGCCAGTTTTCCGGCAGTGAAATGGTGGAAGTATCGGCGATGGGGTTCCGTCGCAAGTTTCTGGTGATGAGGATATTGCTTCTGTAAAATCGCATCCAAGACCGGGGTGCAGTGCGCTTGAAAGTCCGGTGAAGGGGTTGTTTTCGTCTACTTTCGGGGATTTTGCCCGGATTTTGGTGCGTGGGGTGGCTGGCGCCAAATGACGAAGCACCAATGACGAATGACGAAAATCAAGGCTTGCGCTCATTCGACCTCTTCGACCTTCGACAGGCTCAGGATTTCCAGCGAGCTCAGGACTTGGCGGCCCATCGGCGGGCTCAGGACCTGAAGGCATGGGGTGTTTACAAACGGTGTGATTACCATGCTAAGCGACCGTTGGAGCCGCGGTGCGAAATGTCAATCGTAAATTCGATTCCGGGACAGCAGATCAGACGGGGAACGGATTGGAACGACTGCCGAAAGGCTTGAAACAATGGGTGGTTCTGCTCGAAATTGTTGCCCGACCCCTATTCCCACTCGAGAAAAAGGTCACTTTTAATCTTGAGATGCCAACAGGAACGATGAATTTATCGTCGGATGACAGGCTGTAGACAACAGTATGAATAATACCCGCCGTTTATTTAGCCGGATTTGCTCCTCGTTATTTCGTCCTTCAGGTACAACAGCTTTGCACGAGGCGGCGGCACGCGGTCGCACCGACACCGTGAAATTGTTGCTGACTCAAAAAACAGATATTAACGCCAAAGCCAAGGGCCACCAGGACCTTACTCCATTGCACCTCGCGGCATACAATGGTCATCGGGATGTTGTGGAGTTATTGTTGGTCAACGGAGCAGAGGCCACTGCCGGTGGAAAATCCGGCACAACGCCTTTGCACATGGCATCGGCGCACGGCCACAAAGCAGTTGTGGAATTGCTGCTGGCCCACGGTGCTGAGATCAACGCCACGAATCAGAGCGGCGCTACCCCTTTGCTCTGGGCCGTAGCCGACTGCCACAAGGCTGTGGTGGAATTGCTTCTGGCTAAGAATGCGGATGTCAACGTCCATGCCAACGACGGCACTAGTCCCTTACAAGCAGCCATGGCTTTGGGTGACAAAGCTCTGGTGGAATTGCTCCGCTTGCACGGCGGCAAATAAGTTGCAAGGCGGTAACCGGTCTGCCACCTCCCAGTCCTGTCATTAAAGTTCCGCCGGTGTCGGCCGATAGGAGACGGTGTCGGCGAAGTTTTGGATGGAGTTAACAGGATTGTTGGAATTCAAGGATTCCTTCACAGCGGTAAGACATCCGTATTCACCATTTGGTGAGCCAAAAACAGCGATCTCTCTTGCATTCAGGCAGTTCCTGGGAAACATAAAAGCGGGATGTGCCTGCTGGCAATCTGGCTTTCCGAACAGAAATGACGAGCTGGTACCCGACGCCCATCACCTGTCACTTGGCCACTAAGGAAGACCGACACCTCGCGGTTGGTTGATCATGTCAACCCGGGCGAAGCAACCGGGGAGGATTTGGGGAGCCGGGGGTCCTTGATTTTCCACAGGGTCCACAGCATCGCCAGGATGCTGATCGCGAGACTCGCCTGCATCAATGCGGGGATGCCGGCCCAGGCGGCGAGCCGCGCGCCGGCCAGGGGGAAGAGCACTCCCGCAACGCCGACGACCATGCTGCCGATCATGACATGCGCCGATCGCACCTCGTGGGGGCACGATTCTACGACGAGGTTCATGTACGAGATGAGCAGGGTGCCTCCCACGCAGCCGGCAAAAAGCATGGCCAGGAAATACCCCACTGGGCCGGGGACGAGTAGGACGCTCAACAGGCAGGCGATTTGGAACACGATGCCCATGAGCATGCCGAAGCGGTGCCCGATCCGGTCTCCGATGCGGCCGAAAAAGACGCAGGCCACCGCGGACCCGGCGGTCTGGGCGGCGCCCAACGAGACGATGACGCTACCGGCTAGAGCACCGCCGTGCGGGGAGAGATAATGAAGGGCGATAAAGGGTCCGATGCAAAATCCAGCCACGCTCAAGCTGCGTCCGACGAGAATGGCCCGAAAGGCGGGATCGGAGAGGCTGCTCCGCGCGGCTGCGAGCAGATCGCCCAATCCCGGCGCATAGTCCACGGCCATGTCCCGGGCGGGATCGCGAATCATCAGGAAAATCATCGCCGACACCGCCGCAAGGAAGGCGGCGGCCAGGTAGAGCCAGCCGAAGGTATTGATTTCATTATTGCGCAAGGCCCAGCCTGAGGCCAACGCACCCGCGATGCCGGCGAGGCTCGACGTCCCCCAGCCGAGACCCGTGATGGTGCCGCGAATCTCACGGCGGAAAAGGTGCGCGATCCAGTCCACCCACGCGGCGCTGACCATTCCGATGCTCGCGACGAAGAGTGCCCAAAAGCCGATCAACAGAACCCTCAGGATTTCCCGAGGGATGAGGTTGTGGGCCAGCACGAGGCAGCCCATGGCCGCCAGCAGGGGCACCATCGTCAGGAAATGAAACATCACGATCCTGGTCTTGCGTTTCTTGTGCGAGCGGAAGAGATAGATGCCGGTCATCGGCAGGAGGAGCGCAAGGCCGTCGAGGGAAGGAATGAGGCCGATGGCCGTGGTTGAGGCGCCCAGCCGGGTGAGCAGAAGCGTAAGGACGGTGGCGGGCATCACCATCGCCGTCTGGAAACCCCAAAAGCCTTCGCCTGTGATGTTGCAGGCTGCGTTATGTCGCTCTTGGGGGGTCATTGTTTTCCATTAACAGGCACTCGGGACCCCGTGAACTGAAATCGCCCTGCGGGGGCCGCAAGCGCTGTTTTGCATTGTGAGTGAGATGTATCTGCGTTCGTGCCTGCGTCTCCCAAGGTGCGCCCAACCCTCTTGCGCACCCAAATGCTGGTCACGCTGACGAAGCTGGAGCTTCGAAGACAGGCGCGTTCCCAGGCTGGAGCCTGAGGAACGAGGAGGGGTGTGTGGTGAGCGTTGGAGTATGGATGAACCCCGGTTCATCCACCATTCCCTTCTATATAGCCTTGAAACGAGAAAAAATAGCGCCCCGTGCTTCGTTTCACGTTTCCGGATCGGCAAAACTCAGCGTGCAGCCAACAAGTGATATTGACGCGCTGGATTGAACCCGGACCAACAGTCCAATGAGCCCTTTTTGGACCATATCAATGTTACGCATTGCAACGCTTGTGACCGTTATTTTTGTGACAGTTTCTCCTACTGACAGCTCGCAACTATCTCCAATTTTGACGGAAAGATCGCTGGCGATTCCAAAGAGTAATCTTTCCCCATTAGGAAGAGCCGTATCGCCTTCAACTTGAACAGTTGTCATTGGGCCGGATTATCCTGATCTTGAGAATATATTCAACACCTCGCGCCGAGGCTTCTATACGCGCAGCAGAAATCGTTCGACGGCTTCGTTTCTCGTTTCAAGCCTTAAGGCGTGAAATTATGAATCGAAATGAACCGGCAGGGAAATAAAGACCTACCTACTGAGTGAATCGGTGAAAAACTGGCGGAAATGAGGTTAAAAACGCGCAAAAAAAGCGTGGTTTTTCGGCGTTTGGTTCGTCCTCCCAAGCCCCTCGTGCCCCATCTGCTTTCCTCTTCCTCGTTCCTCAGGCTCCAGCTAGGAACGCGCTTGTCTTCGAAGCTCCGCTTCGGCAACGTGGGAAGCACCATGCGCAGCCGATACCGCATCCTGGAGCCTGGCAAGGCGCATTTCGTCACGGCGACTATCGCGACTATCGTGGAATGGCTTCCTGTTTTTAACCAGGCCGTCTGTTGCGAGATTGTCGTCCGCTCGCTGGAATATTGTCGCGTGAGAAAAGGACTGAAGATTTACGCGTGGGTCATCTTGGATAACCACATTCACGCCATACTGGCCGCCCCCGATCTCTCCGCGACACTGCGTGATTTGAAGAGTTTCACGGCGGCGGAAATCCTGGAACACCTGAAGACTGTGCCTGGCGAATGGTTGCTGAATCAACTCCGCCATTTTCGCGCAGGCCACAAGATGAATGAATTCCAAGTGTGGCAGGAAGGTTCCCATCCACAGGCGATCAGCGGCGATGAAATGATGCAGCAGAAGCTTGATTATCTGCATAATAATCCGGTGAAGCGTGGATGGGTGGCGTCGCCGGAGCACTGGCGGTGGTCGTCTGCGCATGAATGGCTGGCTGGGGCGGCGCCGGTGCTACGCTGCGATGCGTGGCGGTAGTTGCAGGTCTTTGCCTCCTCATTCCTTAAGCTCCAGCTTCCTTGCACGCACTACGAAGCAGGCGCGCATAGGTGTCAGTCACGCTGACGAAGCTGGAAATACCGCAGAACAAGTTAAGCCGCCCACCTCCGCCCACGGCTTCGTCTCGCAAAGCCTCGATTTCGAAGACAGGCGCGTTCCCAGGCTGGAGCCTGAGGAACGAGGATGGGGAGGAGGGGCGTGTAATAGGCGGCGGGAGAGTTTATTTAGAATAATTCTTGATTAGGATCGGTTTGTTATTGATATTGGTTCTCAGTATATGAGCAAGCACGAGGCCACAGAGCACCCGAAGACGTATGGGGAGACGATCCATGAGAATGGGTTCCGGTTCACCCCGCAGCGGCGGGAGGTGTTTGAGGCGCTGATGGCGAAGCGCGATCATCCCACTGCGGTTGAGGTATTTATGCGTGTGAAGGAGAAGATGCCTTCCATCTCCCTGGCCACGGTTTACAACTGCCTGGAGACGCTCACGGAGTGCAATCTGGTGAAGCATGTGAATCTCGATCGCGAGCCGTCCCGCTATTGCGCGAATCTGGAGCCGCATGGCCACTTTTTCTGCACGGAATGTAGCGCTGTCTTTGACGTGCCGTTCCGCAAGAGCGAGAAGCCCGAGGAGGCATGGGACCTGCCCGCCGACTCTGTGGTGACCCACCACGAAGTGACGCTTCGTGGGCTCTGCCCCGACTGCGTCGCGCAAAACAACCTTTCGAAAACCAAATAAAAAGTCATGAGTTCACTAGTCATTAAAGATTTGCACGTAAACATCGGGGACAAGGAAATCGTCCGCGGCCTGAGCCTTGAGGTGGAGAAGGGCAAGGTCCACGCGATCATGGGGCCGAATGGTTCCGGCAAGAGCACGCTCGCGAAGGTGCTGGGCGGCCATCCCGATTACACGGTGACCTCCGGTGAAGTGTTCATGGATGGCGTGAACGTCCTCGAAATGGAGCCTGATGAACGCGCACGGCAGGGCATCTTCCTCGCGTTCCAGTATCCCATGGAGATTCCCGGCGTGAGTATCGCGAATTTCCTGCGGGCGGCTGTACAGGCGCGCATGGGGAAGGACGAGGAACTTGAGGCGACGGAATATTACGCCCGGCTTTATGAGAAGATGGATGCGCTGGAAATGCCGCGCAATTTCACGTCGCGCTCCGTGAACGAAGGGTTCTCCGGCGGCGAGAAGAAGCGCAACGAGATTTTGCAGATGGCGATGCTGGAGCCGAAATACGCGATCCTCGACGAGACGGACAGCGGGCTGGACATTGACGCGCTCCGGATCGTTTCCGGCGGCGTGAACAAGCTGCGCGGGCCTGAGATCGGCATCCTGTTGATCACCCACTACCAGCGCCTGCTGGATTACATCGTGCCCGACCACGTCCACGTGATGGTCGAGGGACGCATTGTGATGAGTGGAGGGAAGGACCTTGCCCTGGAGCTTGAGGAAAAGGGGTATGACTGGGTGAAAGAGGGCGCGGGGATCACGGAAACGGCGGGAGTTTAATTTAGGGGGAAAATTATGAGCACTGAAACAGCCACAAACATCGACATCGACCGGAATATCGGGGATTTCTCTTATCCCGAAAAACATGCGTTCGATGCGGGCGTGGGCCTGACCCATGATACCATTGACTACATCGCCGGCGTGAAGGGCGAGGCCGACTGGGTGCGCGAATACCGCCACAAGGCGCTCGACGTTTTCAACAGCAAGCCGATGCCGACGCACTGGGCTTCGCATGACCTGGATGCGATCGTGTTCGATAACATCCGCTATTATCTTTCGCACGGGCAGAAGGCGAACCGGTCCTGGGACGATGTGCCGGAGGATATGAAGCGCACGTTTGAGCGGCTTGGTATTCCCGAGCAGGAGCGCAAGTTCCTGGCGGGCGTCGAGGCGCAGTTCGACAGCGAGGCGGTTTATTCCAATATCAAGAAGGCTGTCGGCGACCAGGGCGTGATCTTTGTCGGCCCGACCGAGGGGTTGCGCGATCACCCGGAGATTTTCAAGAAATGGTTCGGCAAGGTGATTCCTGCCGGTGACAATAAATTCAGCGCGCTCAACAGCGCCGTGTTCAGCGGTGGCTCGTTCATTTACGTGCCGCCGGGCGTGAAGGTGAAACACCCATTGCAGGCTTACTTCCGCATCAATGCGGAGAATTTCGGGCAGTTTGAACGTACGCTCATTATCGCCGACGAAGGCAGCGAGGTGATGTACATGGAAGGGTGTACAGCGCCGAAATTCGAGACGGCGACGCTGCACTCCGCAGTGGTGGAACTCGTGGCCATGAAGGGCGCGAAGATCCAGTACATCACCGTGCAAAACTGGAGCGCGAACGTGTTCAATCTTGTGACCAAGCGTGCCGTGGCGCACGAGGAGGCCGAGGTGAAGTGGATCGATTGCAACATCGGTTCGCGCCTGACGATGAAGTATCCCGGCGTCGTGCTGAAAGGCCGCAAGGCCCGTGGCGAGGTCATTTCCATCGCGCTTGCGAACGACGGGCAGCACCAGGACACCGGTGCGAAGATGATCCATGCCGCCGACGAGACGACGAGCAACATTATTTCCAAGAGCATCAGCGTGGGCAAGGGGCGCGCGACGTATCGCGGCCTGGTACATGTACCGAAGCACCTCAAGGGTTGCAAAAACAACACGGAGTGCGACGCGCTGCTCATCAATTCCACGAGCCGTACGGACACGTATCCCGCGATCACCGTGCGCGGCACGGGCAATGCCGTGCAGCACGAGGCGAGCGTATCGCAGATCAGCGCCGAGCAGATTTTCTACATGCAGCAGCGTGGTCTTACGGAAGGCCAGGCGATGAGCCTGAGCGTGAACGGGTTCGTGAACGATCTCGTGCGCCAGTTCCCGATGGAATACAGCGTCGAGTTGAAGCGCCTCATCGATCTCGAAATGGAAGGCTCGGTCGGTTAATCCCCGGCGGCGGAATAAAGGAATCATGAGCTTAGGAATTTTAGCACCCGAAGAAATGAATCGAATGAACGCGGACGACGCGTCGCTCATCGTGATGGGCGGCCCCGATGCGCTGGAAAACCACGCGTTTGCGGATTGGTTTCGCCAGCTTCAATTTGAAGGCTGGGAGAGCTACCAGTCACTCCCGATGCCACAGCGCACCGATGAGGAATGGCGTTTCGCATCGATCAAATCGATCGATATCAGCGGTTACACCCGGCCCCTGCCGGTTTCGGAGGAGGACCAGGCGGAGTTAATCGCACGTTCGAGCGGTTTGGAAAAAGTTGCAGGCCGGATGATTTTTGCGAATGACCAGCTCTTGAAGCGTGAGGTTTTATCCGAGGATCTCAAAAAGAAGGGCGTGATCTGGGAGCCGATCGAGAAGGCGATGGCCGACCACGAAGAGATTTTCCGCAAGCATTTCATGACGCAGGACGTCGTGCTCGGCTCGAAGAAATTCGCCGCGCTGCACAAGGCGTGGGTGAAGTCGGGCACATTCCTGTACGTGCCGCGCGGCATCGAGATCGACCTGCCGATCGAGGTCTTCCACTGGCTGCACGGCTCCGGCGGATCGACATTCCCGCACACGCTTTTGGTTGCCGGTGAAAACAGCAAGGTGACGCTCATCGATTATTTTGAATCGTCCGATGCCACCGCTCCCGGCTTCGCGCTTGGCGTGAACGATCTTTTCCTCGAGGCCGGCGCAAAGCTGACCTATATCTGCTCGCAGAACTGGAGCGAAAAAGCGCTCGCGATGCAGATCAACTCGACGGTTGTGGGCCGCGACGCCTCCGCCACCAGCATGAACCTCAATCTCGGCTCCAGCTATGCGCGCACCGAGAGCGTGAGCCGTCTCGTGGGGCAGGGGGGGCGCAGCGACATGCTCGCGGTTTCCGTGACCGATGGCGCGCAGGAATTTGACCAGCGCACGTTGCAGGACCATCAGCAGCCCGACACTGTGAGCGATCTGCTTTATAAAAACTCGCTTGCCGACAAGGCGCGCACAATTTTCGCGGGCCTCATCCGCGTCGAGCCGCACGCGCACCGCACGGATGCCTACCAGAAAGTGCGCAATCTTTTGCTCAGCGACGACGCGGAGGCGAATTCGATGCCGGGCCTGGAAATCCTGGCTGATGAAGTGCGTTGCAGTCACGGGGCGACGAGCGGGCAGATCAATGAGGAGGAGCTGTTTTACCTCATGTCACGCGGGATCAACCCGACCGAGGCAAAGCAACTCATCGTTTCAGGTTTCCTCAACGAAGTCGTCGAGAAGCTGGGCAACAAGCCGATTGCGGAAAAACTGGCGGGTTTGATCCAGTCCAAATTTGACCGGCTCAAAGCCAGGTCGCGTGGCTAAGCGCTCAGGACGCTGGAGTTTCAGCACCGCGCGTCATTCCGAACGTAGTGAGGAATCCCGCAAACGGCCCGTGTGTAAATGGGAGATTCCTCACTGCGCTCGGAATGACGCCGCGAGTGATTTGGCGGCCAACAATGCCCCCCGGGCTCTCTATGTTACAAATAACCGTTCGCATGCAACCGCCGTGTGAGGTCGGTGTGTCTGCGCAGGAGATCGGTATAGACAGCCTTGTTTTCCTCGTTGGGCACGGCGCGGGTTGATTCGTCCAGCGCGACGAGGCGGTTCGTGATTTCGGAGAGCGGCGTGATGTGTCCCATCACGCTTTCGCATGCCCAGCTTGCCTGGATCGCTGCGCCGAGGGCCGCCCCCTCCGACGAGGTAAGGCAGACAGTCGGCACGCCGAAAATGTCAGCAGCGATCTGACGCCAGACCGCGCTGTTGCTGCCCCCGCCGGTCAACCGGATTTCCGCGGGCTTCACTCCCAGCTCGCGGAAGCGGTTCAGGCCGTAGGCGAGGCCGAGTGTGACGCCTTCCATGGTGGCGCGGGCAACCTGGCCGGACCGCATGTTTTCAGGAGTCAGACCATGGAGGACGCCGCTGCCTTTCGGCAGGTTTGGCGTGCGCTCGCCGTTGAGATATGGCAGGAAGAGCAGGCCGTCCGCACCGGCAGGGGCGGCTGAGATCGCGCCGTTGAGCTGGGCGTGGCTCCAGTTGAACATAGCCCTGGCCTTCTCGGTGGCTACCGTGACATTCATGGTGCAGACGAGCGGGAGCCAAGCGTCCGTGCTGTCGCAAAAGGCGGCGATCTCCCCCTCGGGATCGATTACCGGCTTGTCGGAAAACGAATAGAGCGTGCCAGATGTGCCGAGGCTCACGGTCATCACGCCCGGCTCGATGTTGCCTGTGCCGATGGCGCCCATCATGTTGTCACCGCCGCCGGAGCTGACGATCGTATTATCCGGCAGGCCCCATTCCTTGCGAAGCGTGTCGCGCAGGATGCCCACGGCCTTTCGCGAACTCTCCGGCTGCGGGAAATGCTCCATCAAGCCCGGATCGATGAAATCGAAAAGCGGCTCCGACCACTTGCGTGTGCGCATATTGAGCAGGCCGGTGCCCGAGGCGTCGCCGTATTCCATGCGTTTCTCGCCGGTGAGCCGGAAATTCAGGTAATCGTGCGGCAGCAGCACGGAATTGATGGAGGCGAAATTGCCCGGCTCATTCTGCTTGAGCCAGAGGAGTTTGGGGGCGGTGTACCCGGGGAGTATCGCGTTGCCCGCGAGCTCGATCAATCCCTTTGCGCCGCCGAATTCCGAGGCAAACTGCTCGCATTGCTCCACCGTGGAGGTGTCGCACCAGAGTTTTGCGGGGCGGATCGTTTCGTTATGTTTGTCCAGGACCACCATGCCGTGCTGCTGGCCGCTCACGCCGATGGCCTTGATCTCCTTTTTTCTCGCGCCGATTTTTTGCAGGCATTCGCGCACTGTTGCATCCACGGCGTCGAACCAGGTTTCCGGGGCCTGTTCCATGTGGCCGGGCGGCAGGCCCTCGATCAGGCCGTAGGCGGACTGCGCCGATGCGATGATTTCGCCGGTTTCAAAATCCAGCACGATGGTTTTCGTGCTTTGGGTGCCGCTATCAATGCCGAGAATGAGCATGGGTGAGTATGGGAATGGAATTAATGGGCTTCCAGTTTGTGCAAAATTTTATGTAAAATGTAAATCGTGCTCGCTGTTTTTAGATATTAAGGGTTAAATATCAAATTCCAAAATCACTACCCCCATGGTCAAAAAGCTTCTCCATACACGTTACAGGGTGACCGATCTTGAAAAGACGGTTTCCTTTTACAAGGACGTGCTCGGCCTCACAGAGGTCAGCCGGCATACGTCCGGCCGCGGTTCGCAGCTTGTTTTCTTCAAGGCGCCGGGAAGCGAGGAACTGATCGAGATTTGCAAATACGACGAGAGCGGGCCCGTGATGGTCGGCCCTGACCTGACACATCTGGCCTTCGAGGTGGATAATCTCGATGAATTCGCCAAACACTCGGCGGCCAAGGGCTACCCGCTTTCCGATGGCCCGCATCGCAGCGGCAGTGGCAGCGCGATAGCCTTCGTCGATGCGCCGGAAGGGTATGAGATCGAGCTGATCGAGCACGCGAAATAAGGCGCACCATGGATTTTGACTGGCTTGACGCCCCATTTGACCTGCGAAAAATTCCACCGAAGGAAATCGAGGAATCGTTTGAGGATCCCTTCAGCCTGCGGCTTCTGCCCGATGCCGCGCTTCATCCGGACAAGGCACGATATTTCAACCTCGGCAAATCCATCGGGAACCAGGGGGTGTTCAGCGTGTTCTGGACGGATGGCAAGAGCTACCGGGTCATCCTTGCCCGGGCAATGACCCCGGATGAGCTGAATTTTTACGAACGCAAGAATTCCGAGATCGTCCCGTAAACTTTTCCCCGCATGAAAACCATTTCCAACTGGTCGCAACTGCCAGAATTTGAATCCGAGGAGGACGAGGCGCAATTCTGGGCGGAAGCCTGTGTCGATCCGCGGCTGATGAATGCATCGCTCCTCAAGGCTGACACCCGCGAATCGACGACGATTACGCTGCGTTTCGATCCCCGCATGCTCGCGCGCATCAAGCGCGTGGCCCGCTCGCGTTACCTGAACTACCAGAGCATGATCAAGCAGTGGCTCGCGGAGCGTCTCGAAAAAGAGATGTGAGTCTGCGCCGGTACGCCGGCATCAGCCATTAGAACTTGATCGAGGCTGTGATCGCGAACGTGTGTATCGACACTTTCACCGTGCTGCCGTTTGCCTCTCCCGCCTGGAGTGAACTCGTGCCGATCGTGCGGCTGGCGGGCAGGCTGTATTGATACGCAACGTCCACCCCGTAAGGGCCCCGCTGCCAGCCGACGCCGGTTGTCAATGTGTGCTCGGCGATCACCGCGGTGAGCGGCGTAAGCGTGGAATCCGGCACCGGGCTTTTCCCGAAAATGTATCCTGCGCGCAGCGACCAGTTTTCGTTAATGGCGTATTCAATGCCGGTGCGGTAAACGAGGCGGTCTGTCCACTTCAGCGGGATGTTGTCCCCGAGCGATGTGGACGCGACGACCCCGTTGATGTCTGAATTGCTACCGTTGCTGAGTTTTACCGGCAGGGTATTGAATGCGTTCCAGTCGATCCAGTCGATCTGGCCGGAGAGTGTCCATTGCGGGTGCAGTTTCCATGCGAAGCCCGCCGAGACGGATTGCGGGAAGACATTATCCACCTCTGCGTCGTAATGGAACGTATGCATGGCCGCGCCGAGCCCGAGGTTGTCGAGTTGCGCACCTGCGTCTCCATTGGCATCGCCATGGGTGACAATGCGCGACTCCGTCTTGTAGGAGACGCCCATCTGGAACTGGTCACACGGATGATATTGTACGCCGAAATTTCCGTCCGCACCCCAGCCGTTGGTCTGGAGATTGAGGAGCGTCTTGAATCCCGCGGGGAGCGCAGGCTGGTTCTGGAAAATGTAGGGCATCTGGAGCTTGTTCTCGTTGTAGACCAGGCCAAGACTGCCGCCCACGGAGAGTTGGGGTGTGATCTGCCACGCTGCTCCAAGCGCGGTGCGCAGAACAATGATCTCGGACTTGAATTTCTGGTTGCCATAGGTCGTGCGGCCATCCGCCCCGCCCGGCACGTCGTTGTACCGCCAGTCGGCGATCAGGCCCGAGACCGGGTAAAATCCAATGCCAACCGTCACTGGCAGATGCCCAAGCTGGAAGCCGGCGGCCCCTTCCGGAAAAGCGATCAGGTGGTCCGACAGGTGGCCATTGGAATCCACGCGGTTGGTAAAATGACCTGTGGGAAGCACTCCACCCACGCCGAGGTCGAGTTTGTTGCCCTCCAGGAATCCCAGTCCGGCGGGGTTTGTGCTCAATGCTGAAAGGGGATCGCCGGGCCACGCGACATCCGCCCCGCCGAGCGACATGGACTTTGCGCCCACGCCGTCACGATAGATTCCATCCGCGCGGAGCAGAGGAGTGGTGGACAGCAGCAACAGTGAAAACAGCAGTGTATTTCGTTGCAACAAGGACGTCATGATTCCAGTGGTAATTTTTTTCATAAGGAGGGGTTGTGCAATCGTTGGAACGCTGCAATTGTTGTGCCAACAAAACAAACACAGTGTATATCAAATCTGGCGGAAAGTTGGCAAGTCTGGTGGATTCAACCTATTTACGGCCAGCTTTCTTACTGAAATGATGCATAGTCAGGATGTGCAGTCGTTAAAAATGTGACACACGGTCATACATTGAATGGTTTCTAAAATGGGCAGTTTATATGATCGGCTACGAAGGTTTTTTGATTCCTTCGTGCCCGCTGCGTTCACCCAGGATGCCGAGGCTGTTCGCAAGGCCCGGTTGATTGTTTCCTTTGGCTTCCTCGGAGGCGCTTTCGGATTCAGCTACGCGACGTTTTACCTGGTGATCGGTCATCTGGTAGGAGCGGGGATAATCATTCTGTGCAGTATCGGGGCGATATCGGGGCCGTTTCTTTTGCGGGCGACCGGCCAGCTCCGGGTTGCGGGTAATTTTGAGGCTTTGATTCTGACGCTTGGATTTTTCGGGCTGGGGAGCGTGGAGGGCGGTGTACACGGCCATGCGATCGCGTGGCTTGCCGCGGTGCCGCTTTGCGCGCTCATGCTCGCGGACAAGCGCTCTGCGCTGGTCTGGTGCGTGATTTGTTTTTTTGCGACGAGTTATTTTTGCGTTCTGGAATTGTCCGGTGTCCTGCTTCCGTTGAGTTACCTGCACAGCCTGCACCCGATTGTCACGGCGGTCGGGTTCATGGGATTGACGGTGTTCATGTCCATCCTCGGCATTATTTTTGAAAACGGCCGGGAGCGGGCGATGAAACGGCTCAACAATGCGCGCGTGGACCTCGCCCGTGCCAACGAGCAGCTGGTCCAGCTGAGCCAGGAAAAGGATGAATTTCTTGGCATAGCCGCGCATGATCTCAAAAACCGCATCCACAATGTAAAGGGCCTCGCGGAGTTGATCGTCGCCTCGGAGGAATCCGCCAACCAGATCAAGGAGGATGCCGGGGAGATCATTCATTCCGCAATGCGCATGCAGGAGGCGGTCGGCAACCTGCTGGCGATGGATGCAATCGAAGAAGGCCGGTTTCATCTGACGCCCCAGGTTTGTGACCTGGTTGCGCTGACCAATCGCGTGATCAAGAACTACCGCTCAGCCTCCGAAAGAAAGAGTGTGCATGTCGAATTTTCAGCGCCACAGGAGCCGGTGCCCATCATTGCAGATGTGGATGCGACCATGCAGGTGCTGGATAATCTTCTCTCCAACGCAATCAAATACTCGCCGTTTCAAAGGCGTGTCCTTGTGCAGGTCAATGCCAGGGGAAAAATGTCCGAATTTGTAGTGACGGACGAGGGACAGGGTTTCAGCGAAGCGGACAAGAAACGCCTCTTTAACAAATTCGTGCGCCTGAGCGCCTACCCCACCGGCGGAGAATCTTCCACGGGCCTGGGACTTTCGATTGTAAAACGGATTGTCGATGCGATGGGCGGCAGCGTGCAGTGCGAAAGCACGGAAGGCAAAGGGGCAACGTTCATTGTTTCGTTCCCTTCAGGAACGTGAATTGTATCCATGAAACCAAACCGTCACGATGAAGTTGTAAAAAATGCGCTCGACGAAGTGCGGGCCGTTTACAGCGAACTGAAGGCGCGGCATGTTGAGAGGAGTTGCACGATGCGCACGGAATGCTGCCAGTTCAAGCTCACCGGCCGCGTGCCATACCTTACACGCGGCGAGGCGCTGGTAGCGGCGCGCGGGTTCCGGGCGACCGGTCGCAAGACCCTGCCGGTGCGTGCGGATGGCGCCTGCCCGATGCTTGATGAAAAGACAGGGCGCTGCCTCATCTATGAATCCCGCCCATTCGGTTGCCGCACCCATTTTTGCCGGGCGGCGGGCGGCCCGTACGAGAGACGGGAAGTCATCGACCTGATCCACCGGCTTGAAACCGTGGATGCGGCCTTGAAGGGAGGCGGTGCCAGGCCGCTTGAAGCCGCCGTTTCCGCGGAACTCGCCGCGATGCGTTAGCCTTGAAAAAATGCCGCGGGTCTGTAATACTTTTTCCACTTGCAAGACACAAAAGCAGTGGTAATGAAATCGACTTATAATGAGTAAGAAGTTTTTTCCCTTGGTTTTACTGGCCCTCATCTGCCTGCTTGTCCCTGCGCATGCCTTCGATTTTGGCCCCCATGTTTTGATCAGTGTGCATGACCAGGAACTCGCAGTGGTCAACAACGGGGAGGTAGTGGCCAAGTACCCGATTTCGACTTCGAAATACGGCGTCGGCGATCAATGCGGCAGTTACAAAACCCCGCTGGGCACTCTCTGGGTCTGCAACAAGATCGGCGACCACCTGCCTCCCGGCACCGTGATCAAGAACCGGAACGCAACCCGTGAAATCGTGGCGGCAAATGCACCGGGACGCGATCCCATAGTCACGCGGGTGATCTGGCTGCGCGGCATGGAAGACCAGAATAAAAATGCCTACGAGCGCTGCATTTACATCCACGGCACGCCCGAGGAAGGACTGCTCGGCAAAAGGGCAAGCTATGGCTGCATCCGCATGCGGTCGAAGGATGTCATCGCGCTGTACGATATCATGCATATCGGCATGCATGTGACGATTTCCGATAAAACGCTGTCGAAAATGTTACCGGAGCAGGCCGGCAGTCATTGGTTTGCCTGGATGACAGCGAACCGGGCCAAAACCGGTGCGCCTAGTGAAAGCGCGGATTTCTAGATCAAGGTTGCGGCTATTTTTGATACCGGCCTTGTGACTTGTGCCTTCCGGCGATTGCCGGAAGCTGCCTGAAAGGAAAATGCAGCTCGGTTGGCCCTTATTGAACGATTCCCCCCGGATCCTTCAACGCTCCCCTTCCAACCGAGCTGCCCCTTTGGTTATTTCCCCCCGTTCGTCCAAGACGAACTTATGGCAGGCTCTTTAGCAGACGGTATGCCATCGTGTGCCGTGGCTGTAAAAATCCTGTTTATTCAGAGTAAAAAAATAAAAATGGCATCGTATGACCTGCGAATATATGCCCGCAACGTGGCTCGTTTTAATCACGCTGTATAAAAGTGCATGAATCAATTTTCCGGAACATCAGGATTCCCAACGCAAAAAAAGGCGCACGCGTTTCCGCGTGCGCCCCGAGGGAAAATCCCCGCTCTTTACAGTCCCAGCGAATCAAGCAGCGGACCGTCGATCCGGCCGGTCGGCGCCATGCCATGGTCCTGCTGATATCCGGCGATTGCTTCACGGGTCTGTGGTCCCGCATCACCGTCCACCGGGCCGGGGTTGTAGCCGGCATTTGCCAGGGAACTCTGCACGTCCGCCACCAGGCTCGAGCCGACGGCTGACGGTGCGGCAGGGTAATACGCAGGCTGCTCATCCACAGGGTCGTAAACATCACCGCCGTAGTAAACTACGTTGTCATACGCGAACGGATAAGGATATCCGTACCAATCGGAAGGCCAGCCCACATCCACCACCGCCCAGACACCGTTGTAGCACCTCCAGTGGTGGTTGTTCCAATAATAGGCCTGTCCAGGGTTCCAGCCGGGATGGAAATTTCCGGCGACGAATGCCGACCTGTTCATTGCGATGGATCCATTATGGCCTGCCGTTACGAATTGCCTGTTAGTCGCAAACGCGTTCGGGGTGGCTGCGGTATTAAACCGGTTGGTATTACCGAAACGGTTCACACTTTGGAATGTGTTCGGCCGGCTTGCTGTCTGCATCCTGGGTGCCGCAGTGTTGATGGGCGTACCCGGGTGGCTGAATGCCATGTTGCGATTTGCATGGTTAAACGTGCGACCTCCGTTCAAGACGGGGTTATGCGCGATGGTTGGCGCCTGAATGGTACGGCGCGGCGCGAACGATCTGGACGCAGCCACATTTTGAGACGGTAGCGCGAAATTCCTCTGCGTTACCCGTGCTCCCGCGAATCCCCCCACATTGGGCCTGGACGCGATATGCGGCGCTGCCATCTGTGGCGCTGCAACTGCAGCCGGGCGTCCGCCACCTCCGTTACGTCCCAAATTGAATTTTTTGTCCTGTGCTTGTGCCTGTGCTGTTGAGGTTTGGCTCAACATGAGAGCGCTCACGGCCACAGGCAGACACAGGCTTAAAATACGGTTCATAAAATATTCCTCCTCTTTCATTAATTTGGACGGTGGGGAAACGGAGAAATTCAAACGAATGTTCGATTTTTTGAGTGTATAAGGAAATGGCTTATGGGTTTGTGGCGATATTTTTTACCGCTTTATTGCCTTCAACTTCAGTTCAAGCAGTCCCGCACTTTCCAATTTTTCGCCTCCAATTCCGCGCGGGCCTGCTCGTAGGTGAGGCCGCGTGCCTGGCTCACGAGGCGCACTGCGCGATCCTGCAACTTGGAATTGGAGACGTTGAGATCAACCATCATGTTGCCCTTCACCCTGCCGAGGCGGATCATTGCGCATGTGGAAATAATGTTGAGGGCAAGTTTTGTCGCGGTGCCCGCTTTCAGGCGCGTGGACCCGGTCACGATTTCCGGGCCGGTCGGAAGATCGATTTCCACATCCCATTGTTTTGCGGAATGATTCCGCTGCGGGTTGCATGTGAGTAGAATGGTTTTTGCGCCGAGTTCCGCAGCCTTGCGAAGCGCGCCGAGCACGAATGGGGTGCGCCCGCTGGCGGCTATGCCGCATACCACGTCGGCTTCCCTTATCCCGCGCTCGATCATCGTATATGCGCCCTGTTCCGCCTGGTCCTCCGCGCCTTCCACCGCCGAATAAAGCGCCCGCGCCCCGCCCGCAATGATGCCCTGGACCATCTGCGGCGAGACGCCGAATGTCGGCGGGATTTCGCTGGCATCCAGCACGCCGAGGCGCCCGCTTGTGCCCGCACCTATGTAAAATAACCGGCCGCCACTTTTGAGGCAGGCGCTCACGGTTTCCACGGCCATGCAGAGCGCGTCGCTGCAAGCGGCGAGCGCCGAGGTGACATGCGCTTCCTCTTCTACGAACAGACCGATCATTTCGGGCACGGTAAGTTTGTCGAGATTGGCTGAATGGGGATTCCACTGCTCCGTGGAAGCCGCGGCAAGACCAGCGATATCCGCAACGGGCATCTGCGCGGTCCTGTGGGAAACCGGCGCGGAGAATTCCTCCTGTGCCGCGAGCCATGCCGCGCCGAGTGCGCCGGATTCCCTGCATACGGACACCCGCGCACCCGGCAGGATTTTTTGCAGGTGTTCCTTGTAGTGCCAGACGTATTGCTCGTAGTTCAGGAACAGGCCACCCTCCAGTTTTACATCCGGGGCCGCAATATCCAGCCTGCCTGCCACCGCTGCGGTGTAATCCGCAAGGATTTGCGCGCCCGCCTTGATCACGGCGAGGATTTCCGCGTCGCCCTCCGCGGCCGCGCTGAAAATCGCAGGGGTGAGTTTTGCCACCGACATCTTGTCGGCGTTCACAGCCCAGTTCACGAGATCCTCAAGGCGGTTGAGGGCGAGCGCGTGGAGGATTTTTTTTCCGAGCGTCGTAACGCGGCGCTCGAGATCGTAGCAGGAGAGCGTGAGGCGCAGCCCTTGCACGGCGATATTGTATCCGCCCCCCTTGTCACCGAGCAACTGGCCCCAGCCGCCCGCCTTTTCAATGACAGCTCCTTTGCGTCCGGTGACCGCTGATCCCGTACCGCTGATTACCGAAATGCCATCGCCGCTTCCGAATGCCGCGGCGAAGCCCGAATCACGATCGCTTCCAACCGTGATCTTCGCGCCGGGCCACGACCATTTCGCAAGTTTCTCAAGGGTGTCGTGGTCCTTCTGCGATACACATCCCGCTAGAAAAACACCCACGCGATCGACATCATGGGGTAGCACATCGAAGATGCGCTTCAAGTCTTCCTCGCTGATCAGCTTGAGATTCGCCGCCGGGAGGGAGCCCTGCCGCACGATCCTGTTTTCCGGCAGGGAAACAAGGACCCACTCCGTTTTCGTCCCCCCTCCTTCAACGCCCAGCGCCAGTTGCTGTTGCATGCCCCGCATTATACCGTGAAAAACCGGAATAGGAAAGGGAAGGATCGGCTGATGCCATTTCGAGGACTACACCTCATGTATAGTCGTGATTGTGGTTTTCGCATCCAACCACTTAATATCGGGAGTTCCGCAGGCAATCACTTCAACGATGGAATCACCTCCGAAAATTAGATAATGCCCCAAGTCTTTCCATCCAAAGAGATCCACGCCTTTTTGGTAGCCCTGCAGCCATTCGGAACCCAGCCAGCGATACGCACAACTCCCATCTTGTTTTCCCGGGTATCCATAGCCCCGGTCGAATGCGCATGCCTCTTCGTAACAAAGTGAGGTAATCACCCTGTCGAAGCGGACGATATATTTCGGATATTTATCGATACCGAGAGGAGCGACAACCAAGGTAATCGTCTCACCAAGGTTTTCAGTGATGATGCCAACACTTGGGTCAACACTTGAGGCAAACGGAACTTCCCAAGGAACGATCTCTGGAGCGGAAGACATGTCGGTTATATTTGTTTTCGAGTTTTGGAAGCTGACTTGCGCTGTTTGTAGATGTTAGTTTTGCGGGCGACACGCTTTTATTATGCCGAACAAACACCCCGGAAAGGATGTCGCAAGCCGCGCGGCGGTTTTGCGCAGCGAACTTGAGGAACATAACAGACGTTACTACGAGGAAGCCGCGCCGACAGTCACGGATCAGGAATACGATGCGCTCTATAGCGAACTGCTGGATCTGGAAAAACAGAACCCGGAACTTGTCACGCCGGATTCCCCGACGCAGAAGGTCGGCGGCAAGCCGCTGAAGGAATTCCAGAGCGTCCGTCACCTGGTGCCGATGCTCTCGCTCGAAAAAGCCGAGCCACCCAAGGAAACCGAGGAGGAAAAAAAACTCGATTTTCACGAGCGCACGAAGGTTGTGGACGAACGCACCCTTGAGGAATTGCAATGGTTCGACCAGACAATCCGCAAGCAACTCAAAGCTACAAAGGTCGGTTATGTCATGGAACCAAAGGCGGACGGGGTTTCGATTTCGGTGCATTACCGGCATGGAATTCTCGCGCTGGGCGTGACGCGGGGCGATGGAATCAACGGGGACGACATCACGGCGAATATCAAAACAATCAAGACGATCCCCAAGCGGCTGGAGATGAAAAATCCCCCGGCGCTTTTGGAGGCCCGCGGTGAAGCGTATATCTCGATCAAGGAATTTGAAAAACTGAACGAGGATCTTGTTGCGGCGGGCGAGAAGCCATTCCCCAATGCCCGCAACGCCACCGCCGGCGCGCTCAAACAACTCGATTCAAGTGCCGTGGCGAAACGCCCGATCCGCGCGGTTTTTTATTCCGTGGGGGCGTTGGAAGGCATCGACTTTGCCACCCACGCGGACACATTGCGCGAGCTCAAACACATGGGTCTGCCCACGCAGGAGCATTGGTGGGAGTGCGAGGACATGGAGGAGGTGATCAGCCACTACCGCAAGGATGTGGTCTGTCATTACGACGAAAAGCACGATCTCCGGACGAAAGTGTCTTATGAGATCGACGGTGTCGTGATCAAGGTCAACGACCGTGCCGACTGGGCGAAAATTCCTCCCAAGGCAAAAGTGCCGGGCTACGCCATCGTTCATAAACCGATCCCTTGGATTTCCGGCCAGGAGACAGTGTTGAAAACCATTACGATCCAGGTCGGGCGCACAGGAGTTCTGACGCCCGTTGCGGAATTGGAGCCCGTGTTCGTCCAAGGCTCCACGGTCTCGCGCGCCACGTTGCATAACGAGGATGAAATCAAACGCAAGGACATCCGCATCGGCGACACCGTGCGCATCCGCAAGGCGGGCATGGTCATCCCGGAAGTCGTCGAGGTGATAAAACACCAGCCGGGATCGGAGCCGTTCGATTTCGTAAAATACGTCAACGGAAAATGCCCGGTATGCGGGGAGCCGATTGTAAAACAGCAGACCGGCTCGGGCTCGCGAAAGGAAGTCGCCTGGCGATGCGAAAATCTCATGTGTCCCGCGCAAAAGACACGGCGGCTCGAATTTTTTGCCAACCGGTCGGCCCTGGACATTGAAGGGCTTGGTGGCATCGTCGCTGACAAGCTTGTTGAACGCGGCGTAGTGGATGATCCCATGGATCTTTTCAAGCTGACGGCGGAAGGGCTCGGGGAACTTAATCTTGGCATGGCCGACAGTCCCCGCACTTTCGGGGTAAAGAACGCGACCAAGGTGGTCGATGCGCTGGAACGGGCCCGCTCGTTTCCGCTGGCACGCTGGGTGCATGCCCTCGCGATTCCCGACGTGGGCGAGGAGACTGCGCGCGACCTTGCGGGTTACTTCCAGTCATTCGACGACATGGTCAAATCTGATGTACTCGCAGACACCGCGAAGCTCGGCGAGTTGCGCGAGACGATCCAGAAGAATGTCATTAGCAAACGGGAAGGCGAAGAATTAACGGACGATGAAAAGGCGGCGCGCAGGGAACGCCAGAGGGAAGCCAAAAGCGCGGCCGAGCCGATAGCCGTGCGTCTCGTCGAGCAGGGTTTCGCGAAACCGTCCGGTCAAGGGAACGCAAAAGACTGGCAGGTGCTGACGCTGGTTGGTCCCTCGGCCGCAAAAGCGCTCTATTCGTGGTTGCACAGCAAGCAGGGGAAAATGACGTTGGAACGCATGAAATCGCTCGGCATTTCCCCGCAGGGGGAAATCAAGAACGAGACGCCCGCTGGCAATATCCTGGCAGGGAAAACTTTTGTCCTCACCGGAACCTTGCCTGCGCTCTCGCGCGATGAAGCTTCCGAGATGATCCGGAAAGCTGGTGGCAATGTGAGCAGTTCGGTGAGCAAAAAAACCAACTACGTGCTCGCGGGGGAGGAAGCGGGAAGCAAACTCGAGAAGGCGAAGGAACTCAACGTGCCTGTGATCAGCGAGGAGGAATTCCGCGCGATGATCAGCGCTGCATCCTGAGCGGGATGCCGTCCTGCATGGGCGGGAAGGTGGCTACGTCGCGCGGCGCATCGGGATGAATGACGGGCTGCACTTTCAGCGTTACCGTTTCTTTCCCGCGCTGTACGATGAATGGCACTTCCTCGCCGGCGGTCAGGAAAAACGAAGCATTCAACACATCCTGGGGCGAAGCGATTTTTGTATCGCCGATTTGAATCAGAACATCCCCTTTTTTCAAACCGCCTTTTGCGGCAGGAGTTTCATCCAACAGTTCGTCCACTTGCACGACAGATGCAGGGGCGACGTTTTTGGACTCAGTCAGGTTTACATGGATTCCCACCCAGCCCGGCCGGACCTGCCCAAAGCGGACGTAATCCATGCGAATTTTTTCAGCGGCTTCAATGGGAAATGCGTAGCAGCCGGTACCGTAATCGAGACTGACGGTCACAATGCCGACGACTTCACCCTTGAGATTCAGCAATGGTGCGCCGCCTTCTCCGCGCTGAACCGCCACACGGGCGCGGATGTGGGTAAATACCAGTGGCTGGCCGAGGTAATTCCAATCCAATCCGCCCACGACACCAAAGCTCGGTGTGAGTGGCAGGTCCACAGGATAACCGATGGCGAGCACGGGCGTGGCCGTGGCCAGGTCATTTGTCTTGGCAACGGGAATGAATGGCGAACTCGTCTCCACTTTCAAAATCGCGATGCCGCTGCGAGGATCGCCGATCAGCCGGGTGGCGGGATATTTTTTGTCCCCGAGGGTCACGACGATGTCGCGGGATTCTCCACCCACCGAATAGGAAGTGTAAATCGTCCCGTTGGGATCGATGAAAAAGCCGGTTCCGCAGAGGTGGCCGCGATCATCCACGGCCTCGATTTTTACGATCGCATCCTGGGCGTGCTTGAAGACGGACTGGACAGTCTCGTTGATCGAATTGCCTGCGGTGTTATCCGCAGCATACATTCCTCCCAAAGAGACCCCACCCGCTAAAAAACCCGCAACGAGAATTTTCGATAAGCAGTTTTTAATACGGCCTCTTCTAGAAACTGAAGGAACGCTCATAACTTGCAGGCCGGGTGTCGATCACGTAGCGCGGATGCTGTGCGTCGGGAAGGGAAGCCTTGGCGATCTGCGGTTTGATTGGCAGGGATTGTTGGGGGGCGTTTGCCGTCACGGCCACAACCTGTGAACCGCTGTTGAGAATATTGAATGAAGTAATGCCCGCAAAAAACAGAACCATGGCAGTGGCGGTGGCATAGGCGTAGCGTCCCATGCTGTGCTCGCTGAAAAAAGCCTCGATGCGTTCCATGGCGATTTTCCAAACCGGCTGGCGGAGAAGCTCGACGCGCTGGCGGCGGTGGAAATCCTGCAAAAATTTGTCAAAATACTGCGGGGACGGCTGCTCGTAGCGTTTCAGGCGCAGGAGTTTCTGGATGTCAGATTCGTCGAGCATAGATTAGATCCTCATTTTATTCTGAATTCTTCAAGATAATTTTGAAGCTGCCTGTGTGCGTAAAAGAGCCTGGAGCGCACGGTTCCCTCTGAGATTCCCAGAATCTTGCTGATCTCCGCGTGCGGCATTCCCTGTATATCGAACATAGTGACAACAATCCTATGCTCATAAGACAGTTTCATCATGGCTTCGTTCAATCTTTGTTGTAATTCGCCCAGATCAGCCTCTCTGACCGGATTCGTGCCGGTGGTGACGTCGATGAACTCCTTGTCGTTCTGGATGTTGGCGTCCACGTCGTCGAGGCTCAGGGAAAAGCGGCGGCCGCGCTTTTTGAGGAAGTTGATCGACATGTTCACGGCGATGGAGTGCATCCAGGTGTAAAAGCTCGATTTCCCGCGGAATCCCTGGATCGAGCGGTAGGCCTTCGCGAAAATGTCCTGCAGCAGGTCGTTGGTGTCCTCGTGGTTCGAGGTCATGTTGTAAACGAGGCTGTAAAGCCGGGGGCTGTATTTCACCACCAGCTCGTCAAACGCAGACGGGTCGCCCGCTTGGGTGCGTGCAACGAGCTGGGCGTCATCGGTGAGGGGGCGTTCCTCTGGCATGGATTTACCAGAAGCTCCTACCACCTTCGCGGGCGGATTGGAATGAAGATCGGGTAAAATTCCTGCGGACGCTGGCACGGAGAGCGACATTTACTTCTTAAAAATCAATTGCGGCGTTGCGAAAGCGACAGCAGGTAGAGAAAGTTGCCAAGCGCGGCGATAAACGCTGCCACGTAGGTCCACGCGGCGGCATTCAACACTTTGTTCACGCCATTGGTTTCCTCGCCGGGCTGGATGATGTGCATGTTTTGCAGAATGATTTTCGCGCGGCGGGAAGCGTCAAATTCCACAGGCAGGGTGATGAGTTGGAAAAGCATCATCACGCCATAGCCGAGTGCGGCGAGTTTTACAGCCAGCATCCACGGTATGAAATGGAAGAACAACCCGCCCATCATGACAATGGGCATGAATTGCGACACGATCTGCGTGGCTGGAACGACCATCATGCGTAATTGCAGGGGGGCGTATGCTTTTGCATGCTGGATTGCGTGGCCGGTTTCATGCGCGGCGATACCAGCCGCCGAAACGGATGGCGTGTTGTAGACATCGGTGGACAGGCAGAGGCGCTTGCTAGTGGGGTCGTAGTGGTCCCCCAGCATGCCGTCGATCTGCACAACCTCCACATCATGAATCTGCGCCATGTCCAGGATCTGGCGGGCTACTTCCGCCCCGGTGAGATTGGATGATGTGCGGATATTCGAATACTGCTTAAAGGCGGACGTGACGCGGGATTGCGCCCACAGCCCGAGTAAGAAAGCGACTATGATTAAAAAAAATGAAAATGGGATCATACCTTGGTTGCCTTACAATGTATTGACAGAGATTGGTTGGTTTTGTTCAAAAAATCGAATTTGCGGAAATTATCCTCCGCTGCTCTTGAACGATCAAATCTCAAACACCTTCGGAAACCCTGACAAAAGCCGCACTCCGGTGCGTGTGATGGTCGCCACATCCTCGATGCGCGCGCCGCCGATGTGCGGGTAATAGAGACCTGGCTCGACTGTGATCACCTGGCCGGGTTTGAAAACGGTGGCCGAGAAGCGCGGCTCCTCGTGGATTTCGAGGCCGAGTCCATGGCCGGTGCCGTGGAAAAAGCCGGTCCAGCGTCCTTTTTTTTGTCCGGTGGGATAGCCGCGCTGCTTGAAAAAATCCTTTATTGCATCGTGGATAGGGCCGCCGTCCGCACCCGGTTTCATGGCGTTGAGCGCGAGGGTCTGGCCTTCGAGTACGGTTTCCCAGAGCCGGCGCTGTGCGTCGGTCGCGCGGCCCCGCACGACAGTGCGCGTGAGATCGCCATAGTAGCCGCTGCGGGTGTCGCGCGGAAAAATATCGAGGATGATGAGAGTATGGGCGCTCAGGGGGCCGCTGCCGCGCTCGTGTGGATCGCAACCCTGTTTGCCACCGGCGACGATGGTGTTTGCGGGGAGACCGCCCACGCGCAGGATTGCGGAATCGATTTCTGCCCGGAGGATTTCCGAGGTGAGCGGATGTCCGGCCCAAAACAAGCGCCCTTTAGGTCCGATCTTTGAAGCCTTCAATACTTCCACTCCACGCGCCATTCCCGTCTCCGTGATTTTTAAGACGCGGCTCATGAGTTGCAATTCACTGTCGGTCTTGAATTCGCGTTCTTTCCAGAACAAGCCGGTTTCGGGCGAGAGTTTGATGCCTGCCTTTGCGAGTTCATTTGCGAGGCCGAGCGGGAATGTGGAGGGGACCAGCGCGCTGCGCACTTTTCTGGCCTTCAGGAATCTGGCAACTGTCTCGTGGAATTTCGCCGGCCCCTTGCCCTGCTTGCTTTTGCCCTTCGGAATTTCCGCATACGAGATCACTTCGTCCACCTTTGCGGTCCTGCGCCCGCGGTCGATCTCAAGGTCGTTGAGGACGATGGTGCGCTTCCCGTTTTTCTCCAGGAAAATGAAGGGATCGGGTGCGAAGAAACGGGTGGCGTGCAACATGTCGGGGCTGCTTTCGCTGTCGGCGACGATAAGGCGTGAAAGTCTGGATTTGCTCATGGATTTTATGCGGTGCGGCCGAGTTCCGATGGCGAATAGCCGTAGGTTTTGCGGAACGCGCGCGAGAAATAGTTGCTGTCGTTGAAGCCGGATTCAAACGCGGCCTCGGTGCAGTTCACCTTGCCCTGCTGCAATAGGTCGCGGGCGTGTTCCAGCCGGTGCTGGAGCAGGAGCTGGTGAAAAGTGTGAGAGGTTTGTTTTTTCAAAATCCGGTTCAAGTGATTCTGGCTCGTGCCGCAGAGCCTTGCAACCTCGCGCAGGGTCAGTTCCGGAACGCGGGTGGCGTGGGCGCGGATGATGGTGTTCACGCGTTCCCCGATCAAATGGTAACGCCACGAGGTATGCCGGAAATGGTCTCCGAAGCCCGTGGCCCTCTGGGTGGCGCGCAGGCACAGGGCGATGAGGCGCAGCAGCAGCGACTGGATCATCGAGGCGAACCCGACCTCGCGCTTTTCGTTTTCCACCACGATCTGGTCGATGCATCCGTCGATGAGCCCCTGGTCATGCGAGCGCAGGTGAAACGGCTTGGCGTCCTCGGTGTGCAGGAGACTGAGGAGTACCGCCACCTCGGATTGCATCGGCAGGCCGCCGAGTGCGATCGTCTTCGACTGGTTCACGCTGAAATCCATGGCGAGGCAGACCGCGGTCTCCCCGGAGTCGCTCTTGAAATCATGCTTCCGCCCAGCCGGGACGAAAAAAATACTTCCCTTTGACACCTCGTAAATCCGCTTTTCCACTTCCAGTCTGCCACTGCCACGCTGGTAATAAAGGAGCTGGTGGTGCGGGTGCGCGTGCCGCTTGGTGAGGTCGGCGAGCCGGGCGTGCTGGTGGAATTGCACACGCAAAAGGTGCAGGATCGAGTTGCCGAGCCGGTAGTCGATCTTTACGCCGAGGATGTGCTCCCAGCCCTCGGGGATAAGCCAGTCCGGGTTGAGCGGGCTTGGGATGAGCTTGGTGGAATCCATCGGGAGAAAAGCCGCGCGTTTTTTTAACGTGCCGCCTCGCGGCGGATCTTCACGGCAACGTATTCGGTTTCCGGCAGGATATATTTTCGCAGTTCGATTTCAACTGCATCCACTGCGAATTCATCGAGGAGCATCAGCGCGATTTCGGCGGCCAGGGTTTCGACGAGGTTTTTCGCGAAAATCGAGGCCAGAGAGCGCACCCGCCCGCAGACCGAGGCATAGTCGACGGCATTCTCGATCCGGTCTTTCAGGTTGGAAAAATCGCGTTTGGGCTGGAGCGTGATCGAAACGGTCAACCGTTGCGGTTCGGCCCGCTCCTCCGCCGTAATCCCGATGTGCGCCAACAATTCGAGATTTGAAATGAAAATAATGTCGCTCATCGTATCATCAGCCCACCCGGAACTTTATTTCCCGGATCACTTTGGCGCCGAAGCGCTTTTTCAGTTTCTTCAAAATCTGCGGCTTCCAGATCCGGTCCAGCTCGTAGTGGACGGTGGGCTGCAGCACCTGCACATATAAAATGCCGCCCTTGAGCTTGGTGGGGCTGGAATGGCTGGCGATGAAATCGCCGACGATTTCCTTCCAGAGTTGCAATACCTGCTCCTCCTGCAACCGCTCGTTCAGCCCGAGGCCCTGCATCAGTTTTTGCAGGCCGTCGGCTGCGGATATTGTGCGGTCGGGGCGCGGCGTCTTCTGTGGCAGACCGCGCCATTCGCTCAGGACTTTATCGCGCAGTTTGCGGTCCATAAAAAAAGACCCTCACCCGGCGTGAGTGAGGGTCTTTGAAATTTTACCGGGTTGGAAAATGCTATGCGCCATCGCTGCCGATTGCCTCGACAGGGCAGCCTTCCATGGCTTCCTTGCAGAGGTTTTCTTCCTCGTCGTTCTCGGGTTGCTTGAAGACGTAGGAGTGGCCGCCGTCGTCGTTCCTGGTGAAGTTTGCGGGGGCGGTTTCGCGGCAAAGATCACAATCGATGCACTGGTCATCGACATAAAATTTTCCAGCTACGTTTTCGGGATATTTGTTTGCTTGGTCAGCCATATTAAATGCGTTTCGTAAGAAATTAGATTTCTCAAAATAAGAAACCCTCTTTTTATTGCAATCGTTTTTTTAACGCATTGTCCTGAGGTCCCATCAGCGGGAATGGTGTTATGGGGCGGATATCGAACTTTTCCTTCCTTTTTTGCAGGATCGCTTCTTTAATCACTCCTCCACTCGTAAATTTATGAACTGGTACTACTCTGAAAATAACCAGCGACGCGGACCAGTGCCCCAGGATGAGCTCGAACAAATGGCCCGTGAAGGGAAAATCACGCCTGATACGCTGGTTTGGAGCGAGGGGATGGCCAACTGGCAACCGTATCGTGAAATGTTTCCTGCGGAGGTGATGCAGCCGTCCGCTGGCGTTCCTTCCCTGCCCGGTACAGACTTGCCGCCTTCCCCCGTTGCAGGACGCGATGGCCCGCCTTGGGAGCAACGCGGAAGCGTGGAACTCGGCCAGGCGATCGTGGGCACGGTTAAAGGCGTGTTATTCGAGCCCGACCAGTTATTTGCCCGGATGAAGTGCGAGGGCGGGATCGTGAATCCCCTTCAATACGCATTGCTGGTTGGAGGCGCAGGGATGTTTGTTGGAAGCATCTACAATATCATTTACCAGAAGGTCGAAGGCTACCCTGGTTTCAGCGGCAACCATGCCATCGAGCGCCTGCATCTGACAGGCTCCGGGGTGGCATCTGAACTGATGCTCGCAATATTTCTCGTTCCGATTCTCGTGGTGCTCTTCACATTTATAATGTCCGGCCTTTTGCACATCTGCCTCATGATCCTTGGCGGCGCCGCGAAATCCTTTGAAACGACATTTCGCGTGGTGTGCTACAGCTTTGGCTCGGCCGAGCTGTTCCAGGTGATTCCAATGTGCGGCTGGTTTATTGTCATTGTCTGGTATGCGATTTCCACCAGCGTAGGCATCGCGAAGGCCCATGAAATTTCCACGGGAAAAGCGGTGGCGGCCGTGCTTCTTCCTCTCATGCTGTGTTGTGGCGTGCTGGTGGCCTGCGTGAGTCTTCTGGTGGGTCTCCTGGCTGCCGCTTCCGGCGCTCACTGATGCCCATGGAATGGCGGCGACTGCGTGAAAAAGAGATCGACCACGAATTTTTGTGGCTTGCGGTTTCCACGGTTTCCATCGCGCTCGGCGTCGTATGGTTGAAAGCCGGGCTGCCTGCTCCGGGTTGTGTGTTTCACAATTTTACCGGTTTTGCTTGTCCCACTTGCGGCGGCACGCGGTGCCTGCGGGATTTCGTGGCCGGACATTATTGGGCCGCATTTGTCTGGAATCCGCTCGTGTTTTGCGTGCTGGTGTGGACTGTCCTGTTCGATCTCTATGCGATCCTGGTGTTATTTTTACGCCTTCCGCGGGCAAGGATTTCCCATGTTTCCAGCGGGACTGCGACCGGACTCCGCGTCGTGGCGGTGGCGATGATCGCGGCGAACTGGATGTACCTCATCGCAGCGGGGCGCTGAAAAAGTCGATTGACGCTCCCCGTTAATCCCTCAATGTTATTTCTCCTATGAGCGACAAGGCTGTTGATCCCGTTATTCCCGCCGAAGGCTGGCATGTGCTGCATCTTTTTTACAAGATCGAGTACGGCCAGTGGCAACTATTCACCGGGGACGAGCAGCGCAAGGCGAAGACGCATCTTTCCTCGCTGGTGCAGGAAATTCGCGCGACGCCTTCCACACAGCTCCTCATTTTCAGCATGGTGTCTCCCAAGGCGGACATCGGATTCATGCTGCTGACACCCGATTTGCAGGCGGCGAACCGTTTTGAAAAAAAACTCAGCCTTGCGCTGGGGGCGGATGTGCTGACGTCGGTTTACAGTTATCTCTCCCTGACGGAATCGAGCGAATACACGAGCACGGACGCGGAACTTGCCGCAAATCTCGTGGAGGAAGGAAAGGTTGCCGCCGGCACTGCGGAATTCGAGACGGAAATGGAAAAAATCCGCGCCCGCATGGCGAAATACAAGAAGGACAAGCTGTACCCGAACCTGCCCGACTGGCCGGTCTACTGTTTTTACCCGATGAGCAAGCGCCGGGGCGAAAAGAACAACTGGTATGCGCTGCCCTTTGAGGAGCGCAAGAAGCTCATGGGCGGCCACGCGCGCGTGGGCCGCAAGTACCACGGGAAGATTTTGCAACTGATCACCGGCTCGACCGGACTCGATGATGCGGAGTGGGGCGTAACGCTATTTGCACACGATACTTTCCATGTGAAGGAGATCGTTTATGAGATGCGTTTCGACCCGGTGACGGCTGATTTCGGTGAATTCGGCGAGTTTTACATTGGACTTCAGGTGCCTCTGGACGATCTTTTCCGCAGACTGCAACTTTAAACCGGATGAACAACGCCAGGCTAGAGGGACTGAAATCGTATCTGCGCGAGCACGCGCCGCTCGTGATCGCCTATTCCGGCGGTGTGGACAGCGCCTGCCTGCTTGCCCTGGCCCATGAAACGCTGGGCGAAAAAATGCTCGGCGTGATCGCGGACAGCCCCAGCCTGCCACGCCAGTCGCTGGCGGACGCGCTGGAGGTTGCGAAACAGATCGGCGCGCCCGTGGAGGTCATACGGACCGACGAGATGCAGGACGCCAATTACGTCAGCAATCCGCTCAACCGCTGCTACTATTGCAAGGCCGAGCTGTTCACAAAGCTGGACCAGCTTGCGCGTGAACGCGGGTATGCCGCGATTGCATATGGTGAAAACGCCGATGACGCGCACCATTTCCGTCCCGGCTCGAAGGCGGCCGAGGAATTTTCCATCATCGCGCCGCTCAAGCATGCGGGCATCGACAAAGCCGAGGTGCGCGAGATTTCCCGGAACCTCGGTCTCCCCACCGCAGAGGCTCCCTCGCAGCCGTGCCTGAGTTCGCGCATCCCGCACGGCACGCCTGTCACGACCAACGCGCTGGCGATGATCGAGCAGAGCGAGGCATTTGTGCGGAGCCTGGGATTCAAGGTTTTCCGGGTGCGGCACGTTGCGGAGGAGGGGCAGAAATTCCGCGCCCGCGTGCAGATTGCGCCGGAGGAAATGGGCAATCTCCCGCCGCATGAGGTTTCGATTGTATCGGGCCTTGCGGCGGTGGGTTACGCCGCCGTGGAAATTGATCCCGCTGGTTATCGTTCCCCCGCCTGATGCAGGAGGCAAGCATCCCCGCCGCCTTTCGCGCGCATTTCGCCCGGCACAACCGCCAGGTGCTCTCGTTCACGATTTTGACGCTGGTATCCGCCATTCTGCTCTGGGCCGTCGCATACTTCGTAATATACTGGCTTGTACTGGTCGCCGTCACGACTTCGGAGGGGATGGACGCCCGCGTGCCCAGGCCTTTCCTGCTCATATTCACGATCTGCGCCCTGCTTTTGTGCGTGATTGCGTGGGCGGCCAACAAGCTTCACCCCGACTATTTCCCGCGTGACAGGAAACCTGCCTTCGAGATTTTCATGGATTTCGTCCTGGCGCCGCCACGGGTGACGCTTGCCATCTGGGGGAATTTTTCCGCATGGCTTTCCTTGAGCGAGGATGAACTGGAGGAAGCGTGGGAGCTTTTGCAAACCATCGCGCGGGCCGGCAAGCTCGGCATCCACAGTCTTCCCCTGGAAATTCCGGATCCCTTTCTCCGTTCACGGGTTGTTTTTGCGCTACGACTCGCCGGGCTGGTTGATTTGCGACGAAACGAGGAGGGCGCGTGGCTGGCCCTGCAGGGCGAAAAAGCGCGTCGGCTTGCCCGTCAGGCAGTCAAAATCGAGACCCCGAGGAGCGAATAACCGCCCGTTCGCTTGGGACGAAACAGGGTTGCCTGCGGAAACTGAAAGGAATTCCTTGGACTAAAGGCCAATTCCCTGCATAGTTACCGTCCCATTTTTGGCCTCACGGCCACGGAATAAAGTTTAGAAACACATTTTAACGACCATGATTTACGAGAATTTTTTGACCATTGCGGATGCAGCCGCGCAGCAACAAACGCCCATGGGCGGCTCCACGATGCTTGTCTACATGGTTTGTTTCGGCGCGATTTTTTACTTCATGATCATCCGCCCGCAGAGCCAGAAGACAAAGCAACAGCAGCTTTTGATCTCCTCGATGAAGACGGGTGACGAGGTCGTCACGGTCGGCGGAATCCATGGCCGGATATCGAACGTGAAAGAGACCACCGTGATCGTGAAAGTGGCCGATAACGTAAAGCTCGAAATCGACAAGGCCAGCATCACCAGCGTGACCAAGCGCACTGAAGTCGAGTCCGCTCCAGCAGCCTGATTTTTTTCTCCCCCGAATCCTTAACCTTTACCTTTTTTTAATTCAATGACCCCGGTCTGGACATTCTTTTACGGTTTAATTCTTCTCATTATATTCGGCTGGTATTTTGCCACCGACCTTGGCCGCCGCAAGCGCATCCTGGGTTCCGTGCTCACGGTGATGCTCGTTGCATTCTGCCTGGAATCAGTCGTTCCTCCGCTGGATGTGAAGGACGCGTCGGGCAAGATCGTCAAGTTTGGCAAAATCCATCTCGGCCTCGATTTGCAGGGGGGCACTTCCTTCCTTATCCGCCTTGATCCGCCCGCCGATGAAAAGGGCGAGAAGAAAAAAATCACGACCGACATGGTCGAGCAGGCCGTGGAAGCAATTCGCAAGCGCATCGACGCGTTCGGCGTCAGCGAACCGGTCATCGCTCCCGAGGGCGAAGACCGGATCCTCGTGCAGATCCCCGGCCTTGATGCCGCCAGGATCGATGAAGCGCGCGAGCAATTGCGCAAGGTGGCGAAACTCGAATTCAAGCTCGTATATCCCGGCAGCGAGGCTCTCCTCCGGCAGATTTCGGCGGGACAGGCGGTGATTCCTCCCGGATATTCCATCGAGACCCTGAGCGAGGAACGCAGCGGCAAGCCGGTCGAAAGGAAATACCTTGTAAAAAGGAAGGCCGACCTGCTCGGCGAGCGCGTGACGCATGCCGGTGCATTCTTTGATTCGACAGGCTGGGGAGTGGGCCTGGAATTTGATTCGCAGGGAGCCAGTGAATTCACCCGTCTCACCAAACAGGTCGCAAACGACCGTTCGGCGATGGCGATCGTGCTCGATGGCAAGGTGATCTCAGCTCCCGGGGTCGATGGCGACAAATATCCCGAGGGCATCATGGGGGGCCGTGCGCAGATCAGCGGCGGCGGCATGAATGAAAAAGAAGCGCGCAATCTCGCAAGCGCCCTGCAAAACCCGTTGCAGACCCCGGTGGTCATCATGGAGGAGCGCGGCGCCTCCGCCACCCTCGGCACCGATTCGATCCATAGCGGCGTTTTCGCTGGTATTGGCGGCCTTATCCTCGTCCTGATTTTCGTCGTCATATACTACCGCTTTGCGGGTCTTGTGGCGGTCTTCGGCCTCGTAGTGAACATCGTGCTGCTTTTCGGCGCGATGGCCATGTTTGGTTTTGTTCTTACGCTGCCCGGTATTGCGGGCGTGATCCTTACCATCGGCCTTGCGGTCGATGCGAACGTGCTCATTTACGAACGCTTGCGCGAGGAACTCGCCTCCGGAAAATCCCTGAGTTCATCCGTGGAAGCCGCCTACGACAAGGCTTTCAGCGTTATCTTCGATGCCAATGCCACCACATTGATCACCGCCGCCATCCTCTTCTGGAAAGCCAGCGGCCCGGTGAAAGGTTTCGCAGTCACGCTCACGGCGGGTATCATTGCTTCGGTCTTCTCGGCGATGATTGTCACACGCACGGTATTCGGCTGGGCGCTGGAAACAGGTTTCATCAAACGCATCACCCTGATGCATATCCCCTGGATCACCGACAAGAACCATGACTTCCTCGGCAAGCGCTTCCTCTGGATCGGCATTTCGCTGACCGTGATCGCGATCAGCGCCGTCGGGTTCACCCTGCGAGGCGACAAAAACTTTGGCGTTGATTTCAAGGGGGGCGATGTTCTTCTGCTCGAACCCACCAAGGGACAAGTAAGCGAGGCGCAGGTCCATGAGGCAATCGCGCCCTTGAATCTCGGCGAGGTCATCGTCCTGAAAGAGCACGACGCCGGACTTAACAAGGATTACGTTTCCATCCGCAGCGCGTTCGAGACGAGCGAGTCGATCAAGGCGCAGTTGATGAAGGAGTTTCCGCAGGCGGGCTTCGAGGTCCGGCAGCAGGACAAGGTGGGTAAACTGGTCGGTGGTGAGCTGGCGCGGAATTCGGTCATCGCCCTCGGCCTCGGCATGCTTGGTATTTTGATCTACGTCACGATGCGGTTTGAATTTTCGTTCGCCATCGGCGCGCTCGTGGCGTTGCTGCACGACATCATCATCACTGTCGGCCTCTTCGCCATTTTCGGGCGCGAACTTTCGCTGGTGATGGTCGGCGCGATCCTCACCATCGCTGGTTACTCCATTAACGACACCATCGTTGTTTATGACCGTATCCGCGAGGGGCTGCACAGCGGGCGCAAGGGAAGTATTGAATCGATCATGAATGCATCGATCAACGAGACCCTGAGCCGCACATTGCTTACCAGCGGTTGCACACTTCTCTCGGTTGCCGCGCTCTTTTTCTTCGGCGGGCCCGTGCTTCACGACTTCGCGTTTGCGATCCTCATCGGCATCGTGGTGGGAACTTATTCGTCCATCTTCATCGCATCGCCGATCGTGCTCTGGTGGTCCGGCAGGAAAGGGCAGAGCCTCAAGGGCGAGGTGACAAAACCGGCGGTTTCGCCTATTGCGAAGGCCTGATCAAGGCCCCGGCGGGTCTATTTGTTTTCGTCCGCGCGGGGAACCGCTGAAACGCGGAGGGGAATTTCCGTTTTTTCCTGGGCATCGTCCATGCCCACGGGTGTGTACGGCTCCGTCTTTGTGATAATGCGCGCCGGCGGTTTAAGAACTCCCAGGAAAAGCAGAACAGCCACGGTGATATTGGCAATGAGACCGAGAAAAAGGAATACCCTGAGGAATTTCTCAAACGGCTTGCGTGTCTCGTTGAACAACTTCATTGCGCGTTATGGAAACGGTAAGCCTTTCTGAAGGCAAAAGACAATAAAGAATGTACCGGTATGCCAGCCTGGCAAAAAAAACGCATCGGGTGCAGCCGTTCCGAAACCCGCCTGCGAATCATTCCCGTGAGGTTTTCAAAAAATTTCATAATTGTTTGAGCAATCACGGGACCTGCGTTGTCGCTTATATCATATGAATCGAATCGCCATTTTCACGGTATCGGCCCTTTGCGGGCTGGGCCTCGTCGTGCCGGTTTTCTCCCAGGAGCCGGCGAAGAACCTGACCTCGACCAATGTGGCAGTGGACAAGTCGCAACTGCCCCGCAACACGGGCATGATCTCCAGTTTTGCGCCGATAGTCGATACCATCGCGCCAAGCGTGGTGAGCATTTATACCAGCAAGACAGTGCGCATGCCGCGCACCATGCGTGAATTGTACGGCTACGGCACGCCGCGCTCGGGAACTGTGCAGGGCCTTGGCTCGGGCGTGATCGTGAGTGACGACGGTTACATCCTCACGAACAATCACGTTGCCGACGGGGCGGATGAAATCCTGGTAAGCATCGGCCTCGAGCACAAGGAGTACAAGGCGAAGAAAATCGGTGCCGACCCGGGCACCGACATCGCCGTGCTGAAGATCGAGGGCAAAAACCTGCCCGCCATCACGTTTGCCGACAGCGACAAGGCGCGCGTGGGAGACATCGTGCTCGCGGTGGGAAACCCGTACGGCCTTACGCGCACCGTGACCATGGGCATCATCAGCGGACTGGGCCGCGGTAACATCGGGCTGGCGGACTACGAAAATTTCATCCAGACCGATGCATCGATCAATCCCGGCAACTCCGGCGGCGCGCTCGTGGACACGGAAGGGCGCCTCGTGGGCATCAACACAGCCATATTCAGCCCGAACGGCGGTAACAACGGCATCGGCTTTGCGGTCCCTGCCAACCTCGCGCACGAGGTATTAAAGAGCATCCGCGAGCATGGCAGCGTGGTGCGGGGATTTTTGGGCATTTCCATCGCCTCGGTGACGCAGGAGATGGCGGATTCCCTCAAGCTCCAGGAAGTCTCCGGGGCGTTCGTTTCCGGGGTTTCGCAGGGAGGCCCGGCTGACAAGGCGGGAATGAAGAACGGCGACGTCGTGAAGGAAATCAACGGCAGCAAAATAGACGACGCGCGCCAGCTCCGTCTGCTCATCAGCGGCATGGCGCCCGGCACGAAGGTCGATGTAAAGTTGATCCGCGAGGGACAGGAAAAAACCGTGAAGGCAGAACTCGGCACGCTGCCATCGAAACCAGAGCTGGCTTCATCCTCCGGAGGCCCGGCGCCCGGCCAGCACGTCTCAAATGTCCTGGACGGCATCAACGTCGGGGACATCGACGACGACGTCCGCGAGGCATTCCACATTCCGCGCAAAGTGCGCGGGGTGGTGATTGCCAGCATCGAGACGGAATCCGCCGGCTACAAGGCCGGGCTTCGCGCGGGATATGTCATCCAGGAGGTCAACCACCAGCCGGTACACAATGCCGACGAAGCGGTGGAGATGGGGGACAAAATCAAGAAAGGCGAGAAAGCGGAGTTGCAAATCTGGAACCAGTCCAAGAGCGAGAGCATTACATTGAGTGATGGATAGTCTTTAAAAAGTTTTGTCCAAAGTTCGCGGAGCATCTAGTGTTGGTGTGCATGGGCAAGCAATCCATCTCCCCTGGCAGCAAACCCGGGCTCAACGGCCCGAAGAAAAAACCGTTGCGCCCTATCAAGCTGACCGGTGCATCCCCGGTCCCGAAGCGTTTTTCCAAGGTGAAAGCGGATGCATCTCCATGCCCGGTCGTTGGCGTCGGCGCTTCAGCCGGGGGGCTGGAGGCATTTTCAAAGCTTCTCAAAAGCCTTCCCGCAAAAACAGGCATGGCCCTGGTTTTTGTACAGCATCTCGATCCGAAACGGGAAAGCCAGCTGGCAGCGATCCTCTCCCGCGAGACGGCGATGCCGGTGCGCGAGGCGAAGGATGGGATGAAGATCGCGCCGGACCAGGTCTATATCATCCCCCCGAATGCGAGCATGGAAATCTCCGGCGACAGGCTCCGCATCCAGCCCCGGGGGGACGGGAGCGGGCAACACATGCCTGTCGACCAGTTCTTTTCTTCGCTCGCCAAAAGCCGCCAGAACAAGGCGATAGGCGTCGTTCTCTCCGGCACGGCGTCGGACGGCTCGATCGGTTTGAAAATGATCAAGGCCAACGGTGGCATCACCTTTGCCGAGGATGAAGCCTCCGCGAAATACGGAGGCATGCCGCGTAATGCCATTGCCACGGACTGTGTCGATTTCATCCTGACGCCGGAAGGCATTGCCGCTGAACTCGCCCGCATTGCGAAACATCCATTTCTAAAAGTGAAACCCGGCGCCTCCGCCGACGGGGTTGAAGAAACCGGAGACGGCATCAAGAGCATCTTTATGATGTTGCGAAGCGCCACGGGGGTGGACTTCAGCCAGTACCGGAAAAGCACGCTGAACCGCCGCATCCAGCGCCGGATGATCCTTCACAAGGTGGACGACGTGGGCGATTACGTCGCACATCTCAAGAAATATCCTGACGATGTTCACGCCCTGTATCAGGATATCCTCATCCATGTAACCGGATTTTTTCGCGAACCGGAGTCGTTCAAGGCGCTGGAGGATCAGGTGTACCCAAAGCTCGTCCATGGCAGGCAATCCCCGGGCGATCCGATACGCGTGTGGCTGCCGGGTTGCTCCACCGGCGAGGAGGCATACTCGCTGGCGATCAGCCTTGTGGAGTTTCTCGGGTTGCGGGCAGGGGAGACACGCATCCAGATTTTTGGCACGGATGTCAGCGAGCAGGTGATCGAGAAGGCGCGGCAGGGGATTTATCCGGAGGACATCGAAAGCGAAGTCTCGCCGGAACGGTTGCGGCGTTTTTTCACGAAAGTTGAGCGGGGCTACCAGATCAACAAATCGGTGCGCGAGATGTGTGTCTTTGCAAGGCAGAACGTGATCAAGGATCCTCCATTCTCCAAGCTCGACCTCATCTCCTGCCGCAACCTGCTCATCTACCTGGAGCCCGCATTGCAGAAGAAACTGATGCCCGTGTTCCACTATGCCTTGAATCCGGAGGGCTACCTGCTGCTGGGAAGCGCGGAAACCGTGGGCGCCTTCGATGAAATATTCCGGCTCGTGGACCAGAAGCACAAGATTTACAAAAAGAAACCCGGCACCCCGCGGATCGCATTCACACCCGCAGCTTTCGAGTATGGCGACGTAACCCATGAAATCCGCCGGAAGCCGGTGGCTGTCACGGAATCATGGAGCAGGCTCGATGTGTTGAAGGAAGCGGATCGCGCCCTCATGTCGAGATACTGCCCGCCCGCGATCGTGGTGGATGAAAACATGGAGATCGTCCAGTTCCGGGGGCAGATCAATCCTTTCATTGAGCCGGCTGCGGGAGAGGCGAGCCTCAGTCTCTACAAGATGGTGCGCGAAGGATTCCAAATGGAATTGAGGACCGCCATCCAGAGGGCGAAACAAAGCAAGGTGGGCGTGCGCAAGGAAGGCATGGTCATCCATGCCGGCGGACACGAAAAAAACATCAACCTGGAGGTGATTGCTATCAGCGCGCCCCCTTTGAGGGAACGCTGTTTCATTATTACGTTCGAGGAAATCCCCCTGGTGCCCGAATCTCTTCCGAAAGCCGGGAAAACCGGAAAAAAAGATGACCCGCGTGTTGCACAGCTCGAGCAGGAACTCTCCGCCATGAAGGAGCATTTGCAGGCCGTGGTTGAGGAACAGGAGGCCACCAACGAGGAGTTGCGTTCCGCGAACGAGGAGATCCAATCCAGCAACGAGGAACTCCAGAGCACAAACGAGGAACTTGAAACGGCGAAGGAGGAACTCCAGTCCACCAATGAGGAATTGACCACCGTCAACGAGGAACTGCGGCACGCAAATACCGAGTTGACCGAGGTCAACAACGACCTGGGCAACCTGCTCCGCAGCGTCAATCTTCCCATTATAATGCTCGACCGTGAACTCCGCATCCGGCGCTTCACCCCTGCCGCGCAAAAGACCATGAAGTTGCTTCCCGCGGATATCGGGCGGTCCATCACGGACCTGAGACCTGACCTGAACCTGCCGGACCTGGAAAAAATGATCCGTGAGGTGATCGACAACCTCAGCACGAACGAGCGTGAGGTGCAGGACGCTGCGGGGCGCTGGTATTCCCTGCAACTGCGCCCGTACGAAACCAGCGACAACAAGATAGCGGGCGTGGTGATGGTGCTGTTCGACATCGACGCAAGAAAGCGCAATGCGCAGTTGATGAAGCTGGCCGTGGATTACGCGGACGCTTTCGTGGAGACGGTAAGCGATCCCCTGCTGATCCTTGATCGTGACATGCGTGTGAGGAAGGCAACACGGGGTTTCTATGAAATGTTCCACGTCGAGCCGGAAGAGACCGAGGGTAAATCATTCTACGAGCTTGGCAACGGGCAGTGGGACATCCCGAAGCTGCGCGACCTCCTGGAAAAGGTGCTGCCAAAAAATTCGCACGTGCGGGATTTCAAGGTGGAGGGCACCTTTCCCGGCATCGGCCGTCACAAGATGCTCATCACCGCCCACAGGGTTGCGAGGGCGGGCGCCGATGACCGTATGATCCTTCTCTCGATCCGTGAAGCGGGGAAATGAGCCATGATCAAACCTTCCAAAGCTCCGGTAAAATCGCGTCGGCGCCCCGGCGCCAAACCGGGGGATGCGGTGGGGAATGGGAGCAGCGTCACGAAGCCAGCCCGTTTAAATACGTCGCGCCGGAGCGCGTCCATCCTTGATAAGCTGAGGAAGCTTGAATCGGAACGCGAGGCCCTGGAGGCCCGCGCCGACGAACTGGAACGGCGCCTGCACCGGCTTCACGAGATCGTCGATGACTTTACGGACCAATACGATTTCGCCCCGGTCGGGTACACTACGTTGACCTCGAAAGGGCAGATCAAGGCAATCAATATCACGGGCGCGAGAATGCTTGGCAAGGTGCGCTCCACCCTCATCCATACGCCGTTTCTTTCCTGCGTGGCCCGCAACGATTTCAAAAAATTCCTCGACCACATGCGGGAATGCACGGCTGGCAGTAAACCGGTGACGACCGTGCTGGCGCTGGGTTCCAAACAGGCAGCCCTGCACGTGGAACTCCTGAGTGTGCCGGTGCTCGATCCACAGACACAGACGACCGTGTACCGCACCGTGATGATGGATATCACAAAACGCCTCCTTGTGGAAAAGGCGCTCCAGGAAAACGAGAAACGCTACCGGGAACTGGTCGAGCTCTCGCCGGATGCGATCTGGGTGCATTGCGAGGGCTGGTTTGTGCTTGCGAATCCCGCAGCGCTGGAATTTTTCGGGGTTGAAAAACCGGAGGATATCCTCGGCAGGAATATCGCCGATTTTTTTGATGAGCGCGCCCAAAAGATCATTGAAGAGAAACTGGTAAAATACGGGGAGAGCCCCCTCGATCTCCCTCGCAGGGAGGAACTGCAGATGGGTTTGCGGAATTCCGTGGTGGATGTGGAAATCTCCGCCTGCGAGTTTGTTTACGAAGGCCGGCAGGCGATGATGGTGATCACCCGCGACATCAGCCTGCGCAAACGCGCCGAGTCCCTGATGCGCCAGGCTGAGGAGCGCTTCTCCAAGGCATTTCATGCCAGCCCGGTCGCAATCAGCATTGCCAGGCTGGATGATTCGCGGTTCATCGATGTCAACAAAGCCTTCCTGCGCATGTTCGGTTTCCAGCGGGAGGATGTGACAGGACGCACGATCTTTGAACTCAATATCCATGTCGATCCCGATGGCCGCCGAAAGATCGTGGAGCATTTGAGCAAAGAAAAATCGATTTCCAATTACGAAGTAAAACTGAAGACAAAAGCCGGTTGGCCCATCGATGTCGTTGAGTCGCTGGAACTCGTGGAACTGGCCGGACAGCCTTGCATCCTTACCATCTGGGAGGACGTTACCGAACGCCGCCGGCTGGAAAGGGAGATCCTCGAGATCAGCGAACGCGAGCAATCGCGCGTGGGGCAGGATCTGCACGATGGCGTCTGCCAGAACCTTGCGGGCGTCGCATTTCTTGCCGAGAGCTTTGCCAACAGCCTTGCGGCGGGAAAACTCACGCCGGCGGCTGCCTCGGGGGAGGCCCGCAACCTTGCAAAGTACGTGCGGCTGGCGATTGACGAGGCGCACAACCTGGCGACGGGGCTGTACCCCGTGAAAGTCGAGGAAAACGGCCTGATGTCCGCGCTTCAGGAACTGGCGACCGATACCGCCCAGCGTTTTCAAGTTTCCTGCGCCTTCAAATGCGCCGAGCCCGTGGCCCTCGCAAGCAATGAAACGGCAACCCATCTTTACCGCATCGCCCAGGAGGCGGTGGGAAACGCCATCAAGCACGGCGGAGCGCATTCCGTGGAGGTACGCCTTGCACGAAAGAAAGGCGGGGTGATACTGACGGTGGAGGATAATGGCCGGGGACTGCCTAAAAAGGCCATGCGTCCGGGAATGGGATTAAAAACGATGACATACCGTGCGCGCGTGATCGGAGGTTCGCTGGAAATCAGTAACAAGTCTACTTGCGGTGTTTCTGTAAGTTGTTTTATACCAATGAGATAAATAAAACCTGACGCATGAAAACAAAACAAATGCCATCGAAAGAAGCGGAAGCCCTCGGCGAAGCAAAAAAACGGGTGGTTATCATCGATGACCATGCAATCGTGCGGCAGGGGCTGACGCATCTCATCAACCAGGAAAACGACCTCATCGTTTGCGGCGAGGCCGAGGATGGCCTGAAAGGGTTGAGCGAGGTTGACCGGCTCAAGCCGGACGTCATCCTTCTCGACATCTCGCTGCCCGGGATGAATGGCATCGAATTCATCAAGAACGTGAGGGCGCGCCATCCCGACGTGCCGATCGTGGTGCTTTCGATGCACGATGAGTCGTTATATGCGGAACGCGCCCTGCGTGCCGGCGCGCTCGGTTACCTCATGAAAAAGTCCAGCAGCGACGAGGTGATCCTGGCTCTGCGCAAAGTCCTGAACGGGGAATTTTATCTCAGCGGCAAGACGGGCGCGACCATGTTGAAGAAATTTCTTGGCAACCAGGGGGCGCGAACCGAGTCGCCCGTATCCATGTTGAGCGACCGCGAGCTTGAAGTCTTTGAAATGATCGGGCGCGGCAAGACGACACGGGAACTGGCGGATGCCCTGCATCTCAGCACCAAGACGATCGACGCCCACAGGATGCACATCAAGGAGAAGCTCAGCCTCCACTCCGCCACCGAGTTGATCCAGCACGCAGTCCGGTATGTCGAGACCGAGCTGGCGGGCGGAAGATGATGCAGGCAAACTGTGAACATTGTTAAACGTAATCTTCCGCCCGTTTTCAGTGGCGCGATTTGACAGAACGCCGGATTGTTCCAAAGTTGATCATCGCCCTTTTCTTTCCCTGCAACCCCTATGCAAATCTACGCTGACCCCACCTTTGACATGGCGTGCGAGCAATTTCGCGTCATTGCCGATTACCTGAATCTCGACGAAAATATCCGGCAACGGACTTTATATCCCAAGCGGGCGGTGGCGGTGACGCTTCCCGTGCGGCGCGACGACGGAAGCATCGCGGTGTTCCAGGGCTACCGCGTGCAACATCATCTCGCGCTTGGTCCCACGAAGGGCGGGACGCGTTTTTCCACCTCCGTCACGCTCGGCGAGGTCGCCGCACTGGCGATGTGGATGAGTTGGAAATGCGCGCTCACCGGGCTGCCGTATGGCGGCGCGAAGGGGGGCATCACGGTCGATCCCCGCACGCTTTCCATACGCGAGCTGGAGGCGGTTTCCCGGCGCTACATGCAGGAGATGATTCCCTTTGTCGGTGTGCACACGGACATCATGGGGCCGGACATGGGGACTAACGAGCAGGTGATGGCGTGGTTCATGGACACCTACTCGGTGCACACGGGTTATGCCGTGCCGGAGATCGTGACCGGCAAACCTGTATCCATCGGCGGCACGTCCGGACGCCGCGAGGCAACCGGGCGCGGCGTGGTCTACCTTATCGAGCGCGCGCTGGATGTGTTGCACATGGAACCGGGAAAGTGCACGGCGGTCATCCAGGGATTTGGAAACGTGGGCGCCGTGACCGCGCTCGGGCTGGCCTACAAGAGCGGGATGAAAGTTATCGGCATCAGCGATGCGACCGTGGCGATTCGCAATGAAAAGGGCATCGATGTGGGGGCTGCCGACAAGTATGTGGCGCAGCACGGCAACCTCGCCGGGTTCGATGGCGGGGAGAAAATCGGTCCCGAGGAATTACTGACCCTGAAATGCGACGTCCTGGTGCCCGCGGCCGTGGAAGGGGTGATCACGGCTTCCAACGCCCGCCAGCTCCAGTGCCGCATCCTGGCAGAGGCGGCAAATGGTCCCACGACTCCCGACGCCGACGTGGTCCTTTTCCAGCGGTGGGACGAGATTTTTGTCATCCCGGATATTCTTTGCAACGCGGGTGGCGTGATTGTTTCGTACTTCGAGTGGGTGCAGGGCTTGCAGAGCTTCTTTTGGAACGAAACCGAGATCACGGACAAACTCTTCCGCATCCTGGAGCAGGCATTTACCGCGGTTACCAGGCGCGCCCGCGATGCGAAGATCCCGCACCGCATGTCCGCCATGGCGATCGGCGTGGAGCGTGTGCTGGCGGCAAAGAAGAGCAGGGGATTGTTCCCGTAATATCCTGCAATGAAGATTATCAGCCCTGAAAAAAACGGTGAAAGCATCCTGATCGTCGAAGATCATCTTCGCACGCGTGAGGCGCTCCGGGTTCTCCTCGAGCGAAAGAGCTACGATATCATAGAGGCCAAAACCTGCCGCGACGCGGTGGCGATCCTCAGCGCCCCGGACGGCCCGGGTGTGGCGCTGGTGGATTGGATGCTGCCGGATGGCACCGGCCTGGATATCTGCCACGCAGTCCGTGACCGGGATTTTGGGCGCTCCATTTATCTCATTGTCATCACCGCTCGCGATGGCGGGGAGGATGTGGCGCAGGCACTGGCGGCCGGTGCGGATGATTTCATTCACAAGCCGTGCGATGTGGTGGAACTCATGGCGAGAGTGCGCAACGGCCTGCGAAAACTCGAAATTGAGCGCGGACTGCGGAAACGCATCGCGGAGCTGGAGTCGATGCAGAAAAAAGGCAAAGCCTGATATTCCCCGCCCGGCGTTGCAAATGGCGCGAAAAATTACGTTTTCCAAACACGGATGAAAAGATAAGACTGAGCCCATGAAACTCGGTTTTATCGGCTGTGGAAAGATGGCTTCGGCGCTTGCGGAAGGTGTTTTGAAAGCGGGTGCCTTTGCGAAGGACGGGATCATTGTCACCGACAAGTTCCCCGCCGCCGTAAAAAGCCTCGTCGATAAACACGGTGTCCAGGCTGTGGCGGACAACGCCGCGCTCGCGGCCGCAGCGGATGCGATCCTGCTCTGCGTAAAACCCAATGATGCGCTCGATGCGCTGAAAGCAGCCCGCGAGCAACTCGCGGGCAAGCTCGTGATTTCCATCCTGGCGGGTGTCACGCTTTCCACGCTGGAAAAAGCCACCGGCGACAAAGTGCGCGTGATCCGCGTTATGCCGAATACGCCCGCGCTCATTCACAAAGGGGCTGCTGCTTTTGCGCTCGGGCATTCCGCGACCGAGGATGATGCTGTGCTGGTTGAGAAGATTTTCGCGTCCGTGGGAAAAGTTTTTCGCGTGAAGGAAGACCTGCTCGATGTGGTGACGGGGTTGAGCGGGAGCGGGCCGGCTTACATTTATGTGGTCGTTGAGGCGCTTGCGGATGCAGGCGTGCTCATGGGGCTGCCCCGCGACCTTGCGCTGCAACTCGCGGCACAAACCGTGGTGGGCGCGGCGGACATGGTGCTCCAGACCGGGTTGCATCCCGCGCAACTCAAGGACCAGGTCACCAGCCCGGGCGGAACAACCATTGCCGGGCTTGAAGCGCTGGAAGCGGCAGGGATTCGGTCGGCATTCCTTAGCGCGGTGCGCGCGGCCACGGAGCGTTCCCGGGAACTTGGCAAACAAAGCTAAAACGGTGATCTCGCGACACATCCGGGGATTGGTTTGTCTCCTTTTGCTCCTCGCAGCCGTGCAAACGGCGGTTGCGAAAAAGAAACCAAAGGGTTCCCCAACACCGTCTCCCACCCCTGCGGAATCTCCTGCTCCCACCCCCGATCCGAAATTAAAGCTGCCGCCCGAGGCACAAAAAGCCGCTGCCGACGGGCTGAAGGCTTTTCAAAAGGGGAATCTGGAAGAAGCTTGTAAAGACTTCCAGAAGCTCCTGGAACTCCTCCCGGACAATTTATTCGCGCTTATCAACCTTGGCGCCATCGAATACCGGCTCAAGCGCTGGGATGACGCGGAGAAGCATTTGAAGCGGGTGGTGCGATTGCAGCCGGAAGCGGCTCCCGCGTGGCTGACTCTGGGAGTAATGTATTGCGACCGGGACAAACTTGATGCCGCGCTGGCTGCATTGAGCCAGGCCGTGCTGCTTGATCCGAAAAACCCGCGGGCGCATAATTACCTCGGCGTTACAGTCGGTAAAAAGGGCTGGATTTCCGGCGCGGAAGCCGAGTTGCAGCGGGCGATAGAGATCGATCCCAACTACGCGGAGGCGCATTTCAATCTCGCGCTTTTCTATTTACAGCGTGATCCCCCGGCCGTCGAGCTGGCACGCAGGCACTACAACCAGGCCCTTGAACTTGGCGCAGCGGCTGATCCCCTGGTTGAAAAAAGCCTGGGAGAGGTTAGGAAGTAATCGCGATTCTTTGAGTCAAGGGACTTGCAGAATCGGAAAGTTTATCTTTAGTAACAGGGCGATGCGAAGAATTTTCAGAATAATCATAATCGGAATGCTGGCTGGCACGACCGTTTTGCCCCTGTCGGCGAAACAGCCGACCATCCGCAAGGCGATTCCCGTCGACAAGCCGGATACCCTGCCGGCATACACAGCCACCAGTGTGCCGCCCGATGTCCGCGCTGCGTCGGTGATGGTGATCGACGCGAAAACCGGCAAGTCTTTGCACGAAAAAAACGCCGACGAGCATCGTCCCGCAGCCAGCACACAAAAGCTGCTTACGGCCCTGGTCATCGCCGAGGAGGGCAATCTCGACAACTACGTGACAGCCGAGGCAAGCGACACATGGGCTGAGCCGGTGGTGCTGGGACTCAAGCCCGGCGACACCTACACGCGGCGCCGGTTGCTCGAGGTGTTGCTCGTGCATAGTGTGAACGATGTGGCGCGATGCCTGGCCCGCGACAATGCGGGAAGCGTGGAGGCATTTGCCATGAAGATGAACCGCAAGGCGGCGGAACTTGGCATGTCGAATTCCCATTTTATAAATCCAAACGGCCTGCCTGCCCCCGGCCAGTATTCCACGGCGCGGGACATGGCGAAACTGGCGCGGGCCGCCTATGCGAACCGCACAATCCGCTCGATCGTGGCGACCAAGTCGCTGATGTTCCAGTTTGCGGACGGCCATGTGCGCGAGTTCAAGAACACGAACCGCGTGCTCAGGGCCTGTTCCTTTTGCAACGGCATGAAGACCGGTTACACCGAGGCCGCCGGCCGATGCCTCGTCGCCAGTGGCGCCAATGGCGGTAATGATGTGATTGTGGTGGTACTCGGCGATACGACCAAGTACGTCTGGCGCGATGCCTATTTCCTGCTGGCGTGGGGACTTTCGCTCTGACCCGTGTGTAACAAACCCGCGCCATTGATCGCCTGACTTTACAATCATGACGCGCAGCATCGAAGCCCAGCTTGCCGACCTGAAATCGCGGTCACTGCTTCGCAAATTGCGGACGATTGAGTCCCCGCAGCAGGCGGTTGTCCTGTCAGGCGGTCGTGAACTGGTCAATTTTTCATCCAACGACTATCTCGGCCTTGCCACGGAACCGGCATTGCGCGAGGCCGCGAAGAAGGCCGTGGACGAATTCGGGGTGGGGGCGGGTTCATCGCGCCTCATTTGCGGGACGCTGCCGCCGCACGTATTGCTTGAACAGAAGCTCGTGGAGTTCAAGCGCACCCGTGCCGCGCTTGCCTTCTCCAGTGGCTACGCCACGGCCCTCGGGACGATGGGCGCCCTGATGAGCAAGAATGATATCGTCATCCTCGACAAGCTAAGCCACGCGTCCCTGATCGATGGCGCGCGTCTTTGCGGCGCGACCGTGCGCGTGTTCCCGCACAACCACATGGGCAAGCTTGAGAGCCACGCCAAGTGGGCGCGCGAACAGCAACCTGATGCGCGTATTCTCATCGTAACCGAATCGGTTTTCAGCATGGACGGGGACCGCGCGCCACTGGGCGACATCGTCGAGATCAAGGCCCGCTACGGCGCCCTTCTCCTGCTGGATGAGGCGCACGCCGTGGGCGTGATTGGAAAAAATGGCCGCGGGCTGGCGGACAGGCTGGAGCTTGCAGACCAGGTAGATATCCAGATGGGCACTTTGAGCAAGGCGCTTGGGGTGAGCGGCGGTTACATCTGCGCGAGCCAGGCCATTGTCGATTTGCTGATCAACAAGGCGCGCAGCTTTGTTTACTCCACCGCTCCGGTGCCGATGGTCGCTGCGGCAGCCAGTGCCGCGATCGACTTTGTGATGTCGGAGGCCGGGGAGCAACGTGTCAGGAAGCTTCGCGACAACCTGACCCAGTTCACCGCGGAATGTCCCGGGGAGTTTTTGCGGAACGGCCCGCCCCAGAGCGCCATAATCCCGATCATCGTCGGCCCGGAGGATACGGCGCTGGCCGCATCGCAATGGCTCTTTGAAAGCGGTTTTTTTGTCTCGGCAATCCGTTATCCCACCGTGGCAAAAGGCGCGGCCAGGTTGCGTATCACCCTTTCGGCAGCCCATACGCAGGAGCAGATTGGCAGCCTTTGCAGGGCACTCGGCAGCCTGCGGGATAATTTGCGGCCTGCCTGACCGGCTGCAATTTTTCCGTGCTATTTTGGGCGCGAGGTTTTATAAACGCCCCTCTTATGGCACGCAAACTCTCTCTCCCTCTCCAGGTATTTGAACAGATCCAGGGCGCACGGAACCGCCTCACAAAATCAGATGTTCTCGTCGGACTGGACGGTTTCGTTGACACGATTCTGCATGTGGTTGACAAACGCGAGTCGGCAACCAAATACACGCGCATCGAAAAGATCGCGGAGTTCGGAAAAAGGATTACAGCGGCCTCGGGGCTGAGCATGAATTTCGAGATGGTCACGCAGATGGTCAAACTCGGCGGCAATGGCCCGATCATGGCGCACGCGCTCGGCAGCTATGGCACACACGTGACATATGTCGGTAACCTCGGCTCGCCGAATGTGCATCCCATCTTTTCAGATTTTGCAAAAGCCACAGATCTTTATTCCATCGCGGAGCCCGGCTATACGGACGCCGTCGAGTTCGAGGATGGCAAACTCATGTGCGGCAAGCACGCAAGCTTGAAGGAAGTCAACTGGGCGACGATCCTCAAGCATCTCCCCGAGGAAAAACTGATCAAGAAATTCAACGATGCGTCGCTGATCGCCCTGGTGAACTGGACGATGCTGCCGCTCATGAACGGAATCTTTAACAAGATCCTGAAAAACGTCGCTCCCAAGCTCACCGGTGAAAAGCGATGGATATTCTTTGACCTGGCTGATCCCGCAAAACGCACCCGCGCGGATATCGCGGAGGTGATCAAGATCATCGTCAAGTTCCAGAAGTATTTCAAAGTCATACTCGGGTTGAACCTGAGCGAAGGTCACCAGATCGGCGAAGTGCTTGGCATCAAGGTTCCGGGAAATTCCCCGGAAGATGTCACTACCCTTGCCGCGCGCATCCAGTCCAAGCTGAAGATCGAGACGGTGGTTGTGCATCCCACTCATTTTGCCGCAGCTGCTGATGCGAACGGCGCGACATTTGTCGCCGGACCCTACACTCCGAAGCCGAAGATCACGACTGGCGCGGGTGACCATTTCAATGCGGGATTCTGCATCGGCCGCCTGCTGAATGGCGACCTTGCGACGAGTTTGCAGATCGGTGTCGCGACTTCCGGTTATTACGTGAGGCAGGCTAAAAGCCCACGTCTGGAGGACTTGAAAAAATTCCTCCAGACGCTGTAACTGCATTGGCTTCGGGCGCAGTTGGCCCGCTAGGATTTGATCAGGCTTTGGGTGTTGCGGTGGGAGCGGCTGCTTTGTCTTTCTTGCCGGCCTTGACCGGGGCGACGTCGGCTTGCGCCTTGTCCTTGCCGATTTTCACGGATACCGCTTCCAGTTTGCCATCCGCAGCCTTGTTGTAGGCTCCGGTGACCTTGTCGCCGACCGCGAGGTCGTTCAGTGTCGCGGCGGCTTCGCCTTTCGTTACCTTGGTGGCATCGTTGACTGAGAACACGCGCACTTCCTTCTTGCCGATGCTGAAGGTTTTTGCGGTTTTGTCCACAGCCACGATGTGGCCCTGGTAAGGCAGGCTCGAGGTCTTTTCAGCAACGGGCTTTTCAACCTTTTTCGCGCTGGATGCAGCCTCGGTTTTTGCCGGGGTTTTGGTGTTATTGTTTGGGGTGTTGTCCGCTGCGTTCAGGCCAAATGGCGCTGCGAGAGCGACTGAAGCGATGAATGCGGCGGTGATGGTTTGC
>Ga0068860_100000335_pt1 | contig 63785 bp, 66 predicted proteins | sample KBSSwiS32_FD_66597 | JGI IMG/M metagenome (GOLD analysis project Ga0068860, IMG submission 66597) | Switchgrass rhizosphere microbial communities from Kellogg Biological Station, Michigan, USA - KBS Switchgrass S3-2 | ecosystem: Host-associated > Plants > Roots > Rhizosphere > Soil ... | reverse complement strand
TGCTGTCGCTGGGGCGCGCATCGAGCTCGATGATCTTTTTTTGCAGCAATTCGTTCTCGGCGCTGATGATGAGGCGGGCGAAGTAGGTGGCGCTTTTCAGGTCGTTGATGATTACGCGCTCGACTTTTGCCCCGAGTGCCGTCATGAGATGCCCCATCAGATCGTGCGTAAGGGGACGCTCCTTGGGAGTGTCGTTGATAAACATGGTGATGGCAGCCCCCACATTTTCATCGACGTAAATGACGAAAACTTTCTCATCATTGCCAATAAAGACGGCTCTGCCCGCGCTGGTCGGCAGCACGGCTCGCACATGGACTTCGACTACGGATTTGGCCATACGCGTCTGACCGTATCATTCCTTCCCGAAAACACAAGAATCACGCACTGCACTGCATCAAAATCCCGGACGGTGAAATTTTTTTGAAAGTGATTATTGCAAACGTGAAAAGGTGAAATAGGATGCGCATCACATGACAGAAGCGTGGGATATTCAATCGGCGATTTCGCTCTACAACATTGACCGTTGGGGCACGGGCTATTTTGGGATCAATGAGAAGGGTAACATCCAGATATTACCTACGCAGGACGAGAAGACTCCGATCGACATCATGGAGCTGATCGCGGAGGCGCAGGAGAGGGGACTGACGTTCCCGATGGTGCTACGTTTCCAGGATCTGCTGCGCCATCGCGTCGAAAAGATCAACCAGGTGTTCCAGGACGCTATCACGGAGGCAAACTACCAGAATGTTTATCGCGGTGTTTTTCCCATCAAGGTGAACCAGCTTCGCGAAGTGGTGGAGGAGATCATGGACGCGGGCAAGCCGTACCATTTTGGGATCGAGGCCGGCAGCAAGTCGGAATTGATCGCCGCATTGGCGATCCACAACGATCCTGAGAGCCTCATCATTTGCAACGGCTACAAGGACAATACATTCATCCAGAATGCCCTCTTGGGCAGCAAGCTCGGCAAAAAAGTGATCCTTGTCGTTGAGAAACTCGAGGAGCTTTTCCAGATTTTGCAGGTTTCACGCGAAGTGGGCGTCGAGCCGATGATCGGCCTGCGTGTCCGCATCCAGGCAAAGGGTTCCGGAAAATGGGCAACCAGCGGCGGCGAAAACGCGAAGTTCGGTCTTTCTACCGCGGATCTCGTCTGTGCCAGCGAGACGCTCAAGCGCGAAGGACTCGCCCACAGCTTGAAGCTCATCCATTTCCATGTCGGATCTCAGGTGCCTGACATCGGCACTATCAAGCGAGCGGTGCGCGAGGCTGCGCGGTTCTATGCGAAAATGGTGAAGATGGGCCACGAACTCGGCTATCTCGACGTAGGCGGGGGACTGGGCGTCGATTACGACGGATCGCGCACAACTTTCGACAGCTCGACGAACTACTCCCTGCAGGAATACGCGCGCGACATCGTTTACAACATCATGGATGTCTGCGACTCCGAGAAAGTCGCGCATCCCACGATTGTGAGCGAGAGCGGGCGCGCCATAGTTGCTCACCATTCCATTCTTGTTGTGGAGGCGTTTGGCTCCATTGAAAAAAACAAGGCGCCGATCCAGCTGGAGGTGAAGGAAGTCGATTCAAAGCTGGTGGGCGATGTCCTCGACATCCAGCGCAATCTGTCCAAGCAAAACCGTCTGGAAAGTCTGCACGACGCGCAACAGATCAAGGAGCAGGCCCAGTCGATGTTCGACCTTGGGATGCTTGACCTGGAGAGCAAGGCGAAGATCGAGACCGTTTACTGGCAGATTGCCCAGTCCATCGTGGATTTATTCTCAACCCTCCGTTACGTGCCCGACGAGGTGAAGGTTTTGGAAGTGGCCCTGAGCGACCAGTACGTTTGCAATTTTTCCGTATTCCAGTCGCTTCTCGACCATTGGGCTGTGGGCCAGCTTTTCCCGGTAATGCCCATTCATCGCCTCGATACTGCGCCGGAGAGAAATGCCACACTGGTGGATATCACATGCGATTCGGACGGGAAGGTGAGCAAATTCATCGATCTGAACGATGTGAAGGAAACATTGCCATTGCACCGGCTGCGGCCAGGGGAACCTTATTATATCGGCTTCTTCCTCATGGGAGCCTATCAGGACATCATGGGCGATCTGCACAATCTTTTTGGCCGCGTGAACGAGGCGCATGTGTTTCTCGATGATGACGAGGAATCCGGTTATTACATCGAGGAAATCATAGAGGGCAGCGCCATCTACGAGGTGCTGGCCATGACGCAGTGGAACCAGAATGAACTGATCCGTCTCGTAAAAATGCAGGTCGATGCCGCCATCAAGAGCGACCGGCTCAAACCGAATGAAGCGATGAAACTGCTCGCAAACTATGAGCGTGGCTTGAAGGGATACACCTACCTGCACATCAACGGGACCAAGGCTACGCAAGCCCTGACGGCAGTACCGGGGGTTCAGGCCCTGCCTGCGATATAGCGTTTCGAAAGCTCGACGTATTTTTTTGCCCAGGACTTGAGGGATTGCTGCTCCTCCAGATCGAGCTGGCGGACAACCTTGGCCGGTGAACCGAGTACCAATGATCCCGGCGGGATTTTCTTGTGCTGTGTCACCAGCGCGCCGGCGCCGATGATCGAGCGCGCGCCGATTTCCGCCCCGTCGAGAATGATTGCGCCCATGCCCACGAGCACCTCGTCCGCCACCGTGCAGGCGTGCAGGATCGCCTTGTGCCCCACGGTCACCAGCTCGCCGACATAAGTGCCGAAATCATCGGCAAGGTGGATCACTGAGCCGTCCTGGATATTTGACCGGGGGCCTATTTTAATTTCGTTGATATCAGCCCGTAAAACGGTGTTAAACCAGACGCTGGATTCCTCTTCGAGGGTCACGGCGCCGATGATGGCGGCCCCGGGGGCGGCGAATGCAGTGGGGTGTATTGCGGGTTTGCTTCCCATGTAACGCTGGAGTCTCTGGTCGAAGTTCATTTGATTTTGTTTTATATTGTTTTCACCAAACCGGCTGCAAAGGCTGATAAATAAAGGTTTTCGAAGTGAAAAGTTTGCAAATAAATTGTTGACATTGCAATGCGTCGCTGGCAGAACCGTTCGCATCTCGGCTGGTGCACCTCCAGCACTTTAATCACTAACAGAAAAATATCCACACATACCCATGAATAAGGCAGAATTAGTAGAGGCAGTCCAAAAGTCCCTCTCCTCAAGCAAAGCCGAAGCAGAACGCTCAGTCGCCGCGGTGATTGATGCAATCAAGTCCGGCTTGAAAAAGGGCAAGCCCGTCCAGTTGATCGGGTTCGGTACCTTCAAAGTCGCTTCCCGCAAAGCGCGTCTCGGCGTCAACCCAAAGACCGGCGAAAAGATCAAAATCAAGGCTTCCAAGACGGTCAAATTTTCGGTCGGCAAAGACCTTAAAAGCAAGCTTAAGTAAGCTTTCCCCCTCGTAACCGAGAAAACCCGTTTCGCCTGATGGCAAAACGGGTTTTCTTATTTTCCGGCTATGCTGATGCAGAGCGAAAAACAGTGTTTATTGAAAGATGACATTTAAAGTTGTCATCCACTTTTGAATAAAGTATTAGATCACCACATCTAATTTTGAACTTATGACACGACTTTTTGTTACTGGGACCACGGTTTTGGCGGTGCTTTTCCTCGCAGCTTGCGGAACGGATTCTGATCAACAGAAGAAAGACAAAGCCCACAAATTCGGTTCAGGAACTGCCTACAGTGATGTGACGCCCACACCCGCGCCCATGCCCACACCGGATTCCGAGCCGACTCCGGCGCCTCACAACGAGGTTAAGATAAAGGACACCAATCCCCAGGTGGAGACGAAAAAGGGTGACGTGCCGTATGCCACGCCGGTCGCCGGGAAACCTGGCTTTGTGACCAGCCCGTACGCTCCTTACTCAGGTTATGTGGACGTGAGGGGATTTCCTCCCGGCACAGAGGTCAAATGCCCCTATACCGGGAAAATTTTCCTCGTTCCCTAGTTTGACGGCCTGAAAGCATCATCCGTTAACTTTCGAAGACGAGCCACGAAGGTTTTCGCGGCCCCGTTATTTTCATGACTTTTTCCAGACTTGCGATCATTGGTCCGGGATTGCTGGGCGGCTCCATTGCCATGGCGGTTCGCCGGAAAGCCCCGGGCGTTCACATATCAATCTGGGCGCGCCGGCAGGAGGCCGTGGAGGAGATACTGGACAGGCAGATCGTGGATTTTGCCTCGACAGATCTGGAGGCGGTGACAGCAAAGGCGGATGTCATCGTGCTTTGCGTGCCGATCGGAGCGATGGCACCTCTTGCAGGGAAACTTGCCGCATTCGTCGCGCCTCATGCGTTGATTACGGATGTGGGCAGTGTGAAGGCCCCGGTGGTGAAGTCGCTCGGGCGGATATTTGAACACCGGGGACGGTTTATAGGAAGCCACCCGATGGCAGGCTCGGAGCAAACCGGCATCGACGCTGCCCGCGCTGATCTTTTTGAAGGTTCTGTATGTATCCTGACTCCCGACGGAACTTCGGCAGGGAGGGATGTGGAAGCGGTCCGGGAATTCTGGACGATGCTGGGATGCGAGCCGAAAATCCTGTCACCTGCGGAGCATGACGAGGTCATCGCCCTGGTGAGCCACCTGCCGCATCTTCTCGCGGCCACGCTTGTAAATTTGGTTTGCGCACAAAACGCAAATTCGCTCAACTTCTGCGGCAACGGTTTTCGCGATACGACCCGTGTTGCGTCGGGTTCGCCGGGGATGTGGACCGAGATTTTTGGCGGCAATCGCGGGCAATTGAAGAAGTCCGTGCAAGCAATGATTGAAAAATTACAAGAGGTTGTCAGATTCATAGACGATGATGCAAAGATGGAACAATTTCTCATCAATGCAAAAACAGAGCGCGACCGTTTGAAAAAGGGAAAGCAATAAAATGTCCGTTTGGAAAGTAAAGAGAGCGCCACTGATCGAACGGGAAATCCGGGTTCCCGGTGACAAGAGCATTTCACATCGTGCCGTCATCCTTGCTTCCCTCTCAAATGGCCCATGCAAGATTACGGGTTTTCTAGCCAGCGAGGACTGCATGTGCACTGTCAACGCCATGAGGGCGCTTGGCGTCGTGATCGAGCAGCCCGAGCCCACCACGCTCGTTGTGTACGGCTGCAAGGGCAGGCTTCACCCGCCGGAAACAGATATCAACTGCGGCAATTCCGGCACGACCATGCGTTTGCTGGCCGGTCTGCTGTCTGCACAGCCTTTTCGCAGTCGCCTGACCGGCGACGAATCGCTTTCCCGACGGCCGATGAAGCGTGTCATTGATCCGCTCACAAAGATGGGCGCTAAGATCAAGGCCGAGGGAAGCAAAGATTGCCCCCCCCTGGTCATCGAGGGAGGAGAGCTTCAACCCATACAGTATTTTTCCCCCATAGCGAGTGCGCAAGTAAAGAGCGCAATTCTTCTCGCCGGGCTGTTTGCGAAAGGAAGGACCACCGTCACCGAACCGGTCCAGAGCCGCGATCACACAGAACGCATGCTTAGTTATTTCCTCGTGCGTCCCACGAAAAATGAACTGAGCGTTTCCATTATCGGGGATCAGACACCCGAGTCCCGCGATTTCATAGTCCCTGGCGATATTTCCAGTGCTGCATTCTGGCTGGTGGCTGCCGGAGCCCAGCCTGGCTCGCATCTTTTGGTCAAGGATGTGGGATTGAATGAGACGCGCACCGGTCTGCTTGGTGTGCTCTGGCGCATGGGGGCGAGGATTCGAGAGGTGGTGGAACAGGTGGACGAAGGGGAATTGCGCGGAATCGTCGAGATCCAGGGCGCCCAGTTGAAAGGCACCGAGATTCGTGGCAAGGAAATCCCGAATGTCATCGATGAACTTCCGATTCTCGCCGTTGCAGGGGCGCTGGCCCACGGCACAACCGTCATCGCGGATGCAAAGGAGCTTCGTGTGAAGGAAACCGACCGGCTCGCTGCCATTGCCACAAACCTGCGTGCAATGGGCGCAAATGTTTCGGAAAAGGAAGATGGATTGGAAATTTACGGCGGATTTCCTCTCAAAGGTGCCAAGCTTTCCAGCTTTGGCGATCACCGGATCGCGATGGCCTTTGCAATAGCCGGACTTTTTGCCGATGGCGAGACGATCATCCAGGATACGGAATGCGTTGCGACTTCATACCCCGACTTTTACAAGACCCTGGAGCAGATCATGAAGGAGCCGCGTCAGCCGCAGACTCGTGTTATCGGCTCCCTGCCGCCGCAACAGCCCGACGAAAAGAAGGATTAACGGTGGATACGGAATTGCATACCGTAGTTGCCATCGACGGCCCGGCCGCCTCGGGTAAAAGTTGCGTGGCGCGGACATTGGCGAAAAAGATAGGGTTTGTTTATGTCAACTCCGGCGCGATGTACCGGGCGGTGACATGGTATGTTTTGCAAAAGGGGATCGAGACCAATGACAACCACACCGTCATCAAACTTCTTGATACGATGAGGATCGAATGCGGACTCACCGGCAACGAATCCAATATCAGGATCGACGGACAGGATCCCGAGCCATTTTTGAATGATGAGGCGATCAACCGCAATGTCTCAAACATCGCCAGCGTCCGCGAAATCCGCGAAATACTGGTTACAAAACAGCGGGAATATGCGCGCTACGATCTTGTCATGGAAGGTCGCGATATCGGCTCGGTGGTATTTCCGCACACTCCGTACAAATTCTACATCGACGCCTCGGTGGAAGTCCGTGCGCAACGGCGCGCAAAGCAGGGACTGCACGATGAAGTGGCCGCGCGCGACAAGCGTGATTCCACCCGCCGTGCCTCGCCGCTCATCATTGCGGAGGATGCCCATGTCATCGACAGTTCCAACCTCACCATCGATGGCGTGGTCGGTGAAATCATCGGTCGCTTGAAACTCAAAGGGTTGGTGATTCCCGGCTGGTAATCCTGCTTTATGGGCGCCTGGTACTCATTCGGTTACAATCTTTCAAAGCTTCTTGCGCGCACTTTTTTCTCATTCGAAGTGGTGCATCCGGAGCGCATCATTGAAACAGGAGGCGCCTTGCTCGCGATGAACCACCAGAGCTATCTCGATCCGCCTCTCGCTGGCATCAGTTGCAAGCGCGAGATACATTATCTCGCCCGCAAGACCCTGTTAAAGTGGCCCATTCTTGGCCCCATTTTTCCGAAACTGAACGTCGTGCCCGTGGACCAGGATCGTGCGGACATGAGCGCGCTCAAGACTGTGATCAAACTGGTGAAGGCGGGAAATTGCACCATCGTTTTCCCCGAGGGCTCCCGCACGCCTGACGGAAAATTGCAGCCTGCGCAGCCCGGGTTGGGACTGATCATCGCAAAGACGCTCGTCCCCGTGATCCCCATGCGGATCTTCGGGGCTTATGAAGCCTTTCCGACCGGTGCAAAGCGTCCCAAAATGCATCCAATCACCATCGTGGTGGGCGAGCCGATCATTTTTACGGAAGCCGATCTTGCCGGTGGTGGCGGGCGCGAGCTATACCAGCGGCTTAGTGAACGCGTGATGGAGCGCATTGCAGCACTTCAATACGAACGGCTGTAAATTTTCCCCCGGTATTACAAACATGGCTGAATCCACAGATTCCTCATCGAAGATTTTCGGTCAAAAATGGGCGGTGTGCCTTGGAGGTGCGCTGTTGCTGGGGTACGCGGTCATTACCGCCTTTGCGGTTTACGACAAGTCCCGGCGTCCCGACCTGGAAAAGGCGCTCACTCTCTCTGCCGTGGGGGACAAGGCATATTTCCCGGTGCCGCAAACCTTCGATCCGTCCACTCCGCTGGTCAATTTTGAAGGGCACTCGCTTTATTTTGTGGATTGGAAATATATGCTGGATTCCCTGATGATGAGAGCAGGGATGGATGATGCCAACTCCTTTTCCGTGTACCAGTACACGGGCAGGACGCAGGAGGATCAAAAGCCATTTTTCTACTTGAAAATCAAGCCGGGGTATTACGTTCAGACGAAACGCGAGTAAAGCTTACGGCAGCACCTTGCGGTGCACCCAGATACTGTTCACGAGCCCAAGGCCAAACATGACCATGAGGACGAAGGAGCCACTGTAACTCACCAGCGGGAGCGGCACACCCGTGATTGGCAGCATCGCGACTGTCATCCCGATGTTCTGGCAGATGTGCGTGAAGATCAGCCCCACCACGCCTACGCTGATGAGCAGGCCAAGATCATCTGACGAACGATAGGCAATGTAGAGACCGGTGAGCAGCAAAAGTGCAAACGCGCTCAGCAAAGCGACGCCGCCCAGGAATCCCCATTGTTCGCCTATTGCCGCAAAAATGTAATCATTGTGAATCGCGGTGGAGGGGAGGAAACCGAGTTCGATTTGCGTGTTTGGCGCTTTGAAGCCTTTGCCCGCCCAACCGCCGGAACCAATTGCGATCAGGGACTGGCTGATTGCCCAGCCGGACCCCTGCGGATCAAGATCGGGGTCGATGAACGCGGTGATTCGCTCGTACTGGTAATGCTTCAACCCGAAAAAGACCATGAGCGGAATGAACGCCACGCCGGTGATCATGATCGAAATCAAGTAGCGGAGCGGCATGCCGGCAATGAAGAGCATCGCCATCACGGTAGGCACCCAGATGATCACTTCGCCGAGATCGGGTTGAAGCAGAATGAGCAGGCACGGCGCGCCGACGATCAACCCGCAAAACATGAGTTTGATCATCGGATGCATGCTCCGGAACTGGCTCAGGAACAAGGCCAGCACAAGGATTCCGGCGACCACCGCAAGCTGTGCGGGCTGGAAATTGATAGGGCCGAGGCGGAGCCAGCTTTTCGCGCCATAGACCTTGGCTCCGTGGAATTTGGTCAGTACGAGGAAAACCACACCTGCCAGGTACATCGGCAGGGCGCCCCAGCGCACCCAGCGGTAGTCCACGAGACTCACGACAAAAAAAGTAAGAACGCCGAACCCCACCCAGTACGTTTGCTTGCGCCAGAAAAGCAACTGCTCTTCCCGCATGTAGGTGGCGCTGTAAATTGCGATCACGCCAAACACCGCGAGCCCCACCATGAGCGCGAAGAGGATCCAGTTGATGCCGAGAAATTTCTTAAGGTAGGGCGTCATTGCTGCAAAAATTAACGGGACTGGAAGCTACGCGAATTTCGGCACGGCTGCGAGCAGCTTTTTTGTGTAATCGTGCTGCGGGTTTTCGTAGATCGCTTCCGAGCTGGCAGATTCCACGATCTTGCCCCGGTACATCACGAGCACATGGTCGCTCACATGTTCGACCACCGCGAGATCGTGGGCGATGAAGAGATAGGTGAGGTTGAGTTCCTCCTGCAAATCCTGCAGCAAATTCACGATCTGGGCCTGCACGCTTACATCGAGTGCGCTCACGGGTTCGTCGCAGACGATGAACTTCGGCTTTACAGCAAGCGCCCGTGCGATGCCGATGCGCTGCCGCTGGCCGCCGCTGAATTCGTGCGGGTAGCGGCCTATCATGTCCGGTTGCAAACCGACCTGGCGCAGCAGTTCCGCCACGCGCTCGCGACGGTCGGCGGCGTTCATGGCCGGGAAGTGGATTTCAAGCGCCTCGCCGACGATGTTGAGGATCGTCATGCGCGGATTCAACGAGCCAAACGGATCCTGGAAGATCATCTGGATGTCACGGCGGAGAGGGCGGAATTCGTTTTCCGGCATGGAAAGTATGTTCTTGCCGTCGAAAAGGATTTCACCTCCCGTGGCGGGGACGAGCTTCAAAATTGTGCGCCCTACCGTGGTCTTTCCGCTGCCGCTTTCTCCAACAAGGCCGACAGTCGTGCCTGCCTCCACGGTAAAACTGACATCGTCCACGGCCTTCACATCATCGATATGCCGGCGCAGCACGCCCCCGTAAACAGGGAACCACGTTTTGAGATTTTTGACTTCGAGGAGTGGCATGCTGTTATGACGGAATCCGGATGGGAAATGACTAATCGCAGATCAGGGGTTTTGCAAGGTTTGGCGTCGGGATTGTGTGGAGAGTGGGAACAGCTGCGCGGCGAGAAGGCACAAAAGGCCGGCTATGGGCACAAGCAGGATCGCGGCGGGAACAGCCGCAGCCAGCAGCACGATCCAGAGCAGGAATTGAAAATCCCCCGGCGGCGCCTGGTGCGCCTTGCTGCTGAACCAGCGCATCAACTTCCTCACAATACCCAATGTCATGAGGATTCCGGCAATGGCGAAAAAGGCAATGCCCAGGCAGGCGGACATGGGGGGCAGGCCACCGCCCTTGACAATATTCGCCGCGTTCGCGGGACGTCGTGTGAAATTGAACAATAGCACCATCTCCCCCACATACGGCGCGTCGGAAGCACTGGAAAGCATGCGCGCTCCCAGCAGGGTTCCATCCGGCAGAGGCCATGCGACCACCATTGCCTCCGCGCTCATTGCATAGGCGTGGTCAAGGCGCCCGTGCACGCGCGAGGCCCCGATTCCGAACCCGCTGGCTGTGGTTCCATAGCCCGAGATCACCGGCCCGGCATCGACATCCATGAACCATTCCTGCATGTGCGACCCGGCGCGGTATTCCCGGAATCCCGCCATGCCCCGGCCCTCCCGCCAGAAATATTTTTCGTAATTCGCATACCATTGGCTCGCGACGTCCGGCCACAACTCCGACGCCCAATCCAGCATCGATGAGATGCCCACCCCGCGCGCCGGCCCCATTGCCTCCCCGGTCCGCGAGTCCACCAGATAGGCTGGCAGTCCGGTTTCAGGATCGAGCACGCGGCCTTGGAACCCCCGCAACGCCCGTGCTGCGAAAGTGGAGTGGTCCGTTCCCAAAACGCCATCCGCGTGGCGGATCGCGCTGATGGCCGGCAGGACGTCCACCGGGTAACATTGGCGCGGATAATCATCCAGCAGCCCGAATGGCGAACGGTCCAATTCCGTCGCTAATGTTTCGGCCTGGCTGGACAAGAGCTCCTGGTATTTCCTGTCGCCCGTCATTTTCTGGTAGCTCGCCAGGCCGTTGATCAGGAGCATGCGGTAAAAAAGATTTTCGCTCTTAAGATAATCGTCACCCCAGTATTCCCGGACCCATCGGGCTTGCCTTGGATCGCTGATCAGGGCGGCTGCTGCCTCGATTGCCCCGCGTGCTTCCACCGCCGGCGCCACTGCGGCGACTGCGTGGTTGCGGTTCCACTCATCCTGCAACGCCTCGGTGGCCCAAAGATAAAAGACAGAGCTATAGATCGGCCATTCCGTTCCGGACACGCTCTGGGAATCGAGCCCCAGCGCCCGCCCCGAGATGACACGGCGCCGCGCCCATGCCTCGTATTTTTTTGAGACTGATCGGTGCAGACGGTATGCGAGCGCCGGAATCCCGCCGTCCTTGAGCCCCGAATCGCCCAGATCGCGGATCAATATGAAAGCAGGCGCCAGGAAAAAGCAGAAGGCGATCAATCCTCCCAAAACTGCATTGATGCACACCGCGACCGTCCACTTCCGGTTCATGCTGTTTTGTTCAGCCCGCGTTTAGAAATCCCGTGAGCGGGCTGGTTGCAGAGGCTGTATCCAGCGGAGAGGCAAGACCTGTTTCGTAGGCTTCGCGACCGGCTTCGACAGCCTTCTTGAACGCCGCAGCCATGCGTACGGGATTGGGAGCAATGGCAATTGCGGTATTCACCAGCACACCGGCGGCGCCCATTTCCATGGCCTCGGCAGCCTGGCTTGGCGCGCCAAGCCCTGCATCGACGATGACCGGGACGGTGGCCTGCTCGATGATGATTGCGATCTGCGCGCGCGTCTCGATGCCGCGATTACTTCCGATGGGCGACCCGAGCGGCATCACGGTGGCGGTGCCCACATCCTGCAGGCGTTTTGCGAGTACAGGATCAGCGTTGATATAAGGGAGCACGACAAAACCCTCCTTAACCAGAATCTCCGCCGCGTGCAGCGTCTCGACCGGGTCGGGCAGCAGGTAGCGGGGATCGGGGTGAATCTCGAGTTTGATCCATTTAGGCAGGCCCGCCGCGGCAGCGAGCCGGGCGAGGCGGACAGCCTCCTCGGCATTCATCGCTCCGCTGGTATTTGGCAGCAAAAGGTATTTTTTGGGATCGACGAAATCGAGGATGTTCGCAAAGGGATCGCCTTTGCCGGAGATGTCGGCGCGGCGAAGGGCGACGGTCACGATTTCCGTGCCGCTGGATTCCAGGGCGGCTGCCATGGATTCATTCGAGGAAAATTTGCCCGTTCCCAGTAGCAGGCGTGAAGTGAACTCCCGGCCTGCGATTTCGAGTTTGTAAGGTTTGTCTGACATGTGAACTGGGAAAATTAACAGCAAACGGGTCTGTTGTCATTAATGCCGTTCAAGGGACCAATGCAGTCTGTCCTGCAAAATGCTTTCTTGCAGCAACGCTGTTCGCGAAATATTTTGTTCCAGTGCGTGAATTCAACCCATCATCGCCTGCTGAAGCCGAACTTGGCGGTTCGTTATTGATCGCGCATCCCAGCCTGCTTGACCCGAATTTCCGGCGGAGTGTGGTGTACATCACTGCGCACGATCCCGAGGAGGGCTCGCATGGGCTGATCATTAACAGGCCCATGGGCAGCACAGTAGCCGACCTGTTGCCCGCAAAGGAGATGGGGGCGCTGGCGGGCCTTCCGGTCTTCATCGGCGGTCCGGTGGGGGATGATCAACTGACTTTTGCGGCTTTCCTTCGAAAAGCGGGTGGGGAAATCATAGAGTGCAAGTCGCAACTGGAGATCGAGGAGGCGCGGGAGCTGGCGGGCAAAAAACTGACCTCGGTGCGTGCATTCATCGGATATTCCGGCTGGAGCAAGCAGCAACTCGAGGCCGAGATGGCTCAGAAAGCGTGGATCGTCCGAAAGGCCGACCAGGAGTCTATGGACATCGGGAACTGCAAGGAGCTCTGGCCCTCCATCATGCGCGGTTTGGGACCATGGTATCGTCTGCTCGCGTCGGCACCGGATGATCCGTCAAAAAATTAGATCTTTGTCCGGGCTTTCGTAGGACGACGCGGGCGACTCGTGGCTGCGGACTCTTGCTTCTGGCCGGTTCGGAGGCCTTCCACTTCCTTTGGGGTAAGGAGACGCCATTCGCCTGTGTGGATGTCGAGTTTCAGCGATCCGATCCGGGTCCTGGCGAGCTGCTTCACTTCATAGCCTAGGGAATACAGCATGAGGCGGATCTGCCGTTTTATTCCCTGCCTTAGGACGATTTTCAATTTGGTCGGCGCGACGCGGTTCACGAACTCCGCCTTTGCCCGGCCACCCTCGATGAAGATGCCTTTCAGCATCTTTTCCCGGTGCTCAGGTTCAAAAGGCCTGTCCAGTATGACCTCGTACTCCTTGTCGATCTTGTAGCGCGGGTGGGTGAGCTTCAGCGCAAGGTCGCCATCATTGGTAAGCACCAGCAGCCCTTCACTCTCCTTGTCCAGCCGGCCGATATTAAAGAGGCGTGGCCAGTTCTTCGGCAGCAGGTCGAAAATGGTGCGGCGATCGAGTTCATCCGAGGCGGTGCAGACGAATCCCTTTGGCTTGTTGATCGCCACATACATCGGCTTCTCCTGGCGGATGAGCTTGCCGTTCACCTTCACATTGTCCTCGTCGCTTACCACCGTCGCCAGATCAACGCAGACCTGGCCATTGATTGTGACCCGGCCTTCCCGGATCAACTCTTCACATCCGCGGCGTGACCCAAGCCCCGCCGCTGCTAAAAAACGATTCAAACGCATGATGCGATCAAAGTCGTAGCTTGAACCAGGGATGTCGAGCGCTTTTGCACGGTAGTCAGTCGCTACATCCCCGGCTCCCGGCGTGGGGAGCAGGGCATCAGCATAGATGTCCCATCTTCCTTACCCGGATTTCTTCGTTCTTGACTTTCTCTGCCAGTGCCTCAAGCGTTCCTCGGCATGGTTTTCAAGCCGCTTAGTGATACCGTGCATCCCGCAAGGTTCCGGACCTGTAGGGTAGGCCCGCCCGTTGCTCATAAGGGTGCCTCACACCTCCAGAATCACTTTCCATTTCGACAAAATCGGCGAAAATTCCGCCAAGTAGACGAAAACAACCCCTTTTGCCGGTTTTACAGAGAGCGAACCCGTTCTAGTTCTGCCAAAACGTGGGCTTTCAACTCCCAAAAATGCACAAAACATCCCCATTCTGGCTCGCAAACGTTCCAGAACCTGCCGGTCACTTGCGCTCCATCCGAAAGCCCCTATTGCGGACAGATCAATTTGATATATATGGAACACGCGCCTCAGCGCTTGAAATACTCCAAGATGAGTCCTCGCAAAAACAAGAAATTCGAAACAGGCCTGACTAGGATTGAAGCACCGGATTTTAATCTTTTAATGACTCTGGAGTCGGGGCAGGCATTTCACTGGCATCAGCAAGGGAGGGGATGGGCAGGCACAATTAAAGACCAACCGGTAGGTATTGAGCAGAGGGGCGGATACCTCTTTGTTTCGCCCGGCAGCGAGGAAAATGTTACCCGGTATTTCTCGCTGAATCATCCACTTCCGGAAATCTACAAGACGTTTCCGAGTGATCCTGACATGAATAAAGCATTGGAATTTTGTAGAGGAATCACAGTAATGCAACAGCCTGTATGGGAGTGCCTTGCTACGTTTATTACATCATCCTTAAAACAAGTTCCGCATATCAGGCAGATGTCACTGGCGATCCGGAAGCGATGGGGCGCCTCGGTCTTCTTTCCGGGTTTTGATCTCCATACCTATCCTGACCCGGAACGGCTGGCTGAGGCCAGCGAAGTTGAATTGCGTGAGTGCAAGCTCGGCTTCCGGGCGAAAAATCTGCTTGGCACCGCGCGCACAATCGCAGAGGGCAAAGTCGATTTGGAAGCCATCCGGGCCATGGATGATGCCGATGCCTTGGCCGAACTTTGCAAGCTGCCCGGGGTAGGCGAAAAAGTGGCGAACTGCGTGTTGCTCTTTGCCTACGGAAGGCTGAGAGCCTTCCCGATCGATGTCTGGATCGAGCGGGTATTGCGGGAGATTTACTTCAAAGGGAAGCGGAAAGTGACTGCGGAACGGCTCAAGCGGTTCTCCATGGAGTACTTCGGCCCCTACGGTGGCTACGCCCAGCAATACCTTTTCCACCACGCCAGAAAAACCTATCGCTCGAAGGCTGGTTCCTGATTCAATGTGCGCCCGATGACTATCGATGTGATCCTTTCACCGCCGGAGATCGATCTTCTGCCGCAGGCCGACCTGCGGGAGACGGTCTGTGTGGTGTTCGATGTGCTGCGGGCGACCTCCTCCATGATCACGGCCTTGGCGCACGGGGTGTCGGAGATTTACCCTGTCCGCACCATCGAGGAGGCGCAGGCGCTTAAAGAGAGGCTCCCTGATGCGCTTCTGGGCGGGGAGAGGCTCGGGGACAAAATCAGCGGATTCGACATCGGCAATTCACCCTTGGAATACCGCGGACTTGCCAGCCGGCGCATTATAACGACCACGACCAATGGCACAATAGCCCTGCGCGCCTGCGAAAAAGCGGAGCGTGTGCTGGTGGGGGCGCTGCTGAATCTGGAAGCCGTCTGGCAGTGGCTGAAGAAATCGCCCGTGGAAAACGTGTTGCTCATCTGTGCGGGGACGTTCCGGGAACTGGCGTTGGAAGATGTGATTGCTGCCGGGGCAATTTGCGCGAATTTACCGGATGCGGTATTAAGTGATGCCGCCCGGGCATCCATGAGTGTTTACAATCAGCCAGGCAACGACCTCCTGCGTGGTTTAAAGGAATCACGCAACGGCCGGGCATTGGCAGCGGCGGGCAGGGGGGCGGACGTCGAATGGTGCGCCCAACGTTCGATTTATGACACGGTGGGGGAGATGCGGGAGGGTGTAATCAGGAAAATGGAGCTTTCAGGCACCTGATTTTTGGAATTTGCGCCATGGCTACCGCTTCGATAAGTCCAACAGTTTATTTTTCGACTTTGTCGGAACGCCAGAAAATCTTGGCGGCGCTGGTTGCATCAGTATTGCTGCACCTGATCGCATTTATCGCGATCGCGATCTGGTTCTGGGTGCATCGTAACGATCAACCGTTGAAAGATCTGAAAGTAGTGGAGATTGCCGTGAGCACTCCGACCCCGGCGCCTGAGAATATCTACCCGATGTTGCCGAAACCGGAACCGCCACCCGTGATCGATTCCGAAGGGCTGCAAAAGACCGACAAAGCCCCGGAAAAACCAGTCTTTGAATCGGATCAGAACAGCGTTGCCGGCAGCATGCTTCCCGGCTTGGGGAAGATTCCCCTGCCGAGCCAGAACGGGAAGGATCGGCCTGAACTGGCATTTCAGACAAAGAAATTTACCCTTGGCGAGGGCGAAGGGAATGTAGCGGAACCTCCGGTGATGGAATTCGTACCCGCTCCAGACGTGCCGCCGCCTTCCCAACCACAGCCTCTCAGCACGCCTGTCCCGCTTCCCAAGGCGACGCCAATTCCCACTCCCATGCCGGAGCCGACCGCGCAGCCCACCCCTTCTCCCGAACCCATGGCTGCGGCTTCTGCAACGCCCATCCCCGAGCCGGGCGCCGAACCTCTCTATAAACCAACACCTGTCCCGAGCGCCACCCCCAAGCCGACTCCCGATATCGCGCGACCTACTCCGATCGCTACACCGCAGCCCGCCCAGACAGTGGCGATGCTGACCACGCCCGCGCCGAAACCGCAGCATCCGCAGCCTCCCAAGAAGGCTGGTTACCAATCCGACACCCAGCAGACAAAGATCGAGGATGGCATTTCAAACCGGAGCAAAGCAGGGGTGGACGCTCTCGGGACGCCTCTGGGCCGCTACAAAAAACGGATCGCGGACGCCATAGGGTCGCGCTGGTATCATTACGTGAACGAGAGAATGGATTTGATAACCACAGGAAGTGTCCGTATTAACTTTTTCATCAATTCAAACGGGCATGTGGAAGACGTGAAAATAATCTCCAACGATGGAAACCAGACACTGGGTAATTTTTCCATCCAGGCAATCACCGCTGCAAAGATTCCCCCACCTCCGGCGGAGCTTGCGCCGTCCCTTGATGACGGCCGGTTCGAAGTCACCTACACATTCACCATATACCCGAATTAATGAACAACATACTCGCCGCCTCCTCTGCCAACCTGTTTCAGTTTTTCCGGCAGGGAGGTTTTTTCATGGTTCTCCTGCTGATCTGCTCGGTGGTCTCCCTGGCGGTGATCCTCTTGCGCGGGATCGCGCTGCGCCGCAGCAAGGTGATGCCCCAGGCGATCGAGCAGGAGATCGAAAACCTGCAACCCGGCGACAACACGGAATCAATTGTGAAACTGGCGCGGCTGGTGCGCGGCGACGAGTCTCCGCTGGCGCGCATCGCGCAGGTGGGCCTCCAGCATTTGCAATGGCCCAAGGCCGAGAACGCGGAAGCTGTGCAGACAAAGGCGCGCCATGAAATCGTGCGCTTGGAAAGCGGACTTTTCATCCTTGAAATCGTAGTTGGCATCGCGCCGCTGCTCGGTCTGCTGGGGGCTGTGTCCGGTCTCGTGACGGTGTTTACGAATCTTGGTGAGAGCGCGTCGGTGAACGATCCGCGTGGTATTGCGAAGGGCATCTCCGAGGCGTTGAGCACCACCATCGTCGGTCTTGCCATCGCAATCCCGAGTCTTATTGCCTACAGCTATTTTTCCAAGAAGGTCGAGATCATGGCCGCCGAGATGGAGACGCTTATCGCGGACCTGATCGCCAAGTGCTATTTCCAGAAACGGCGGCGCGACGCGCGCGACGAGAATTATGAAGGGGTCTGACACCGCTCTATGAAATTCTACGCCCGCAAGCGGCGGATGCCGACCGTGATCATCGTCTCGTTGATCGATATTTTCGCGATCCTGCTTATCTTCGTGATCGTCACGAGCACGTTCAAGCGTGCGCAACCCGAGGTCGTGATCAAGCTTCCCGAATCCAAGTCCGCGTCGTCCGGAAAAGCGCCCACGGATCCCATGACGCTCTCCATTTCCAAGGAAGACGAGATGTTTCTGGATGGCAAGCCGGTCACGGAGAAGACCCTGAAGTCCGAACTGGAAAAATCACTGGCCGATGCGCCCGATCGTCCGCTGGCATTGAACGCGGACACGAAGGCGTCGTTTGGCTTCATCATCAAAATCCTCGATATTTTAAAAGAAGCGGGGGTGAAGAACATCCCTGCGTTTACTGAGAAGAAATGATCCTCGAAATCGTCAAATACCCCGGCACCGTGCTGCGCACGAAAGGAAAAAAGATCACCCAGATCACAGACGAGATCCGCACTCTTGCAGTGGACATGGTTGAGACCATGCACGATGCCCACGGCGTAGGCCTCGCGGCGCAGCAGATTGGCAAGCCGATCCAGATGGCGGTGATCGACGTTTCAAGCTCCGAGGAGCGGCCCAGTACCATGAGTATCGACGGCAAGCCCGTCGATCTGCAGGAGTGGATGCCCATGGTCCTCATCAACCCGGAACTCATCCTCAGCCGTGAGCGCGAGATCGGCATCGAAGGATGCCTGAGTTTCCCGGAATTGACCGGCGACATCGAACGTTCCTCCGTGGTAAAGGCCACCGGGCAGATGCTGGACGGCAGCAAGGTTACTTTCGAGGCCACGGGATTGCTCTCACGTGCATTGCAGCACGAAGTCGATCATCTCAACGGCATCCTGTTCGTGGACCGCATGAACTCGGCCACCAAGGTGAGCATTGCAGGCAGGCTCAAGCGTATGCAGCGCGATGCGAAGTAATCTTCACTCCCACTCGATCGTGCTCGGCGGTTTGCTGGAGATATCGTAGCAGACGCGATTCACGCCTTTGACTTCGTTGATGATGCGCGTCGAAATCTTCGCGAGTAATTCGTAGGGGAGGCGGACCCAGTCTGCGGTCATGCCGTCCTGGCTCTCCACGATGCGGAGCGCGATGGTGTTCTCGTAGGTGCGTTCGTCACCCATGACGCCCACGCTGCGGATCGGCAGCATCACGGCGAAGGATTGCCATACGCGGTAGTACCATTCACTGGCTTTCATCTCGCTCACGACCACGGCATCGGCATCGCGCAGGATGCGGAGACGTTCGTTTGTGACTTCGCCGAGGATGCGCACGGCAAGGCCGGGGCCGGGGAATGGCTGGCGATAGACGATCTCGTGCGGGAGGTCGAGTTGCAGGCCGACCTGGCGCACCTCGTCCTTGAATAACTGGCGGAGCGGCTCAACGAGCTTGAGCTTCATTTTTTTGGGCAGGCCGCCGACGTTGTGGTGACTCTTGATCAGTGCGGCGGGGTTGCCGGATATGGAGACGCTCTCGATTACGTCGGGGTAAAGCGTGCCTTGTGCGAGATATTTGAACCGGGCGTTCTTTGTTTTTTTGGTCAGTTCAGTGACGGCATCATCGAATACATGGATGAATTCGTTGCCGATGATCTTGCGCTTGCGCTCGGGGTCGGTGACGCCTTTGAGTTTGGTGAGGAAGCGCTTGGTCGCATCCACATATTTCAGCTTGATGTGGAAGTTCTCGCCGAAGACACGCTGCACGGTCTCCGCTTCGTTGTGGCGCAGCACGCCGTTGTTGACGAAAATACAGGTGAGCTGGTCGCCAATCGCCTTGTGGAGCAAAGCGGCTGCCACGGATGAATCGACCCCGCCGCTCAAGCCGAGCACCACGTGGTCGCTGCCGACCTGCTGGCGGATTTCCTCGCACGTCTGGTCAATGAACGAACCCATCGTCCAGTCCATTTTGCAGCCGCAGATGTTATAAACGAAGTTCTGCAGAATCTCCTTCCCGCGTGGCGTGTGCACGACCTCGGGGTGGAATTGCAGTCCGTAAAAATGGCGCTTCGCATCCTCGATGGCTGCAAAGTCCGAATTGTCAGTTTTGCCCACGGCCGCAAATCCTTTTGGAAGCTTGGTAATCTTGTCGCCGTGGCTGTTCCAGACATCGAGCGCTTCTGGCAGGCCATGGAAGAGCGCGCACGATTTTTTCACATGCAGCAGCCCGGCGCCGTATTCCCGACGCTCCGAGTGTTCGACCTTTCCGCCGAGATGATAACCCATCAACTGCACGCCGTAGCAAATCCCCAGAATCGGCAGGCCAAGCTTGAAAACGCCCTTGTCGATCTGGGGCGCATTTTTCGAGTAAACGCTGGCCGGGCCACCGGAGAGAATAATGCCGTTTACACCCATTTTTTTGATTTCGGCAGCGGATGTGTCGAACTTCACGATCTGCGAATAGACCTGGCATTCGCGGACGCGGCGGGCGATCACCTGCGTGTATTGCGAGCCGAAGTCGAGGATGAGAATTTTCGAACCGTGGAACTGTTCTGCTTGGGTCATAGTTGGAATTGCCAAAGTTCACCCCCTCTTGGCAATTAAATTTTGCATACGGCTTGAACTTGCGCGGGTCAGATGGAACAATCCGCCGCCCGTCATGCATGACTGAGCCATGATACCAGCCGATCTGTTACTCGAAGCATATTGCCAGGGGATTTTTCCCATGGCGATGGACGATGGCGACATCGGCTGGTTCTCGCCCGATCCGCGCGCGATCATCCCGCTGGAAAAATTCCACGTCCCGCACGGGTTGAAACGCACGCTTAGCAGGAACCCGTTCGAAATCCGCATTGACAGCGCCTTCGAGCGGGTTATGTGCGAATGCTCCGCACGGGAGGAGACATGGATCAGCGAGGTGATCATCGAAAGCTATTGCGAACTTCACAGGCGCGGCTTCGCGCATTCCGTGGAGGCATGGGTGGGGGGAAAGCTTGCTGGCGGGTTGTACGGCGTGTGCCTTGGATCCGCCTTTTTCGGGGAGTCCATGTTTCACAAAGTCACGGACGCCTCGAAAGTGGCGCTCTGGGCGCTGGTGCAACGGATGCGGCAGAATCAGTTCAAGCTCCTCGAAGTGCAGTGGCTTACGCCGCATCTGAAGACATTCGGAGCCATCGAGATTCCCCGCCACCAATATATGAAGCTCCTGAAGCAGAGCATGAAGGAAACTTGCGAGTTTCCAGTGGATTGAAAAGACCGGGAGCGTTTCGAGTCCGGGATCAATTACTGGCGGGCTGCATTTTCGGCAGGATCGTGCTTCCTGCGTCGGTCATGTCGCGCAAGTTGACGCTCCCCGGGGCGATCCTGCGGTAATCGGCCACCATCCTTGGCTGCTGCCTGCGCTCGGCGAGATTCTTGTAGCTGTCAACGCCTTCGACGATTGCCTCGGCGAGTTTGCTGCGCCATGCCGCCGACGCGACCAGGCTGCTGTCGCTGACGCTGGAAAGAAATCCGCCCTCGATCAGGATGGAAGGCACAGTGGACAGACGGATCACCGCAAAGCGCGCGTGCTTCACCCCCCGGTCGGCCTGCGGGATATTCCCGAGCAGTGAATGATAAACGCAGGTTGCCAGCGCGCCGCTTTGCACATCGACTGCGTTGCCCGGTTCGCTGCGAATGTCTCGGAGTGAGAGAGATTCATCAGCGGTGGAGGGGGCGCCGCGTGGTGTGATTGAGAAAACCTCGAATCCGCTTGCCTGCCCATTCTGTGAGGAGGCGTTGAAATGCACGCTCACGAAAATGCTGTCCGGGGTGCGGCTTGCCACTTTCGGGCGGTCCTCCAGGGGAATCAACACATCGGTGCTGCGGGTCATCACGACCTGGTAACCGCGATCCTGCAGAATCTTCCGGGCCCGCAGGCAGACATCCAGCGCAAAATCCTTTTCGCAGCCAAACCGGCTCACCGCACCCTTGTCGTTCGCGCCATGGCCGGGATCGAGCACCACGGTTTTCACGGGATGCAGATTCGGGATAAACTCGGGACGCAGGGAGGGCTCGATGATTTTCGCGAGATCGAGGCGGGAGACCAGGATCTTGTCGCCCTGGACCACCACTGGAAATGACAACCAATGTTTCACGCCGTTAATCTCAATCTCCCGGCTGTTCAGGGTGACCTGCACCTGGGTTTTGCCCGAGTCGAGACCGATGACATTGTTCACGGGGGAAAGCGGGGTGGCGAATCCGTAAAATTCCGTCATCTGCTGCAAGGACACATAATCGCGCCCCTCGAAACGCTCGGTTTTCCACGTAAAATCACCGGCATGCAATGCCCCGGAGAGCAGCATAAGTAGAACGAAATATCGACCGATTAGCATCCTTAATCCTAGTTTTTCAAGGCCCCTTTGATAATAATATGGCACAAATGTGAAAGAATACAAAGCAACTTGCCTGCCAGTAGTGATTATGAGTTAAAACGGCTCAAATGAGCTTTAGAAATAAGCATTGATGTTTTTGCGAGCCGACTTCACTGAATTGAATTTTTATGAGTGTTTGACACACTGGCCAACAGCCTCAATATTCCCAGCCTGTGGCTAGGTTCTTGTCTCTTTTTTTGATTCTTATTTTTGCTGGTTGTGTGTCCATCGCAGCCAACCAGCCAGCCACGCCCCAGGAGCCGCCCAAGTCGGTGATTTACTGCATGGAGGATAGTGCGGCGATGACGGATTACAGGGAAGATCCCGCAGTAGTGCAGAAAATGGTCGATCTGGTGGTGATGGCAACCACTGGCACCGGGGACGTCGCAAGCGCATGGCGCTCGCTCGTGCAACCGGGAGATCGAGTCGGAATCAAGATATCAGCCGCAGGCGGGAAGTTTTTTTCCACGCACAAGGGAGTGGTTGAGGCGATCGTGCAGGGATTGGAAAGCGCGGGAATTCCGCGGAAGGATGTGATCGTATGGGATCGCACGGGACTTGCCACCGCCGGGTATGTAAACCGGCCGGGAGGCTACCAGGTGAAATCAATCGAGCCTGCGCAGGGCTACGATCCCGAGGCGGTCATTTCCTCCGGTATGCTTGGAAAATTGATTTGGGGCGACCTTGAATTTTCAAAAAAACCCGCCGAGCAGAAAGGCATAGTCCCCATCGAGCGGGATCAACTCAGCCAGGACAGCCACCTCTGCAAAATCCTGAGCCATTCGGTAACGAAAATCATCAATGTGCCCGTCCTTTCGACTTCAGAGGAATGCGGCATGGCCGGGTGCCTCTATAACGCGACGGTGCCAAACGTGGACAACTGGCGGCGGTTCGGCGGCAACGACTCTTTTATTTGTGATCTTTACGGCGACGAACGCATAGGAAAGAAAGTGGTGATCAATATCATGGATGGCTTGATCGCCCAGTACGCCGGCGGGCCGGAATTCCAGCCGAACTATTCATTTCAACATGCTACGATTTACGCCAGCAAGGATCCCGTGGCCCTGGATGCCGTGGCGCTTTCGCAGATCGAACAATGGCGCTCGCAGGCAAAGCTCCCCCGTATCGCGCCGCGTGCCTCTTATCTTCTGACCGCCTCGCAAATGGGCATGGGAGCAATCACGCAGGAACGGATCGAACTGAGGCAGGTCCGGCCACGTTGATGACGAAGCAACCCGGTCATCCAGAATCGCGGCAACTCGGCGGAAAACTCCTGGCATCCGTCTCACGTTCGTTCTACCTCTCGATCAAGGTGCTGCCGCCCGAGGTGCGTGAACAGATCGGCCTCGCATATCTGCTTGCACGAACCACCGATACCATCGCGGACACCGCCACGGTACCTGCCGTGTTGCGCTTGAAACATCTTCAGGCATTGAGCGGAATGATCGAAGGCGGCGCAGACAATGCAAAAATCGAGCTTTTGCAGAAGGAAATTGTGCCTGCCAACAAGGCTGAACAAAAACTTCTTGGCAAACTGGGGCCATGCATGGAATGGCTCGCCGCCCAGCCGGAGGAAGACCATGCCGACATCGTGGACGTGCTTGAGAAAATCATCTGCGGGCAGGAACTTGATATCGTGCGTTTCCCGCACGCCAACGATCTTCATGCATTGCAGGATGCCGCGGAACTCGACGAATACACGTATCTCGTAGCGGGATGTGTGGGAGAATTCTGGACGCGGATTTGCTACCGTCACCTGAAGCTCTATGCGGCCATGGATGAGGAGGCGCTATGCAAGCTTGGCATTAATTTCGGCAAAGGCCTGCAACTCGTGAATATTCTCCGCGACTTGCCGGCAGATCTCCGGTCGGGCCGGTGTTACCTGCCTGCCAATCAACTGGCTGGTGAAGGAGTCAATCCTAAAAAACTGCGCGAATCAGCGGAACAGGCCCGCCCTGTTTTCGACCGCTGGCTGGCGAAAGCGACGGCACATCTCGACGATGCTTTCAGATATATAGAGGCATTATCAAGCACGCGTGTGCGTATTGCGTGCATCCTGCCGTGGGCAATTGGCATGAAAACCCTCGTGCTGCTCACGCAAAAATATCCGCTCGCGACAAGCGAACGGGTGAAAGTCACGCGCGCGGAAATTCGTAAGCTGCTGTTTCTTGCGCCGGTTGCTGCAATGTCCAATTGGGCGCTGCACCGGATGCGCGCAAAATTCAGGAAATCTTTCGTGCTGGCGGACGATTAGACGCCTTATTTCGGCAGGAAGTAGTTTCTCTGTTTTTCACTGATTGGCTTTTCGAGCTTTTCCAGCACCATGAGCATGTCTTCCCATACCTTGCGTTTCTCACTAAGCGACTGATTGCGCAGCAGGTAGGCGGGATGATAGGTCGCCATGAGCGGAATACCTTTGAACTCGTGCCAATGTCCACGCAGGCGGTTCATCGGTTCCTTCGATCCGATAAGCCCCTCGATTGCCGTTGCCCCCAAGGCAACCATCACACGCGGCCGGATGATCCCGATCTGCTCTATGAGATAGGGGAGGCAGGTCGCCATTTCATCGGGACGCGGCTTGCGGTTGCCGGGTTCGCCCTGCGGCATATCGGGGCGGCACTTGAGGACGTTGCCGATGTACACGGTGTCCCGCGAGAATCCCATCGTCTCGATGATCTTCGTTAAAAGCTGACCCGCCTTGCCGACAAACGGCTCTCCCTGCAAATCTTCATCGGCTCCCGGCGCTTCGCCCACAAACATCAGCTCGGCATCGATATTGCCCACGCCGAACACCACCTGTGTGCGCGACTTTACGAGATGCGGGCATTTCTGGCAGACGAGCGCCCGTTCCCGAAGCGGTGCCATGAGCCTTTCCTTCTCCGCGGTATCCATGGCCGGAAGCTGTGATGTCGTTTTGACTGGTGCGACGGCAGGGGATGGAGGTTCCGCCTTCAGGATGCTTTGCATTTTGGGTTTCGATCTCACGAGTCTTGCCAGCGAATCCTTTGATGCGCGCATATCCTTCCGTCCTGTTTCCTGCATTTGATTAAGCGCGTCGTGGACGATCTGGACTGCCTTGTCGAATTTGCTCATAGATTTCCGAAGTCGTCGGGGATAGGGGATTGAAATTCCATCCAGCGGGAATTGCGAGGATGAAAAAAACCGAGTTTCCACGCATGGAGCATCTGCCGATCGAAGCCATCACCTGTTTTTGCGCCGTACAATTTGTCGCCGAGCAGTGGATGGCCGAGGTGCTTCATATGCACGCGAATCTGGTGCGTGCGCCCGGTGTGCAAAGTGCATTCCACCAGCGTGGCGTTTCCAAGTTCCTTCACTACACGGTAGTCGGTCTTCGCGGTGCGTCCCCTGGATTCATTCACCACGGCCATTTTTTTGCGGTGCACGGGGTGCCGGCCGATCATGGCTTCGATGGTGCCGCTTTTCTTTTTGAGGTGCCCGGTGACGAGGGCCAGATAGACTTTCAAAATCTTCCGCCCGGCGAATTGCTGCGAAAGACCCTGGTGGGCAAAGTCGTTTTTGGCCACCACGATGCAACCGCTGGTTTCCTTGTCGAGCCGGTGCACGATGCCGGGCCGCTGCTCGCCGCCGATCCCCGAGAGCGACGGGCAATGGTGCAACAAGGCGTTTACCAGCGTGTGGCTCCAGTTTCCCGCCGCAGGGTGCACGACGAGCCCGGGCGGTTTGTTCAGCACGATCAGGTCATCATCCTCATGGAGGATATCCAGTGCAATTTCCTCGGCTTCGGTGGTGACGGCCACGGCTGGAGGCTCTTCCACTACGATCACGTCATCAGTTTTGACCTTGGCCCCCGGTTTTACCGTGGAATTGTTCAGCAGGATATCGCCCGATTTGATCAGGCTCTGGATGCGCGCGCGGGAGAGATGGGCGATTTCCGCGGCTAAAAATTGATCCAGCCTGGTGCCGGCCTGCTCTTTGGTAATCCGAAATTCCGGCATAATGGTCGTACGGGTGACGATAACTGCGGGCATGAGGCACCTCAATACAGAATTGCTCAATGCATGTGCGACTGATTACACTGCGCTGGAAATGTCCGAAGAAGTTCCCGGTAATTCCCCGATCATGCAGTCCTGTCCGGATTGCGCCGCCATGCTGGACATCAGCGCGGAGGAGCCTCTTTCCAGCGTGAGCTGCCCGATGTGCGGGGCACCCATGCGCGCGCGGACGCAATTCAATAATTTCACCCTGCAAAAGCAGATCGGTGTCGGCGGCATGGGAGCGGTTTATCGCGCTCTGGATGAGAATTTGAACCGGCTTGTGGCCCTGAAAGTCGTTCTCAAGGAATTCAGCAGCGACCCGGCGTACCACGCAAAATTCGAGCATGAGGCAAAAATGGCTGCGCTGGTGAACCACCAGCACGTGGTGAAGGTATTCTCGTTCGGCTCCGCCCACGGCCTTTTTTACATCGCCATGGAACTGGTGGACAAGGGAAGCCTCGATGAGTTGATTGTCAGGGAGGGAAAATTGCCCGAGGCTCGTGTCCTCGAAATCGGCATCCAGATTGCCCAGGGGCTTCAGGCTGCACATCAGCGCGGGCTTATCCATCGCGACGTGAAACCGGGCAACGTGCTCTTTGCGGATGACCATACGGCAAAGATCGTGGATTTTGGCCTTGCCCTCCCGATGGAACACACAGCGGGCGCTAATAAACGGGGCGAGGAAATATGGGGCACTCCCTACTACGTCGCACCGGAAAAACTGAATCACGAGCCCGAGGATTTTCGCAGCGACATTTACAGTCTCGGAGCGTCCCTGTTCCATGCGGTCGCCGGACGTCCCACATTCGAAGCGGAAACAAATTCCATCAGCGCGCTGCGCCAGATCAAAAACCAGGAGGTGAGCCTGCAGGCGGTCGCACCGGAAGTATCCAGTGCCACCGCCTACGTGATCAACCGTACCTTGCGCAGGAAACCGTCCGACCGGCCGCAATCGTATGACGAGTTGATCGAGCACCTGAACTACGCGCGCACGAAACTGCTCGAGGAGGAAGAGAAACCGCGCAATCCGACACTGGCCCTGCTGGAAAACCCGGAGCCAAAAAAGATGCTGGCGGGTCTCATGTTCGCGCTGGCCGGCCTGGTGCTCGTTGTCTGTGCGGGGCTGTTTGTTTTTCAGGATAGGATATTGAAAAAAACCGCAGGGCTTCCAACCACGCTACCAAAAGCCCATACAGGCGGCGGGACGAGCGTCGAGGAAAGATATGGAGAGGCGCGTAAGCAACTTCTCCAGGGGGATTACACCGGTGCGCAGGCTGTATTCCACTCTCTGGGGGAAAAGGGTGATCTTCCGCACCCGCTGGACCGCTGGGTGATGATGCATGAAGGATTGTGCGCATTACTGGCGGGTCATGGCGGGGACGCGCAGGCTGTTCTCGAAAAACTCCGGGACGAAGGAGCTTTTTCGCCTGCCCCGGAGGAACGCACGCTTGCAAATTTCTTTGTAAACGTGGGCCGGGTGGCAACGAGCGGAAAGCCGGTTCCCACGGCAATCTCCAGTGAATATGATCCCAACAACTGCGAGGCACTCGGCCTCCTTGTTTTCGGATTGAGCGACTGGGAGATGTCGCGGTTTGATGAAGCTGTCACCCTTTTCCAGGCGTTTATCGCGGCTGACCCGAAACCACCATACGACTGGATCGCGGAATACAAACCGCTCGTCCAGAAATACATTGCGGATTTTGACAGCTACAAAAAAGTTACCGCCCTCATCAAGGATGCCGATACATTGGAAAAAGAAACTGCAGCATTTCAGCATTTGCGGACGCTCGAAAACAGCTTGCAGGTTCCGGGAAGATTAACGGAGAAATTGGCCGGGCTGGAACCGGACTTGCAGGCAAAAATTGCGGCTGACCAGGCAGCAGAGCAGCAACGTACAGCCCGGATGGCCCTTCAGCGGGAGCAGGAGACGAAAGAGCTTGAAGCAGCCAGGGCGAAATTCGTCGCATCGATCCGGGGTTATCGATTCGATGAAGGATTGGCCGCGATCGAAAAAACACATATCTCCGATCCGAATGTGGCCAGCGACAAATCGGCGCTTTTAAAAAAGGCACAATGGCTGGTGAAATTCAAGGAAACGCTCATCGCCGATTTTAATGCCACGGGCTATCCGCAACCGGTCTTCAAACTCAACAGCGCACCCATCGAAGGAGGTGTGCACAAAGCCGACAAGACCAAAATCGAAATCACTACTCCTTACGGATCGGTGCTTGTCCAGTGGTATGAACTGCCTCTTTCCGAGGTGCTGGCTATGGCCGACTATTTCACAAAAAAAGCCAACGTACCTAATATCGCGGCCGACCGCATGTGGCTTTCCGGCGTGTTTGCCATCGAAGCCGGCATGGAAAAGCAGGGGAATGCGCTGCTGGAAAGCGCGGCGCAGAACAAACCGGAGTATCACGACCTTTTGCCTCTTTTTTCAAAGTAATGACATGCGCTCCGGTCGGACCATCGTGTTTACATGCACGCAGCCGGTGCTAGGTTTCAGATGAATATGAGCGACCCAAAACTCCCGACACCGGAAGAAATCCAGAAAAAACTCACAGAGTTCATGAAATCGAACTTCGGGAATAATATCTCAATAGCCTCCATTTCCCAGACCGAAAGGGAAGAGTCGGATGGTGATGCCGGCGAAGAAAAAAATGGAACTGAGACGTTCGAATTTCATTATCTGCCCCGTGACATAAAGGCGCATCTGGACCGGTTTGTGATCAAGCAGGATGATGCGAAGAAGGTGCTCTCGATTGCGGTGTGCGACCACTATAATAATGTCAAATATCAGGCGCAGCAGGAGATCGAAGGCGGGCTGCCTGTTGAATATACCAAGCAGAACGTTATACTCATCGGGCCGACCGGAGTGGGAAAGACGTATCTCATCAAGCACATTGCCGAGCTGGTCGGGGTGCCTTTCGTGAAGGCGGATGCGACGAAGTTCAGCGAGACGGGCTACGTCGGAGGCGACGTGGAGGATTTGGTGAGAGACCTTGTGGCCAAGGCTGGCGGCGACGCAGGGCTGGCCCAATACGGCATCATTTACATCGATGAAATCGACAAGATCGCGTCGTCTGTCAGCGCCCATGGACGCGATGTAAGCGGGCGCGGTGTCCAGACGACGCTGTTGAAATTGATGGAGGAGACCGAGGTGCCACTCCGCAACCCGATGGATATTCAGGCCCAGCTTCAGGCTGCGATGGAAATGCAGCGCGGCGGCGGGCGGGCAAAACGCGAGACGATCAACACACGCAACATTCTTTTCATCGTGAGTGGTGCATTCGACAAATTGAAGGATCTCGTTGAGCGCCGGGTTAAGCAAAGCACCATCGGTTTTTCGACGGCTGGCAATGTGCAGACGCCTGCGGAACAATTGCTGCGGCTTGCGACTACGCGCGACTTCATTGATTACGGGTTCGAGCCGGAATTCATCGGTCGGCTTCCGGTTCGCGTGGTGTGTGAGCAGCTTGAAATCCCCGACCTCTTTGAAATCATGAAGCGCTCGGAAGGAAGCATCATCCGGCAATATGTGAGGGACTTCCGGGCGTATGGCATGGAGGTTGCCTTTGAGGATGAGGCACTCCAGACGATCGCAGAACTTGCCTTTGTGGAAAAGACCGGCGCCCGGGGACTGCTCACCGTGTGCGAGAAAATGCTGCGCGATTTCAAATATGAGCTGCCGGGCATGGGGGTGACTGAGTTTGCCGTGAATAAACGCCTGATCGACAAACCCTGCGATGTGTTGAAGGAACTGCTTCATGCCGGCCGCGAGCGGCGCGGACGCGAGCAGGCTGCTGCCGTGGAGGAGTTTGCGGGGCGTTTTACCGTGGAGTACGGTGTGCCGATGCGATTCAGCCCGGAAGCCGTGGCGCGGCTGATCGAAAAGGCGGAACAGGAGAAAGTCTCCATTCCCGCGCTGTGCGAAAAACTGTTCAAGGACTATGAATTCGGGTTGAAGCTGATCCACAAGGGCGATGGCCGGGAGTTTGTCATCACGCCGGAAGCCATCGATAATCCGGACAAATTCCTCAGCGACTGGCTGGTGAAAACTTACCGGGACGCTTAAATTTCTCGCCTCCCGTTGGTGATCTTGTGTTATAGCTTTCGCCCGGAGAAATATTCGTGCGTTATTTAAAGATTACATTGTTGATCGGTTTTGCCGTCTCGGTGCTTGTTGCTGCCCTCTACGAGATGGGCGCGTTCATCCGCTTGGACGTGAGCCTGTGGGGCTTTCTCGGGCGGATGTCCGATCCCCCGGTAAAACACACGCTGTGGCAGTATTTTGTGTTTGTTTTCCTCGCATTCGGCATTGCATGGACCACAGTCGATATCAACCGCCCATCCCTGAAGGCAGTAGTGGCCGCGGGGGCATTCATCCAGGTACTCGGGGTGCCGTGGGTGTTGAACTTCTACCACCACTTCTTTTCCCCGTTTCCCGGCGCGCTGGCCCTGGCGTTGAGTTTTGTTGCTGCCTTCATTTATTCGCGCAGCGACGCGGGCAAGCGCAAGCGTATGCTCCGTACGGTCTTCGGCGACCGGCTTTCGAAAAAATCATTTATCTCGCTCGTTAATTCCAATACGCCGTTGAATTTCCAGGGCGAGCTTTGCGAGACGACAATTGTGGTGTGCGAACTCTTCAATCACGATGCGCTGGCGGAAGCATTGCCGGTGGCTGATTATGTCGCAATGACGAATGAATTCCTACAGGCGGGTGCCGAGTTCCTGGTGGAAAAGGGAGGATACCTCGACGAATGCGACGGCGAGAGCCTGCGGGTGATCTTCGGCGCGCCTATCGAGGACAAGGAGCATGCATCGAAAGCCTGCCAGGCCGCGATCGATCTCGCTCTGCGGCTCGAAAACATGAACCTTGAGTGCGAGGCGAAATGGCATAACAAATTCGACTTCCGCATTGGCGTAAACTCCGGCGAAGTGGTCACTGCTGCCTACGGATCGAAGCGCCTGGGCTCTTTCAGCGTTGCCGGGGAATCGGTGGAGTTTGCCCGCAGGCTTTGCTCGGCAAACATCATTTACGGGTCGAGGTTGCTGATCGGCCCCGATACCTATGCGCTCGCAGCTGAGTCCATCGAAGTCCGCCCCATCGAATTGATTCGCGGCAAGACGGCTCACTCGCGCGAGGAAATCTATGAGCTGCTGGCCATGAAAAATGTGCTTTCCGCTGATGACCTCCATAAGCGCGACCTGTTCTGGAAAGGCATCGTCTATTACCGCGAGCAGCAATGGGATGAGGCCATGGACCATTTCCTGGCGGCGCTTTCGATGACGGAAAACGATGCGCCCGTGGAGTATTACATCCGCCGCATCGAGCATGTCCGCACCGGGACGCCGACGCAGGACTGGGAAAACGCCAGAATTTAATCCGCCTTGAAACGCGTTGACTATCCCACGGAAATCCGCGACCTGATCGCCCAGTTGAAGCGCATGCCGGGCATCGGCCCGCGCAGTGCTGAGCGGATCGCACTCTGGCTCGTGCAATCGCGCGATGCCCGTCCGAAGGAAATCGCCGAGACATTGCGCGCAACAGCGGAATGCGTGCGGCCATGCGTCCGATGCGGCTTTTTCACAACGGGGGATATTTGCGAAATCTGCTCTGACGAGGGGCGCAACCGGGAATTGCTCTGTGTGGTGGAAATGGCGACCGATATCCTGCCGTTGGAACGCACCGCGATGTTCAAGGGAACATATCATGCGCTCGGCGGCCGCATCTCACCGCTCGATCACGTGGGGCCGGAGGATTTACGCATCCAGGCTTTGCTTGACCGGGTCAAATCGGAGGCGCCAGCCGAGGTGATCCTGGCGCTGGGCGCGGACGTCGAGGGCGAGGCCACTGCGAATTATCTCGCGGAGTTGTTACGTGAATTTCCGGTCAACATTACGCGCATCGCGCAGGGACTGCCTGCCGGTGGCGGTCTGGAATCCGCGGACGAACTGACCCTGAGCCGTGCGCTGAGCGGCAGAATAAAAATTCAGCGTGATTGATTTCGTCCGCAAAAAGCATAACATTCTCGCACTATGTCGTGCGTGAAAATTGATCCAGCCCTCCACCAGGCCCGTAAGCCGGAGTGGATCAAGGTCCGCCTGCCGTCGAATCCCGTTTTTCATTCTACCAAGGCGCTCCTCACGGATTTGAAGCTGCACACCGTGTGCGAGGAGGCGCAATGCCCGAACCGCTGGGAATGCTGGAGCCAGGGCACCGCGACTTTCATGATTGCCGGTGAACGCTGCACGCGGGCATGCGGATTCTGCGCGGTGACCACCGCGAAACCTTTTGCGCTGGAAGCCGACGAGCCTCAACGCGTGGCCGAGGCGGTGAAGCGGATGAAAGTCAAACACGTCGTCGTAACCGCGGTGGCACGCGATGATTTGAAGGACGGTGGCGCGGAGCATTTTGCGCAGACCATAGAGGCAATCCGCGAGGTCAGTCCGCAGACCGTGGTCGAAGTGCTCGTGCCGGATTTTCACAACCGCGAGGAAGCCGTTCGGAAGGTCATCAATGCAAAACCTGATGTATTCAATCACAATCTCGAAACCTGCGAGCGCCTCACGCCGGTAGTGCGCTCCCGCGCCAAATACCGCGTGTCGCTCGCTGTGCTGAAACGGGTGAACGAAATTGCGCCGCATATTGCCACCAAGAGCGGCATCATGCTCGGTCTTGGCGAGACGGAGCAGGAGATTTTCCAGACCATGGACGACCTGCGGGAAGCAGGCGTGCGGGTCTTGACGATGGGGCAATATCTCCGCCCCACGCCGCAGCATCTTCCCGTGATCGCATACATTCATCCGGACCAGTTCAAAGCCTACAAGGATATCGCATATGCGAAAGGCTTTGAGCACGTTTCCTCAGGGCCGCTTGTGCGCAGTTCCTATCACGCGGGCGATTATCATCCTGTGGCCCGATGAGCGAAGCCTTCGCGAACCGTGCAAACGTCGCCGCATTGATCCCGGCATACCGCGAAGAGAACCACATTTTTGAAGTCGCAAAACGCGCCCTTGCGCAACTCGACCACGTCGTGATCCTGAATGACGGTTCGCCGGACGCCACCGCGCAGAAAGCGAAAGAGGCGGGCGCGGAGGTGATCAGCCATGAGATGAACCGGGGGAAAGGGGCGGCGATCAAAACCGGTCTGCGCGCATTAACGGAGCGCGGTTTTCAATATATCCAGATTCTCGATGGCGACGGCCAGCATCTGCCGGAGGAGATTCCACGCTTTCTGGAAGAGGCCAATCGCTCCCGATCCCACATCATCATCGGCAACCGGATGAGCGACACGGAGAAGATGCCGTTTGTCAGGAAAATGACGAACCGCTTCATGTCCTGGCAGATCAGCAGCGTATGCCGGCAATCCATTCCCGACACGCAATGCGGCTTCCGCATGATCCATCGCGACCTCGCGCCGCAACTTTTTTGCGAGACGGATGCATTCGACTACGAGACGGAGATGCTCCTCATCGCGGCACGCAAGGGATTCAAGATTTCTGCCGTGCCGGTAAGCACCGTTTATGGTGAGGAAAAAAGCAAGATCCGGCCCGTGCGCGATACGATCCGCTTTTACAAGCTGATGGCGCGCTACCGCACTGCGTAGCGACGCTATCCTCCGGCGACAATCCGGATGACTTCGAACCGGTCGCCGGGATTGAGTGAGCGCAACGGCCATTCGTCCCGGTGCAGTGCAAGCCCGTTGTGCTCCACCAGCAGTGCGGCAGCAGGCAGCGGCAGGGTCTTCACGAGGTCGGTGACTGTCGTGGCGTCAGTTTCCTTTTCTTCTCCATTCAACCAGATTTTCACGGTGTGAGGATGGCTTTGTCCCAATCTTTCCAGACAGGTTCGAATCCTTTGCGGCGAAGCAACGCGGCGATGTCTCCGGCTGAGCGTTCGTCGGCAATGGCGAATTGTTCGGTTGCAGAAGCGTCCGGTGGCAGGATTTCTCCTTCAATTTTTTTGCCACGCACGGTCTGGTGCAATGTTTCCTTGCCCTGTCCGGTATACCCCCCGGGCTCGGTGTGGCTGCCGGCGCTCATCATGGTGATGCCAAGTGGGACGAGCGCGTCCCGCAACGCCGCTGGCTCACGGGTGCTGAGAACAAGCCCGGCCTGTGGAAATGTGATGCGTAGCGCGCACACAAGCTGGACAAATTCACGGTCCGGCAGAAAAAAACGTGGCTCGAAGCCACCGGCTGCCGGGCGCATCCTTGGCAGGCTCAGCGTGAGGTGCGCCTTCCAGCAGCTTTTCAAAAGATGTTCGGCATGCCTTGCGAGCGAGACGGCTTCCTCGTGCCAGTCCCACAATCCGAAAAGCGGCGCGATGCCGATGCGCCGGAATCCCGCGGCGTAGGCCCGCTCCGGGCAATCGAGCCGCCAGTCGTAATTCTTCTTCGGCCCGAAAGTGTGCAATTCCGCGTAAGTCTCGCGATGATATGTTTCCTGGTACACCACCAATCCCTCGGCCCCGGCTTTCACCAGCGGGATGTAGTCACACGTCTCCATCGGGCCGACTTCCAGGGAGATGCTGGGAATCTCGGCGGCGAGTGCCTTCACGCATTGCTCCAGATAGCCATTGGAGACAAATTTTGGATGCTCCCCTGCGACCAGCAGGATGTTGCGGAACCCTTCCTTGGCAAGATGCCGCGCCTCGCGGAGCACCTGCTCGATATCCAGCGTCACGCGCAGAATGGCATTCTCACGCGCAAAACCGCAGTATTTGCAGGAGTTGATGCATTCGTTGGAAAGATAAAGCGGTGCGAAGAGCCGGATCGCGCGGCCGAAGTGTTTGAGGGTGAGGGCTCGGGACTTTTGCGCCATGGCCTCCAGTTCGGCATCGGTCTTGGGACGCATCAATTCCTCAAACCGCCTGATGAGGGGCGATTTTTCGAGGTTGTCTATGATTTTTGAGAACTGCATGGCGGGTGATCTTCCCTCAATATTAAATGGGATGACGCAGATGTAAATTCAGCGTTTTTCGGGAAGGGAAAATATGCGCCTATTGCGTAAAATGCACAGTAGAATTTGCAAATAGGTCGATTTTGTCCCATTGTGCTCACGTTGTTATGCATATCACTCTTTTGAAATCGAAGATTCACCGTGCAACTGTCACTGGCGCGAGCCTGCATTATGAGGGGAGCATGACCATTTCCGAGGATCTTGCGGAGATGGTGGGGTTGCTGCCTTACGAGAAGATTCTGGTCGGCAATATGGCCAACGGGGAGCGCTTCGAGACCTATGTGATTTACGGTGAACGCGGTACACAGCAGATCCAGTTGAACGGCGCAACCGCCCACCTTGGGAAGATTGGCGACCGCTTAACGATCATGAATTTCGGCGCGTTTACCCCCGAGGAGGCCAAGGTCCACAAGCCGCGTGTGATCGTGCTCAATGAAAAAAACGAAATTGTGCGCGTGGACGCGGGCACTGCGAGCCCGGAATTGAAAGTGGTGTAACCGGATGGACAAGAGCTTCTTTCTCAGTCACTTCGCCTTGGGGCTTTACCTCGGGCTGGTATTTGCCGCGCTGGCTGTTTACCGGGTGATCCGGCTCAAATTTGAATTAACCGGGTACAAGCGCCATCTCAGCAACAAGCTGGAGATCGAGGCCGAGCATTTGCAGAAGATCAAGCGCGACCAGGAAGCCCTGCGCAAGGAGAACGAAAACCTGCGGGTGAAGGTCGCATCGCTGAATGACAATCCCGACCGGCGTGCCCAACGCGATCTGGAAGTATTTGCACGTGCAGAAAAGCGGATGCTGGTCACGGTGCCGGGTTTTGCTCCTGCGTGGGAGGGGGCAAAGACTGCGGCGATCTCCGAAATCCAGGAGGAGGAGGCCGGCAGGGTGCCTTCCAAGAGCGTTTTTTCGAAGATTTTTGGAGCAGTAAAGACTGAGCCGGGCGACGCACCTAAGTCGCTCGCCGATTCCCAACCGACGCAGCAAACGCCCTGAAACAGCCTACCTGCAATCCGCCCGGGGCGAAATTCCCCGGAACTTCCGGTAGCATCGGGAAAAATGCAGGGGATCGCGGAAACCAACCTGCCATGCCACGTCTTTGATCGGCGAGGGCGAGGTTGTGAGAAGGTAGCGAGCACGGCGCATCCTGACCATGGCGGTATATTGGCCCAGGGTGAATCCGGTGTGTTCGCGAAACCGCGTGCGGAAGTAATGGTCGCTTGAACGGATCTGTCGCATTGCCACATCGAGAACGTCCGGGCGGGCGTAATGCTGCTCGATCCAGCCGGCCACGGAAATGACTTCCTGTATTATTGCGGGCGATTGTATTTCGTTTTGCGATGGATTGGATGGAGAATCGTGGTGTCCACCTGCAAGGCGGCCTAGCAAGGCTTTTAATTCCCCCTCCATCATCAACTCAATGGCATGCGTGCGCGGCTTTTTCTTCCAGCAATCCGACAGTCGTAATAATGTACCGGCCTCCCGGGAGGGATCGTCGGATTTCCAGTAAAATGGTTGAGTGGGAATCACGGCCTCGGCCAGCGGGTTGAATTCCACCCAGCTCAGGTCGACCATGTGACGTTTTTGAACCTGCCAGCCCCGTTTCATCCATGCCGGCACCAGCAGTAATCCGCCATTGCCGACCTCTCCTGTCCAGCCTTCCAATGTGTAATGGATGAGCCCGCTGTGGACAAACAGCAGTCGGTAGGAGTTGACCACTGAGCTGGACATTCCCGAGCCGGATTGGAAGGACTTCCGGTTCACCAGGCTGATGTCCAGCCGTTGCGCCATCAAACCACCAATGCAGGAAAGGGCGTCAGGCGAGGAAAACATGGTTCGATCAGTCTAGAGAGTGCAGTCGGTAAATCCAGCAGTATCGGAATTTCATCCATGTTTTCATATCTTTCAATGCGCTGACAAAACCGGATATTACCCATACATTAATCGCACTTCCAAAACTATGAATACCGCATCTGTCATCGAAGAAGCCCGGTCCATCCCAATCATCGACGAGGCGGATATTTGCGTATTAGGCGGGAGCTGCACGGGCGTATTCGCGGCGATACGCGCGGCCCGGCTGGGTGCCCGTGTGATTATCGTGGAACGGATGGGATGTTTCGGTGGCGTGGCGACGCTCTCCCTGGTGAATGTCTGGCACAGCCCGAAGGATGAAATTTTTGAAAAGACAATCATCGGCGGTCTCACCGTGGAACTCATGGAACGGCTCAAGCTACGGAAGGCGGTGCAGGAACGGGAACGAAGCGCCGCGTGGGCTTGGGCATTCAATCCCTTTGAGATGCAGATCGAGTTGGACGAGTTGATTCGTGAAAATAAAATTCGCCCGTGGCTTCACACATTCTTCGCAGCGCCGTGGGTGAAGGATGGACATCTCGGCGGTGTGTTCGTTGAAAACAAGTCCGGTCGTGGATTGATAAAGGCCCGGCAGTTCATCGACGCCACTGGCGACGGTGATCTCTGCGCGAGGCTTGGATTGGAAACTTATTACAACGGACGTTTTCAACCATCCACAACCTGTGCGCTATTTGACGGTTGGAAGGCAGACAGCTTTGATCTCGGAGCGCTTTTGCGCAGACATGGCGGGGAATTTGACCTGCCGCCGGGATTTCAATGGGGCGCAACCATTCCCGGTACGAATGTGTACATGCTGGCGGGGACGCGTGTTGCCGGGGTTGATTGTTCCAACGGGGCGGCCTTGACTACCGCCGAGATCGAGGGACGCCGCCAGGTGCGTGGCATCATGGATCTTGTCCGCAAGTATGCGCCTGGCGTCACCGTAAATCTTGCGGGACTTCCCGCGCGCATCGGCATCCGGGAGAGCCGGCACGTGAGGGCTGGACATACTCTCACGGGCGCGGAAGTTCTCTCGGGACATCGTTTTGACGATGCGATCGCAAACGGCAGCTACCGGGTGGATATCCACCACCAGGAGAAATCGGGAATCACCTTCCGTTACCTCGATGGCCGCGAACTATACGTCTCGCCCGGTGAGCCCGGGCAGGAAAGGCGCTGGCGGGAGGAGACGACGGAAAACCCGACGTTCTACCAGATTCCCTATCGCTCGATTGTCCCGCAGGGTTTTTCAAATCTGCTCATGGCGGGGCGCATGATCGACGCCGACACCGAGGCGCATGCCGCGATCCGGGTAATGGTGAACATGAATCAAACAGGGGAAGCCGCGGGTGTCGCCGCCTTCCTTGCGTTGAACCAATCTCAATCAGTGCAGGATGTTGATCCGCAACTCGTGAGAAAGACACTGCAAGCAGGCGGCTCGGTGATAATCTAGGGGTTCTTTTTCGGATCGCGGTCTTCGTCCAGATCGATGTAGTCGAAGAATGTCTGGATGTCGTCGCGATCAGTGAAGCCGCTTTCAGTCTTTCTTTGCCCGAGGCGTTCGCTGGATTCGTCATTCCAGCCGCGTTTGCGCATGAAATCATTCCACACCTCGATTTCCTCCTCGTCTGGTTTGCGGCCCTGGCCGAAAGCCCACTCCATGATTTCCGCGTCCGTGCCGCCTTGTTTTACACGCGCGACGAGGGGGGCGTATTCGATCCAGAGGAAATTGATGCAGCGCCCGTCGAAGGCGATGCCAAGATTCGGCTGGTAATCCTTCGGAAGACTGCCTGCCGCGTGCAGGCGGATTTTGTCGAGCATGCGCGCAAAATAACAGATGCCGCCGGTTTTTACATGGGGACTCCTGAGGCCGGGAATATTCATGCCGCGCAATGTAGCGAAAGGAAACCGGCGCATCAAGCGGACGATTCGCGGCGTTGCGCTGCGACGTATGCGCGTGGGGGACTTGTGTTTTTTTGAAAACCTGAAAGGATTCCGCGCACACATGAGTAACGAATCGCCCCTCGAAAATGATCCTGCGAAAGGCGCACCGGTCGGCGGAAAGCAGGCATGTCGCTTGAAATTCTGGGGCGTGCGCGGCTCTATTCCCACTCCGGGGCCGTCCACGGTACATTACGGGGGGAACACCTCGTGCATCGAGGTACGTGCGGACGGTGAAATCATCATCCTCGATGCAGGCACGGGCATCCGCCCCCTCGGGCTTGCGCTCATGGAGGAATTCAAGGGCCAGCCGCTGGATCTCACGCTGCTCATCTCGCACACGCATTGGGACCATATCCAGGGGTTCCCGTTTTTTCTCCCCGCCTATAATGCAGCAAACAAGCTGCGCATCCTCGGCTACGAGGGGGCGAGGGCGGGGCTCGCGACCACATTTGCCGGGCAGATGGAGAGCCCGTATTTTCCCATTGCCTTGCAGGAGATGCCGGGGCACATCGTTATCAAGGAGTTGAAGGAACTGAAATTTGAACTTGGGGCGGTGAAGGTACAGGCGTGCTTTTTGAACCATCCCGGCATCTGTGTGGGATACCGGTTGTTCACCAGTTGCGGCTCGGTGGCTTACCTGCCGGACAATGAGCCTTACGGGCATCCCGAGACCGTGGAACCCGGAAAGAAAAAACCCGTGCTTGAAGCCGAGCTCATTGAGTTCATCCGCGGTGTGGACGTGCTGATCCTCGACTCGCAATACGACGAGGTGGAATACGAAAAACATGTCAACTGGGGACATGGATGTGTGCGCGATTCCGTGACGCTTGCCCACAAGGCGCAGGCGAAAAGCCTCTATCTCTTTCACCACGATCCGAACCACGATGATGCGCGCGTCAGCCAGCTTGTGACGCAAGCCCGCAAGGTGCTCGCTGATCTGGGCGGCAAGATGCAGATCGAGGCTGCGCGGGAAGGGGAGGAAATCATCCTCAGCGGTATAAAATAACTGCCCCGCGTTTTGTTTTGCATGATTACAATCCACCAGCTTGAACACAGTCCGTTTTGCATTCCCGTTGTCGCGGCTTTGAAATCCCTGGATATTCCGTTCAAGACGCTACAGGTGTCCAACGCAAACCGGAGCCGGATCATCAAACTCACCAAGGGGGAATACTACCAGGTGCCTGTGCTCGTGGATGGAAAGCACATCATTTATGAATCCACGCCCGAGAGCCAGGATGTGGCGCGTTATATTGACTCCAAATTCGGTGGTGGTCGTCTGTTTCCAAAGGCGCTGGAAGGGCTGCAATCCATAGTGATTTCCTATCTTGAGAATGACGTGGAGGGAGTGACATTCAAACTGGTCGACCCGAAATATCTGGCAAGCGTGACGGATATGGTCGAGCGCATGAGCATTATTCGGCACAAGGAGCGCAAGTTTGGCAGAGGCTGCGTCGATCTCTGGAAAAGCCAGGCGCCGCAATTGCGTGCGCAGGCCGAGAAAGTGCTTGCACCGTTTGAAGGGACGTTCAAACACTCGGATTTCATTTTCGGCCCGGCGCCTGTGTATGCGGATTTTTTGCTGTACGGGATCATCGGAAATCTGACGTATCGCAAATTCAACCCGATTCCACCGCGGTTGAAAGCCCTCATCGGCTGGGAAAAGCGGATGCGCACCTTTCGCTTTCCGCTGGCCTAAGTCTCATATGTCCTATGGCTGGGGATGCGCCTTGAACAGGAAGATCCCGGCAATGACAAACAGCGCAAGTATCAGCAGAAGCACAGCGTAAAAGGCGGCCATGGTTGCCGGGTTGACCTGAGAAGATCTCGCGAGGGATGTAGCAATGCGTTGTTGGGACACATCGATATTTTCCTTGAGCGCGAGCACGCGTTCCAGCGCCTGGGGCTGGTTCATCGGGGAAATACCGGAATCCGCGAGGCAGCGACCGATTGCCCGGAAAGCGGGTGATTTTTTCTGATCCAGCGTTCGGACATGTTTGGACGCGTTTTCTTTTTCGTTTTCGAGATGTGCGATCTGCGCGAGCAAGTCCTTTTCCTGCACATTAAACTCATCGTGGATCTGGCGGATTCTTTGGTGCATCTGCGCGATTTGCGCATCAGTGGCCCCGATATGATCCGTGATTGCTTTCAGATCCGCATAGGCCCTCATGCGCGAACGTTGCAAGTCTTCCTTCTCATTTTCAAAGGAGGCGCGTTTTTCAGTGATGTTGATAATTTCCTCCTTGATCTGGATGGACTGTTTTTCGAGGGAAAGCAGACTGCGAAGCCGGACTCCAAGCGCGTCAGCTGCCTTCTCCATTTCGGCTATGGCGCTGTCAAAACGTGCAATACTTTCCTTCCTGTCTTCAATCGGTGCTGCGGAGGAATCCCGCGATTCTTTCAACGGCTGCAGTTCCGCCTCGTGCGCGACGATCAGCTCATTATGGTCCCCCCTGGTCTTGTCGAGCTGCTTTTGCAATTCCGCGATATTCCACTGGAGGTCGGCGCCCTGGTTGGAAAGCTCTGCCTGCTGGCGTTCCATAGCGGTGATCGCACGCATCTGTTCCGCAATTTCCGGCGGAAAATCCTCCACCTGTTGCCAGCCCAGCGCACCCAGGTTGATCTCCGCCTTTGTCAGCCGGCGCTGTTCCTGCCAGATGCGAAAGCGGCCTGCGGCACGTTGCAACTTTCTTTCGAGTTCGTCGAAGCCTGCCGTTATAAAATTCACTTATTCCTGATTGCTGCTCAGGCGGGCGAGAATGCTAAAATCCTCAAGCGTGGTGGTGTCGCCGCTGATTGTCTTCCCACTGGCAATTTCCTTCAGCAGGCGCCGCATGATTTTTCCGCTGCGTGTTTTTGGAAGCGCTTCGGCAAAACGGATTTCATCCGGCGTGGCCACGGGGCCGATCACGGTGCGCACATGTTTTATGAGCTTGTCGCGCAGGATTTCGTCGGGCCTCACCCCCTGTTTGACCGTGACGAAACAGACCACCCCCTGGCCCTTGAGCTCGTCGGGCTTGCCGACCACGGCGGCTTCCGCCACAGCTTCATGGCTGACCAGCGCGCTCTCGACTTCTGCGGTGCCGAGCCTGTGTCCTGCGACATTCAGCACATCGTCGATACGGCCCACGATCCAGAAATAGCCATCCTTGTCGCGTCTCGCTCCGTCGCCGGCAAAGTAAGCGCCCTTTACCTCGCTCCAGTAGGTTTGTTTGTAACGCGCCTTGTCGCCCCAGATCGAGCGGAGCATTGAGGGCCACGGTTTGCGGATCACGAGTTTGCCACCTTCGTTCACGCCGACTTCCTTGCCGGTGTCATCCACGACAGCCGCGTCGACGCCGAAGAATGGCAGGGTGGCTGTTCCGGGTTTGGTGGGAATCGCGCCCGGAATCGGGGTAATCATGTGGCCGCCGGTTTCGGTCTGCCACCAGGTATCCACAATTGGGCAGCGCCCGCCGCCGATGACTTTGTGATACCACATCCACGCCTCTGGATTGATCGGTTCACCGACAGTGCCGAGCAACCGCAGGGAGGAAAGATCATATTTTTCTGGCCATTGATCACCCCATTTGATGAACGCTCGGATTGCCGTGGGCGCGGTGTACATGATCGTGATTGCGTAATCCTCAACAATCTTCCAGAAGCGCCCATTGTCCGGCCAGTTTGGTGCGCCTTCGTACATGAACGCGGTCGCGCCCATCGCGAGAGGGCCATAGACCACATAGCTATGCCCTGTCACCCAGCCAATGTCGGCAGTACACCAGTAGATGTCCTCGTCGCGCATATCAAAGACGTACTTGCACGACGTGTACGCGCCGAGGAGATAGCCGCCAGTGGTGTGGAGGATGCCCTTCGGCTTGCCCGTGGAACCGCTGGTGTAAAGAATGAAAAGGGGATGCTCGCTGTCGAGGGACACGGCTTCGCATTTCCCGTCAACGTATTCCATTTCCCGGTGCCACCAGACATCGCGCCCTTCCTCGATATGGATCGGGTTGTTCGCCCTGCGGAAAACAATGACGCGCTTCACTTGCCCTGAGCCTTTTTTCAAGGCTTCATCGACATTGTGCTTGAGCGGCACGATCGTGCCCCTGCGGTAGCCGCCGTCTGCTGTGATGACAACAGTGGCTCCGCTGTCCGTGATGCGGTCATGGATGGAATCCGCGCTGAACCCGCCGAAAATCACGGAATGAACAATCCCGAGCCGTGCGCAGGCGAGCATGGCGATGGCTGCCTCCGGAATCATCGGCATGTAAATGATGGCGCGGTCGCCCTTCTTGATGCGATTGCGCTTGAGTACGTTTGCAAACTTGCACACCTCGCGGTGAAGCTGCTGGTAGGTGAGGATGCGTTGCTCGCCCGGCTCGCCTTCCCAGATGATTGCCGCCTTGTTGCGGCGCGGACTTTCGAGATGACGGTCGAGGCAATTCGCAGCCACATTCAATTTTCCGCCGACGAACCACTTTGCATACGGCTCCTTCCAGTCGAGCACCTTCGTCCACTTTTTGTCCCAGAGCAGCTCGGCGGCTTCGCGGGCCCAGAATTTATCTGGTCGCTTGATGGATTCCTCCCACATCGCCTTGTACTGGGCGAGGGATTTGATGCGGGCTTTTTTTGAAAACTCTTTTGAGGGTTTGAAAACGCGGTTTTCGATGAGATGGGATTCGATGTTTTTGCTCATGGGGTAGTTGGCGATAGGGCGCAAGAAATACCAGTGTGCGGGGAATTGCTCAATGGAAAGTTGGTGAAAAATGAGGGTGGTGTCTCATGGGGTGGGCACAGGAATAAAAAAAGGCACGGTGCATTCACCGTGCCTTTTTAAAATGTGTCCCGCGTGTTTCGATCATGCGGGACGAAGGGTAAAAGCAGCGGTTGCTTACTTCGCGGCCTTTTCCTCGATGTATTTGACTACATCTCCGACGGTCTGGAGCTTTTCCGCGTCTTCGTCGGGAACTTCGACTGAGAATTCCTCCTCGAATGCCATGACGAGTTCCACGGTATCCAGTGAGTCCGCACCCAGGTCTTCGATGAAGGAGGCGTTCGGTGTCACTTGTTCCGGAGTCACGCCGAGCTGTTCAACGATGATGTCCTTTACTTTTTCTTCGATTGTTTTTTCTGCCATAAAATATTCAGTAGGGTTGGTGTTTCGGTTAGGCTTTAATGACCCGCGCAAGGTTTGGCAACAAATAATTTCAACCTTTTTTTGATTGTTCGTGCTCCATCCAAAATCCGGCCTTGTTTTAATTCCACATAAAACCAGAATATCCACGAACCCATGAGTACCGACCCCTCCGATTTTGATTTGAAGTTTCTGCCTGACTGGCTGAAGGAAGAGCCCAAGAAAAACGCCTACGCCGATTACGAAGGCGGGGAATCCGAAAGGCCCGGTAGGGATTTTTCCCGCCCGAGGCCCCCGCGCAGGGATCAGGGGAGGAAGGATTCCCGGCAGGGGGGGGATTCCCGACCACGCCGTCAGGACAGGCAGGATGATAGGAACCGTCCCCGTGCCGCGCAAGTCCCGGCAGCGCCAGTGGAAAGGACCCCGCAGGTAAACGTGGAGTTCCTGCCGGAACCGAATTGCACCATCGCGCTTGCAAAACAGATCAAGGCGGGGGCGCGGGCCTATCCACTGTTCGACCTGGCTCGGATGTTTTTGGAAAAGCCCGACCGGCACCGGGTGAAAATTACCACTACCGACGGCGCTGCCAAACTGTATCAATGCGGAGAAGGCGGCTCGGTTTCACTCGACCGCCAGTCTCTGGAACGGAATGCCTTCACGCTGTCACGACACTTGTTTTACACGGAGGAAACCACCCAGGGCGAGCCGCCGAAGGGAAATTACACCAACGTTGCGCGGTGCAGCCTTAGCGGCACCCTGCTGGGGCCGACCAACCACCACGCCTACCAGCCGACGTTGAGAAAGCTTTACGAGGAGCGCTTCAGCCGCCGCATGTCCTTCCCGGAATATCAAAGGCAGATCGAGGTCGTGACGAAGCCGGAGGTAATCGAGGCGTGGAAAGAGCAGGCGCGTTCCGTGACGACATTCAAGACGCTGGAGGAGACGCCCGTCACCATCGAGTCTGCGAGCGAAGCCGAGCGGCATTTCCGCACGCATTACCTGGAAAAATGCCTGCGCAGTGGAAACTCGTTCGAGATTTCCGGGGAAGCCAGCCGTAATCTTCCGGATCGGGGCATTGCAAATGCCGTGCGCCAGTCATGGGAGGACGAAAATCGTTTCCCGGGGCACTTGATGAACAATCTCCGTCGCGAGTTCATTCACGCGGGACTGTATATCTTCAAACACCGCAACCGCGTGCAGCTTGTCTCCGCGATCCGGCCCACGCCTTTCAGCCAGTCACAACAGACATTGTCGGACACCATCACGGAAATATTGAAAGCCATCGGCAGCACGCCCAAATGCACGCGTGTGGACCTAGCCGCAAAGATCATTCCACTCCACCCGGAGGATGATCCTGCAAAAATCAAATCCCAGCTTGCTTCGGATCTGCACTGGCTCACGCATGCAGGCCACGTGATTGAAATGCATAACGGGATACTGGAATTGCCCGGCACACCAAATCCCAACCCAAATCCAAGCCAGAAAAAGCCGCAGACAAAACAAACCTCACAGGCGCCGGTACGGTCGGTAGTGGCACAACCTGCACAACCTGTGACCGTGGAGTCGGCGTCCCCAGTTGTGTCGGAACCAACGCCGCCTGCAGAAGTTTCACCTGAGCAAACCGCTGCGGAAAATCATAAGCCGGATGTGCAACCTGCGGATGTGCAACCTGCGGATGTGCAACCTGCGGATGTGCAACCTGCGGATGTGCAACCTGCGGATGTGCAACCTGCGGATACGACCCGCGAGTAGCAGGTTTAACGTTGCGGGACGATCGTTTTCGAAACCTTGAGGTTCTCGTAGTTCGGGAGAAAGCCCTCAATGGTAAACGGTTTTCCCGCCACCAGATCGCGGCCTGATATTGAGACGCTGTATTCCACGTGCTCCCGGGGGTTGATCGTTACGTAGCCTGCGTCGTTATCGAAGGACTGGTTCTCGGACCACTGGGTCACCATCTTTCCTGTCGCGTTGCGCAGGAGGACTTCGATGCGTTGCGTAGTGGGAAAGTTGAGTTGCACCATCTTTGGGGTGTTATTGGTCAGTCTGAGCGTGACCTGGATCTGGTGTGATTCCGAGAGCTTCAGGGGGTCAGGAGAAACTTCCATCGTCAAATTCAGGGTCTTGCTTTTCTTTTTGCCGCCCTCCTGGTCCGCGCTTGCGTCCTTGTCCTTGCCTTTGTGAAAAACATGGATCATGCGCTGGAACATGCCGGGGCGCGGTTGGTCTGGTTGCGTGTTTTCCTCTTCCGCGAAGAGGGGAATGGTCAGGCTTAGAAGCAACAGGATGCAAAGGGTGCGAAAACTCATGCCGATTTGTTACCTGATGGGATGATTGGTTGCAAATTGAATTGGTTCTTTTAACAATTACCCCATGAAAACCTCATTGTGGCGCTTGTTGCCGGTTCTTGCCCTGTTTTGCATCGCGGGTGCCAGAAAGGAGCCGGAAGTCACTGTCCGCTTTTACACCGAGGTTTCCGGCAAGGAGTCCGATTCATTCTCCTTCCCGGTACAGCTTCATTTTCCACCCCGCCGCGGCTATATTACAAAAATCCCGAATATTTCGGAACGTGACATCACGGGAATTTATCTTTTTCAAGCCGCAGATGGCTCCGTGGGCTGCTCCTTCCTGCTGGATGAACATGGCAAGGTGGCGCTGGACACGCTTAGTATAGAGAAACGGGGCACTTCGCTGGTTGCGCTGGTGAATGGGCGACAGGCTGTGGATATCCTTATCGACCGGCGGGTGTCGGACGGGATTGTGACTATTCCACAAGGATTGACCCTGCCCGAGGCCGCGATGCTTAAGAAGACCTTTAAGGAAATAAATGTATCGGCCGGTAAGCGATGAAACGTTGCTTTTTCTCTGCGGCTCTTTTTCTTGCAATGTCAGCCATGGCGCATGCGGAACAAGGGGAGGCCGCCATCGACGTGACGCTTCCGACAGCAAATCACACCCTCTACAGCGGCGATGGTGAAAAATTCTACCAGTTTGTCGACCGGAATGTGAATGGAGTGAAAAACACCCCGTGGGAAGGGGGGCAATACGGTTTTGTGCGTGATCCGGTGCAAACCGCGATCGGGATCGTCTATACACGTTTTCACGAGGGGATGGACATCAAGCCCCTTCAACGCGATGCGCAGGGCATGCCTCTGGACCCCGTGTGTGCGATCGGGGACGGGACGGTGGCTTACACAAATGAGACGGCGGGGTATTCCAACTACGGCAGATACGTGGTGATCGACCACAGGTGGGGCGGTTGCCACTACTACAGCCTGTATGCCCACCTCAATATCATCATGGTCCACGCCGGCCAGCGCGTGGCCAAGGGTGAAAAAATCGGAGTGCTCGGTTTTACGGGTACCGGGATCGACATGCGGCGTGCCCATGTGCATTTTGAAATCAACCTGATGCTGAACTCCTCGTTTGAGGTGTGGCATCACACGTATTTTCCCGCCGATATCAATCACCATGGAAACTACAACGGCATCAACCTCACCGGCATCAACGTCGCGAAATTTTTCCTCGCCCTGAAAAAAAATCCATCCCTCACGATGCAGGAGTTTCTTTCGCGCGAGGAGACATATTACCGGGTCGTAATTCCACGATCCGAACATTTTGATTTGTTGCGCTCCTATCCCTGGATGCTCACGCAAAAACCTGCGGGGGACACTCCATCGTGGGAGGTTTCGTTTACGCAGTCCGGTGTTCCGTTGAAAATCGCACCTGGCACCAGGCAGGTTACGGAGCCGGAGCTTTCATGGATAAAGCGTTCCCCAGTCAATTACTCCATGCTTACGCGTGACGTTGTCACAGGCAGCGGGGACCATGGGCATCTATCGGTTACCGGTTTGCATTTGATGAAGCTTCTCATCTCACCCGATTAAGGCTGGCATGCACGATCAATACTGGAATCTGCTCGGCATTGTTGCGCCCGTATTCATTATCATTGGCACAGGGTATGTAATCCGGCTCGCGGGATGGTTGAGTTCCGAGGCGGATGTGAGCTTGATGCGCATCATCGTGAATCTGCTTTATCCGTGCCTTATTCTCGACACCATCCTTGGCAACCAGGCGCTTGAACAGCCTGGGAATGTCCTGCTCGCGCCGGCGGTGGGATTTGGGACGGTCATATTGGGCTACGTGGCATGCTGGTTTACCGCGCCCATTTTTGGCATCACCGATCTCCGGCAGCGGCGCACGTTTGCCTTCACGGCCGGTCTGTATAATTACGGTTATATCGCATTGCCGCTCGTTCAGAAACTTTTCAATCCACAGACAACCGGGGTTCTGTTTGTCCACAATCTGGGTGTGGAGATCGCCCTGTGGACCGCAGGGCTGATGCTTCTTTCGGGGGCATCGCCGCGACATGGCTGGATGAATGTTTTCAATGCGCCTGTCATCGCAATTCTTACCGCGGTGGCACTGCATTTTGCAGGGGCGCGCAACTGGATGCCCGGGATTTTCCTGAGTGCGATCCATAGCATGGGGGCGGCTGCAATACCTCTGGGGCTTATACTCACTGGCGCAACTTTCGCTGATCAGATGCGTAATCTAGGTGCGAAAAACAACCTGCCGCTTTCTTTCGCTTCATGCCTGCTGCGGCTGGGGGTGTTGCCGGTTATATTCATACTGATTGCAAGGTGGCTGCCCTGTCCGGTCGAGCTGCGCAGGGTGATACTCATCCAGGCGGCAATGCCGTGCGCGGTGATTCCGGTCATTCTCTCGAAACACTATGGCGGCGATGCCTCTACATCCATGCGTATTGTGCTCGTGACCTCCATCTTCGGTCTCATCACGATTCCGTGGTGGATTCAGCTCGGAATGCGTTTTGTGGAAGGATATGAGGAAAAATTCATCTTGTAGACTTTGCTTCCAACCGGGAAGAGGATTTGTATAACATCCCGCAATGCAAAAGTCTGATGGAATGAATTACGCTCCCCAGGGCAAACCCGTCCCCGTCGTGCAGCATGGCGAATTTGTCTTCGCCGCGATGGCTCTCGACCATGGTCACATCTTCGGCCAGTGCAACGGCCTCATCGAAGCCGGTGCGGAATTGCGCTATGTCTACGATCCCGATCCCGCCAAAATAGAAAATTTCTGCAAGACTTTTCCAAAAGTGCAGGTTCTTCGCAGTGAGGCCGAGCTTCTTGAAAAAAATGATGTTCATCTCGTTGCGGCTGCGGCTGTGCCCAGTGAGCGCGGTCCGCTTGGCCTGCGTGTGCTGGATGCAGGCAAGGACTACTTTACGGACAAAACACCTTTTACGGAAATGGCCCAGCTTGAGGCTGCCCGCAGCAAGGTCGTGGAGACCGGAAAAAAATACATGGTCTATTACAGTGAGCGGTTGCATGTGGAGTGCGCCGTTTTCGCGGGGCAGCTTATCGACGAAGGCGCAATCGGCCGCGTAATCCATGTGGCCGGGTTTGGCCCGCACCGGCTGAATGCCAAATCACGCCCGGCATGGTTTTTTGAGAAGCAGAAATATGGTGGCATCCTGTGCGACATCGGCAGCCATCAGTTTGACCAGTTTCTTGCATTCAGCGGGGCAAAGGATGCCCGTGTGGTTAATGCATCCGTGGGAAATTACAGCAACCCCGATTATCCGGAACTTGAAGACCTTGGCGAAGCGAACCTCGTGGCAGACAATGGTGCAACGAATTACATCCGCGTGGACTGGCTCACGCCGGATGGCCTGCACACATGGGGCGATGGGCGCACATTCATCCTCGGAACGAAAGGCTACATTGAACTGCGCAAATATACGGATGTGGCAACGGAAAATACCGGCGACCATCTCTTCCTGGTGAACGACAAGGGGGAGCGTCATCTGAGACTGGCAGGCAAGGTGGGCTATCCGTTCTTCGGGAAACTCATCCTCGATTGCATCAACCGTACCGAGAACGCCATGACGCAGGAGCATGCGTTCAAGGCTGCGGAGCTTTGCCTGTGGGCGCAGGAGGTGGCTGTGAATAATACTTTGAAGGTGGAGTAAGCCGCGCGGCAGAATGTGCCGTTTATTTGGGTCACGGGTGAGGCATTTTTAAAATCCGCCTCACGCATTCTTCAATGATTGCAACGTGCGCGGCAACCCGCTGGTCCAGCGAAAACTCGGACGGGGTTTCGATGGTAAATGTGCGGTCCGAGTGGTAAAGATGCAGCAGCACCGCCTCGGGAAACCCCATTATTTCAAAAGTTTTCGGATTGATCTTGCGGCGAACAATACCCGGTTTCAGCGGCTTACGGCCATCGATTCGAGTGCGTTTATCGACGGGTATGATATGACGCACGGCATCGATCAATTCCTCGCCCCAAAAAGGATGGGCGCGTTCTGTTTCGTAAAGATAAAGCCCTTGGCCGTCATAATCCTCATGCAACATGAGCGATACGGTAAAATGGTGGGAAGCAATCAAGGGTTTGATCGCCTTGATGAATGGTACCTCGTCGCGATGGAAGATACGGTTAAGATCGAGCCCGGCCTGCTCGAATCGGCGGTTATTGACGATCCCCCAGGGATTCAGGCAGGGGAACAGCAGGCATGGAATGCTTGCGAGTATGCGGACATTTTTCTCGGCCCACGTGATCAGGGCTTCGGTTCCGGCAGGTTCGTCGCCATGGATGCCCGCTGAAATATACAGGCCATCCGTTGGTCCAAGGGCCTTTGTCTTCAGGTAGTAAAGCTTGTAGTCGGACGTTGCTGCAAACTGGCGCATCGGGACTCCTGCGGCGCGTGCCACGGCGCGCCAGCGTTCGACGATACGGCGGTAATCATGAACGCGGTGCGTGGGAAGAGAGCCCATCTTTTTCATGCAGCAGCTCCGTTCAAAACCGTGAACTTATCCCTGGTGGATGCCATGCAAAAATTGTTTTTACAGTTGCGCAAGCAGCTTGGCGTGGATTCCGTCGAACCCGCCATTGCTGAATATGACAACAACATCGCCCTCATGAGCGAGGGGCTTGAGCCGCTCGATGATTTTTTCGACCGTGGGCTCGTAAAAGGCGGGCTTGCCCGTCGCGGCGATTGTCTCGACGACCTTCTCCGGGTTCAGCCGCTCGTTTTCAGGGATCTGCTCCAGCTTTGCGACCTTCGCGAGGATGACCCCGTCTGCATCCTTGAACGCGTCCGGCAATTGTTTCTGGAAAACAGCGCGGCGAGTCGTGTTCGAGCGGGGCTCGAAGATCGCCCAGAGCCGGCTGCCCTCATATTGATGGCGCAGCCCCTCGAGTGTCTGGCGGATCGCGGTGGGGTGATGCCCGAAATCGTCGATGATCTTGATGCCGCGCACTTCCCCGCGCACCTCCTGCCGGCGCTTTACGCCCTCGAAGGATGAAACCGCCTTCCGGATCGTGTCCATAGGCACGCCGTAAAAATGGGCCGCCGAAATCGCCATCGCCGCATTGCGAACATTGTATTCCCCGACGAGAGGCATCGAAAATTCAGATTCGAACAGCTTGAATGTGGAGCCATGCGCGCTGTAGCCGACGTCACGGATGTGGTTGGCTGCATTCGGTGAAAAGCCGACCGTAACGATGGGCGCCGGGCATGTCTTGGCGATCTCGATGCAATTTTCATCATCAGCATTCAGCAGCACCATGCCGTTCGAGGGGACGATGTTCAGCATCCTGCGGAAGCTGAGTTTGATTTCGTCGAGATTGTTGAAAATATCGGCGTGGTCGAACTCGATGTTGTTCACGATTACAAGCTCCGGCATGTAATGCACGAATTTTGAGCGCTTGTCGAAAAACGCCGTGTCATACTCGTCACCTTCCAGCACAAAATATTTCGAATCGCGGATGACGCAACCCTGGCCGAGGTTTACCGGGATACCACCGATCATGTAGCTGGGTTCCAGTCCGCCACATTGCAAAATCCACGCAAGCAGGGATGTCGTGGTGGTTTTGCCATGCGTGCCGGTGACCACAAGATTGTGGCGGCCACGCAGAAAAAACTCCTTCAGCGTCTCCGGCAGCGAGAGATAGTAGAGCTTGCGGTTCAGTACGGCCTCGGCCTCGGGGTTGCCCCGCTTGATGGCGTTGCCGACCACGATTGCATCGGCGTTGTCGGGGATGTTTTCAGCACGGTAACCTTCGCTGAGGCGGATACCCTTGTCCGCTAGGAAGGTTGACATAGGCGGGTAAACGCTTTCATCCGAGCCGGTGACGATGAAGCCGCGATCCTGCAGGGCGGCGGCGACCGATCCCATGGCTGTGCCGCAGATGCCGAGGAAATGGATATGCTTGAAGTCTTTGGTCATTCGCACTGAAACTAAATCGCGAATGCCGTCATAAACAAGCGCGGTGTGAACTTTTTACGCCAGCGGGAGGGTTATTTCAGCAAGCTCCAGACGACCCGCCCTATAAAAACAAGAAAATCCGCGGCTGCCGAGGCATTCGATGCGGGGACATCCATGCTCGTGCCGGAAATTCCGCCACCTGACCCCAGTGGTACGTTTAAAGTCCGCGTGCGTTTCTCTTCCTCCCAGATCTGGCGGTCGCGGTCGCGCGATTTTTCCAGGCCGCCCGCACGGATGAATTCCACGATGCATCGCAACTCGTCGCGGTCAAACCACACCCCGTGCGTCTTGCACATGTCGAGGATGATGCCGGAGCCATGGGCAAAATTGACGCGGTTCATAAGCTTGCCACACACGGGGCATGGGACGTATCGCACGCCATCGAGCGTGAATTGCTGGGCATGGCAGGAGGCATTTGGGGTGGCGTCGCCGATCACTGCGGCCTGCTTCTCGCGGTCAGCGCAGATTTCATTGAAAGTTTCCACATCTATCCAGAGCCCGTCACATTGCGGGCATTCCCGGACCTGTGTGGAGCCGAGGGCCACCGGCTTTAGATCGGTGAGGCAGCGCGGGCATTTTTTTGACTCCGCATCACTTTCCTCGACGCGCTCGATCTTTGCGCCACAATGCTGGCAGAATTTCGAGCCGAGGAAGATCATGCCAAAGCACGAGGGGCAGGCGACCGTGGCAAGGCGCGCGCCGCAATGCCCGCACTGTGTGGCGTCGCTCGCGGAGGGAGCGCCACACATTGGACAATTGAGGGTTGCGGCTTCCATGCGTTCCGGGGGAATCGGATTAATACGGATTCGGCACGTCGGCGAGATCCTTGATCCGCTGCTTGATGAGATCCGCGTGGTAGGAAGTCACGCCCACATTCCTCGCAGAAGCGGAACCAATATTGTTATAAAGCGCGACGAACTTTGTCTGCGCATCGCAATATTTCAGCCATGCGCGCTGGGATTCCCGCAACTGGGCTATGATTGCTGCGGCGTGTTCCTTGTCATCGGCCTGGATTTGCCTGATGAGCTTCTGATACACAACATTGAGCTTTTTGTCCGATTCCGACTCCAACTTTTCCGCGCCGCGGTCTATTTCCCCGGCTGTCTGCGCCCAGAGCGGAACCATCGCGGCGAATGCCGCTGCGAGAAACCATGCAAGATGCTTTTTCATGCGCGCATAGCAAAGCATTCCGGGGCGCGTCCGGCAATTCTCTTTTGAGGTGGCTGGCACTACAGTCGTGGTGCCCGGGGAACTGGTTGATACTGACGCTCTTGCAGGCGCCATGCCTCTATATGAGATCGGAAAAAGCTGCGTCGAGGGTTTGAAAACAATATTTAAATCCTGCTGCGGGTGCGCGTTTGGGAAGGATGCGTCTGCTATCCAAGAGTTCGTGGGAAAACCCGCCAAGAACGGTTTTTAAGAGAAAGGCGGGTGTACGGAAAAATGCCGGCCTGTGAACCGCATGTGCCAGATCCTTTGTAAAATCAGCGTTTCGGCAGGGATTGGGTGCAACCGCGTTGAGCGGGCCTTCAATGCGGTCATTCTCCGTCGCAAAAAGCGTCAATGCGGCTTCGTCGTCGATATGAATCCAGGCCATCCATTGGCGTCCGGAACCGAGTTTTCCTCCCAGGCTACAACGGAATATGGGAAGCATCAAACGCAAGGCCCCTCCCTCGCGACCAAGTACCAGGGAGGTCCGCAACAGCACAACACGCGTGTGATCCGATTTTGCGCGTAATGCCTCCGCCTCCCAGGCCTGGCATACCTCAGAAAGAAATCCACTCCCATGGGGGGAGTCCTCATCAACCTCGCTTTCTCCCGTATTGCCGTAAAAACCGATTGCGGAGCTGCTCACCAGCACCCGGGGAGGATTGGAAGAGGTCTTGATTGCATCTGTAATTCGTCGCGTACCAAGGGTGCGGCTCTCGAGAATTTTCCGGCGCTTTTCCTGTGTCCAGATGCCGGCCACCGGTTCACCGGCAAGGTGGATGATTGCTTCGCAACCATCCAGATTCACTTTTTCATCAGGCGAGAATTTCCGTGTTTCAATGCAGCCGGGAATCGGATGCCGGGGATCACGTGTGAACCCGATCATTTCGTGGCCGCTCCTGGCCGCGAGTTCTATCACTTTCGGGCCTATGAAACCCGTGGCGCCTGTGATTCCGATTTTCATTGCATAATCCAAACGTAATGCAGCGGGGCCGCGACTGTATATACGGGAACCGGGAATTTAATTGAAAGTGCGGTGCAACCAGGGGTAGGGGAAACGGTCCCCCGGGCAATCTGTGGGGACAGGATTAATCTCCTTGTGCGCCTTTACCACGGCGACGTGGCCCTCGAATTTACCGCAACGCTGGCGCAGGTAACGGATGAGTTCATCAAGTGCCGCAAGTTGTTTTGGGGTGGGCTGGTCACGGTTGAAATCGCCGACCAGGCAGATGCCGAGCGCGATGCTGTTCAGGAAATCGCTGTGGACATGTCCGCCGTTGATCTGCCGTCGCCAGCGGTTGCCGATCTCAATCTGGCCGTCACCGGAGGAGGAGCCGTTGCCGATCACGAAATGATATGCGAGGCCATTCGGCATCTTGCGTGTGTGAAGATGGTAATAGTCGAACACCTTTGCATTGCCCTGGCGGGTGCCTGAATTGTGCACAACGATGTAACGCCAGCGTCCCTTGGAAACGGGGGCGTTGCGGATCGCATCGATCACCGAGCGCGTAAGGAATTTATAGTGAACGGGCCTGGACCACGGCCACCAGCCATGGGGTTCCGGCGGGGGAGGCGGCTCCTGCACGTTTTCATCATAATTTTTTACAACAACGACGGGTGCTTTTTGTTCAGGCTGCGTGTTTTTTGGAGGCGGTGTGGGAGCAGGGGTCGGCGACGGAGAAGGCCGGGGAGTTGGAGTTGGCTTTTTATGTTCTTCCTTCGGAGTTTCCTCGTGCTTGGGCGTGGGCTGGTGCTCAGGCGCAGGTGTCCAGTTAATCAACGGCTCCTGGGTGCGCTTGTGTGGTGTGGAGGATGGTGTCGGTGTGGGAGACGGCGTGCGGCGATGCGTCGCCGGCTTCGGCTTTGGCGTGATTGAGCTCGCAGGGGTGGGGGATTCCACCGTCTTCATCTCCTCGCGGGCCTTGAGGAAGGCCTGTTTCTTTTCCTCGTCGGTCATGCCATTGCTGGCGGGGCTGGGGAGCAGGGCGCTGACGAGCCAGGCGGTTGCGAGTAGTTTCAAAAATCTGCGCACGGCGGGATGGTAGCAAATGGTGACCGGCATTCAAGCAGCGCGAACGGGTTGCGTGCAAATAAATAGGAAAGAAAAGAAAGGAACCGCTGATGACGCGGATTTGGGCCGGACTTCCACCAGCAGGGTTTGTTACATTTTCGCGGCGAAGTCCGTTTTTGTTGGCATACGGAGGCGGCTTCCATTAAACGGTGAACAGATCTTCGCAACCCCGCAGAAACGATGAAAAAAATCCTGATCTTTACTGCCGGTTACGGTGAAGGCCACAACACCGCGGCGCGAAGCCTGCAGGCGGCCGTAAAACATATCGCAGGGGATGACATTGCCGACGCAAGGGTGATCGACCTTTTTGACGAATGCTACGGCGGGTTCAACAATCTCGTGCGAAAGGCGTATATCGGTATCATCAACCGCGCGCCGAAGATATGGGCGCGTATTTATCTGTGGCTGGATAGGTCCACGGCGCTGGAGACCAATCTCGGCCTCCTCTCCCGGATGTGCACCCGGCTCGCGGATTTGCTGGAGCGTGAAAAACCCGACGTCGTTATATCGACCTACCCAGTTTACAACTATTTGATCCATCACATTTACGCAAAAGGGAAGCCTCGCCCGTTTTTGCAGATCACGATTGTCACCGATTCGATCACGGTGAATTCCGTATGGTACCGCGGCGGCAGTGACTACTTCATCGTGCCGAATGAAGATACGGCGAAGGTGATGCGCGACAAGGGCGTTGCGCAGGAAAAGATTCAGGTGCTCGGTTTTCCGGTGACACACCGGTTTTCCACAGAGGCGGTGTTCCGCCAGCCGCCTTTGGACGGCAAAGGCCGCGTGCTTTACATGATTAACTCGGGTAAAAGCGAAGCGCCGAATCTCGTGCGGCGTTTGCTGGAATTGCCTGATATCCAGCTCACGGTCACCGTGGGGCGGGATGCCGCGCTGCTTGCCGCGGTGGACAAGGTGATCGCGGCTTCGGGAAAGACGGTGGAGGTTTATGGCTGGACTGACAAGCTGGCGGCGCTGTTGATGAACAATCATTTGCTAATCAGCAAGGCAGGTGGCGCGACAGTGCAGGAAACTATCGCGGCGAAGACACCGATGCTCATCATGCAGGTGGTGCCGGGGCAGGAGGAGGGCAACGCGCAACTGCTGCTGGACCACCAGTGTGGCGCGCTCACCGAAACAACGGATGCCATTGTAAAGGTGGTGGACGAAGCCTTCCGGAACAGTTCGCAGGTCTGGCAGAAATGGGAGCAAAACATCACCCGGCTCAGCAGGCCGGACGCGGCATTGGTGATCGCCAGGTTTGTGCTGGATTTGAAGCAGGCATGATCAAGGCGTTCATTTTCGACATAGGCAACGTCCTGCTGCCATTCGATTTTTCGGTTGCGTTGGAAAAACTCCGGCAGAAATCAGGCGTCGAGGCGCTCGTTGCAGTGATGGAACCCATAAAACACGCCTATGAGTCCGGTCTGATGGGACGGCAGGAGTTTTTGAAAAAATTGACTGATATCCTGCGTTATACCGGCACGGAGGCCGAGTTGATCGCGGCATGGGAAGATATATTCACGGAGAATGCTGCGATGTCGGAACTTGTGCGCGCGTTGCAGCCACGCTATCCGCTCTACCTGCTCTCAAACACAAATGATCTGCACGTGGATCACATATTCCGGGCATACCCGGTGTTCCGGCTTTTCAAGGACGCGGTCTATTCCCATCGCGTGAAAGCATTCAAACCCGACACGCGCATCTATGAAATCGCGCTGGAGCAATTCGGCATCCATGCAGGCGAAACCGTATTCATTGATGATCTGCAACCCAACATCGACGCGGCACTTGCGCTGGGGTTCCAAGCAATCCGCTACGACCTCAGGCGGCACGGGGACTTGCTCGCCACGCTGCGCTCGATGGGGGTGCCGGTTCAGACCGGCTAGCGCGAAATATCCATCTGGCTGAGGATGCGGAAACCGTGGCTGCGAAGCACGGCGCATGCGCATTCCTCATCCTCTACGTGGAGTGCAAGCGCAGCATTGCCACGCGGGCGCGTGAGCAGGGGGTAGCTGCCATGGATGTTTACCTCGGCCATCAGCAGCGCGGTGAGAAGTTTTCCAAGCTGCGTGGCGCCCTCCTTCAATTCCACAACGACTAGCTCACATGTGGAAAAAGCCACTTCGTCGGAAGTGAAAAGATCCTGCACACGGTCCGGATCGCTGACCACGAGGCGCACGATCGCGGCGTCCGCGGAATCTTGCACACTTACGGCAAGCACCTCCACGCTGTGATCATTCAAAAGTTTTACAACGTCCAGCAGCGCGCCGACCTTGTTTTTTAGAAAAATGGAGAATTGCTTCACCCTTGGACCTTCCTCCTTCTCGGTCGTCCTCGTCGATTCAAACGTCATGCGGTTCCCTCTGTTGGCTATTTGTAAGTGTAAAGAAAACAGAAGGTCGCGGGGTCGCCCTCGGTTTCCTGTATGCGGATTATGTAGGCGCCGCTGACCGTGGGCGAGTAGCCCGCAGCCGCCTTGGTGCCGTCCTGGTAGGACTCGGACACCACTGCCTGGCCGTTTTCATCGAAAACGGTGACGAGCAGCTTTTTCGCTTTGTCAGTCGCCCCCGCGCAAAACCAGTACTGGTTTCCCGCGTAGAGATTGACTTGGACGAAAAGACTTTCCTTCGGGCGGATGGCGCTGGACCAGTTGCCATCGCGCAATTTGAAACCATCGTTGGAAAATGCCCCGGCAAGATCAAGGGCCACTTTGTGGGCCGCTACTTCATCGTTGGTGGCTGCGAATGCCGGTCTTGCCAGCATCAGCATCGCTATTACTGCGAAGGAGAGAAATCGGGTCATGACTTATTTTTTGTTGGAAATTTCCTTCTCGAGAGCGCTGGAGGCGTCGCGCAGCTTTTTCACGTCGTCCACGGTGGGCGTGCTGTCCTTGGGAAAGGTGACGAGCTTTTCAATTTCGCCGAGCTTCTCATCAAGCATCTTGACCAGCGGGTCGCTGTTGCGCGTTTTCTCGGGTAGTTCCTTGAGTTTGGCGCGCATGAAAGTAACGAGGGCCGGTTGCCGGAGGAGCTTGGCGCTGCCCGGGGTGTAATTATCCGCGATCCATGAACTCACAACATCGGTGCCGCGAATCCAGCCACCGAGAGTCACGAGGACCACGAGTTCCTCGTCATGCAGATCGGTCATCGACTGCTTGACTTCGTTCTGTGTCTCCTCGAGCTCCTCCTTGAGGGTGTTCCATTCGTTCTTGTCCGCAAAATCGGTGATGCTGCTGCCGCGGCTGAGGATGTCCTTGCTTACGCCAAGTGTCTTGGCGAGGTTGATGATGTCACGGCCGATGTTTTTCACCTGCTGGCTGTCCTCGGCCTCCACGGCGATATAGCCATCCGCGATCAACCCGCCGAGGTTCATGGCGATCTGCGGGCGGCTGGTAAATGTATTAGAGATTGGTGCACGGTATTTGGATTGCCAGTTCGGCTTTGCTTCCTTGCTCAATGCGGCCAGAATTTCTCCCGGAGTGGGGACTGTGACAGAATCGGTTTTAACAACTTTGGCCATTTCCTCCTTGCTCAACTGTGCAGGTTCCGCAACTACCACTACACTGGAAAGCGCCACCGCAATACCGGCGAGGAAATGGGCTGACAAAATTTGGCGGCGATGAAACATGGCTAATCCTAGCGTGGAACACTCACTCTTTGCAATAACCAAGTCCCCTGTGTCGGCGGCATTTTTTGGCAAACAGGGCTCCTGCATCCTCCTCATCAATGGAATTCCTTTTTTAATTGGCAAAACTCTTGAACTTTCCCGCCCGCTCTCGCATGTTCGTGCCATGAAAGTAACGGTTACCGTCATGCCAAAGCAAAGTGTTCTCGATCCCCAGGGTGTCGCCGTGCGCGATGCCATACACCATCATGGCATGCCGCAGGTCAAGAATGTGCGCATCGGAAAATTTCTCGAAATCGAAATTGAAGGCGCTGCCGGTCAGTCGCAGGAAAAGCTGCACGAACTCTGCCGTGATTTCCTTTCAAATCCCGTCATTGAGGACTACCAGTTGAACATCGAATCCTGATCCAGAGCCACTTACTTTCCCATTGATGAAAGCCGCTGTCATCCGTTTCCCCGGGTCCAATTGCGACCAGGATTGTTTCCACGCCCTGTCTGACGTTTTTGGCGTCGAGACTCATTTCGTCTGGCACAAGGAGACGTCACTGGACGCCTTCGATCTTATCGTGCTTCCGGGCGGTTTTTCGTATGGCGATTATCTCCGCTGCGGTGCGATTGCGCGATTTTCACCTGTGATGAAATCACTCACCGAGCAGGCCGCGAAGGGGAAGCACATCCTCGGTATTTGCAATGGCTTCCAGATTCTCTGCGAAGCGCATCTGCTGCCAGGTGCCCTAGTCCGCAATAGCTCGCTGCACTTCATCTGCGAACACGTGAACGTACGCGTGGAAAACATATCCTCATCCTTTACCAATGCCGCATTGAGCGGACAGACGCTGAACATCCCGATCGCGCACGGCGAGGGGAACTATGTGGCTGATACGGAAACATTGCACAAGTTGAACCGCAACCGGCAGATACTGCTGCGTTATGTTGACGAAAATGGCGCAGTCACCGGCGCCGCAAATCCGAATGGCTCCTCTGAAAATATCGCTGGTATCAGCAACGAGCGGGGGAATGTTTTCGGCCTGATGCCGCATCCCGAGCGCGCATGCGATCCGCTGTTGGGCAGCGAGGACGGAAAATTCATTTTCGAATCAGTGCTGGTGAGCGCGGGTTTTATCAAAGCAAAAGCATCCTAGTATGAGCGATCCTGCAATCACACCCGAACTCATCTCCAAGCATGGCATCACGCCCGAGGAATACGAGCGCATCAAGACGATCCTGGGACGCGAGCCGAATTTCACGGAACTCGGCATCTTTTCCGTGATGTGGAGCGAGCATTGCTCGTATAAGAATACGCGTCTCCAGCTCAAGAAATTCCCGACTACCGGGCCAAGCGTGCTGGTAAAGGCCGGCGAGGAAAACGCTGGCGTCATCGACATTGGCGACGGCTGGGCGGTGGCATTCAAGATGGAAAGCCATAATCACCCGAGCGCGGTCGAGCCTTTCCAAGGGGCTGCCACGGGTGTGGGCGGCATTATCCGCGATATTTTTACCATGGGCGCACGGCCGGTATTCTCGCTGAACTCGTTGCGGTTCGGGCCGATTGTGGCAAACGGTGCGGGTGAAAACGGATCTGACAAAGCCGTGGCAACGAATCGCCGGTTGTTCGCCGGGGTGGTAAGCGGAATCGCACACTACGGGAATTGCATCGGCATCCCGACCGTCGGCGGTGAGGTTTATTTCGACGAAAGTTACAATGGTAATCCGCTGGTGAATGTCTTTTGCTTGGGCGTGCTCAAGCATGAGCAGATCGCCCGCGGTGCGGCAAAGGGCGTTGGAAATCCGGTGTTTTATGTCGGCGCTGAGACCGGCCGGGATGGCCTTGCAGGTGCGGCATTTGCCTCGCGGGATTTGACCGAGGAATCCAAGGAGGATCGTCCTGCTGTGCAGGTGGGTGATCCATTCCGCGAAAAACTTTTGCTGGAAGCCTGCCTCGAGTTGCTTGCCACGGACGCAGTTGCTGGAATTCAAGATATGGGCGCGGCTGGTTTAACTTGCTCCACTTGCGAGACTGCAAGCCGCGGCGGTACCGGTGTGGAAATTGACCTTGCGAAAGTGCCCAAGCGCGAAACCGGCATGACGCCTTACGAAACCATGTTGAGCGAGTCGCAGGAGCGCATGCTCATCATCGTAAAGAAGGGCCAGGAACAGACGGTGTGTGATATTTTCGAAAAATGGGATCTGCCCTATGCGGAAGTTGGCGTTGTTAAGGACGATGGCATGATGCGTGTGCTCGATCACGGCAAAATGGTCGCCGAAATTCCCGCCAGCAAGCTTGCCGACGACGCGCCGGTATATTCCCGTGAGACCAAACCGCGTCCGGCTCCGGAGGCGCTTGATCTCGCCTCATTGCCGGCAGTGGATAATCAAACGGCGCTGTTGCAACTTCTTGCTCACCCAAGCATTGCTTCCAAAAACTGGGTTTACCGCCAGTACGACCACATGGTGCGGGCCGGAACATGTGTCTTGCCGGGCTCGGATGCAGCAGTGTTTCTCATTCGGGAGGCAAACAAGATCGTGGCGGCGACCAGCGATTGCAACGCGCTCTACTGCTCGCTTGAACCCCGTGAGGGCGCACGCATCGCGGTGGCCGAGGCCGCACGAAACCTCGCATGCAGCGGCGCGACCCCGATTGCGGTCACGGACAACCTCAATTTTGGCAACCCGCATAACCCTGAAAACTTCTGGCAGCTTGTGGAATGCGTGGATGGCCTGGCGGAAGGCTGCCGTGCGTTCAACACACCGGTCACGGGCGGCAATGTTTCGCTTTACAATCAAAGCCCGTCCGGTGCAATCGACCCGACACCGACCATCGGCATGGTGGGTTTGATCGAGGATGCAAAGCACATCACGCGCTCGCATTTTGACAAGGCCGGCGATGCCATCATTTTGATCGGCGAATACGGCAGCGACCTCGGTGCCTCGCATTTTGTCAAAGTTGTTCATGGCAAAAAGGCAGGTCGTGTTCCCAAGCTCGACTTTGCGACGGAAATCGCCGCCCATGATGCCATACGGTCGCTGATCAAGTCGCGGCTGGTCAAGAGCGCTCACGATTGCAGCGAGGGTGGCCTTGCCGTTGCGCTCGCGGAATCGTGCATCTCAGGAGACAAGCCAACCGGTGCCAGTATAGATTTTGGAATCACAGGCCTGCGCGCCGACGAGCTTTTGTTTAACGAATCCCAATCCCGCATCATCATTTCCGTGACCGCAAACAACGCCGCCGCTGTGCTCTCCCTGCTGGAATGGCGCGGAGTTTCAGCGCGTCGTATCGGTACAGTGGGCGGAGATGCGCTGGCGATCCGAGCCGACGGCTTCGAATTGAACTGGCCATTGGCCGAACTGCACAAGACGTGGTATTCTGCCATCCACAGCGCAATGTCCGAAAGCTGACATGATTCCCTCTCACAAACCCAAGCATGAATGCGGAGTCTTCGCGGTTTTCGGTCATCCGAACGCTGCGGTGCTCACCTATTACGGCCTGTTTGCCCTTCAGCATCGCGGCCAGGAAAGCGCTGGCATCGTCACGGCGGACGGCCCGAACAGCCCGTTCATCACGCATAAAAGCATGGGATTGGTATCCCAGGTTTTCTCGCCGCAGGATCTCGAGCGGCTCAAGGGCAGCCGGGCCATCGGCCACGTACGCTATTCCACCACCGGATCGAGTAATGTCATCAACGCCCAGCCATTTTCCGTTACTACGGGCCGGGGCCAGATCGCAATCGGTCACAATGGCAACCTGATCAACGCCGCGGTGCTGCGCGACGAATTGGAACGCAGCGGCTCCATTTTCCAAACGACGGTTGATAGCGAGATCATTCTGCATCTTCTTGCGCAACCAACCGGAACCAGCGGGGTGCTGGCGGCCCTCCGTAAAATCCAGGGCGCTTTTTCACTCGTAATGATGAGTGAGCGGGAAATCATCGGTGTGCGCGATCCGTTTGGTTTTCGTCCTCTTGCGCTTGGCAAACTGGAAGGCGCCTATATTTTGTCCAGCGAGACGTGCGCGTTCGATCTTATCCATGCGGAGTTCATCCGCGAGATCAAGCCTGGCGAAGTCATCATCATCAATGAAAATGGCATTCGTTCGGAATTTCCTTTCAACGAGGAAAAGAAGGCGTTCTGCATGTTTGAGTACGTCTACTTTGCAAGGCCGGACAGTATCATCAGCAACATCAGTGTGCATCGCGTCCGTACCGAGATGGGACGTGAACTTGCCCGATTGCATCCCGTGGAGGCGGACCTCGTGGTGCCGGTGCCGGATTCCGGAAACTACGCGGCGCTCGGGTTCAGCCAGGAACTTGATATCCCCTATGAGCATGCCTTTGTACGCAACCACTACATCGGGCGTACATTTTTGCAGCCGACCCAGCTCATCCGTGATTTTAACGTTCGCGTGAAGCTGAACCTGATCAAGGAGGCCGTGCATGGAAAACGGGTGGTCGTGGTCGATGACTCGATTGTCCGTGGCACCACTGCACGTGCGCGGGTAGTGAACCTGCGCGAGGCGGGAGCGGCGGAAGTCCACATGCGCATTTCG
>Ga0068860_100000334_pt1 | contig 63958 bp, 70 predicted proteins | sample KBSSwiS32_FD_66597 | JGI IMG/M metagenome (GOLD analysis project Ga0068860, IMG submission 66597) | Switchgrass rhizosphere microbial communities from Kellogg Biological Station, Michigan, USA - KBS Switchgrass S3-2 | ecosystem: Host-associated > Plants > Roots > Rhizosphere > Soil ... | reverse complement strand
TCGATGAAGGTGCTGCGCTACCCCGCCTACAGCGCGGGCTGGCGCTTCTTCGACCTGCGCCGCTACGGCCGCGACCACCGCAAGATCCTGGTGGTCGATGACAAGGAGGCCTACGTCGGCGGCTACAACATCGGCACGGCCTACGAGACCGAGTGGCGCGACACGCACGTGCGTATCACCGGGCCGGGCGTGCAAGACCTACGCCGTGCCTTCGCGGACTTCTGGAACCTGCACCGGCGCCGCCGGCTCCGAGCCAGCGAGCGGCCGCTCCTGGTCGAGACGGCCAGTGTCTGGGAGCCGCACATCCGGCTGCAGCGCAACGTGCCGAGGCTCTGGATGTTCCCGATCCGCGCCATGTATCTCGAGGCGATCAACCGGGCCAGCACCAACATCTGGATGACGCATGCCTACTTCATCCCCGACCAGGGGTTCGTGGACGCGCTGAAGGCGGCCGCGCGACGGGGCGTCGACGTACGCCTGCTGGTGCCGCTGAAGTCCAACCACATCGTCGCCGACTGGTTGTCGCGGGGCTACTTCTCCCAGCTCCTCGACGCCGGCGTGCGGATCTTCCGCTTCAAGGACGCGATGGTGCACGCGAAGACCTCGACGGTCGACGGCTGGTGGTCGACCGTCGGCACGGCGAACATCGACCGGCTGAGCCTGCAGGGCAACTACGAGATCAACGTCGAGGTCGTCGACCACGGGCTCGCCAAGACCTTCGAGGAGATCTGGTCGGTCGACGAGTCCAACTGCATCGAGCTCACCCATGGCGAGTGGGAGGCACGCGACCTGCACCGTCGGTTCACCGAGCTGGTGCTCAGGCCGCTGCGCCCCCTGCTCTGAGACTCGGCGACGTGATCGCCGGCGTCGCCGGCGCGGTCTGCCCCCGCCTCGACCTGAGGGCCCCGCGTGGTCGACAGTGGTCGACATGGAGACACGCAGACTGGGACGGCTCGAGCATCGCAGCTCGGTGCTCATCTACGGCGGTGCGGCGCTGGGCGAGGTCACCCAGGAGGTCGCTGACCGCTCCGTCGAGGAGGCGCTCGCAGCGGGCATCAACCACTTCGACGTGGCCGCGGACTACGGAGACGCGGAGCTGCGGCTCGGACCGTGGATGTCGCGGATCCGGGACCGGATCTTCCTGGCGACCAAGACCGGGCTGCGGGACAGGGAGCCGGCCTGGCGGCAGATCAACGACTCGCTGCACCGGCTGCAGACCGACCACGTCGACCTCCTGCAGCTCCACGCGATCGGGGAGCGCGACCAGCTGGACCGGGCGACCCGGCCCGACGGCGCCCTCGCCGCCGCGGTGCGCGCACAGGAGGAGGGGTTGGTCGGGGCGATCGGCATCACCGGCCACGGCCACGACGCCCCCGCGACCCACCTGGAGGCGCTGCGCCGGCACCCGTTCGCGACGGTGCTGACGCCGCTCAACCCCGTGCTGTGGCGTGACGAGGCCTACCGCGCCGACTACGAGGCACTGGTCGAGGAGGTCCAGCGGCAGGACGCCGGGCTGATGACCATCAAGACCGTCTCACGCCGGAACTGGCCCGAGCGGGCGGAGCACTCACACACCACGTGGTACGAGCCGTACGCCGACCAGGAGCGGATCACCGCGACGGTGTCGTGGGTGCTGGCGCGCCCCGAGGTGACGGGGATCCCGACCGCTGGAGACGTGCGGCTGCTCGCGATGATGATCCGGGCCGAGCAGGCCCGGACGTCGGTGAGCGCCGCCGAAGGTGCGCTGATGGGCGACGCCGACTACTCCTCGCCGTTCATCGCCATCCCGTTCTGAGCTCAGGGCTTGGTCGCGAGCGTCAGCGCGAAGTCGCCGGCCTCGTCGGTCCAGACCCGGCTCACCCCGAAGCCGGCCTGCTCGAGCTCGGCGGCGATCTTGCTGATCCGGAACTTGGTGGAGATCTCGACCCGGATCTCCTCACCGACCGCGAGGTCGAGGGTCAGGTCGGCGCCGGGGATCTCCACCCGCTGCGGGGTCTCCGACCGCAGCCGGAGGTCCATCCGCTCCATGTGCGCGTCCCAGAACGGGATGTAGGAGAACGCCTCGAGGTCGAAGTCGGCGCCGAGCTCACGGTTGACGACCCGCAGCGAGTTGCGGACGAACTCGGCGGTGACGCCGCCGGGGTCGTTGTAGGCCGCGATCAGCCGGTCGGAGCCCTTGACCAGGTCGGTGCCGAGCAGGAGCGAGTCGCCGGGCTCCAGGACGTCGGCGAGGGCACCGAGGAACGCCCGGCGCTCCTCGAGGTAGAGGTTGCCGATGGTGCCGCCGAGGAACGCGACCATCCGCCGCCCGCCGCGTGGCAGCTGTGCCAGGTGGAGGGTGAAGTCGCCGACGACGGCCTCGACCTCGAGCCCCGGGTAGCGCTCGGCGATCACCGCGGCCGCCTCACGCAGGGTCCCCTCGGACACGTCGACCGGGGCGAACCGGCTCAGCTGCCCGGCCGAGGTGAACGCGTCGAGCAGCAACCGGGTCTTCTCGCTGGTGCCGCTGCCGAGCTCGATCAGGGTGGTGGCCCCGCTCGCCACCACGATCTCGGCCGCGTGCTCCTCGAGGATCGCGTGCTCGGCACCGAAGGGGTAGTACTCCGGCAGCCGGGTGATCTGGTCGAAGAGGTCGGAGCCGACGTCGTCATAGAGCAACTTCGGGGGCAGCGTGCGCGGGTGGCGGTCGAGGCCGCGGCGTACGTCGTCGACCAGGGTGCCGCTGGCCCAGTCGGGGTCGAGCAGGACCGAGACGACCGGCTCGCACGGGTCGCTCATGCCGCGCTCCCCTCGGCCGGCGCGCCGCCGTCGGCCAGCCGCACCCCGGACAGCGCCCAGCGCGCACCCGGTGGGAAGAAGTTGCGGTAGCTGGCCCGGGTGTGGCCCGGTGGGGTGAGGGCACAGCCGCCGCGCAGCACCATCTGGTTGGACATGAACTTGCCGTTGTACTCCCCGATCGCGCCCGCCGCCGGGTGGAAGCCGGGGTAGGGCAGGTAGGCCGAGGAGGTCCACTCCCAGCAGTCGCCGTAGGCCTGCCGGAGCCGACCCGTCGACGGGCCGGCGGCGCGCGGGTGGAAGGTCTCGGCGTCGGCGAGGTTGCCCTCCACTGCGCCGTCGGCGTCGGGACCGGCTGACCGTACGCCGTGCTCCCACTCGGCCTCGGTGGGCAGCCGCTTGCCCGCCCACGTTGCGTAGGCATCGGCCTCGTAGTGGCTCACGTGGGCGACCGGCAGCCCGGCATTGACCGGCCAGGTGCCGTGCAAGGTGTGCTCGAACCACACCCCGTCGACCTCGGCCCAGTAGAAGGGCGCCCGCCACTCCTCGGCCTTGACCCTGGCCCACCCGTCGGAGAGCCAGAACTCCGGCCTCTCGTAGCCGCCGTCGGCTATGAACTCCAGCCACTCGCCGTTGGTGACGAGCCGGTCGGCGAGCCGGAACGGCTCGAGCCAGGTCTGGTGCAGCGGCAGCTCGTTGTCGAAGGAGAAGCCGTCTCCGCGGTGGCCGATCTCGACCAGCCCGCCCTCGACGTCGACCCAGCCGAGCCGGTCGGGGTCGGTGACGGCGCTCCGCGACCCGGCGTAGGCCGGCTGGAGGGGGTTGAGCGAGAGCACGTGCTTGATGTCCATCAGCAGCAGCTCCTGGTGCTGCTGCTCGTGGTGGAAGCCGAGCTCGATGGTGCCGGACAGCTTGTTGAGGGTGCCGTCGTCGAGGCCGGCGACCAGGTCACGCATCCGGGCGTCGACGTTGCCGCGGTAGACGCCGACGTCGTGGGCCCCGGGCCGGCTGATCACGCCGCGCTGGGCGCGCGCGTAGCGGGGGCCGACCGCCTCGTAGTAGCTGTTGAAGAGGAACCAGTACTTGTCCTGGAACGGGGCGAACCCCTGCTCGTGGTCGGCCAGGACGAAGGTCTCGAAGAACCAGGTCACGTGGGCCCGGTGCCACTTGGTCGGCGACACGTCGGCCATCGACTGGACGGTCTGGTCCTCGGGTGAGAGGGGCGCGGCGAGGCGCTCGGTGTGGGACCGGATCTGGTCGTAGGTCTCGACCAGCGCGTCAGCGGTCCAGGAGCTCTGGGTCATGGGTGGAACCTCCTCGTTCCGAGGCTAGGTACCCCCACCGACAGTCCGGGTTTCGGAGAGGCGGCGGGCGGGCCAACACCTGCTGTTGCTCCACCGTCTCGGCGGCCCAGCCAGCGTTACACACCGCTGGGAGGAGTCAGATCGAGCCGAGGATCGCGGCCCGTCGCTCGTCGTACTCGGCCTGCGTGACCAGCCCCTGCTCGCGCAGCGCGTCCAGCTCCTGCAACCGCTCGGCGGTGGTGCGAGCGGGCAGCGCGGTCCCGGCCGCCGGCGGATCGGCAGCGGGTCCGGCGGGCGGGCGGAGGTTCGAGGCGAGGTACGTCGCCTCCAGGCCGTCGTCGGTGAGCAGGGTCATCGCGGTGGCCTGGTCCGGGTCCATCCCGGACTTCTCGGCCAGGTCCCGGGCCATGGCGACCTTGTAGATGGTGATGCCGATGCCGAGCAGGACGGCCAGCACCACGACCACGCCGAAACCCCCGGAGCCCCCGGAGCCCCCGGGGTCCCCGAAGCCGGGATCGGCGCCCGTACCGTCGGCCGCCACCGCCTGGGCCGTTCCGGCAACGACCAGGACCGATCCCTGCAACAGTCCACCCAGGGCCACGGTCAGCACCCGTCTCATGGCGGGAGCGTACGTGGCAGACGGCACGATGGGTGTGTGTCCGCCGAGATCTCCCCCGCCGACCGGCCGGCCGCGTTCGTGTTGCGGATGGACGGCCGCGACCAGTCCCATGTCGACCTCGCCGACCCGGCGCGGCTGGAGTTCGACTACGTACGCCGGATCGGCGACGTGCTGGACGCCTGGCACTCCCCCGGCGAGCCGATGCGGGCCCTGCACATCGGCGGCGCCGCGATGACGCTGCCGCGCTACGTCGCGCACACCCGTCCCCGCTCGGCGCAGGTCGTCCTCGAGCCGGCGGCCGCCGTGACCGAGCTGGTCCGCCGCGAGCTCCCGCTGCCGCGGCACACCGGGATCAAGGTCCGCCCGGTCGACGGCCGGACCGGGCTCGGGTCCTTCCGCGAGAGTGCCCTGGACCTCGTCGTGGTCGACGCGTTCACCGGCGGCCGGGTCCCCGGTGAGCTGGTCACCGCGGAGTGCGCGGCGGCGTACGCCCGGGTCCTGGCCGACGACGGGCTGCTGCTGCTCAACCTGGTCGACGCGGCGCCGTTCGCCTGGACCCGGCGCGTGGTCGCGGCGGTCCGCACCGCGCTACCCGAGCTGCTGCTGAGCGCCGAGCCGCCGACCCTGCGCGGCCGCCGTCCGGGCAACCTGCTGCTGGTCGCCGGCCCGGCGGAGCTGCCGGTTGCGGCGCTGCGCGCGCGGGCCGCGAGCAGCCCGGCGCCCTACCGCGTCCTCGACGCCGCCCAGGTCAGCGACACCGTCGGCGGCGGCCGCCCCTTCACCGACGACGACACCACCCCGTCCCCCGAGGCGTTGTCGTAGCCCAACTCTGCCCATCCCGGTAGTCCGTGACGAAATGGCTGCCCGGACGCCACTGTCCACAACCACTTCGTCACGGACTATCGCGGCGGCGGCGGTCTTTCAGGCCAGCTCGGAGCGACGGCGGGCCAGCTGACGACGCTCGTGCTCGGTCGGTGCCAGGGTGAGCGCACGGTCGAGCTCGGCGACCGCCTCGGCACTGCGGCCGGCGCGGGCGAGCAGGTCGGCGCGTGCGGCGGGCAGCAGGTGCAGCCCCTGGAGAGCGGGGTGGTCGGCCAGCTCGTCGAGCGCGACCAGCCCGCGGTGCGGGCCCTCGGCCATGCCGAGCGCGATCGCGCGGTTGAGGGAGACCACAGGCGAGGGCTGCAGCGCGAGGAGCCGATCGTAGAGCCGGACGATCTGGCGCCAGTCGGTGTCGGCGGCGTCCGCGGCACGGAGGTGGGTGAGCGCGAGCTCGGCCTGCAGCCGGTAGGGGCCGGGCGCCCGGCCCGGCGGCATGGCCAGGCCGAGCGCCTCCTCGACGGCCGCGCGGTCCCACCGCGACCGATCCTGCTGCTCGAGCGTCACCAGCTCGCCGTCGACCAGCCGGGCGTGGCGGCGGGCGTGCTGGGCGAGCATCAGGGCGAGCAGGCCGCTGACCTCGTCCTCGTCGGGCATCAGCTCCCTGAGCAGCCGCCCCAGCCTGATGGCCTCCTCGGCGAGCTCCGGTGCGGCGGCGCCGGCGTAGCCCTGGGTGAACACCAGGTAGACGACCGCGAGCACGCCGTCGAGACGCTCGGGCAGGTCGGCGGCCTCGGGCACCTTGTAGGGGATGGCGGCGTTGGCGATCCGCTTCTTGGCGCGCAGCAGCCGCTGGCCCATGGTCGGCTCGGGCACCAGGAACATGCGGGCCACCTCGCCGGTGGACAGCCCGCCGACGACCTTGAGGGTCAGCGCCACCCGGGCCTCCATCGCCAGCGCCGGGTGGCAACAGGTGAAGACCAGCCGCAGCCGGTCGTCGGTGAGCACTCCGTGGTCCACCGGGCCCGTCCCTCCCTGCTCGTCGAACGCCTGCTGGGCACCGACCTCCGCCAGCTTCGCGCGCTCGGTGCCGGCCCGGCGGATCACGTCGAGGGCGCGCCGCTGAGCCGTGGTCGTGAGCCAGGCGGCCGGGTTGCGCGGTACGCCGTCGCGCGGCCAGGTCAGCAACGCACGCTCGGCGGCGTCGGCGACGGCGTCCTCGGCGATGTCCCAGTCGCGGGTGGTGCGGATCAACGACGCGACGATGCGCAGCCGCTCGTCGGCCATCGCCCGAGCGAGCGCCGTCGTCGCGTCGGTCATTCGACGAAGGGGCGCAGCTCCAGGCGGCCACCGACCGCCATCGGGTGCTCGGCCGCGACCTTGATCGCCTCGTCGAGATCGCTGCACTCCAGGACGTCGAAGCCGACGATCCATTCGCGCGACTCGGCGAACGGCCCGTCGGTGACCAGGAGCTTGCCCTGTCGGCGGGTGACGCTGGTGGCGTCCTCGGCCATCCGGACCTGGCTGCCGAGCAGCCGGACCCCCGCGTCGTCGTACTTGGTCACCCAGTCCTCGACCTCGAGGGTGCCGGTCAGGTCTTCGTCGCTCTGGTCACGGGTCGGGTCGAGGCTGACGAGCATCAGGAACTTCATGGTGACTTCTCCATCGGGTGTCTGCGGTCGGTTGTCGCAGTACGACGAACGGCCGGTCGTCGATCCGACACTCCTCCCTCCCGGTCAGCGCCGGACCGGCAGGTGGGTCCGCGGCGCCATCCTCGGCCCGTGCCGGGGGCGGCGCAGCCCGGCCATCGCCACCAGCGCCGGCACCCGCCCCCGCTGCGGCTGCCACGGCTGGAGGAACTCCTCGAGCTCGGCGTCGTCGAACGGCGCGCCGGTCAGCGCCCAGCCGACGTCCTTGGCGATGTGGTAGTCACCGAAGGAGACCGCGTCGGGGTCGCCGTGGGCGCGCTGCCGGACCTCGGCACTGGTCCACACCCCGACGCCCGGGATGCTGCGCAGTCGCCGGTCGGCCTCGTCGTGGCTGAGAGCGATGGTGCGCTCGAGGCTCTCGGCGACCCGGCTGACCGTCACGATCGTGCGGGAGCGGGCCGGGTCGATGTGCATCCGCAGCCACTCCCACGAGGGGATGGTGCGCAGCGTCTCGGGTGCGGGCTGGACCCACAGCCTCAGCTCGGCGCCGGGACCGGGCGCGCGCTCGCCGTAGCGGTGCACGAGCCGCCGGAAGCCGGCGAACGCCTCCTGCCCCGTCACCTTCTGCTCGACGATCGCCGGCACCAGTGACTCCATGACCAGGCCGCTGCGACCCAGCCTCGCGTGGGGGTGACGGCGCCGGGCCTCCTCGACGACGGGGTGCCGCGGCTCGAACCCCGCCCAGGAGTCGTGGGCGCCGAGGAGGCCCGGCACGGAGTCGAGCGCCCACTCGGCGCCGGAGCCCCAGGCCTCGGCATGCACCTCGCCGCTCGTGTCCAGCGGGCGGATCGCCAGCGTGGCCGTTCCGAGCGGGGTCCGGATCCCGCGCCAGACCCGGCCCCGGTCGTCGACGCGGAAGGTCGGGTCGCCGCCGCCGTGGCGCTGCTGGTGCAGCATGCTCACCACCGGGCACGGCCAGGCGGGCCGCCACACCCGCACCCGTCCGCCACCAGCCACGGCTCCGACCCTACGACCCGCTGCCGACGGCACCGCGTGCGACGCTCGGCCTCGAGCCTCAGTGGTGGCTCAGTGGTGGCTCAGTGGTGGCTCACGAACCCGCCGTCGACCACCAGCTCCGTCCCCGTGATGAACGACGCCCGCTCCGACATCAGGAACGCGACCGCCTCGGCGACCTCCCGCGGCCGGCCGAGCCGACCCAGCGCGGCGCCCTTCTCGAGCTCGGCCTTGAGCTCCTCGATCTCCAGCGCGGGGCCGAGCATAGGCGTCTCGATGAAGCCCGGGCAGACGGCGTTGACCCGGATCCCGTCCGGGCCGAGCTGCGCCGCCATCGACCGGGTCAGGCCCAGCATCCCGGCCTTGGACGCGCAGTACGCCGGGATCCACGCGCTGGCCACCAGTGCCTCGATCGAGGAGATCCCGACGACGGAGGCGTTCGCGGACCGGGCGAGGTGCGAGTGCATCAGCTGGACCAGCAGCGCCTCGGCGCGCAGGTTGAGACCGAGCACGGCGTCCCACGACTCGGCGGTGAAGGCGCCCAACGGCTCGACGGCCACGCAGCCGGCGGCGTGGACCAGGCCGTCGAGCCCGTCGAGCACCTCCGCGGCCCGAGCGACGCTGTCGGTGAGGTCGCCAGACACGTCGACGACCTCGTGCGGCATCCCGAGCCGCGCGGCGTGCTCGGCCACCTGCGGGGCGATGTCCCACAGCGACACCCGGGCGCCCTGCTCGACGAGCACCTCGGCGCAGGCCAGACCGATACCGGACGCCGCTCCGGTGACGATGACTCCGCTCATGGGGCTCCTCGGCTGGATCTAGGGGGTGAGCGTGACCTTGACGCAGTCGGCCGAGCGCTCGGCCACGGCGGCGTACGCCGCGGGCGCCTCGTCGAGGCCGAAGTGGTGGGTGAAGATCCCGGTGGTGTCGATCGTCTCGTCCAGGATCAACGGGACGAGATCTGACCAGGTGGCGTGGATGGGTGCGGTCGTCATCCGCAGGGTGATGCTGCGGAACAGCCCCATCAGCACCGGCAGCGGGTAGGGCGCGAGGTCGTGCACGCCGATCACCGAGATGGTGCCGCCCGCGCGTACGGCCGCGAACGCGTCGTCGAGCGTCGCGTCCTTGGCGACCGCGTCGATGACGGCGTCCGCCCCGCGTCCGGCGGTGGCCTGCAGGACGGCCTCGCCGGTCGGTCCCTCCAGCGCGACCGCGCCCGAGGCCACGGCCCGGGCTCGGCGCCCGGCGACCGGGTCGGCGACCAGCACCCGCTCGGCACCGAGGGCGAGCGCGCTGCGGACGGCGCACAGCCCGACCGCGCCGAGCCCGATCACGAGCACGGTGTCGCCCGGGGCGACGTCGGCCCTCTTGGCGCCCGCCCACCCGGTGGCCAAGTTGTCGGTGAGCAGCAGCGCCGCCTCGTCGGAGACGCCGTCGGGCACCGCGAGCAGCTGGAAGTCCGCCGCGGGGACGGCGAGCAGCTCGCTCTGGCCGCCACCGAGCTCGCCGGCGCCGAAGACCTTCGCGCCCTGCACGCAGAGGATCGGGTCGCGCTGGGCACATCCGGCGCACTGTCCACAACCGGCCACGGACGAGACCAGCACCCGGTCGCCGACCGCGACCGAGGCGATGTCCGGTCCGGCCTCGACCACGGTGCCGACCACCTCGTGGCCGAGGGCCAGCGGGTACATCGGGATGTCGCCGTCGTAGAAGTGCATGTCGGAGCCGCAGATGGAGCTGAGCTCCACGGCGACCACGGCTCCGTCCGGCCCGGGCAGGACCGGGTCGTCGCGGGTCTCGACGGCGATCTCGCCGGGCCCGGTCACCACCACGGTCCGCATGCGCTGGCACGCTAGGGGACTGGACACATTCCCACAAGTGTGCGCTGAATTGCGCATGCGCAACCCGCACGCGGGCGTCCCGTTCACCGCGGAGGAGTTCTCGGACGAACAGATCGCCCAGGCACTGCGCGACGTGTCGGTCCCGACGCTCCTCCTGTCGTGCGTGCACATGACCGACGACCCGGCCGTGCGCGAGTCGATCCTCACCGGCCCGGTGCGCCCCCAGGGGCTGTTCCTCAACGAGGTGCAGGGCTTCATGTCGGAGGAGGATCAGGAGGCGGCCCGCGAGCTGGCACTCGGCATCATCACCGAGTGGCGCGACCGCGGCTGCCCCGAGCCGGAGCCCGTCGACCCACAGCTCCTCAAGTGGATGATGGACTGGATCGTCTGCGAGGAGGTCGGCCCGGAGTACGTCCCGATGATGCTCGAGGAGATGGAGCTCGACGGCCGGGATGCCCGGGCGGTGCCGGACGCCGGCCGACCGCCCGCCGACCCGCGGCCCGTCGTCGTCGTCGGGCTCGGTATGTCCGGGCTGCTGGCGGCCGTCCGGCTCCAGGAGGCGGGGATCCCGTTCGTCGTGCTCGAGAAGAACGCTGGCGTCGGCGGCACCTGGTGGGAGAACACCTACCCCGGCGCGCGGGTCGACGTCGGCAACCACTTCTACTGCTACAGCTTCGAGCCGAGCGACGCGTGGACCGAGTTCTTCGCCCGGCAGCCGGAGCTGCAGGCCTACTTCCAGCGGGTCATGGAGGAGCACGGCATCGAGCAGCACGTCGAGTTCGGCGTGGAGGTCACCGGCGCCCGGTGGGACGAGGCATCCTCGGGCTGGACGGTCGTCCTCGACGACGGCCGCGAGCTCGAGGCGCGTGCCGTGATCAGCGCCGTCGGCCAGCTCAACCGGCCGTTCGTGCCCGACGTCACTGGCACCTTCGACGGTCCGGCGTTCCACACCGCCCGGTGGGATCACTCGGTCGACCTGACCGACAAGCGGGTCGTTGTGGTCGGCGCCGGCGCCACCGGGTTCCAGCTCGCGCCCGCCATTGCGGACCGGGTGCGGTCGCTGACCGTGATCCAGCGGACGGCGCAGTGGATGTTCCCCAACCCCAACTACCACGCCGAGGTGGGCGACGGCGTCCGCTGGGCGCTGCGGCACCTGCCGTTCTACGGGCGCTGGTATCGCTTCCTCATCTTCTGGCCGGGCTGTGACACCGGCCTGGTCGCCGCCAAGGTCGACCCCGACTGGGAGCCGCAGCACCGGTCGGTGAGCGAGATCAACGACCTGACCCGGGTGATGTTCACCGACTGGATCGTGAGCCAGGTCGACAATGACCCCGAGCTGGTCGCGAAGGTGGTGCCGGACTACCCGCCCACCGGCAAGCGCACCCTCCAGGACAACGGGAGCTGGCTCACCACGCTGACCAGGCCGCACGTCGAGCTGGTCCGCGCCGGCGTGGCCCGGCTCGAGCCGACCGGCGTCGTCGACACCGACGGCAGGCTGCACGAGGCGGACGTGGTCGTCTGGGCCACCGGTTTCCGGGTCAACGAGCCACTGGCGCCGATGGAGATCCGGGGCCGCGAGGGCCTCGAGCTCCGCGAGCACTGGGGCAACCGGCCGCGGGCCTACCTGGGGATGACGGTGCCCGGCTTCCCGAACTTCTTCTGCCTCTACGGCCCGGGCACCAACCTCGCGAGCGGCGGCAGCCTGATCTTCCACTCCGAGTGCGAGGTCCGCTACGTCGTGCAGTGCCTCCAGCGGCTCGACGAGGTCGGCGCGCGGACGATGGAGCCGCGACGGGAGAAGTACGACGAGTGGTACGCCCGGTGCCAGGCCGAGCTCAAGACCATGGTCTGGTCCTCGCCGCACATCGAGCACAACTTCTACAAGAACTCCGATGGTGACGTGCACTCGCTGAGCCCCTGGCGGCTCGTCGACTTCTGGACCTGGACCCGCACGCCCGACCTCGAGGACTTCGTGCTCGCATGACGACAGCCGAGGCGACCCGGTCGGTCCATGACCGCATCCTCGACGCGGCCGAGGAGTGCCTGCGCCGCGACGGCATCCGGCGTACGACCGTCGCCGGCATCGCCGAGGCGGCCGGCGTCTCCCGCTCCTGGCTCTACCAGCACTTCCGCGACAAGCCGGCGATCCTCGGCGCCGCGCTGGTCCGGCTGGACGAGTCCTTCTGGGCCGACGCGCACAAGCGCGTCGGGGCGCGGCGCACCTTCGCGGCCAAGGTCGCCGAGGCGATCCTGATCGCCCGCTCCTCGGAGCTGGGTCCGCTGGCGCTCGAGCTGCGGGCCCGCGAGCCCGACGAGTTCGAGGCCCTGATGGGCCGCTTCGTCCGCGACTCGCTGCCCGGCATGGTCGGCTTCTGGCAGCTGCACCTGACCATCGCCCGCGACAAGGGCGAGCTCCGCCCCGACCTCGACATCGCAGCCGCCGCCGACTGGGTGCTGCGCGTCGTCGTCTCCCTGGTGACGATGCCCGGCGAGGCCGTCGACCCCGACGACCGGCTCGCGCTGACCAGGCACCTGACGACCTACTTGATGCCCGCCCTCAGGAAGGGGTAGTGACGTGGACCCACGCGCCTGGCCCACTCTTGACCCGGAGCTCGTCGGCCTCGTCGAGCTGCTGCCCGACCTGAGCGACACCCTCGACGACGTGCCGGGGGCTCGCGAGCTGCTCGCCGGGCTGATCCCGTCCGTCCCGCCCCAGGGCGAGGACGGGCTTGAGATCAGCGACGTCCAGCTCCGCGAGTCGCGGATGCGCGTCTACCGGCCGCGGGAGGCGGCCGGCGACCTCCCGGCCGTGCTGCACATCCACGGCGGCGGCTTCGTCCTCGGCAGTGTCGACATCGACCATCCGCAGGCGGTCGCCATGGCGCTGCGGCTCGGGGCGGTGGTGGGGAGCGTCGACTACCGGCTCGCGCCGGAGCATCCCCACCCGGCCGCGGTCGAGGACTGCTACGAGGCGCTGGTCCACCTGGCGGGGCTCGACGGTGTCGACCGCGACCGGATCGCCGTCCACGGCCAGAGCGCTGGCGGCGCGCTCGCGGCCGCCACCGCGCTTCTGGCGCGCGACCGGCACGGCCCCCGGCTGTGCTTCCAGGTGCTGGAGATCCCGGTGCTCGACGACCGGTTGACGACTCCCTCGATGACGACCCACGTCGCGACGCCGCTGTGGAGCCGACCGCAGGCCGAGGCGTCCTGGCGGCACTACCTGGGCGACCGGGAGGCCGACCAGTACGCCGCGCCGGCGCGCGCCACCGACCTGACCGGGCTGCCGGCGGCGTACGTGCTCACGTGCGAGCTGGACCCGCTTCGCGACGAGGGGATCGACTACGCCGCGCGGCTGCTGGCAGCGGGCGTCTCGGTCGAGCTGCACAGCTTCCCGGGCGCCTTCCACGGGACCGCGCTGGCCCAGGGCTCCGCGATCGCCGGGCGGATGGAGGACGAGAGGCTCGGCGCGCTCGACCGGGCGTTCGCCGCTACGGTGCGGCCATGACGCTGCAGGTCGCCGACGACAGCCGGGTCCGGACCCTGACCCTGGACCGGCCAGAGGCGCTCAACGCGTTCAACGAGGCGCTCTACGACGCGCTGGCCGACGCGCTCAACGAGGCGGCCGGCGACGACTCGGTCGCGGTCGTGCTGCTGACCGGCCACGGCCGCGGCTTCTCGGCGGGCACCGACCTGCTCGAGATGCACCGGATCGCCACCGACCCCACGTTCCAGCGGGGCCGGCACGGCTTCCCGGGGCTGGTCGACGCCCTCGACGCGTTCTCGAAGCCGCTCGTCGTCGCGGTCAACGGGATCGGCCTGGGCATCGGCTGCACGATCCTCGGCTTCGCCGACCTGTCGTTCATGTCGTCGCAGGCCCGGCTCAAGTGCCCGTTCACCTCCCTCGGCGTCGCGCCCGAGGCGGCCTCGTCGTACCTCATGCCGCTGCTCGTCGGCCGGCAGAACGCCGCCTGGCTGCTGCAGTCCTCGGAGTGGGTCTCGGCCGACGAGGCGCTGGCGATGGGGCTGGTCTGGCGGGTCTGCTCCCCCGAGACGCTGCTCGACGAGGCGCGCCGGCACGCCGAGGTGCTGGCCGCCAAGCCGATCTCCTCCCTGGTCGCGGTGAAACGGACCATGACCGAGCCGCGGCGAGCCGGAATCGCCGCTGCACGCGAGCGTGAGAACGCCGCCTTCGCCGAGCTGATGGGCGGCCCGGCGAACCTGGAGGCGCTCGCGGCGTTCGCCGAGGGCCGCGCTGCCGACTTCACCTCGCTGCCTCCCGGCTGGTGACCGGAAGACGGCGAAGCTCGGCAGGTCTTCGCTCCTCCCTGGGCGGCCACACCCAGGGTGTGTCTCCTTATCCCTGGCGGCGCCGGACGCCGCCCAGATCACACGCTCCACCCCACGGAAGACGCTCGCTGCGCTCGCGCTTCCGCGGGGACCCCGGGCAGGCAGCCCGCGCCTGGACGACGCCGGCATCCACCCCGGATGAGGAGACACACCCTAGGCTCTCGGGCATGGCGATCGTCTACCCGAACGCGACCCTGACCCCCTCCAAGCGCGAGCTGATGGAGGGCTGGCTGCCCACCTGCTCCTGGTACGACGGGTACGCCGACCGCAAGCCGGTCGGGTCGTTCCGCTTCGACGACCCGGACGGGCAGGTCGGCCTCGAGGGCTTCCTGCTGGGCGGCGAGGGCGTCCCGACCCTGTTCCTGCCACTCACCTACCGGGGCGCCGAGCTCGAGGGGGCCGAGGACTACCTGATCGGCACGACGGAGCACTCCGAGCTCGGGAAGCGCTGGGTCTACGACGGCTGCGGCGACCCGGTGTTCGTCGGCGAGCTGGTGCGGGCGGTCCTCACCGGCGGCACCGGCGCCGACCACGAGTACGACCTCGGCGACGGCCCCGAGTCGAGCCCGACCAGCGCGCAGGTGCGCGGCAGCGGGAGCGCCGCCGACGTACCCCCGGTCGACGTCGTCGGCAGCTACGACGAGGGACCGCTCACGATCGTCAACGCCGGCCCGCTCGAGGTCGTCGTCGCCCGGATCGTCGGCACCTACGTCGAGGCAGCCGAGACGCTCGCCGTGACCTGGAAGGGCGGCACCGACATCGTCATCGCCGGGGTGCGCCCCGGCTGACCGGCCCGACTGGAGCGTAATTGGGCGGTGGGAGCGAAGCGACCCGGCTTTCCGAGCGGAGCGAGGCGCCCCGCGATCGGCCTCCGGCCACGATGGACTGCGAAGCCCGCCAAGCGGAGCGAGCGTCCGTCGTGGGTGGGGGCCGAAGCTCGCGGGGGTATTACTACTGCGACTCGAGGTCGTGGTCCATCTGCAGCGGCTCGAGGGTGCCGAGCGACTCCGCGACGACGATCAGGTCGTCGCCGTTGGCCAGGCGGAAGTCCTGGGGCGGGTTCACGTAGGCCTGGCCGCCGCGGCTGATCGAGAGCAGCGTGGCGCGGTGCTCGGCGCGCAGCTTGGCGGAGAGCTCGTCGACCGAGAGCCCGACGTAGGAGTCGGGCAGCTGGACCCGGTAGAGCTCCGAGCCGTCGCCGCCCGAGACGATGTCGGTGACCAGGCCGGCCAGCCCAGGGTAGAGCGACGAGCGCGCCATCAGCCGCGAGACCAGCTGCGAGGAGACCAGGATCTCGTCGGCCTCCGCGCGCTGGAAGTGCTCGACGTGGTTGGGGTTGTTGACCTCCACGACGGTGCGCACGTGCGGGGCCAGCGACTCGATGGCCATCACGCAGAGGATCGACTTCATGTCGGCCTCGTTGGAGCCGTCGACCGGGCAGACGACGGCCGCCATGGCGTCCTCGATGCCGGCGCGCTTGAGGTCGTGGGCCGTCGTGATGTCTCCGCTGACGAAGTAGACGCCCTCACCCGCGGGGTTCTTGTCGGCGTCGGTGATCACGACGATCTTGGTGGTGTACTCGTCGGTCGACAGCTCCTGGATCAGCTCCCGCGCGGTCGAGTTCCAGCCGCAGACGATGATGTGGTCCCGGTAGCCCGAAGCACCCATGCCCTGGCCCTCCTTGAGCAGGTAGTCGATGAGGAACCCGACCAGGGCTCCGGTGAGCGAGGCGACGATCCCGACCCCGAAGAGGATCAGCAGCCAGCCGATGATGTAGCCGATGATCGTGGTGACGCGATCCGAGGCGCCGGCGCTCATGACGGTGGCCAGGCACCAGTAGAACCACCCGCCGAACTCCCTGAAGAAGCCGCCGAGGGTCTTCCACGAGTGGTTGTCGCTGTTGCGCTCGGCGAAGTCGACGACCGCCGCCGACGCGATGAGCACCCCGAGCAGGGCGATGCCGACGCGGGTGAAGAACGAGGCGTCGAGCCCGCTGGTCAGCCGCTTCACGTGGAAGGCGGCCCGGCGCAGGATGGGGACGCTGAAGAAGCCGCGGAAGGGCAGGGGGACGAAGGCCATGGCGCCGGAGATCATCCCATCAGCCGAGGCCATCCGGACATGACCCGCCCGGACCATTCCACAACGGCGTCGATCAGGCGTACGCCGCGTCAACCAGCCCCGGGCGGGCCTCGGCCAGGAGCTCCTCGCGATCGTCGGCCAGCACGAACCCGGCCCCGACCGCCGCGTCGGCGGCCCGCTCGTACGCCGCGTGGTAGGCCGCCCGGTCGGCGTAACGCTCCCGGATCACCTCGGGCGGCATGGGCAGCGTGCTCCCGAACAGCTGGCAGAGGTACGACGCGCCCGGGTCGGTGTCGCCGCGCAGGAGCTCGACGGGCGCCTCCACGACCGGCGTCCGGACGCCACCCCGGGCGTTGCCGGCGTCGTCCAGCACGAACGCGCGCCCCTGCACCTCGAGGCGGGGTGCGGATGGCGCCGGGTCACCGCCGCGGGCCCAGCCGTCGAGCCAGCGCAGGGCGGCCCGGACGACGTAGGCCTGCTGGCCGCGGTTGACGGGCCGCGGGCAGCCGAGCAGCTCCTCGAACTCGCCGATGACATAGCGGTCCGCGTGCGCGGACCCGGCGACCTCCCACAGCCGGACGAACGCCGAGTCCGGCTGCCGGGCCGGCAGGTAGTTGAGCGCGCCGACCACGTCGGTCTCGGTCTGGACCATGACGACCGGGACGTCGAGGTCCTCGCGGATCGGGACCGCGGCCTCGCCGCGATAGCGCCGCGGGTCGACCGCCCGCCCCGGCTCACCCAGCGGCATCGAGCCGCCACCACGCGAGTGGATCAGGAACCCGCCGAACACCGGCATCTGCTCGTGCACGACGTTGGCGAACGTGGTCAGCGCGAACGCCGACTGCGACTCCCCGATCGCGAGGCGAACGTCGACCACGAGGTCGGCCAACGGCCCGCCCCGATCGTCTAGAGCAGCGGCGACCGAGGCGTAGATCGCATAGCAGTAGGCGTCGCCGGGATGATGCAGCGCCGCGTAGCGCTCGAGGGCCCGGAGCCCGTCGGGGCTCACATACGACACACCAACGGCGGCCTCGCCACCCTCCACGCCGGCGAACTGCGCCGACACACCCACCCACGCATGACCGCGCCGGACGATCTCTTCGGCGAGGTAGCTCCAGTCCGGCGCCGCGTCGGCGCCCGACGAGACGTTGAGCCACTCGACGACGACCGTCCCGCTGAACGAACCGGGTGCGGCCGGCCGCCGGACCACGACCCGGGTGGCGTACGCCGCCGGCTCGTGACCGCCGAACGAGACCGCCGTGCCGCGCGCGACGTACTCCCGCTCGACGTAACCGGCCGCCGCCAGGTCCGGCCCCGGCCGCGCGGAGAGCAGCCCGGTGTCTCCCTGCGGGAGCTCCTCGAAGCGGACCGTCACGCCCGCTGCGCCTTGGCGATCGTCTCCTCGACCAGGCCGTTGAGGCGGGCGCCGGTGGGCCAGCCGGCGTAGTGGCACAGGAAGATCACGATCTCGCGCAGCGCCTCGGCGTCGAGGTCGCCGGAGCTCAGCGCCGCCGGGACCTGGATGGTGAGCACGTCGTGGGCGCCCGTCCCGGCCAGCAGCCCGATCAGCAGCAGCCGGCGGTCGCGGTCGGAGAGCCCCGGGCGGCTCCATACGTCGGCGAACAGGTGGTCGGCGGTGTAGCGGAAGAAGTCGCCGGTCCCGTCGGTCATCTCGAAGCCATAGACCTCCTCCATCCGCTCCAGGCCGCGGCGGCGCTCGTCGGGGAGGTCGTCGAACTTGCCCATCTCTAGAGCCCCAGTCCTGTTGCGAGGTGGTCGCGCGAGACCCGCGCGAGGGGTACGTCGACGCCCAGTGTGTCGGCCAGCTCGATCGCGAACGAGAGGTCCTTCTCCCCCAGCGCCCGGACGTGGTCGAAGACGCCGTGCCAGAAGTCGTCCGGGGCCAGCGGGGCCGTGGTGTCGCGGTACATGATCGCGCCGGGCCCACCGGTGATCGCGTCGGTGTGCCGGACCACCTCTCCCAGCGCGAGCAGGTCGAGCCCTGACGCCTCCGCGAGCCGCTGCGCCTCGGTCACCGCGGTGAAAGCGACGAAGTGGATCAGGTTGCGGGCGAGCTTCATCCGGGTGCCGGCACCGAGCGGTCCGCCGTGCACGACCTTGGTGCCCATCCGCTGCAGGACCGGCTCCGCCACGGCGTACGCCGCCTCGTCGCCGCCGACCATGATCGCCAGGGTGCCGTCTGCGGCGCCCATCGGGCCGCCGCTGACAGGTGCGTCGAGGACTCGGAGCCCGAGCGCCGCCAGCTCGCCCGGCGTGGACGGCGAGACGGTCGAGTGCACGACGACCACCGGGTGTGCGCCCGACGCGAGCACCTGCGCCGCCACGGCACGGACCTGCTCGTCGTCGCGCACCATCACGCAGAGCACGTCGACGTCCGCGACCTCGGCCACCGACGCGGCCGCTGCAGCGCCCGCCGCGACGAGCTCGGCGACCGGCTCCGGCACCACGTCGTTGACCCGCAGGTCGAGCTCGCCGACGAGCCGCAGCGCCATCGGCTTGCCGATGTTGCCGAGACCCACGAACCCCACCGAGAGCGTCATGGGCGGAAGGTCTGCCCGCCGTCGACCGCGATGATCTGGCCGGTCACCCATGCCGACTCCTCGGACAGCAGGAACAGGCAGGCGCCGACCACGTCCTCGGGCTGGCCCATCCTCTTGATCGCGAGCCCCTTGACCAGCTCCTTCGCCGCGTCGCCCGCCTGGGTGCGGGTGGCGGCGGTGTCGGTCGGGCCGGGCGCGATCGCATTGACCCGGATGCCCATCCCGCCGAGCTCGTGAGCGAGCTGCTGGGTCAGCCCGTTGACGCCGGTCTTGGCCAGGCCGTAGAAGCCCGAGTAGAGGTAGGCCGCGGTCGAGCTCTGGTTGACGATCGAGCCGCCGCCCCGCTTCTGCATCTCCCGGTAGCAGGCCCGGGTCATCACCAGCGCGCCGTCCATGTTCACCGACATGAACTTCCGGTAGTAGTCCCAGTCCACGCTGATCAGCAGGTCGAACTGCATGTCTCCATAGATCGCCGCGTTGTTGACCAGGCAGTCGATGCCGCCGTACGCCGCCACGGTCGCCTCCACCATCGCCGCGGCCGATTCGGCCGAGGAGACGTCGGTGCGCACGAACAGGCCGCCGATGTCGGCCGCGACCTTCTCCCCCGCTTCCGCGTTGAGGTCGGCCACCACGACCGACGCGCCCTCGGCCGCGAGCGCCCGCGCGTACGCCTCGCCGATCCCCTGCGCCGCGCCGGTGACGACGGCGACCTTGCGTTCGAAACGAGTGCTCATGCCGGGCCTCTCATGCTGGTTCGGCGATCGTCTTGGTCTCCAGGTACTCCTCGAAGCCGGCCACACCCATCTCGCGGCCGACGCCGGACTGCTTGTAGCCGCCGAACGGCGCGTCCGGGCTGAACCACACCCCGCCGTTCACGGCGAGCGTGCCGGTCCGGATCCGCCGGGCCACCGCCCTGGCCCGCTCCAGGTCGGCGGAGTCGACCGAGCCGGAGAGGCCGTACGCCGACTCGTTGGCGATCCGCACCGCGTCGTCGTCGCCGTCGTGCGCGATCACGACCAGCACCGGCCCGAAGATCTCCTCCTGGGCCAGGCGGCTGGTGTTGTCGAGGCCGGCCACGACCGTCGGTTCGACCCAGAAGCCGTCGCGGTCGATGACGTGGCCGCCGGTGGCGAAGGTGCCGCCCTCCTCGACCGCCGTGCGCAGGTAGGACTCGACGCGGTCCCGCTGGGCCTCCGAGATGACCGGGCCGCAGATGGCGGTGGGGTCGGCGGGGTCCTTGGCGCCGATCGACTCCATCGTCGCCGCGGCCACCTGCACCGCCTCGTCGTACCTCTCCCGCGGCACCACCAGGCGCGTGGTGATCGCGCAGCCCTGGCCGGCATGGATGCAGGCGGCGAACGCCGTCGCACCGGCGACCGACGCCACGTCGGCGTCGTCGAGCGCGATGGCCGCGGACTTGCCGCCGAGCTCGAGGAAGACCCTCTTGAGGGTCGGCGCGGCGGCGGCCATGATCGCCCGCCCGGTCGCCGTCGAGCCGGTGAACGAGACCATGTCGACGCGGGGGTCGCTGGCCAGCACCGACGCGACCGCGTTGTCGCGCGGGCAGACGACGTTGAGCACGCCCGGAGGCAGGTCGGTGTGCTCGGCGGCCAGCCGGCCGAGCTCGCAGGCGAGCCATGGGGTGTCCGGCGCCGGCTTCAGCACGACGGTGCAGCCGGCGGCCAGCGCCGGGCCGACCTTGGCGAGGTTGATCTGCGTCGGCACGTTCCACGGCGTGATAGCGGCGACGACGCCGACGGCTTCGCGGCGTACGGTCCGCCGGCTCCGGATGCCCATCGGGGCGGCCACGCCGAGGTCGGTTTCGTAGGCGTAGGACTCGGCCAGGTCGGCGACCCACGCCAGCCCCTCGACGGGCACGTCGAAGCCGGCGGCGGTCTGCATGAACGCCGGCATCCCGACCTCGGCCGTGGTCAGGGCGCGGAAGTCGTCGGCGTGGTCGAGCAGCGCCTGGTGCAGCTGGCGCAGGCAGCGCACCCGGAGCCCGACGTCGGTGGACCAGTCGGTGTCGTCGAACGCGCGACGCGCAGCGGCGATCGCGGCGTCCACATCGGCGGCGGTGGCGTCCGGCGCCTGCCCGATCTCGGCGCCGGTGGTCGGGTTGAGGATCGGGTACGTCGCGCCGTCGCTCGAGGGGACCAGCTTGCCGTCGATGACCAGGTGCGCGGGCGGCGTCGTCATGTGGCGCTCTCCTGCGTGACGTACTGCCCCGCTTCGACCGGCGGCGGCCACAGCGTCGAGGGCAGCTCGTCGTAGGCGTAGTGGCCGGGCTGCTCGCGCCCGTTGACCTTCATCCGGTCGAGCAGCCCCTGCGGCGCCTTGCCGGAGCCGGCGATCGCCAGGAAGGTCGTGGCGGTCGAGCCGAGGTCGAACCAGTCGCGCTGCCACGCGAACTTCAGCTGTCCTCGATCTTGGCCAGTCGTCTGCCGCTCCACGCCAAACCACGAGCCGCCGATGCCGAGGATCTCGAACTCCTTGCCGGTCGCGTCGTCGGTGATTCCGGACCGCTGCTTCCAGAAGCCGAGCACCATCCCCTTGGCCTCGTCGACCATCGTGCACTGGTAGTCGTAGTGCCAGCCGTCGAGGCCCGCCATCTCCTGGCCGATGGCCAGGTCGCGGATCTGGTCGCGGCCGACGGCCATGAAGTGCTCGTCGGGGGTGTACATCCAGCCGTACGTCGCGTCCTCGGCGTACCAGTCGGCCATGATCGTCCAGTCGCCGATCCGTTCGGCCTCGCGGTTGACCTCCAGCCAGCTCTCCCAGAACTCCTCGATCTCGGCGCGCGTCACGTCACTCATGGTTCTCCTCGATGCTCAGGGCCATCGCCGGGCAGTAGCGGACGGCGGCCTCGACGGCCGACCGCAGTGACTCGTCGGGGTGCTCGTCGAGGACCGTGACACGGTCGGCGTCCTCGTCGAACCCGAACACGGTGGGTGCCTCGCCCTGGCACATCTGGTGCCCCTGGCACAGGTCGAGGTCGGCGACGACCCTCATGCGGTCCCCCTGCTGCTGCAGGATTCACCGGTTAACCGGTGAAACCTGCACTTCTGCACCGAAACTTCGCTGTAGAAGCGACAAAGTCCCCGGTTAACCGGTGACTCCGACACCGGCCGGCCGGTCATCGCGACCTCCTGCGGTAGCGGACCCGGGCCGGCTGGGCGAGCTGGATCACCATCTTGGAGGTGTCGTCGCGGTAGTCCTCGGACGGCTGCACCATCTCGAACTCGTAGTCGCGCAGGATCACCGAGAAGATCGCCTTGAGCTGCATCATCGCGAACGCGTTGCCGACACAGCGGTGCTTGCCGGCGCCGAAGGGGATCCAGGTCCAGCGGTTCTGGAGGTCCTCCTGGCGCGGGTCGAGGTAGCGGGTCGGGTCGAACAGGTCCGGTTCGGGGAAGTCCTCGGCGATCCGGTTGGAGACCCGCGGCGACGCGGCGACCATGGTCCCGGGCGGGATGGTGTGGCCGGCCAGCTCGATCTGCTCCTGCACCACCCGTAACAGGATGATCAGCGGCGGATGCAGCCGGAGCGTCTCCTTGAGAGCTGCCTCCAGCCGCGGGATCGACCTGAGCGCCTGGAACGAGATCTCCACAGCGCCGTTTCCATCTGCGTCGGCGTAGAGGTCGTCGAGCTCGGCGACCACGTCCTCGAGCACCTCGGGGTGGCGCATCAGCTCGATCAGTGCCCACGCCGCGGTGCCGGAGGAGGTGTGGTGGCCGGCGAACATCATCGAGATGAAGACGCCGGTGATGTAGTCGGCGCTCATCTCGATCGAGATCAGCACGTCGAGCAGATCGCGCTCCTCGCGCGGGACCTTGCCCCGGGCGACCCGCCGGTCGATGATCCCCTGCACCAGCGCGACCAGCCGCTCGCGCGCCGCGTCGCGGGCCCGGAACGACTCGATGTCGGCGTACGGGTCGACGTAGGCGATCGCGTCGGTGCCGCGCTCGAGCTCGTGGTAGGCCTGCGCGAACGACGAGTCGAGCTCCTCGCGGAACGGCTTGCCGATCAGGCACGACGAGGTGGTGTAGATCGTCAGCTCCGCGAACCAGTCGAGGAGGTCGATCTCACCCTCGTCGCCCCACGGCGCCACCATCCGGCGGATCTCGGCCTCGATCGTCTGCGCGTGGCCGCGCATCATGTCGCCGCGGAGCGCCTGGTTCTTCAGCATCTGCTGGCGCTCCTCGGGGCTGGCGTCGAAGACGACGCCCTTGCCGAAGATCGGGGTCATGAACGGGTACGCCGCCGCCTGGTCGAGCGTCGAGTCCGGCGCGCGGAAGAACTGCTCGTTGGCCTCGGCGCCAGTGACCATCACGACGTCGCGGTCGGCCAGCCGGAACCGGCCGAGGTCGCCGCACTCCTCGCGGACCCGGTGGAACAGCCCGATCGGGTCGACGCGCATCTCGGCGAGGTGGCCGTAGCCGTCGTCGGGCACCGCGAAGCTGACCATCTGGATCTCGGTCATGCGTCCTCAACTGGGGCTTCGGGGCTGACCTCGACGAGGTTGAGGTGCACGCCGCGCGGTGCGCTCACCACCGTGGTGATCGCGTCCGCGATCGCGGAGGGCTTCATGAAGTGCGGGTGCCGGGCCAGCCCGAACCGCACCCACTGGTTGAGCACGAACGCTGCGTCGTCGGGGTCCCAGTCGCTGCCCATCTCGCTCCACGTCGGGCCGGGCCGGACCACCGACGCCCGGACGCCGGAGCCCTCGAGCTCCATCTGCAGCGAGACGACCATGCCCTCGAGCCCCCACTTGGCGGCGGAGTACGCCGCCATGAACGGCCGCGGGCGGACGGCGGTGTCGGAGGAGACGAAGACGATGTCGCCGCGGCGTCGCTCCTGCATCGCTGGGACGAACGCGCGCACCAGCCGGTGCGCGCCGACGACGGTGAGGTCGAGCTCTCGGGTGAACCGCTCCGGGTCGACCTCGGTGATCGTCCCGGGCGCGACCGCGCCGGCATTACTGACGACGACCTCGATGTCGCCGAGCTGCTCCTGCACGGCCTTCGCGAAGGAGGCCACCGAGTCGTCGTCGGTCAGGTCGAGCGCATGGACGACGGCCTCGCCGCCGTCGGCGCGGATCTGGGAGGCGACGTCGGCGAGCTTGTCCGTACGCCGGGCACCGAGCGCGACCGGGAAGCCCGCCTGCGCCAGCCGCAGCGCGGTCGCGGCGCCGATGCCTGAGCTGGCTCCGGTGACGACCGCGGGCCGGCGTTCGGGCTGGTCGTACTTGCCCATCAGCGGACCTCGACCTTCATGGGGACCGAGGCGAAGCCGCGGACGTTGAGCGAGTGCACCCGGACGCAGCGGTCGTGGTCGACCTCCACCCGGCGGACCCGCTCGACCAGGGCGGTGAGCGCAACCCGGGCCTCGAGCCGGGCCAGGTTGGCGCCGAGGCAGAAGTGCCGGCCCCCGCCGAACGAGAGGATCTTCGCGAGCTCGTCGGGGTCGCGGGAGATGTCGTAGTCGTCGGGGCGCGAGAAGACCCGCTCGTCGCGGTTGGCCGAGCCGAGGCTCAGCAGCAGCTTGGAGCCGCGCGGCGCGACGCGTCCGTGCAGCTCGACATCCTTGAGCAGGTAGCGAGCGAGCAGCTGGCTCGAGGTGTCGTAACGCAGGGTCTCCTCGATCCACGGGTTGACCAGCTCGAGGTCCGGCGCAGAGAACACCCGCTCGAGCTGGTCGGGATGACGGGTCAGGTGGAAGAGCGCGTGGCCGAGCAGCTTGGTGGTGGTCTCGTTGCCTGCGACGACCATGAGGAAGAGGAACGCGATGACGTCTTCGTCGGTGAGCCGCTCGCCGTCGACCTCTGCCTCGATCAGCGCCGACGTGAGGTCGTCGGACGGCTCGCGCCGGCGCTGGTCGACCATCGCCTGGTAGTAGCCGACCAGCCAGAGCGAGGCGTCCATCGCGGCCGGCGGGACGTCGTAGACGCCGTCCTCACGGTGCACGACGACGTCGGCCTGACGGCGTACCTCGGCTCGGTCGGCCTCGGGCACGCCCATCATCTCGGAGATGACGTCCATCGGGAGCTTGCCGGCGAAGTCGGTGATCCAGTCGAACTCCCCACCCGCCTCGCCGTGCTCCAGGCACTCGGCGAGGTAGCGGTCGGTCAGCTCCTGGATCCGCGGCAGCAGGTCGTGGACGCGGCGCGGGGTGAAGCCGCGGGAGACCAGCGATCGCAGCCGCTTCTGGCGCGGCGGGTCCATGCCGAGGATCGACATCACCTTGTGGGCGTCCGGGCCCCACGCCGACTCCTCGATCGCGACGCCCCAGGAGTTGGAGTAGGTGCCCTCGGTGCGCACCGCCTCGGCGATGTCGGCGTGCCGGGTCAGCGCCCAGAGGTCGAGTGCGGGGTTGTGGTGCAGCGGCTCATGCTCACGCAGCCAGGCGTAGACCGGGTAGGGGTCCTCCTGGAACGCGTAGTCGTAGGGGTCCAGCACGACCGGCGCCTCGGTGGCGGTGCTCATGCGTTGCCCCGCAGGATCGTGCCCATGACGGCGTTCAGGCGGCCGGCCAGGTCGTCGTAGGAGATCAGCCCCATGCCGGTCTGCAGCAGGGCGCCGGTGAGCGCGAGCGTCAGCGCGTCGACGAGCTCCGGCCGCGCGTCGGCTCCGAGCGCCCGGCGGAACCGGTCGACGATCTCGGCGCCGATGACGACGCGGAGCCGCTCGACGTCGGGATCGGCACCCAGCAGCGCGTGGTTCGCGGCGGCGGCGAGGTGCGGTCGCTCCGCGAGCACCGTGGCCAGGTGGGTCGTCACCGCGCTGACCCGCTGTCGGGGCGTGCGGCCGGAGACCTCCACCGGGTGCTCGAGCAGGACCTTGCGGTGGAACAGCTCGGCGAACAGGTGGTTCTTCGAGCCGAAGTAGGTGTACGCCGTGGCGGGCGACACCCCGGCCCGGCCCGCGACCGTGCGGATCGTGAGCGCCTCGGTCCCGACCTCGGCGAGCTCCGCCTCGGCCGCGTCGAGCAGCCGCTCGACGGTCTCCGCCTGCCGGGCGTTCAGCCCCCGCCGTGGAAGGGTGGACACCTGACTGGACACCTGTCCAATCTAGAACGTGTTCTCGTTCCGGGTCAAGAGTCGAGCGGGCGGCGTCACCGGATCTCCGGTGACCCCGGAACTTCTGCACCGAGATCTCACCGGAGAAGGTCCGGGGTCACTACAGAAGTGCCGCCACGGCGTCAGTGGATGCTCAGCGCCAGGACCACCGCTCCCGAGGTGAGCACCAGCGCGGGCAGCAGCCGCCTGCGTGCTGCGGCCTCGTGCAGCACGAAGGCGCCGATCAGCACGCCGAGCGCGATGCTCAGCTCGCGCAGGGCGGCGACGGCGGCCAGCGCTCCGCTGGTCTGGGCGAGCAGGACCAGCGCGTAGGCGACCAGCGAGACCGCTCCGCCGGTGAGACCGCGCGCGGCCTGGCGCGGGGTCACCGAGCGCAGCGCTCGACCGCGCTTGAGGACGGCGTACAGCGGGACCACCCACGACTGAAGCAGCATCAGCCACCCGCCGTAGGCGACCACGGGTGCGCCACCGGAGACGGAGAGCCCGTCGACGACCGTGTAGCCGGCGATCGCCACCCCGGTGCCGAGCGCGGTGGCGATGCCGAGCGAGTCGCGCCGGGTCAGGGACGGCCCGGCCAAGGTCACGCCGACGAGCCCGAGCACGACGAGCCCGGTGCCGAGCACCACGTCGACACCCAGCGGCGAGCGGGGCAGCACGATCGAGGCGAGTGCGGTGAGCGCGACGCCGGTGCCGCGCGAGAGGGGGTAGGCGCGGCTCAGGTCCGCGACCTGGTAGCTGGCCATCAGCAGGAGCAGGTAGGCGACGTGCAGGCTCGCCGAGAGCGCCGCGAACCAGAAGTAGTGCCACCCGACCGGCTCGCCGACCAGCACCATGACGGTCCCGAGCACCAGCGTCGAGATCGAGATCAGGGCGAAGCCGACCAGCCGGTCCTCGGCCGAGTGCGCGATCGCGTTCCACGTCGCGTGCATGACCGCGGCCAGCAGCACCAGCAGGACGACGAGGGGTCCCGGGTCGAGGTGCACACGGCACCCTACGACCCGTCGTCTCCGAGCCCCTCGAGCCGGCGCCGGAGGAACCGTCGCTCCCTCTCGTCAGCGGTCAGCTCCAGGGCGCGCGAGTACGCCGACCGCGCCTCCGCGCGACGGCCCAGCCGACGCAGCAGCTCGCCGCGCGTGGAGTGGAGGTACTGGTATCCAGCGAGCCGGTCCGGGTCGAGCGAGTCCACCAGCGCCAGGGCTCCCGTGGCGTCACCGGACTCGGCGATCGCGACGGCGCGGTTGAGCTCGACCACCGGTGAGCCCGTGCGAGCCGCGAGCTCGGCGTAGAGCGCGGCGACCTGCTGCCAGTCGATCGGCTCCTGGGTCTGGAGCGTGGCGATGGCGGCCTGCAGCGCGTAGGGACCTCGGCCGCTGATGGCCCGGTCGGTGAGCCGCTGCGCCTCGGCGAGCTGGGCGGCGTCCCACAGCGATCGGTCCTGGTCCTGGAGCAGCACCAGCTCGTCGCCGGCCGTGCGCGCCGCCCGGCGGGCGTCGTGGGCGAGCATCAGCGCGAGCAGGCCGCGCACCTCGGGCTCGTCGGGCATCAGGGCGACCAGGACCCGGCCGAGCCGGATCGCCTCGGCCGCCAGGTCGACCCGGCCGCCGTACCCCTGGTTGTAGATCAGGTAGACGACGGCCAGGACGACGGCGAGCCGGTCGGGCAGCAGGTGGTCCGGGGGCACCCGGAAGGGGATCGCCGCGGAGCTGATCTTCTGCTTGGCCCGGGTGAGCCGGCGCTTCATCGTCTCGGGCGCGACCAGGAACGCCGCGGCGATCTCCTCGGTGGTGAGGCCGCCGACGGCACGCAGGGTGAGCGCGACCTGTGCGTCCTGCGCGAGCGCGGGGTGGCAGCAGGTGAACAGCAGCTCGAGACGCTCGTCGGGGATCGAGCTGTCACTCAGGAGCAGCTCCAGGTCGTGGTCCACGGGCTCCTCCACGTCATGACGGTCGAGCAGCGGAAGCTTCGCCTCCAGCGTTCGGCGGCGACGCAGCCGGTCGACGGCGGCGTTGCGTGCGGTCCGCACCAGCCAGCCGACCGGGTTGGCCGGTACGCCGTCGCGCGGCCAGCGCTCGGCCGCCGCGGCGAACGCCTCCTGCGCGGCGTCCTCGGCGAGGTCGAGGTCCCGCAGCGAGCCGACGAGGGAGGCGAGGACCCGACCCCACTGCTCCCGGAAGATCCGCTCCAGGTCCGGGGTGGGGTCGGGGTCGCGTGCGATGGCGGGGCTCCTGCTCAGTGGGGCGGCATCATGAACGGCCGCACCTCGACGCCGCCGCCCATCCGGGCCGCCGGGACCCGGCCGGCCACCTCGAGGGCGCCGTCGAGGTCGTCTGCCTCCAGAAGGTAGTAGCCCGCGAAGACCTCCTTGGTGTCGGCGAACGGGCCGTCGGTCACGAGCGCCGTGCCGTCGGCGACGCGGACGGTGCTCGCAGCCTCGACCGGCTGCAGGTGCCCACCAGCGAAGACCCGAGGGTCGTCCCTGATCGCGAGGTACTCCTCCGTCACGGCCTGGCGCTGCTCGTCGGTGTCGCCGTCCTGGGCGTGCGGGTCGGTGTAGATCAAGAGTGCGTAGTGCACGTCGGCTCCTGTCGTCGTGGTTGGTCGATCGATGTCGGTGTCGTCTGACATCTTCTTGACGAACGGGGCACCGCGCCGGGGACACGCACCGACCACGATGGTGGAGAAGGAGTCCGCACCATGCTGCTCGCCGATGTCGTGGCCACCTCCACCGAGGTCGCCTCGACGCGCTCCCGCAAGGCGAAGACCGCCGCTCTCGCCGAGCTGCTGGCGCGGGTCGCGACGGCCGACCCCGAGGAGATCCGGACCGTCACCTCCTACCTCGCGGGCTCGCTCCGCCAGCGCCGCACCGGGCTCGGCTGGCGGTCGATGCAGTCGCTGCCACCGCCCGCGGCCGAGCCGTCGCTGACGGTCCTGGAGGTGCACGAGGCGTTCGACCGGATCGCGGCGCTCGCCGGCTCTGGCTCGCAGCAGTCCCGCGCCGACGCGACGGCCGAGCTGTTCGGGCGAGCGACGGCCGACGAGCAGCCGTGGCTGCGCGGCATCGTGACCGGGGAGGTACGGCAGGGCGCTCTCGACTCACTGGTGCAGGAGGGACTGGCCGCCGCCGGCGCGGTGCCCCTGGCCGCCGTACGCCGCGCCGCGATGATGGCCGGCTCGACCGTCGCGGTCTCGGCGGCTGCGCTCACCGGTGGCGAGGAGGCACTTGCGAAGTTCGTCCTCCAGGTCGGCCGTCCGGTGCTCCCGATGCTGGCCTCCAGCGCCACGACGGTCGAGGCCGCAATGGCCAAGGCTGGCGGTGGTCCCGACAGCCCGGTGGCCGTCGACACGAAGCTCGACGGCGTCCGCATCCAGGTGCACCGCCACGGCGACGACGTACTGGTTGCGACCCGCTCGCTCGAGGACATCACCGCGCGGCTGCCCGAGGTGGTCTCCGTGGCACGCGAGCTCCCTGCCTCAGCGTTCGTGCTCGACGGCGAGGTCCTGGCCCTCGACGACCAGGGCCGGCCGCGACCGTTCCAGGAGACCGCGTCCCGCGCCGCGATGAGCGAGGGCGTCCACCTGACGCCGTACTTCTTCGACCTGCTCCACCTCGACGGCCGCGACCTGGTCGACTCCCCCGGCTCCGAGCGGCTGGCCGCGCTCGCGGAGCTGGTGCCGGAGGAGCATCTCGTGCCGCGGGTCGTGACAGCCGACCTCGCCGAGGCCGAGGCCTTCACCTCACGCGTGCTCGAGCTGGGCCACGAGGGCGTGGTCGTCAAGAACCTCGCCGCGCCCTACGACGCCGGCCGACGCGGTGCGGCGTGGGTCAAGGTGAAGCCGGTCCACACCCTCGACCTGGTCGTGCTCGCGGTCGAGTGGGGCTCCGGCCGGCGCCGCGGCTGGCTCTCCAACATCCATCTCGGAGCCCGCGACGGCTCGGCCGAGGGCGGTTTCGTGATGCTGGGCAAGACCTTCAAGGGGATGACCGACGAGATGCTCGCCTGGCAGACCGAGCGGTTCACCGAGCTGGCCCTCGACCCGGCCGGCGTCCGCGACCACCACGTCGTCCACCTACGGCCCGAGCAGGTGGTCGAGATCGCCTTCGACGGGCTGCAGCGCTCGACGCGCTACCCCGGCGGCCTGGCACTGCGGTTCGCCCGCGTCGTCCGCTACCGCGACGACAAGACCGCAGACCAGGCCGACACGCTCGAGACGGTGCGGAACCTTCTCTGACGTCCTTGGTGGCACGTACGCGGTCGAGGTGAGAGCGTCTAGCCCAGTTTGACGCGGGCGCTGAGCGCGCAAGAGGACTGGTCGTGCCCGGGTGTGCCGTTGGCAGCCTGCCGAGGCTCTTGAGCGACAACCAGGGGTTTCCGACGCGCTGACCTGCTCTTTCGAAGCGGGCCCACGCTCCCAGCTTGGCAGCACGATCCGCTTCAGGACCTCGTGGTCCGCGAGCCGGCTCACATGTTGACGATGCGGTCGTTGACGATGCGTCGCGGCTCTCCACCGTAGCCATCCGGCAGCACTCGGACCGACGGCGCCGCCTGCCGACAGGTGCCCCGGTCGTTGTCGCAGACGAACAGGTTGTCGACGTAGCCGTCCAGGGCGCCGCCTCGGAGCACGAATCGGTTGTCGTCCAGCCACTGCACGAGGTCGAAGCCGGCGCCGTCCACGATGTCGTCCGGCACCCGGAGCTCGAGAGCCTCGCCAGTGGCCAGGTCGTACGTCGCGCGGCCCTGATCCCCGACCAGCCGCCCGTGGTCCGCGGTGAAGGTGGTGCTGAGCATCGCGGTACCAGAGTCGGCGGTCCGGCCGACGACGACGCCGCGGCCCGTGGCGCGGACGTCGGCCGCGAGCGTCTCCGCGTCACCGGGCGAGTCGGTCCCGGTCGACAGGTCGAAGACCGAGGCGCCACGGAGATCGGTGTTGCCGTAGGCGATCCAGGAGTCGCTCCAGTAGACGCGGCCGCCGACCAGGACCTGGGTGCTGCACAGGTACTTGCACCTCGGCACCGGGTGCCTGGCCACGACACGGAGCTCGCTCGTGTCGTAGACGACGAGGGCCGGCGTCTTCGGGTCGGAGGAGTCGAACCACGTCACCAGCGACCCGGTGTGGCCGGCTCGGACCAGGCCTCCGCTGCGGTAGGTCTCGGTCCGGAAACCCAGGGTGCCGATCTCGGTGATCGAGCCGCCGTCGGTGAAGAAGATCCGCCCGCTCTGCGTCGTCACCACAGCGCCGTCGTCGGTGGCGTCGAGCCACTGGAACGGCACCGGCATGTCGACGGTGCTCGAGCCCACGTGCACCCGGGTGGTCGGCCGGCCGTCGTACAGGTCGGCGTAGACGAGCCGGCGCTGCGCCGGTGCGGGCGCGGGAGCGGGGTTGGGGTCGGTGCGGTGCGGCAGCTCCACGACGGGGGGCGCCGCGTGGTCGTCGTGCCGAGTGACGACGGCTGCCCCCGTGACCGCGAGCACGACGGCGGCAGCGGCCCCGGCGACGACTCCGGCGCGTCGACGGCGCAGCCGCAGCTCGCCCCGGCGCACGACATCCGCGAGGTCGACCTCGGGAGGGACGACGTCGTCGAGGCGCCGCCCCAGGTCACGCAGGGACGTGGTCATGCGATCACCGCCGGTTGGTCGGGAGGTGGGGAGCCGGGCAGGTCGACCGTGGGGCCGAGCCGGGTCCGCAGCTTGGTCAGACCCAGGGAGGTGTGCCGCTTGATGCTGCCCACCGAGCAGCCCATCAGTTCGGCCGTGCGCGCCTCCGGGAGGTCCTCGCAGAACCGAAGCACCACGGCCGCGCGCTGCCGCGGTGGAAGCGAGCGGAGCGCGCCCCATAGCGCGTCGTGCTCGTCCAGGAGCGACGTGCCGTCGGGTACCCCGGGGTCGGGGAGGAGATCGGTGGGACGTTCGTGGAAGGAACGGCGGCGCCGCCACGAGATCGCGGTAGTCACGATCACGCGCCGGGTGTAAGCCTCGGCGTTCGCGACCTCGCGCAGGCGGGGCCAGGCGACATAGGTCCTGGCCAGCGACTCCTGCACGAGGTCCTGGGCGAGCTGGTAATCGCCGACGACGAGCAGCGCCGTGCGGAACAGCGCGCCCGACCTCCCGGCCACGAACTCCGAGAAGGCCGCGGCGTCCTGCTCGCGACGTGCCGCCATGAAGACTCCTCGTGCTGGATCTTCCTCCACCTGATGGACGATGTGGGCGGGCCGGCAGGTTGAACGGTCCGCATCAGAGATTTCGCGTCGCTCACCGCAGGCCGCAGCCCGGCCCGCAGCGCGGCCCTACGTGTGCAGATCGGCTGCAGCCGGAAGGCGGGTGAGGCTCGAGCACGCTCGGATCAGCCGACGTGCGTACAGCTGATCCGGGATCATTGCAACGATCCTTTCGAAAGAGTAGTTTCGATGCATGCCCGAACCCCATCGCCGGCTCAGCGACCCTCGTGAGCTGCAGGCCCTGGCCCATCCGGTCCGGATGGCGATCATCGAGCTGCTCTCGATCGCGGGGCCGTTGACCGCGACCGAGCTCGCGGACCGACTCGACGAGTCCCCGGCCAACTGCTCGTGGCACCTGCGCAAGCTCGCTCAGCACGGCTTCGTCGAGGAGGCCGAGGGCGGGAAGGGCCGGCAACGGCCGTGGCAGGTGCCCGGGCTCGGCTTCCAGTGGGACGACGAGCACGCGTCGACCTCACCGGAGGAGCGGCGCGCCGCGCACGCGCTCTCCCAGGTCACGATGGGCCGCGCGATCGACCGGCTGCACGAGTCGCAGCGGCGGCTGCCCGAGGAGAGCGAGGAGTGGCGCAAGGCGCAGTCCGGGAGCGAGATGGTCGCCTGGCTGACGCCGAGCGAGCTGCGCGAGATGAACGACGCGATCCTCGCCGTCCTCGACCGCCACATCGAGCGGCTGACCGACCCCACCGAGCGCCCGCCGGGAGCTCGGCTGTGCGAGTTCGTGACGTGGGGCGTGCTCACCTACTTCCCTGGCGTGGAGGAGGCATGAGGCGGCTGTTCGCCGAGCCGGGCTACACCCGGCTCTTCGCCGGGCTCGGCACCTCGATGCTCGGCGACTCGGTGATGCTGCTGGTGCTGAGCATGTGGGTGAAGACCCTCACCGGCTCCAACGCGCTGGCCGGCTTCACCTTCTTCTTCATGGTGCTGCCCGCGCTGGGCGGTCCGCTGCTCGGCGTCTGGGTCGACAGGCTGCCCCGCCGGCCGATCCTGGTGTGGGGCAACCTGGCCAGCGCGGTCGTGGTGCTGCCGCTGGTGCTGGTGCGTGACGAGAGCGACGTCTGGCTGATCTGGGCGGTGGCGTTCCTCTACGGCGTTTCGTTCACGGTGCTGCCCGCCGCGGTCAACGGCCTGCTCAAGGAGCTGCTGCCCGAGGAGCTGCTCGTCGACGCCAACTCCAGCCTCGCCACGACCAGGGAGGCGTTCCGGCTGTTCGGGCCTCTGGTCGGGGCGGCGATCTTCGCCACCGCGGGCGGGTGGCTGGTCGCGGTCGTCGACGCCGCGTCGTTCGTCGTCGCCGCACTGTTCGTCGCGACGATCGCCGTCGAGGAGGCGGCCCCACCGTCGCGGACGGGGTTCCGCGACGAGGTGGTTGCCGGTCTCCGGTTCATCCGCGGCGACCGGGTGCTGCGCAACGTGCTGACCGGGCTCGGCACCTCGATCCTGGTGATCGGGTTCTTCGAGTCCTCGATCTACGCCGTCCTCGACGCCTTCGACAAGGCTCCGACCTTCGCCGGCGTGATCGTGACCGTCCAGGGCATCGGTGCGGTCGCCGGCGGGATCACGTCGAGCCTCGTCGTACGCCGCCTCGGCGAGGTCGCGGCGACCAGCGTCGGGCTGGTGACCATGGCCCTCGGGACGGCCGCGGTCGCGCTGGCGCCGAGCCTGGGCGTCGCCATGATCGGGGTGGTGGTGCTCGGGGTCGCCATCCCCTGGACCTTCGTGGCCTTCACCACGCTGATGCAGCGCCGCACCCCGACCCACCTCATCGGGCGGGTATCGGCGACCAGTGACGTCCTGCTCTCCGGTCCGCAGACGGTGTCGCTGGCCGTGGGAGCGGTCCTGGTGAGCGTGCTCGACTACCGGACGATCTTCTGGATCATCGCGACGGTCATGACGCTCAGCGCGCTGCAGATCGTGGTGTCGCTGCGCGACCAGGTCCGCGACGACGTCCGCGCCGGCGGGTCGCCTCTGGAGCCGGTCGCCGCGCCCGTAGCCGACCCCACCGGCGGCGCCGACCTGCTCTAGGAGCATGCGGCTAGGAATCCCGTCACACTTGTGCAACTCGGAGTTGCACAAGCCCTACCATCGCTCCATGAGCACGCGCGCGCCCGAGACCGACGGTCGCCGCTCGGCCGCCGCGGCGCGGCGCCGGGTGCGCGAGAAGGAGATCATCGCTGCCACCCGCGCGCTCTTTGACGAGAAGGGCGTGCGCGAGGCACAGATCGAGGACATCGCCGCCGCGGTGGGGATCAACCGGGCCATCGTCTACCGGCACTTCTCTGGCAAGGAGGAGCTGTTCGCGCTCACCCTGGTCAGCTACCTCGACGAGCTCCACGAGGCGCTCGAGGCCGCCGACGAGCCCGGGGCACCGGCCCCGCAGCGGCTCGAGGCGCTGGTCGGCGCGTTCGTCGACTACGGGCTCGCCCACCCGGCGTTCATCGACTGCGCGCAGGCGCTGATGCGGCGCCGCGGACCCGAGCTGCTCGACGAGGTGTCCGAGAGCGCGCTGTTCCGGCTCGGTCGCGGCATCTCCGGCTGCCTCGCGATCCTGGTGGCGACCCTGCAGGCCGGCGTCGAGTCCGGCGAGTTCCGGGTCGAGGACCCCAACCTGCTCGCCAACACCCTCTACGCCAGCGGCCTCGGCGCCCTCCAGCTCGCTCGGGTCGGCATCCTGGTCACCGAGTCGGCGCCTGGCATCCCGACGGTCGGCGAGATCTCCCCCGACCAGGTCCGGCACTACCTCGTCGCCTCGGCGCTGGCTCTCGCCTCGCGCTGACGCGGCGGCCACCGGCTAGATGTCGGTGGTCGCACCTAGCGTTGGCGACGTGGCGGACGAGGCGGCGGTGGAACGGATGCGGGCCCTCCTCGAGGCGGCGGCGGCCGAGCTGGAGGCCCGTCGGGAGGACGTGCTGAGCAAGGCGTTGATCTGGCCGCGCGGGCTCGATGCCGAACGCTGCGCGGCGTTCCTGCACGCCGTCGACCACGAGCTCGCCGTGCTCGACAGCGCCGGCTACGTCACCGTGCCGCGGGTCGGTCGCTATCCCCTGCTGGCCAAGTCCGGCATCGGGATCGGTGTCGACGTCGCGCGGGTCACGCAGATCGCCTCGCTCGCGGGCTGACCCGCAACCGCGATCAAGCACGGCCGAACCGTCGCGACGCACCGTGAGGTCATGAGCCTGCCGTACGCCGGACCACTGACCGCCCGAGACCCCGCACCTCGGGTCGTGCCCGAGCCGCCGCGGCGGGGCGAGCCGGGTGGCGACCCCTGCCGGATCTGCGAGGCGACCTCCTCACCGGCCGCGTGGGGCGACGACCACTTCACGGTCCACGCCCCGGTGGGGTGCAGCCTGCCGGGCACGCTCTGGCTCGCCAGCCGGGTGCATGCCGACTCCTTCTCCGACCTCCCCGAGGCCGTCGCCGCCGCGTTCGGACCGCTCGTCGCGCGCGTCGAGCGGGCCATGCTGTCTGCCGTGCCCGACGTGGGTCGGGTCCACCTATACCGGTGGGGCGACGGCGGCGCTCACTTCCACGTCTGGCTGATCCCTCGGCCGCTCGGCATGCTGCAGGCGATGGGCGCGTTCCTGCCGCTGTGGGAGGACGTGCTCCCCAACGTCTCCGACGAGCAGTCGCGCGCCGCGGTCGAGAAGATCGTCGCTGCCCTGTGACCGAGCTGGTCCGGGATCGTCGCTATGCCCGCTCGAGGACCGCGGTGACGCCCTGGCCGCCGGCCGCGCAGATCGAGATCACGCCGCGGCCGGTGCCGCCCTCGGACTGAGCGAGCAGCTTGGCCAGCACCGGCACGATCCGACCGCCGGTGGCGGCGAACGGGTGGCCCGCCGCGAGCGAGGAGCCGGTGACGTTGAGCTTGGACCGGTCGATCGAGCCCAGCGGCGCGTCGAGGCCGAGCCGCTCCTTGCAGAAGACCGGGTCCTCCCAGGCCTTGAGCGTCGAGAGCACCTGCGAGGCGAACGCCTCGTGGATCTCGTAGAAGTCGAAGTCCTGCAGCGAGAGGCCCTCGCGGGCCAGCATCCGCGCCATGGCGTACGCCGGGGCCATCAGCAGCCCCTCCCCGCCGTGCACGTAGTCGACGGCCGCCGTCTCGTAGGCCGTGAGGTAGGCCAACGGCTCGAGGTCGTGCTCCTCGGCCCACTCCTCGGAGGCCAGCAGCACGGTCGAGGCGCCGTCGGTCAGCGGCGTCGAGTTGCCGGCCGTCATCGTGGCCGACTCGCCCTTGCCGAAGACCGGCTTGAGCTTGGCGAGCTTCTCGACCGACGAGTCGGGACGGAGGTTGTTGTCCTTCTCGAGGCCCCGGAACGGCGTGATCAGGTCGTCCTCGAAGCCCCTGTCGTAGGCCGCGGCGAGGTGCTGGTGCGAGGCCGCGGCCAGCTCGTCCTGCTCCTCGCGGCCGATCTGCCACTCCAGAGCAGTGAGCGCGGCGTGCTCGCCCATCGACAGACCGGTGCGCGGCTCGCCGTTCTGCGGGATCGACAGCCCGATGTCGCCGGGGCGGATCGCCGCAAGGGCGGCGAGCCGGCCGCGGGTGTCCTTGGCGGAGTTGACCTTGAGCAGCTTCTTGCGCAGCTTCTCGCTGATCGCCACCGGAGCGTCCGAGGTGGTGTCGGAGCCGCCAGCCACCCCCACCTCGATCTGGCCCAGCGCGATCTTGTTGGCGACCTGGATGGCGGCCTGCAGCCCGGTGCCGCAGGCTTGCTGGATGTCGGTGGCCGGGGTCTCGGGCGAGAGCCGGGAGCCGAGCACCGCCTCGCGGGCCAGGTTGAAGTCGCGGGAGTGCTTGAGGACGGCGCCGGCGACGAACTCGCCCAGCCGCTCGTCCTGCAGCCCGAACCGCTCGACCAGGCCGTCGAGGGCCGCGGTCAGCATGTCCTGGTTGGACGCCGAGGCGTAGGCCGTGTTGGAGCGGGCGAAGGGGATCCGGTTGCCGCCGAGGACGGCGACCCGGCGGATGCTGCCACCACTGAGCGAGGTCATGAGGTCAAGTTTCCCGCGGGTAACATCGAATGCAAAGGCACTGAGGCGGGGATCACGAAATGTGGACTCCCAGTTACACAGAGAGTTACATGGCACCCATGAGCGATCGCTACCAGGGCTTCACCTCCACCCCCCTCGGCAAGCTGCTGGTCAAGAACCTCGGCCTGCCGAACCCGACCAAGCTGGAGCGCTACACCGCGGGCGCGCCCTTGGTCGACGGCACCGTCGTGGTCGGCGGGACCGGCCGGCTCGTGGAGTCGCTGCCCGGCCTGCTCGACGTGCTCGGCATCGCCAGCACGGCCACGACCCTGGAGGACCAGAAGTACAAGGGGCTGGTCTTCGACGCGACCGGGATCAAGGACTCCTCGGAGCTCCACGCGCTGCGCGACTTCTTCACCCCCAAGCTCCGCAGCCTCGCGACGTGCCCGCGCGTGGTCGTCCTCGGTACGCCGCCCGAGCAGGTCAGCGGCGCCGAGCGGGTCGCGCAGCGCGCGCTCGAGGGGTTCACCCGCAGCCTCGGCAAGGAGATCGGGCGAGGCGGCACCGTCCAGCTCGTCTACGTCGCCGAGGGTGCCGAGGCGGCCGCGACCTCGACGCTCGCGTTCCTGCTCTCCCCCAAGTCGGCCTACGTCTCCGGTCAGGTGGTCCGGATCGGCGTGCACGGCGCTCAGGAGGCCGGCGAGGTCGCCGACTGGACGCTGCCGCTGGCCGGCCGGGTCGCCCTGGTGACGGGCGCGAGCCGCGGCATCGGCGAGCAGATCGCGCGAGTGCTGCACCGCGACGGTGCCACGGTCGTCGGGGTCGACGTGCCCCAGCTCGCCGACGACCTGCAGACGCTGATGAAGGAGCTGGGCGGCGACTGGCTGGCCCTCGACATCACCGGCAAGGACGCACCCCAGCGGATCGCGCACCACCTGAAGGAGAAGCACGGCGGCGTCGACGTCGTCGTCCACAACGCCGGCATCACCCGCGACAAGAAGCTCGCCAACATGGCCGAGGACAAGTGGGACTCGGTCATCGCGGTCAACCTCACCGCGCCGGAGCGGATCACCCGCGAGCTGCTCGACCAGAAGGTGATCCACGCCAACGGCTCGGTCGTCGGCGTCGCCTCGATCGCCGGGATCGCCGGCAACGTCGGCCAGACCAACTACGCCGCCTCCAAGGCCGGCGTCATCGGGCTGGTCGACTCCCTCGCCGGCGAGCTGAAGGACGGCATCACCATCAACGCGGTCGCGCCGGGCTTCATCGTGACCCAGATGACCGCCGCCGTGCCGTTCGCAACCCGCGAGGTCGGCCAGCGGCTCAACGCGATGGCCCAGGGCGGGCTGCCCGTCGACGTCGCCGAGACGATCGCGTGGTTCGCCTCCCCCGGCTCGACGGCGGTCAACGGCAACGTGGTCCGCGTCTGCGGCCAGATGATGCTCGGCGCATGATCCACCCCGGAAAGGCAAAAGCATGACCCCGCCGTTCGAGGGGGCACTGACGCTCGCCCGCGCGGCGCTGCCGTCGATCCCCGTCGTCAACCAGCTGCCCGGCATCCGCAAGACCGGCGGCGAGCTCACCGGGCTGAGCCGCACCGGCACCACGACCACGATCGAGCGCGGTCACGTCGACGCCTACGCCGAGGTCTGCGGGTTCCCGGCCAAGGACACGGTGCCGCTCCCCTATCCCCATCTGCTGGCCTTCGAGCTGCAGATGTCGATCATGAGCGACCCGGGCTTCCCCGCGTCGGCGATCGGCACTGTGCACCTGGAGAACTCGATCACCGCCCACCGCGCCATCGCGATCGGCGAGGCCGTCAACGTGACGGTGAACGTGGGGCCGAGCCGGCCGCACCCCAAGGGCACGGTCTATGACTTCCACACCCTGGTCCGGGCCGACGGCGTGACCGTGTGGGAGGAGACCTCGGTCTACCTGCGCCGCGGCAAGGGCGACCCGGCCGCGTCGTCGGGCACCGCCTTCCCCGAGGCGGAGCCGCACGGCATCGTCTGGAAGCTCCCGGCCGACCTCGGCCGGCGCTACGCCGCGGTCTCGGGCGACCACAACCCGATCCACCTCTACCCGCTCACCGCCAAGGCGCTCGGCTTCCCGCGCCAGATCGCGCACGGCATGTGGACGATGGCCCGCTGTGTCGCTGCGCTCGAGAACCGGCTCCCTGACGCGGTCCGCGTCGACGTCGCGTTCAAGAAGCCGGTGCTGCTGCCCGGCTCCGTGGCGTTCGGCTCGACGCCGGTCGACGGCGGGTTCGCGTTCGGGCTGACCAGCCCGAAGAGCGGCGCACCGCACCTGGCCGGACGGACGACGGCGCTGTAGCCCGGCGGAGGTCACCGCCACTGGGTTTGAAATTCAAACCTACTCGTGTCACGCTTCCCCCGTGTCCGCACCCGTGACCGTCCCGCTGGCCGAGCTACCCGGCCGGCCGTGTCCGATCGCGGCGTCGCTCGAGGTCGTCGGCGAGCGATGGGCGCTGCTGGTGATCCGCGAGATCGTGCTGGGCAGCCGACGGTTCGACGAGATCGTCCGCGGTACCGGCGCCCCGCGCGACCGCATCGCCGCGCGGCTCAAGGCGCTGGAGCAGGCGGGCATCATCGAGCGCCGCGCCTACCAGGACCACCCGGCCCGCTACGACTACCACCTCACCGACTCCGGTGCCGCGCTGGTGCCGGTGCTCGACGCGCTGCTCGCCTGGGGGCTCGAGCACGCCGTGGCCCCCGACGACCCCGACCGGATGGCGCACTACCCGACCCCGACCAAGAGATTGGCGAAGACCCGATGACCACGACCGAGCTGCCCAACCAGGTGACCGATGCGCCCGCGAGCTGGGGCGAGCCGCGCACGCGGACGGTGGCCTGGTACGACCCGATGATCGGTGCCACCGAGGGGCTGAAGCTGTCCGGGATCGACTATCTCACCGCGATCCGCGACGGCAAGCTGCCGCCCGCGCCCATCTCCGGGCTGATGGACTTCGGGATCGCCGAGGTCGAGCCCGGCCGGGTCTCGTTCACCTGCCGCCCCGACGAGTCGGCCTACAACCCGATCGGCGTGGTCCACGGCGGCCTGGTCTGCACCCTGCTCGACTCGGTCACCGCCTGCGCCGTGCACAGCACGCTGCCGCTCGGGAAGGGCTACACCTCGATCGAGATCAAGGTGAGCTACCTCAAGGCGGTCACCGCGCGCAGCGGCCTGCTCACCGCGACCGGGACCCTCGTGAAGGGCGGCTCCCGGGTGGGCTTCAGCGAGGGCGTGGTGGTCGACGAGTCCGGTACGCCGGTCGCCACCGCGACCAGCACCTGTCTCGTCTTCGACGTCCCGAGCTGACCGCGCGCCCGAGCCGTCAGCGGGCGGTGGGCCGCCCGAAGGTGACGTGCTTGACCCGCCCGGTGGCGCCGGCCGGTGCGACCGCACCGCGCTTGTCGAACGTGGCGGTGGTCGGGGTCCAGACGCCGAGGTCGGTGATGCCGTTGCCGTCCCAGTCACCGGTGACCGGCACGTCGCCGGGGACGCCGAACGAGATCACCGTCGTGAACGGCGCGCCCATCGGGTCGGTCTGCAGCAGCGTGAACGTGGCCGTGGCCTGGTCGTAGACCCCCAGGTCGGTGACGCCGTTGCCGTCCCAGTCGCCGGTGACGGGCAGGTCGTTTGCGTCGCCCAGCAGCACCTTGGTGCTCGTGCCGTCGGCCATCCGGAGGATGAACTTCGCGCTGCCCGGGCGGCGTACGCCGATCTCCCAGGGGCCGACGCCGTCCCAGTTGCCCGCGATCGGCAGGTCGCCCGACTTGCCGAACTTCACTGGGGTCTTGCTCCGCTTGACCTGCAGCGTGAACACCCGGCTGCTGGGGTCGCGGACCCCGGGGTCGACGCGTCCGTTGCCGTCCCAGTCGCCGAGCACCGGCTGGTCGGCACCCGCGCCGAGCTTGATCACCCGTTCCTTGGCGCCGGTGCGGGTGATGTGGAACGCCGCCGGGGCGGACTTGCGGTAGACCATGACCTCGGCGGCCTTGCCGCCGTACATGTCGCCGGCCAGCGGGACGTCGGTGACGGCGACCGCACCGCAGTTCTGCGACGCCTGCGCCGAGCCCATCGGGAACCTGGCGCCGTGGAACCACGCGTCCACGACCGCGCCGCCGAGACGCTCCTCGAAGTGCAGGTGGGGGCCGCTGGCATTGCCGGTCTCGCCGACGGTGCCGAGCTGCGTGCCGGCCTGGACGACCTGGCCGACGGTGACGAGCACCGAGTCCAGGTGAGCGTAGAGGGTGCTCTCGTCGTTGCCGTGGTCGATCACGACGTACTGCCCGTAGCTGGGCTTGTTCGGGCCCACCACGGCGGTGATGACCGTGCCCGGCGCGGCCGCGACCACCGGCTTGCCGAGGTCGCCGCCGGGGTAGTTGAAGTCGACGGCGCGCACGCTCGGGCTGTGCCCGGCACGCGTCGAGCCGGTCCACACCTCGTTGCACGGGAACGGCATCTCGTAGGGCGTGAGCGGCGCCGCTGTCGGCTTGAGCTCGGTCGGGTTCAGCCCCTCGTCGCCGGGCAGCGACTTGCCGCCGTTGGTCGCGGTCGGGTCGTGGGTGGCGCCGGCGTCGTTGGCGTCGTCGTCGCCCGGCTTGGGCTTGTGCGGTCCGGACGGGCTCGCGTGCGGCTTCCCCTTCGGAGGCTTGGCGGTGTGGTGCGCGCCGATTCCGTGGATGAAGTGCAGGTCGGTGTCGGCGGAGGCCGACGAGCCGAGCGTCGCTGCCGCGAGAAGCATCAGCGCGGCAACCGCCGCAAACGCGGCGCGCCTGAGGGTCGGTCGGCGCCGGGTGGGGGCTCGGTGTCGCGGCCGGTGCATGGCTCCGAGTGTTCTTCTGTCACACCCGTCCCGTCCGGCGAACGCCGATAATTGACCGAACGGAGGATGGCTCGGGTCTTGACAGTTGTTGCTGGAGTGATCTGTGTGACTGCCGTGACCGCTGTGAAAGGTGGGTCAGCCGGGACGCCGGGAGCGGATCACGCCCTCCTGCGCGGCCGTCGCGACCAGCGCGCCGTCGGTCGTGTAGACGTGGCCGAAGGCCAAGCCGCGGCCGCCGTAGGCGCTCGGCGACCACTGGTCGTAGAGCCACCACTCGTCGGCGCGGAAGGGCCGGTGGAACCACAGCGTGTGGTCGAGGGAGGCCATCAGCGCCTTGGCGGGGTTGACGTCGTGAGCAGCGAGGGCGGCGCCGAGCAGGCTGATGTCGCTGGCGTAGGTGAACGCCGCGAGGTGGGCCATCGGGTCCTCGGGGAGCCCCTCCTTGAACCGCACCCACATCTGCGCCCGCGAGGGATGCCGCGGGTCGGGCGCAAGGCCGTGCCTGGAGTTGCCGAGGAAGCGGACCTCGATCGACGCCCACTCCTTCCCGAGCTCGTCGGCGTCCCTGCTGCCGCGGCCGCGCATCAGGTCGACGAGGTCCATCCCCTCCTCGGGGCCGGGCACCTCGGGCATCACGTCCTGGTGGTCGAACCCCTCCTCGGGCCGCTGGAAGTTGATGGTCTGGTGGTAGATCGGCCGGCCGTGCTGGCGGGCGGTGACCCGCCTGGTCAGGAACGAGCGTCCGTCGCGGATGCGCTGCACGTCGAAGATGATCGGCACGGCGTAGTCGCCGGGCAGCAGGAAGTAGGAGTGGAACGAGTGCGGCACGAACTCCGGTTCGACGCTGCGTACGCCCGCGACCAGCGCCTGAGCCGCGACCTGGCCGCCGTAGACGCGCGCCCGGGCCGACGGCGGCTGGTGGCCGCGGAACAGGTCGTCGTCGAGGGTCTCGAGGTCGAGCAGGTGCAGCAGGTCGGGTACGGCGTCCGTCACGCGTCGCGCCCGGTCTCGTTGGGGTCGTTGCCGTCCTGGGCGTCGAGGCCGGCCAGGAACTGCTCGAACTGCTGGCCGATCTCCTCGCCGGTCGGGAGCGGCTCGTCGCTGGCGAGGAGGCTCTCGGAGCCCTCGGCGCGCTCGAACGCGTCGTACTGCTGCTCCAGCGCGGTGACGACCTCTCCCACCTCCTCGTTGGTGGCCAGGTAGCGCTCGATCTCGCTCTCGCGCTCGCGCGCCAGCTCGTTGAGCTCGGTGAGGTCGATCGTCAGCCGGCCGGCCAGCTCGACCTGCTCGAGCAGGATGGCGGCGGCCTTGGGGTAGTCGAGCTGCGCGAGGTAGTGCGGGATGTGGGCGACGAAGCCGAGCATGTCGTGGCCCCACTCCCCCAGCCGCACCTCGAGCAGCGCCTGGGCGCTGCTCGGGATCCGGAGCTCACCGCGCCAGACGCTCGCACCGGGGACCAGCTCGGGCCGGTTGGCGTGCGGGGTGATTGCGATCGGACGGGTGTGCGGCACCGCCATCGGGACCGACCCCATCGAGATCACCCGGGTCACGCCGAGCCGCTCGATGACCTCGCGCATCGCGCGGGCGAAGGCCTCCCACCGGTTGTCCGGCTCGGGGCCGTGCAGCAGCAGGTAGGGCGTGCCGCCGCTGTCACGCAGGAGACGTACGACGAGGCGCGGCGCGTCGTAGCCCTCGTAGTGGTCGCGCACGAACGACATGGCCGGGCGGCGCGCCCGGTAGTCGTGGAACTGGTCGACGTCGAAGGTGGCCACGACCGGGCCCGGCGCCGGCTGGCTGGTGTCGAGGTCGGCGAGGTGCCGCGCCGCGTGCGCGGCCGCGTTGCCGGCGTCGAGGAAGCCGTCGAGGACGAGCACCATCGTCAGGTCGGAGACCCCCGCCAGCCCGGGGACCTCGTCGAGGATGTGCACGAGCCGATCGGTGGCCACCTGTCCAGTTTCTCAGACGCGCCAGAGGGCCGCGACATGGCGGGTGTCGGTGCCGCAGCAGCCGCCGAGGATCTGCAGCCCCGGCAGCCGGTCCGCGATGGCCGCGACGGAGGCGGCCAGCTCGACGGGGTCACCCTCGTCGAGGGCCTCGGCCTCGTCGAGCTCGGCGTGCGAGAGCCGGCTCGCGTTGGGCCGCAGCCCGGCGATCCGGTCCCACGGCCCGTCGTCCGCGAGGCCGCGCGCGACGTGGGTCGGGTGCGCGCAGTTGACCAGGAACCAGTCCGGCGGCTGCACGGCGTCCACCGCCGTGATCGCCTCACCCAGCGACACCCCATCGGCGAGCCGCCCGTCGGTCTCGACGGTGAACGACACCGCGATCGGCAGCCCCACGTCGCGGGCCGCGGCCACGATGCCGATCGCCTCGTCGGCGCCGACCAGCGTCAAGGCGGTGGCCAGGTCGGCGCCCGCGGCACGGAAGGAGGCCAGCTGGGGCCGGTGGTAGTCGGCGTACTCCTCCGGGGTCAGCCGTTCTCCCGCGACGTAGCCGTCGCCGCGTGGCCCGATCGTCCCGCCGACCAGCACGCCCCGGTCGTGCAGGTCGGCATCCGCCTCGCGGCGCTCGTCCAGCAGCGCGATCGCTTCTCGGTTCACCCGGTCGAGGGCGGCCGCGTCGTAGCCCAGCCGCTCGCCCCAGTCGGGGTTGGCCCGCCAGGTCGGCGCCTCGAGCATCAGCCCCACGCCGGCCCGCCGGGCGATGTCGGCGTAGCCGTCGTAGTAGTCGGCCAGCAGCGCCCGACCTCGCGGCTCCTCGACGAGCGGGAACGCCGCGAACTCCGGCAGCTCCACACCGCAATGGAAGATGAGGTCGGTCTCGAGCCCACCATCGGTGACGTAGCGACGCCCCTCATCCAGCACCCGCTCACGGTAGCGGCACCGTCGAGCGCCGTCCCGGATCGCTCAGGCTGGGTGGTCGACGTCCAGGGCGGCCGGATCGGACCGCCCCTCGGCGAGGGCCGTCATGTCCTCGACGATGCCCAGGGCGATCGCCTGCGGCGTGAGGCCGATCTGCTCGAGGATCCGGCCGCGCTTGGCGTGGGTGAGGAACCGCTGCGGGATCGCGTGCAGCCGGAACGGCGTGTGCACCCCCGCTGCGTTGAGCGTCTGCAGCAGCACCGCGCCGCAGCCACCGGTCTCACCGTTGTCCTCGATGCTGACGACCAGTCGGTGCTCGCGGGCCAGCTCGACCAGCGCCGGGTTGACCGGCTTGACCCAGCGCGGGTCGACCACGGTGACACCGATGCCCTGGGCGACGAGGCGGTCGGCCACCTCGACCGCCGTCTCGGCCATCGCGCCCACGGCGACGACCAGCACGTCCTTGACGCCCTTGCGGACCAGGACGTCGACGCCGTCGACGGTGGCGATGGCCGGGATGTCGTCCGGCGGGGGTCCCTTGGGGAAGCGCAGCACCGTCGGCGCGTCGTCGACGTCGACGGCCTCGTTGAGCAGCTCGCGCACGCGGGTGGCATCGCGGGGGGCGGCGAGCCGCAGCCCGGGGACGACCTGGAGGATCGAGAGGTCCCACATGCCGTTGTGGCTGGGGCCGTCGTCGCCGGTGACACCGGCCCGGTCGAGCACGAACGTGACGCCACACCGATGCAGCGCGCAGTCCATCAGCACCTGGTCGAAGGCGCGGTTGAGGAAGGTCGCGTAGATCGCGACCACGGGGTGCAGGCCGCCCATGGCGAGCCCGGCGGCCGACGTCGCGGCGTGCTGCTCGGCGATCCCGACGTCGAAGGTTCGCTCCGGAAAGCGGGCCTGGAACTGGTGCAGCCCCACCGGGTGCATCATCGCCGCGGTGATCGCGACGACGTCCTGGCGGCGCTGACCGATCCGCACGATCTCGTCGGTGAACGCGTTGGTCCAGATGTTGCCCTTGGGGTCCTGCTCCCCCGAGTCGGGGTCGAAGGGCCCCACCTGGTGGAACTGGTCGGCCTCGTGGCGCTCGGCCGCGTCGTAGCCGAACCCCTTCCGGGTGATCGCGTGCACGATCACCGGACCGTTGAACCGCTTGGCCTGGGTCAGCGCGTGCTCGACGGCGGCGCGGTCGTGGCCGTCGACAGGCCCGACGTACTTCAGCCCGAGGTCCTCGAAGAGCCCCTGCGGGGCGACGGCGTCCTTGACGCCCTTCTTCATCGCGTGCAGCGCGTCGTAGGCCGCGGGCCCGACGCCCGGCACGCTGTTGAGGCGGCGCTTGATCACGTCGAGCACCTGCTCGTAGCGCGGGTTGGTGCGCAGCGTGGTGAGCGCCGTGGTGAGGCCGCCGACGGTCGGGGTGTAGGAGCGGCCGTTGTCGTTGACCACGATGACCAGCCGCGACCGCTTGGCGACCGCGATGTTGTTGAGCGCCTCCCAGGCCATGCCGCCGGTCAGGGCCCCGTCGCCGATGACGGCGACCACGTGCCGGTCCTCGCCCCGGATGGCGTAGGCCTTGGCCAGGCCGTCGGCATAGCTGAGCGCGGTGGAGGCGTGGCTGTTCTCGACCAGGTCGTGCTCCGACTCGGCCGGGTTGGGGTAGCCGCTGAGCCCGCCCTCGACACGCAGCCGGTCGAACTCGCCGGCCCGGCCCGTCAGCATCTTGTGGACGTAGGCCTGGTGACCGGTGTCCCAGACGACCCGGTCGGTCGGCGAGTCGAAGACGCGGTGGATGGCCATGGTCAGCTCGACGACGCCGAGGTTGGGGCCGAGGTGGCCGCCGACGGGGGCGCAGGACGCCACGAGACGGTCGCGGATCTCGCTGGCCAGGGTCGTCAGCTCGTCGTCGGACAGCCGGCGGAGGTCACCGGGTCCGGAGATCGTGTCGAGCACACCCATGGGCAGCGAGTCTACGGTGCGGGGCGCCGGATCAGAGATCCACGACGGCGATCGCCGGCTCGTGCAGGCTGCCCAGCCAGACCCGGCCGTCGTGCTCCCGGACGCCGGTGACCATGTGGTAGCGGTCGGTCTTCACGTCGACGTCGTGCACGAGCGTGCCGGAGTCGTCGAAGGCCTGGACCCGGACCGTCCTCTTCGGCTTGGGTTGGAGCGCCTCGGGGATCTTGGTCACGGTCCGGCGGACGAACATCGGCCCGCTCTTCAGCCGCTCGACCAGGGGGTCCCTCGGGCTGGCGAGGGTGACCCAGATCAGCCCGTCGGAGCCGCGGGAGATGTTGTCCGGATAGCCGGGCAGGTCCTGCACGAGGTGGTCGCGGGCGCCGGCCTGGGGCCCCGTGAGCCAGTGCCGTACGACGGTGCGCGCCCCGGTCTCGGCCACCGCGACGTACGACTCGTCCTTCGCGAGCGCGACGCCGTTGGCGAACGCGAGGCCGTCGAGGACCGTGGCGATCGTGCCGCTGGGGTCGCGGCGCAGCAGCCGGCCGGTGCGGGTGTCCTGGACGAAGTCGGCCTTCCACTCCTCGATGCCGAACTTGCGCGAGGAGTCTGAGAACCAGACCGTGCCGTCGCCCGCGATCGCGGCGTTGTTGCAGAAGACCATGCGCACCCCGTCGACCGAGTCCGCGACCGCCTCGACGCCGCCGCTGCTGGTGTCGACCCGGAGCAGCCCGCGGTGCGCATCGCACACCAGCAGCCGTCCGTCACCGTCGATCTCGATGCCGAGCGGGCGGCCGCCGGTGTCGGCGACCCGGTCGACCTTGGCACCATCGGGGCTGACCCGCCAGATCGCGCCGTCCTCGGTGCCGGTGAAGACCGACCCCTCGTCGGGGCCGTGGGTGGCGACGACGACGTCCTCGGCGCCGGGGCCGGGCACGGCGACGACCTGGATGCTGGTGGTGGTCACCGGGTCATGCTGGCGTACAGCGCCGAGTCGAGGAACCCCGGCACCGCGATCGACGCGGAGGCGGTCAGGTCGAGCCGGCGCGCCGCCGCGGGCTCGACGAAGACGATCCGCCGTCCCTCGCCGCACACGATGTCGGCGTCGGTGAGGTCGGTCGGCGCGGCGTAGACGTGCATCCGGTCCTGCGAGCCGTACGCAGCGTGGAAGACCTCGATCGCCTGCCACGGCCGCAGCGCGCCGGCCGGGAGCCGCACGCCGGTCTCCTCGAGGAGCTCCCGGTGGGCCGCCACCTCGACGTCCTCGTCGGGCTCGACGTGCCCGCCGACCAGGCCCCACTTCTCCGGGTCGATCACCGGGAACTCGTCCCGCTCCTGGAGCAGGATCCAGCCCCGGCGGTCGATGAGGATCACACCCGCGAAGAGGTGGGCCATGGGGATGCCGGCGTCCGGTCAGCGGAGCCGATGCTTGCGCCGGCCGAAGCCCTTGACCGCGTAGCGCATGGTGCGCGGGACCGGCACCCGGACCACCGCCTGCTTGCGGACGTAGTCGTCGACCTGCCAGGTGACCCAGTGACCCGCGGGGAAGTACGCCGCGTCGCCGGCGCTCAGCAGCACGGGTGGCTCGTCGTCGAGCTGGATCGACACCGAGCCGGCCACGACGACGATCGACTCGTCGACCTCGTAGTACCACCGGAACCGGCCGGCCGTGCAGTCCCACGTCCAGTGCGAGGTCGTGCCATCGGGGCTCTCGCCCCACTCGCCGATGCGGGCACGCGGTCTGCCCTCGAGGACCCAGTCCGGGTTGATCGGGTGGTCGTGCAGGGTGGCGTCGCCACGGCCCACCTTCAGCACCGAGGCGGTGGCCGTCTGGGTCATGTCGCGAGGGTAGGTGGCCGGCATCCGCCGGCGTCGCCGAACCGGGCAAGTCCCGCCTCATGGCAGGGTGGCCGGATGCGCATCCCGGCGGCTCTGGCCCTGCTCGCCATCCTGACCGGAGCGCTGGCCCCGGCCCCGGCTCCGGCCCACGCGGCCGACGCCCCCCTCGCGTCGACCGGCTACGTCCTGGGCGGCGCCTCCGACGCCCTGGTCGCGCACGAGGCCCACGCTCTGCGGACCCTCGGCGTCGACGGGGTCACGCTCTCGCGCCGGGGCGACCGGGTCTCGACCATGGACGACCGGCTGGCCGGGACCGCCCACGCGAACGGGCTGCGCGCCGAGCTGCTGGTCAGCAACTACAGCAACCGGCTCGGCGACTTCGACCCACGGTCCGCGGCGCGGCTGCTGAGGTCACCGGACAACATCGACGCGGTGGCCGGCCGACTCGCGTCGTACGTCGCGTCGCAGGGCTGGGACGGCATCCAGCTCGACCTCGAGAGCCTCTCCGCGGCCGATGCCGACGGGCTGCTGGCCCTCGCCACGACGCTGCAGGCGCGGATGCCTGCCGAGAAGACGGTCTCGATCGCGGTGATGGCCTCCGACCAGGCCTCGGAGTACGTGCGACGCGGTTATCGGCTGCCCGAGCTCGGCGCGGTCGTCGACACGCTGGCCCTGATGACCTACGACCAGCACGAGCCCTGGTCGGGGCCCGGGCCCATCGGCGCCCTGGACTGGCAGCGACGCTCGGTCGCGGTGGTGACGGCCGTCGTACCGGCCGACAAGGTCGACCTGGGGGTCGCGGGCTACGGCTACACCTGGCCTCGCGGCCACGACGGCCGCACGGTGACAGACGCCCAGGCGCGCAGGCTGGTCGCGCGGGACGGCGCGCGAGCGCGATGGCCGAGCGGGCCGGGCGAATGGACCGCCCGGCTCTCGGACGGCACCCGGCTCTGGTGGTCCGACGGTCGCTCGATCGCACTGCGTCAGCAGCTGGCCGGCGAGCTCGGGCTGCACGGCATCGCGCTGTGGCGGCTGGGGTCGGCCGATCCCCTCCGCTGATCTTCTGGGCTGATCCCCTTGGCTGAACGACTCGCCGAAGCTGCGCGCCGGGCTCAGAGCCGCGCGACGTAGCGCCGTCCGCGCAGCGCCTCCTCGACCAGCCCCACGGCCCGGCGTACGCCGGAGAGCCGGGCCTCCTCGGCCAGCCAGGTCTCGACCGCGGCGTCGACGACGTCGAGCGGCGCGACGTCGCGCAGCTCCGCGCGGGCCTCGCTGAGCCCCTTCTTGACCGCCGCGTGGCACGCCTCGACGTGCAGCACCGCGAACCGCGCGAGGACGACCGGGTGCCGCCGGATCGCGGGGTAGCCGCGGTACTCCGGCGGGCAGAGGTCGAGCAGCCAGTTGAGTGCGGTGCGCTCCCAGTCCGGAGCGTCCGGCGGCCGCACACCCCGGGGCCAGCCGGGCGGCGCGACGAGGCGGCTGTGTGGTGCGGGCATGGTCCGATGCTACGTCAGGATTCGAACATCTGTTCGATCTCGCGCAGGGTGGGATCGCGCAGCCCGACGCAGTCGTGGGTCCAGAAGGGCTCGCAGTAGACCAGCGCGCCGCTCATCCAGCCCTCGTGCGCCTCGAGCAGGGCGACCTGGAACGCGGGCTCCGGGATCCGCGTCGACGGGCGGCCGAAACCGCGCGCCGTCGCGGGCTCGAAGCCGCGGGCGCCGTAGTAGTCGGGGCTGCCCTCGAGGAAGACCGCCGGGGCACCGAGCCGCCGCGCTTCGGCCAGCACCGCCGCGACCAGCGCGGTTCCGGTCCCGCTCCCCTGGCGTGCCGGCAGGACCGAGAGCGGGCTGAGCACCAGCACCTCGACCAGCGCCTGCCGCGCGTCGATCCACGACCGGCTCAGCAGCACGTGCCCGATGACGACCCCACCACCCTCCTCGGCCACCAGCTCGACCCGGCCATGGGTCGCGCGAAGGTCCTCCACGAGGGCGGCGACGGTGTCTCCCCGGTCGCCGAACGCATCGGTCACGACCTGCCTGACGGCGGCCTCGTCGTGGGGGCGGTAGCTGCGGATCATGGGGTCATCAAGCCAGTCGCTCGCCGGCGGCTGCAACGGAGTTGTCGAGCGCGCGCCGGCTGCGGCGGTCGGTTCGGCGGGTGGGTGGTCTCGGTCGTCGAGAAGGTCGCGCAGCGACCGTCGCGAGACGTGGCGACCCGAGGCTGGTAGTCGCTCGCGGTCTTGGGTTGGGGGCGGGAGGTCTGGCTGCGGTCCGCGCGGCGATGGTCCCGTTCGTCGAGGAGGTCGCGCAGCGACCGTCGCGAGACGCGGCGACCCGGGGCTCGGACGACCCCCAGCGCGAGGGTCACGGTTCGGTCACGAACATCGGAATCCCTTGTGGATAAGGCGAAACTCGACATCCGACTGTCGGTGGTCGATGACAGGGTAGGACCCACGACGACCTCCACCACCGACCCCCTCGAACTCTGCGCAGCCGACGACCCCGCGGCGGTCCTCGCCTACGCGCGAGCCGAGAAGCAGGCCGAGGACCAGGCCGCCCGCAACGTGATGCGGGCCGCCGCCACGTGGGCCGGCATGCACACCAAGGAGTCGCTGGTCGGGTCCACCGAGTCGCTGGACGTGCGGCGCTCCATCGCCGCCGGCAACCTGGCCCGCGCCCAGCTCACCCTCGACCTCGAACCAGCCGACACCCCACAGCCCAAGTCGGCAGCCAAGCGGCAGCTGGTGCTGCACGTCCACCTCGAACACGCCGCCGTGCTCGGCGCCGGCGGCCTCGCCCGGGTCCACCAGACCCCCGGACCGGTCACCGCCGAACAAGTCCGCACCTGGTGCGCCAACCCCGACACGACGGTGACCGTCCAGCCGGTGCTGGACCTGGCCGAGCACCTCCACGTCAACGCCTACCAAGCCTCCTCCCGGCTCAAGCTGCAGACCTACCTGCGGGACCTGGTCTGCGCCTTCCCCTACTGCTACCGACCAGCGGAACAATGCGACTGCGAACACCGCGTCGCCCACGAGGACGGCGGACCCACCTGCACCTGCAACCAAGCACCCGCCTGTAGGGGTCATCACCGGGCGAAGACCACCGGCGGCTGGACCTATCTGACCGTCGAACCCGGCGTCTACCTCTGGCGCAGCCCGCTGGGCTACCAGTTCCTCAAAGACCCAACCGGCACCCTCGACGTCACCCCCGACGCCGAACGCGCCCAACTCGCTAAAGAGTTCCGAGCCCACTTCGAACCCTGACCACCCCGCCCCACACCCCGCCGGGATCCACTCCAGCGGGGCGTTCGGCGCGCCCGAGCGCGGCTGTCTCGTCTCATGCAGCCAACCAGGCGACCACGTCGGCCAGCCGCTCGCCGGCGACCGGCGTCGTCGTATCGACCACCAGGTGGGGTCCGATCCCGACTGGACCGATGAGCGGCGCCGCCTCGCGGATCCGGCCAAGTGTGGCGTCGTCCGCCCGGAGGTGGGAGGGATGGTCCCGAGGGCGGGCCGCGAACCGCTGTACGGCAACCTCCGCGTCGACCGTGCAGATCACTTCGCGGTACGTCGCACCGGGCACCGACTCGAGCGTGGCCAGCAGGTCCGCTGGGTCGAAGGTCGGGTCGACCCAGATGTCGAGGACCGCTCCGTCGGGGTTGTCGGTGACGATCGCGGCGAGCACGGCGAGCCCCGTCCGGCGTACCAGGTAGCGGTCGTCCGGCATCGTGCCCACCCCGTCCACGACGGCCTCCTTGACCGTGTCCAGGCTGAGCAGCGGCAGCCCGGTGGCGTCGCGAAGCTGCCGCGCCAGCGTCGTCTTGCCCGACCCCGGCAGGCCGGACACCAGGACGATCGTCATCCCGCAAGGAAGCTGAGGCGGACGGTGCGCTCGTCGTTGTCGACGTTGAGGTCCACGAGGCAGATGCTCTGCCAGGTGCCCAGCGCCAGCCGCCCGCCGAGCACGGGAACGGTCGCGTGCGGCGGCACGATCGCGGGCATCACGTGGGAGCGGCCGTGGCCCCGGGAGCCGTGGGCGTGCTGCCAGCGGTCGTCGGCGGGGAGCAGGTCGCCGAGCGCGCTGAGCAGGTCGTCGTCGCTGCCCGCCCCGGTCTCGATGATCGCGATCCCGGCGGTCGCGTGCGGCACGAACAGCTGCAGCAGCCCGTCGCCCCGGTCGGCGACATACGCCGCGCAGTCGCGGGTCAGGTCGAGGACGACCTCCCGGTCACCGGTGCGGTACTGGCGTGTCTCTGAGTCCACTCGTCGATCGTGGCACGCCTTCGGCCTCTGCGGCCTCGTGGACTCCGAGGGCGGCGGCGCACACCAGCAGCCAGACGATGCCGTAGATGAACGCCGTAGCGACGTCCGTCAGGTGGTGGGCGCCTTCGTAGAGCCGGCTGACTGCGACGAAGACGGGCACGCAGGCGAGCAGCACGACCACGACCCGGGCGGGCCCCGTCGAACGGCGCCGGCTGCGCAGCCACATCGCCAGGAGCAGCGCCGCACCGCCATAGACAGCGACCGCGCTGCCGACGTGGCCCGAGGGGAAGCTGTGGTCGGGCACCAGCCCCGAGTCGAGCAGCCGGACGGGGGGCCGGTCGCGTGGGTCGATGTGGGTGCCGAGCCAGTAGATGCCGCCGTCGCCCGCATCGGCGACCAGGACCAGCGCGGCCGCGGCCAGGGACCGCAGCACGAGTCCTGCGACGATCGCGACCACCACCCCGACGCCGAGTGCCACCTGCGTCTCTCCGAGCAGGGTGCCGAACTGGGCCACCGGGTCCAGGGACGAGGTGCGCTCGCCCGCGAACCACCGCGAGACGTCGTCGTCGCTCGGCTCGATCGAACCCTGCAGCGAGTGCGTCAGCAACCAGCCCCAACCCACCACCACCGGCGCGATGACGGCGTACGCCGCCACGAGCTGCATCGCTCTGCGAGCCATCGGCTCATCCCTCCTCCGGGTGCTCCCCGCACTCTCAGCACGTACCCGGACGAGGGCTCTCTCATCCGTCGAGGAGCGCGTTGACCCGTTCCACCTTCGCGGTCAGCTGGCCCTCGTATCCGGGCCGGATGTCTGCCTTGAGCACCAGCCCCACCCGCGGCGACGCCTCGGCGACGACGTCGACGGCGCGCTTGACGACCGCCATCACCTCGTCCCAGTCCCCTTCGACCGTCGTGAACATCGAGGTCAGCTCCCAGGGGAGCCCGGACTCCTTGACCACCCGGACCGCGGCGGCGACGGCCTCGGAGACCGAGCCGTCCTCGCTGGTGGCGGTGGGCGAGATGCTGAAGGCGACGAGCACGACTCCAACGTAGTTGTCGTCAGGTGGGTGATCGCGACTGCGTGGTATCTCCGGCGCCTGGTGCCGGAGATACCACGCAGTCGGACCCACAGGGCTTGACGACCTCGGTCCAGCCGCGTTGACCCAGGATCTGACCCACCGCGACGGCGAGCCAACACGGCTGCAGCACCTGTCCCCAGCCCGCACGCACCGTCAGCTCTCCAGCCACCAGCGCCGCGAGGTCGCGGTCGAGATCCGCCCATACGTCGAGCGCATCTTCGTGGCCCAGCCGCCCGTTCAGCTCGACGATCGTCGCCAGGCCGAGGTACTCGACATCTCGATAGGCGGGGGTCCGGCCCTGGCGCACCCGCCGCTGCCGTGATCCCACCGGAAGCCCGTGCGGGCGCTCGACGCGGGTGAGGTAGCGCTGCTCGAGGACGGAGTAGGTCCCCGACCGGATGTCCTCCAGGACCGTGAGCAGGAACCGCCGGTACGGCAGGACCGGCCGCTCCGTCAGGGCTTCCACGAGCCGGTCGACGGTGGTTCGCCCTTGCTGGCAGGCATCGGCGACCACGGCGAGGCCGGCATCCTCACGAGTCTTCCGCGACGCCTCGCCGAGGAGCGCGTGCTCGATCCGTTCTCGCGGAGGTGAGAGGTTCAGGTAGCTCTTGGCCTCGAACCCGGTCAGCCGGCGTACGACGACACCGGGGCGGCGCCCCGGGGTCCTGGTCCGTTCGACGTTGACGATGATCGGCAGATCGCGACTGTCGTAGCCCCTCAGTCCGTGGGCTCTCAGCGCCGAGCCGTCGGCCAGCGCAGCCGGCTCGTAGTAGAGGACGGCCGCCCACGCCCGCTGCGGCCAGGTGGGCGGCCCGGTGTGCTCGACGTAGACGCCGGGATGCAGCCGCGACCACTCGCGACGCCGCAGCATCCGCTCGATCTCGTTGTCGTCGGAGCCCAGCTCCAACAGCTGGCGTCGCGAGACGACGCCGTCCTGGGCTCGGAGCAGCTGACGGAGGTCGTGGTGCATGCGGGGAGGCTTCCCGAGCCCGCGCGCGGCCAACGCGAGTCCCGGTGGCCTGTGGAAATCCACCCATGGCTCCCCGCGAGTCGGAGTGGCACCCTGGCGAGGTGATCCTCGCCTGCCACACGCTGATCTACTCCGACGACGCCGACGCGACCCGCGCGTTCCTGCGCGACGTGCTCGGGTTCCCCGACATCGACGCCGGTACGGGCGACCGCAACTGGCTGATCTTCAAGACCGGCCCCAGCGAGCTCGGTGTCCATCCGACGTCGAGCGAGCACGAGGGCCAGACCTACACCTCGCCGCGCCACCACGCGATCAGCTTCATCGTCGACGACCTCGAGTCGACGATGGCCGAGCTGCGCGGGAAGGGTGCCGAGTTCTCCTCCGGGCCGGACGACCACGGCTACGGGATCATCGCGATGGTGAAGGTGCCGGGCGCCGACGACGTGCAGCTCTACCAGCCGCGGCACGAGACGGCGTACGCCCTCTGAGGGTGGACCTCGACGACATCCACCGGCTGGCGGTGGCCCATCCGGGGGTCAAGCGGAAGGGCACCGAGGCACGGCCGGCGTGGTACGTCGACGACCGGCTGGTGGTCCGCTGGCTCGACCCGACCTCGGTGGTGGTCCGGGCCGGCTTCGAGCAGCGCGAGCGGCTGCTGACCGACCACCCGGACACCTTCGGGGTGCCCCCGCGCTTCGAGAGCCACATGATGGTCGTCGTCGAGCTCGACCGGGCCGACGAGAACGCGGTGGCCCGCGCGATCAGTGAGGCGGTCGAGCTCCAGCGACGACGCTGAGCGGGTCGTCGTCCGACTCGAGCGGCCAGGCATACGCCGCCCTCCGATGGGCTGAGCTCCCGCCGTCGTTGATCTCGGTGAAGTCCCACTGCGTGAACCACAAGGTGTCGCCGCTCCACGCGAGCGGCTGCGCGCTCACACCCAGCTTCGAGTCAAGCCCGTAGCGACGGCTCTTCCCGGTCGTGGTGTCGAGCACAGCCACGCCGTCGGCCGGGTGCACACCGTGGGTGGCGCCGCGGTCGGCGTACCAGTAGGCCACCCACCGCCCGTTGGGCGAGAGCGACCACGACGTCCCGATGTCGGCGTTGCCGACCCAGCCGGGGAGGTCGAGGAACGTGTAGGACTGGTCCACAGCCGAGACACCGACCAGCTCCGGGGCACCGGGGTGCAGCACGGAGGAGTGCTCGGCAGGGATAACGGCGACCAGCGGACCGGTTCCGTCGTGCGCCACGGGCAGTCAGCGACCCGGTTCGTAGAAGCGGTCCGGGAGCACCGTCCTGCTCGGCGACTCCACCACTGGCGCGTCCGACTGCAGGTGCGCGACAAGCGCCGAGTTGCCGAGCCCGACGATCGCGGCCACGGCGACGACCGCGCCGATCGAGGCCAGCCGCCCGCGCCGCGCCCGGCGCTTCCCCGTCCGCCACAGGTCAGGCGGTGGCAGCGTGCGCGGGACTTCCTCGGCGAGGTCCGCGAGCCGGTCGTGCAGCGTCGTCATGCCCACCTACACGCCACGAGTCCCGAGAAAGGAGGGGTGCGGGTCAGCCGGCGTTGAAGATGACGTACTCGCCGCGGTGCAGGAAGAAGCCCTCGGTTCGCTTGAGGCTGATGCAGGTGACGCCGATGGTCTCCATGACGCACTCGATGCTGGTGCCGGGCACGTGGTCCGCCGAGCCGTAGCCGAGCACCCTCGCGCCCGGGGTGCGGATGGTGTCGGTGTTGCAGACCGGGACGGCCCGGCCGCGCCGGAACTCCACCCGGCCGACGTACTTCGACACCGGGTTGTCGCTGCACGCGGCCGGGTCCTTGATCGAGCCCGCGCTCAGCTCGCAGGCCGGTGGCATGCCGCGCACGGCCAGCGCGCAGTAGAGGTTGCCGCTGGGGCTCACGAACCGGCGCAGGTTGAGCAGGCCCACGGCGTTGTCGACGTGGTGCACGGCAGCGTCGTAGGTGCGCGGGATGCCGAGCTTCGCCGGTGACGAGTCCTGTCCCATGGCATCCGCGGGGCCGGCTCCGGCGACCACCATCAGGACTGGGACGAGGGCGGCCAGCACGGTGCGACGCAACGACATGGCGGCACCCTGACACAGGATGCCGCCAGGGCGCAGTAGCCCGAACGGATCAGCCCTTGCGCAGGCTCCGCAGGACGTACTGCATGATCCCGCCGTTGCGGTAGTAGTTCGCCTCGCCGGGGGTGTCGATGCGGACCACCGCGTCGAACTCCGTGTCCCCTGCCTTGACCTTCACCGTCCGCGGCGTGGTGCCGTCATTGAGGGTCGTGACGCCAGTGATGGAGAAGGTCTCCTCGCCGCTCAGGCCGAGCGACTCGGCGTTCTCGCCCTCGGGGTACTGCAGCGGCAGCACGCCCATCCCGATCAGGTTGGAGCGGTGGATCCGCTCGTAGGACTCGGCGATCACCGCCTTGACCCCCAGCAGCGCGGTGCCCTTGGCGGCCCAGTCGCGCGAGGAGCCGGACCCGTACTCCTTGCCGGCCAGCACGACCAGCGGGGTACCCGCGGCGAGGTAGTGCTCGGAGGCCTCGTAGACCGAGGTCACCTGCGCGTCGTCACCCTCGCCGGTCGTGAAGTCGCGGGTGAAGCCGCCCTCGGTGCCGGGGGCGAGCTGGTTGCGCAGCCGGATGTTGGCGAAGGTGCCGCGGATCATCACCTCGTGGTTGCCACGCCGCGACCCGTAGGAGTTGAAGTCGCGCTGCTCCACACCGTGGTCGGCGAGGTAGCTGCCGGCCGGCGAGTCCTTCTTGATCGCGCCGGCCGGGCTGATGTGGTCGGTCGTGACCGAGTCGCCGAGCTTGAGCAGCACCCGGGCGCCGTCGATGTCGGTGACCGGCTCCGGCTCGTCGGGCATGCCGTCGAAGTAGGGAGGCTTGCGGACGTAGGTCGAGTCGGGATCCCACGCGAACGTGTCGCCCTCGGGGGTGGGCAGCTCCTGCCACTGCTTGTCGCCGGCGAAGACGTCGGCGTAGTCGGTGGTGAACATCTCGGAGGTGATCGCGGTGGCGATCACGTCCTCCACCTCCTTGGCGGTGGGCCAGATGTCCTTCATGAAGACGTCGTTGCCGTCCTGGTCCTGGCCCAGCGGCTCGTTGAAGAGGTCGACGTCCATCGAGCCGGCCAGCGCGTAGGCGACGACGAGCGGCGGCGACGCGAGGTAGTTCATCTTCACGTCGGGGTTGATCCGGCCCTCGAAGTTGCGGTTGCCGGACAGCACCGAGACGACCGCGAGGTCGTTGTCGTTGACCGCCTGGCTGACCTCGGGGATCAGCGGACCGGAGTTGCCGATGCAGGTGGTGCAGCCGTAGCCGACGAGGTTGAAGCCGAGCTTGTCGAGGTACGGCGTGAGGCCGGCCTTCTCGTAGTAGTCCGAGACCACCTTGGAGCCCGGCGCGAGCGTGGTCTTGACCCACGGCTTGCGCTGCAGCCCCTTCTCGACCGCCTTCTTGGCGAGCAGGGCCGCGCCGATCATCACCGACGGGTTGGAGGTGTTGGTGCACGACGTGATCGCCGCGATGGCCACGGCGCCGTGGTCGACCTCGAACTTCGTGCCGTCCTCGAGGGTCACCAGCGCGGGGTTGCTGGGCCGGCCGCCGTCGGTGGGCGCCGCGGAGACGTACTCCCTGGGGGCCGCCTCGCCGTGGCCGTTGGAGGGCGCGTCGGAGGCCGGGAACGACTCCTCGACCGCCTCGTCGTAGCCGTCGGACTCCTGGGCCGCGCTGCCGTCGGTGTAGTCGCCGAGCGCGCCGCGGAAGCCCTCCTTGGCCTCGGACAGCGAGACCCGGTCCTGCGGCCGCTTCGGCCCGGCCAGCGACGGGACGACCGTGGCGAGGTCGAGCTCGAGCTTCTCGGAGTAGCGCGGCTCGGCGTCGGGGTCGTGCCAGAGCCCCTGCTCCTTGGCGTAGGCCTCGACCAGCGCGAGCTGGTCGTCGGTGCGGCCGGTGAGCTTGAGGTACTTGGTCGTCTCCTCGTCGATCGGGAAGACCGCAATGGTGGACCCGAACTCCGGGCTCATGTTGCCGATGGTGGCCCGGTTGGCGAGCGGGAGCACCGAGACCCCGGGGCCGTAGAACTCCACGAACTTGCCGACCACGCCGTGCTTGCGGAGCATCTCGGTGATCGTCAGCACCAAGTCGGTGGCGGTCGCGCCCTCGGGCAGGTCGCCGCTGAGCTTGAAGCCGACCACCCGCGGGATCAGCATCGAGACCGGCTGGCCGAGCATCGCGGCCTCCGCCTCGATGCCGCCGACGCCCCAGCCGACCACGCCGATGCCGTTGACCATCGTGGTGTGGCTGTCGGTGCCGACGCAGGTGTCCGGGTACGCCGTCAGCTCACCATCGATCTCGCGCGTGAAGACCACGCGGGCGAGGTGCTCGATGTTGACCTGGTGCACGATTCCGGTGCCGGGCGGGACGACCTTGAAGTCCTCGAAGGCGCCCTGGCCCCACCGCAGGAACTGGTAGCGCTCCCGGTTGCGCTCGTACTCGATCTCGACGTTGCGCTCGAACGCCTCCGGCGTCCCGAACACGTCGGCGATGACGGAGTGGTCGATGACCAGTTCGGCCGGCGCGAGCGGGTTGATCTTCGTCGGGTCGCCGCCGAGGTCGGACATCGCCTCGCGCATGGTGGCCAGGTCGACCACGCACGGCACGCCGGTGAAGTCCTGCATGATCACGCGGGCGGGCGTGAACTGGATCTCCTTGTCCGGGTCGGCGTCGGCGTCCCAGCCGGCCAACGCGCGGATGTGCTCCTCGGTGATGTCCGCGCCGTCCTCGGTGCGCAGCAGGTTCTCCAGCAGCACCTTGAGGCTGTAGGGCAGGCTCGCCACGTCGAGCCCCTCACCGGTCACCGCGTCGAGCCGGAAGATCTCGTACGACGTGTCGCCGACCTCCAGCGTGCTCTTCGCGCCGAAGCTGTTCTTGCTGGCCATCGCTCACCATCTCCTCGTCTGCACGCACGGGCGTCCCCGCCCATCCTGCCGTCGCACGGTGGACGGTCGGTACCCGCCCACAAGTCTCTTGACATCAAGATACATGACGGCCGGGGCGGTAACGACGTTCTGCTCGTCGAGATGAGACGCGAGCCAGGGGTCAGCCGGTGACCACCACGTCGACCCGGCAGCTGGCGCCGCCGTTCGCGAAGCCTGTCACCTCGAGGCTGACGCCGCTGGCCGCGACGGCCGAGACGTTGAACCGCGCGAGCCCGTTGTTGCCGACCACCAGCGGTGCGGGGCCGTCGGCGACATCTAAGTCCTGGTCACCGGCGCTGTAGGTGACCCACCGGCTGTTGTCGGCGGCGGTGGTGAGCTGCAGGGTCGCGATCTGGGCTCCGGGCGGTCCGGAGCAGACCGCGGTCAGGGTGAAGGGGCCGCGGGTCAGCATGGGGGCCGACTGTCCCAAGGTCGGCGTCGAGACCAGGTGCTGCACCGTGTCCACGTTGGCGGCCACCGGCACCTTGCCGAGCGTGCCGGCGGCGACGTCGGCTCCGGTGAGCGAGCCGTCCTTGACCTGGGCGCCGGTCAGGGTCTTCTTCTTCACGTCCTTGGCCGTGATCGTGCCGTTCTTGATCTGCTTGGTGGTCACGGAGTTCTTGGCGAGGCTTGAGGCGTAGGCGCCGCCCGTTCCGAGGGCGACGACGAGGGCGAGGGTTGAGGCGATGTGGGGGTAGCCGAGGCGTCGAGTCATGCGCGAAGCGTTGCGCTCGGACGCGCCGTCGTCCAGTGGTCGTCCAGTGGTCGTCCAGTGGCTGTCCGGCGGCAGCCGTCGATGGCTGGCGCAGCGCTGCGTCAGCCGAGCAGCCGGGGTTCGACCCGGGTCTCGGTGACGGTGCCGTCGGGCTGCCGCTCGACGACGTACGCCGCGACGCCCTCGCGGTCGGCGACCGCCTCGACCAGCTCGGTGCCGTAATAGACCAGGCCGACGCCGTCGTCGGTGGCGTGGGAGGTGGGCAGGTCACCCTTGCCGACCAGGGCATGCAGCAGCGGCCTGCGGTCGGCCTCGTTGTCGTAGTGGACGCCGTTGCCGTAGGGCAGCAGGCCGAGGCCAGGCGGCGAGACGCGCAGGTCGAGGCCGTAGCTGTCGGTCGGGCCGCCGACGTACCAGCAGATCGAGCCGGCGGAGACGCCACCGAGCACCACGCCGCGCTCCCAGCACTCGCGCAGGATCTCGTGCAGGCCGTGCACCTTCCAGACCGCGAGCAGGTTGGCCACCGAGCCGCCGCCGACCCAGATCACGTCCTGGCCGAGCAAGTGGGCGCGCACGTCCCGCACGTTGGGCATCGTGAACAGCTCGAGGTGGGAGGCGCGGGCGTCCGAGCCCGCGAAGGCCCGGTAGAACCCGGCGGTGCCGTTCAGCGAGTCGCCGCTCGCAGTGCCGAGGTAGCAGAAGCGAGGCCGGTCCGGGTCGCCCGCCAGGTGGATGGCGTGCTCGATGAGCGGGCCGCGACGCCACTGGAAGGGGCCGGTGTCGGACGGCAGGAAGCCGCCAGAGGTGGCGAGGATGCGCATGGGGTCAGCCTCCGAGAATGGTCGGACCACTTGCCAGGCGAACAGTACGGGAGCCGGTGCGACGCGACACGTGGTGCGGGGTCCGGAACAACGGCCGCGGTTCAGCCGAAGACGATGATGTTGACGCCGCACTCGTGGTTGAACTCATAGATCTGGCCCATCACCTCGAGGAACTGGTTCTCGGCGACGATCGACATCTCGAATCGTTTGACGCTGCCGTCCGGGGTGCCCATGACGTAGGCGACACCGTGGCTGGGACCGGTCGGGAGCTGCGCGGAGTCGGCGCCGCCGGTCGAGGTCACGTAGAGCCCCTCGGCCGAGGAGGTGAGCATGAGCTCGCTCACGCTGGTCGGTCCCACGTGCGGGCCACAGCGGAGCTGGAGGTGGAACGGCCCGCTCTGCGCTACGTCGATGGGTGCCTGGCCGTCGGGGAGATGAAGCCACACGTGCTGGACGGTGTCGACCAGGGCGGCACTGTCGGCGCGGTCGGCGCGACTGGCGCGGGCCGCGGAGGGCACAGTGCCGAGTGTCGACTCGTTGACGTCGGTCCCGGTGAGGCCGTTGTCGGCGACGTCCTTGCTCTTGATCGCGCCGTTCTTGATCTGCTTGGACGTGACCGAGTTCTTCGGCAGCGTCGAGGCCAGCGCGACCCCGCCGCCGCACAGCGCGACGAGGAGAGCCAGCGAGGAGACGATGTTGGCGTAGGTGAGGCGACGGGTCATGAACACATGAGACATCAACGCTCCGGCGGCGCGCCTGACCCGTAAGGGCTACCTCGGGGTGGGTTCCAGGAGCGCGACGCACTCGACGTGGTGGGTCATCGGGAACAGGTCGAAGGCCCGGAGCCGCATCAGCCCGTAGCCGCTCTCGGCGAAGATCGCGACGTCGCGGGCGAGGGCCGCGGGGTCGCAGGCGACGTAGGCGACCGCCCGGGGCCGGCGGGCGGCGACGGCCTCGACGACGGTACGCCGGGCGCCCTCGCGCGGGGGGTCCAGGACGACCAGGTCGACCAGGTCGACCGGTGCTGCCGGGACCCCGCTGAGCACGGCCGCCACGTCGCCAGGGAGCACCCGCGCGCCGGGGACGTTGACCTCGGCGTGCCCGCAGGCGCGCTGGTCCCCCTCCACGATCGTCACCCGGGCCGGGTCACCCACGGCGTCACCGAGGAACCGCGCGAACAGGCCCACCCCGGCGTAGAGATCGAGCACCGACTCCCCCGGACGCGGTGCGAGGAGGTCGAGCACCGCGTCGACCAGCACCTCGGGGGCGCCGGGGTGCACCTGCCAGAACCCCTCGTCCTCGACCTCGAAGGCGACGCCGCGCACCACGTGGTCGGCGGGCGCGCCCGCGATCAAGCAGTCGTCGACCTCGACGACGTCGTGCGAGCGGTGCTTGCGCATCCCCCGGCGCCCGCCGGGCAGCTCGACGTAGCGCTGCCGGGTGCGCCAGCGGAGCCCGGCCACGTCGCCCGGCACCGGTTCGACGGTGACCTCGACGTCGAGCCCGGCCAGGCGGGCCAGCTGCTCGCGGACGACGTCGGCCTTCAGCGACCGCTGCCGGGTCAGGGCGACGTGCTGGAAGTCGCAGCCGCCGCACCGGTCCGGCCCGGCGTAGGGACACGGCGGCTCGACCCGGTCAGGCGAGGGCGCCACCACCTCCACCGCGTCACCGCGCCAGAACCGGTCGCCGTCGGTGCCCTCGGTGATCGCGACGACGACCCGCTCCCCCGGCAGCGCGTGCCGGACGAAGACCACCCGGCCCGGGCCCTCGGACGCCTCGAGCCGGGCCACGCAGTGGCCGCCGTGGGCGATCGGGCCGACCACCACGTCATAGCGCTCCCCCACGCGGGACCGTCCACGAGCGGGCCGGCTCCGGGGACGGCGGGCCGGGCTCAGCGGTGCACGTCCCGGTCTCGGCGCAGGTCGACCTCGCCGCGCCGGAGGTCCCCGGGACGGACGCGGTACTCCTCGCGCAGCTCCCGCTCGCGCGCGATCTCGGAGGAGCGCAGCTGGTAGGGCACCGAGGTGACCATCACGCCCGGGGTGAACAGCAGCCGGCCCTTGAGGCGGAGCGCGGTCTGGTTGTGCAGCAGCTGCTCCCACCAGCGGCCGACGACGTACTCCGGGATGTAGACCGCCACGACCCCGCGCGGGTTGGCCTGCTTGATCTCGGTGGCGTACTCGACGATCGGGCGGACCAGCTCGCGGTAGGGCGAGTGCAGCACCTTCAGGGGTACGTCGATGCGGCGCTGGTCCCACTCCTCCAGCAGCCGGTTCGTGTCCTGCGGGCTCGTGGAGACGTAGACCGCCTCGAGCACGTTGGGCCGGGTCG
>Ga0068860_100000332_pt1 | contig 64247 bp, 60 predicted proteins | sample KBSSwiS32_FD_66597 | JGI IMG/M metagenome (GOLD analysis project Ga0068860, IMG submission 66597) | Switchgrass rhizosphere microbial communities from Kellogg Biological Station, Michigan, USA - KBS Switchgrass S3-2 | ecosystem: Host-associated > Plants > Roots > Rhizosphere > Soil ... | reverse complement strand
CCGGGGGTTGTCTCACCCCCGTCCGCCATGCTAGTTTTGCCCTTCCGCTGGTTCGTTCTTTCGCCCGTTTGCCGCCTGTCTTCGCCCGAGGAGCCGCCATGCCGACGATCCAAAGCACCAAAGAGCAGCTTTCCCCGAAGAACGTCCTGGACGTGCTGTCCCGCCACATCCTGGTGGACGGCTACCACGTGGTCATGGACATGGAGCGGAGCCAGGGCTCCTACCTCTACGACGCGCGGAGCGACCGGCCGATCCTCGACTTCTTCTCCTGCTTCGCGACGATCCCGGTCGGCTACAACCACCCGAAGATGAACGACCCGGAGTTCCGGGAGGCGCTCATGGAGGCGGCCCTGACCAAGCCGTCGACCAGCGACATCTACACCGAGCACTTCGCCCGGTTCGTCGAAACCTTCTCGAGCCTCGCGGTCCCGAAGACGCACTCGGACCACATGTTCTTCGTCGAGGGCGGCACGCTCGCGATCGAGAACACGCTGAAGACCGCCTTCGACTGGAAGATCCGCAAGAACCTCGCGAAGGGCAAGGGCGAGAAGGGCACGAAGGTCCTCCACTTCCAGAACGCGTTCCACGGGCGGTCGGGCTACTCGCTCTCGATGACCAATACCGCCGACCCGCGCAAGACGCAGTATTTCCCCAAGTTCGACTGGCCCCGCCTCTCCTGCCCGCGCCTGCGCTTCCCCGTGACGGACGAGATCGTCCGCGAGGTCGCCGCCGCCGAGGAGAAAGTCGAGCGCGAGATCCGCGCGGCGTGCGCGGCCTCCCCCGACGACATCGCGGCGCTGATCCTCGAGCCGATTCAGGGCGAGGGCGGCGACAACCACTTCCGCCCGGAGTTCTTCCGCCGTCTGCGCGCGCTGGCCAACGAGCTCGACTTCCTGCTGATCTTCGACGAGGTGCAGACCGGGGTCGGGCTGACGGGCTCGATGTGGTGCTGGCAGCAGATGGGCGTCGAACCCGACCTCTTCGCCTTCGGAAAGAAGACGCAGGTCTGCGGCTTCGCGGCGAACCACCGCGTCGACGAGGTCCCCGACAACGTGTTCAAGGTCTCCTCGCGGATCAATTCGACCTGGGGCGGCAACCTCGTCGACATGATCCGCTGCGCCCGGTACATGGAGATCATCGCCGAGGAGAACCTGATCGAGAACGCGCGCGCCGTCGGCGATTACCTCCAGAATCGCCTGCGCGAGCTCGCCACCGAGTTCTCCGGCGTCATGACGAACGTGCGCGGGCGCGGCCTCTTCATCGCCTTCGACCTCCCGGACAAGGAGACCCGCGACAAGACCCTGGCGGCGTGCCTCGAGAACGGGATGATGGGGCTCGCCTCCGGCGCCAACGCGATCCGCTTCCGCCCGCACCTGATCCTCTCCAAGGAGGAAGCGGACGAGGGCGTGCGGAAGCTGCGGCGGGCACTGACGTCGGTCAAGTCGTAGGGGCGGGGCCTGTCCCCGCCCGCGGGCGGCCGCAAGGGCCGCCCCTACGGGCCGTCGAGACTCCAGTCGGCAGAATGCGCCGCGTCCTTTTCGTTCTTCTCGCCGCGCTCGTCGCGGGGGCGGCGCTCTTCGGGATCACCCTCCCGGACGTCACGCCTCTCGCGCGTGACTGGCCGAAGACGACCGCGTTCATGGAGCGGCGCAAGGCGCAGCTCGCCCGGGAGGGCAAGCCCACGCGGCTCGAGTGGACGCCCGTGCCCCTCTCACGGATCGCGCCCGCCATGCAGCGCGCGGCGGTCGTCGCGGAAGACGCGCGCTTCTGGGAGCACGAAGGCGTGGACTGGGACGCCATGCGGGGCGCCGTGGAGAAGAACCTCGAGACGGGCGCGCTCAAGGTGGGCGGCTCGACGATTACGCAGCAGCTGGCGAAGAACCTCTACCTCTCCCCGGCGAGGACCCCCTGGCGGAAGCTGCGCGAGTTCGCCATCGCCCGCCGGCTCGAGCGATCGTTGTCCAAGAAGCGAATCCTGGAGCTGTATCTGAACGTCATCGAGTTCGGCCCGCGCACCTTCGGCGTCGAGGCCGCCGCGCGCCGGTACATGGGCAAGCCGGCGAAGGATCTCTCCCGCGAAGAGGCCGCGACGCTCGCCGCGGTGATCCCTTCGCCCCGTCTCTTCGATCCCGTCACGCACAGGGACCGGGTCGCGCGCCGCGCCCAGCGAATCCTGCGCTGGATGTGACGAGAAGTGCTATCCTGAAGAGAGTTAACCCACAGGAGGAAAAGGGGATGCGTCCAGTCGGGGGCAGGGTCCGCATTGGGATGGGGATCGGAGTCGTCGTCCTTTTCGCGCTCGGGTCCATCGGGTGCTCGAAGGGTCCCGCCTCGCTCGACGTCTCGCCGAAGAAGGTCAAGATCTTCGGCATCGAGAGGGCCCAGAGGATGACGGTCCGCGTCCTCAACAAGAAGGGCCAGCCCGTCGACGGCGCCCCGCAGTGGTCCTCGGCGAACCCCGCGGTCGTCGCGGCGGAGGACGGGGGCCGCCTGGTGGCCAAGGGCGCCGGAAAGGCCATGGTCACGGCCAGCCTGGGCGACCTGCAGGTGCAGATCCCGGTCGAGGTGGTCGACGTTTCCTCGGTCGAGATGTCCACTCCGTCGCTCGTGGTGCTCGGCCCGATCGGGACGTCGGTGCCCCTCTCCTACGTCGTCAAGGACTCCAAGGGCAGGGTCATCGCGCTCAAGCCCTCCTTCTCCTCCCACGACCCGAAGATCGCGACGGTCAACGACGACGGCGTCGTCACGTCGGTGGCCGCCGGCAAGTCCACCATCGTCGGCCGGATCGGCGACGTCCAGGGCGGCTGCGACGTGGAGGTCGTCGTTCACCCGATCTCGCGGCTCGAGCTCCGGCCGGCGACCGCGCTCGTGCACGTCGGGGACTCCCAGCACTTCCAGGTCACGGCGTACGGCCCGGACGGGATTCCCGTCCCCGACGTGGCCGCCGCGTTCAAGTCGTCGAACCCGGACGTCGCGAGCGTCGACGCCGCGGGCGTGGCCTCGGGCAAGAAGACCGGCGCCGCGGTGATCCGCGTCGACCTCGCGGGTCAGACCGCCGAGGCGACGCTCCTCGTCAACTAGACGCATCCGGCTTAGGATCTGCCCATGCGGATCCGCCCGCCGGCCGTCGCCGGCATGTTCTACGACGCGAAGCCGGATCGACTCCTGGCGGACGTCCGCCGCCACCTCGAGGCCTCCCCCGCCGCCGCGGCGCCCGCGTTCGGTGCGATCGTGCCTCATGCCGGCTACGTCTACTCGGGACCCGTGGCCGGCGCCGTGTACGCGAACGTGCGGATCCCGCCCGCCGCCGTGGTCCTCTGCCCGAACCACACGGGACGGGGCGAGGCCGCGGCGCTGGACCCGTCGGACGCGTGGCGCACGCCGCTGGGCGACGTCCCCGTCGACCGGGCGCTCGCCGACAGGATCGAGTCGCTCGCGCCGTCGCTACGCCTCGACGCCGAAGCGCACCGCCGCGAGCACTCGCTCGAGGTGCAGCTGCCGTTTCTCCAGCATCTGCGGCCGGACGTCCGGTTCGTCCCGATCTGCCTGGGCCGGCCCGACCTCGCCCTGTGCCGCGAGCTCGGCGAGGCCCTGGCCTCTCTCTGCGAGGAGGAGGACGAGCCGCCGCTCCTGCTCGCGTCCTCGGACATGAACCACTACGAGAGCCGGGAGATCGGCCGCCGCAAGGACGGGCTCGCGCTCGAGCGCATCGCCGCGATCGACCCCGAGGGTCTCTTCCGCGTCGTGCTCGAGGAGTCGATCTCGATGTGCGGCTTCCTGCCGGCCACCGCGCTGCTCTACGCCGCGCGCGCGGCGGGAGCGAAGACGGCCCGCGTAGTCGCCCGCCGCGACAGCGGCGACGAGACGGGAGATACGGGCAGCGTGGTCGGCTATGCCGGCGTCATCCTGAATTGATCGATTGGGATTTGGGCTTCGCATCTGAATTGAAGAGGAGGACGCGATGAAAGCTCGAAACTGGATCTTCGCAGCGATGACTCTGTCTGCCGCAGCCGCGCTCGCGCAGGACGCGCCGAAGCCCAAGCACGTCGAGGTCGCGACGATCGCGGCGAGTCCCGCCGACGTCGGGACGATCGACGGCATGATCAAGGCCTGGTACGACGTCATCTCGGGGCCGGCCGGCAAGCCGCGCGAGTGGGCGCGCGACCGCACGCTCTACATCAAGGACCTCCGTTTCGTGGACGTCGGCTGGGGCAAGGACGGCAAGCCGAATCCGCGGATCGTGGATCACCAGACGTACGTGGATTCCTCGAACGGCATGGCCGAGCGCGGCTTCTTCGAGCAGGAGATCCACCGTGTCACGCAGCGGTTCGGCCCGATCGCCCACGTCTGGAGCACGTACGAGTCGCGCCAGACCGAGAAAGGCCCCGTGATCGCGCGCGGGATCAACTCGATCGAGCTCTTCTGGGACGGGCAGCGCTGGTGGATCGCCAACGGAGTCTGGACGGACGAGACGAAGGACAACCCGATCCCCAAGGAATACCTGCCCTAGCCGCGAGATCGCGAGAGTGAGGGGATCTCCTTCGGCTCGGCGACGACGACCGTGTAGTAGCCGCCTCGCCGGCGAAGGAGCGCGTCCTCGCGGGCGAGGATCGATTCGACCGCTCGATCGAACTCCGCGGCGCCCGGGCCTCCGGGCTGGTCGGGACGGCGCAGGCTCGGGTAGATCGGGGCGAGGAGATTCCCTCCGTAGTCCCGGCGGGAGAGGACGCGGAAGTGTTCGGCCACGCCGGGCAGGATCCGCGACGACGCGATCGCCTCGGTCGGATCGGTGCGATTGATCGGCCACCGGACGATTTTCGTGCGCCGCAGGACGGACGGCAGACGCCAGTAGACCGCGTTCCACGCCAGGAGGTCCCGCCAGCCCCACTCGTCGCGCGACGGGCCGGCGTACTCGTCCAGGTAGAGCACTCCGCGCGGGCGCAGCGCCCGGCGAACGAGGCCGAGGGTCTCGGGAGGCCGCGCGAAGTGATGGAGCGATTCGTGAAAGAAGACCGCGTCGCAATCTCGCGCATTCTCGAGAAACTCCTGTGCGTCGGCGGCGACGTAGGCGATCCGCTCCCCGAGTCCCTCCTCCGACGCGGACTGCCGCGAGCGGCGGACCATCTCCCGGCTCTCCTCGACGCCCGTGATGGATCGCGCGATGTCCAGATGAACGAGCGTGCGCTCGAAGTTGCCGAGACCGCTGCCGATCGAGACGGCCCGCGCGAAGGGCAGACGATCGGGAACGAGGTCTCGTAGCCACGCGATCGGCCACTTGCGCGGATCGCCGGTGACGCGGCGGTTGATCGCCGCCCGCACCGACGGGTGATTCATCCAGAGCTCGTCCCAGCCATGGTGGGCCGGGTCCGACCAATACGCGGCGCCTTCGCCCGCGGACATCCGCGGCCCGCCTCCCCTACCCGTTCGTGTTTCCGGGGAGCAGGCCCTCGACCGGGATCGAGCGCGGACCCTTCTCGTCGCAGACGGCGTAGCGCACCGCGTTCGTGGTGCCGCCGGCCCAGCCGCGGTCCTCCGGGTCCTCCGCGTACATCGCGACGCCGGCGAAGTCGCCCTTGGCGTTGATGATGTAGAAGTTCACGTTGAAGTTGGGGTTGCCGCCCTTGTTGAGCAGGCGCTTCTCGACGGTGTGCGCCTTGATGCGCTTGAGCGCCTCCATGCCCGCGTCCTTGGGGTGCAGGCCGCGCCGCATGCCCTCGACGATCAGGAAGGACGAGAGCCCGTAGAGGTTGGCCTCGCCGCGGCCCGTCGAGCCGGCCGCGCCGACGTCGCCGTCGACGTACAGCCCCGCGCCCAGGATCGGCGAGTCGCCGACCCGGCCCGGGATCTTGAAGAAGAGTCCGGAGGTCGTGGTCACGCCGCAGACCTCGCCCTTCGCGTTGACGCCGTCGCAGTTGATCGTCCCGTACATCTGCGACGCGTGGAGCAACCCCTCCCGCGCCATCTGCCGGATCGTGTCGCGCGATGCGATGTCGCGGTCCTTGTCCGTCGGAAAGTGCCCGGGGTCCGTGCGCTGCTTCCACTCGAGCCAGAGCTTTCGCGAGGTCGGCGTGTTGAGGTCGTCCTCGATCGTGAAGCCCATCTGCTTCGCGAACTTCTGGGCGCCGGCGCCGACGAGGAGGTGGTGGTCGGTACGGTTCATGACCTCGCGGGCGACCTTCGACGGCGTGCGGACGCCTTCGAGCGCGGCGACGCCGCCCGCGCGCTTCGTCGGCCCGTGCATGCAGGAGGAGTCGAGCTGGACGACGCCCTCGGCGTTGGGCACGCCGCCGTAGCCGACGCTGTAGTCCTCGGGATCGAGCTCGACGATGTTGACGCCCTCGATGAGCGCGTCGAGCACGTCGCCGCCCTGCACCATTTGCGTGTACGCCTTCTGCACGCACGTCACCGGACCGCCGTTCTTGAACCAGTTCCCGTTGGCGGACGAGACGACCACGGGCTTCGCGGACTTGCTCCCGACGACCGCCGCCGCCTGACCGAAGACCTTCCGGCCCGACGCCGACGCCGCCGCGAGGCCCGCCGCGGCGCCGGTGCGGACGAAGTCACGACGCGAGAACCGTCGACGCATGGAGGCCTCCTTCGGTGAATGCCCGTTCGAAAAGTTCGCCGCGCAGTCTATCCGCTTGCCCGCCCAACGCCGAGCGGTTTACGCTGAGCCCGATGGATTTCCAGGGCCACGTCCTGGCGGAGCGCGCCACCACGCTGCCGGGCCGCTTCTACACCTCGCCGGAGGTCTTCGCGCGGGAGCAGGAGCGGATCTTCTCGCGCCGCTGGGTCTGCGTGGGCCGCGCGTCGGAGATCCCCGGACCCGGCGACTACCTCCGCCCGCGGGTCGCCGGAGAGAGTCTGATCGCCGTCCGCGGAAAGGACGCGGGTTCGGATCGCCGGGCCCGCGCCTTCTACAACGTCTGCCGGCACCGCGGAACCCGCATCTGCACCGAGGAGCGCGGCCATCTGGCGGGCGGTCTGACCTGCCCGTACCACGGCTGGACCTACGGGCTCGACGGGGCGCTCCTCGGCGCGCCCCTCATGGGCGAGGTCGCCTGGTTCGACAAGGCGGACTACCCGCTCCATCCGGCGGGGCTCGAGGAGTGGGAGGGCTTCCTCTTCGCTCATCTCGATCCGAGGGCGCCGGCCCTGGCCGAGGCGCTCCGGCCCCTCGACGGACGCTTCGCGCCGTGGCGGCTGGCGGAGCTGGTGACCGCGCGCCGCATCGACTACGACGTGCGCACCAACTGGAAGCTCATCTTCCAGAACTTCTCGGAGTGCTACCACTGCCCGCCCGTGCACCCGGCGCTCGCGAAGATCTCGCACTATCGGAGCGGCGCCAACGACCTGCGCGAGGGCGGCCTTCTCGGCGGATACATGCTCATCAACGAGGGCACCGAGAGCCTGACGACGAGCGGCCGCCGCTGCGCGCCTCCCATTACCGAGATGACGAGGGAAGAGCTCCGCCGCGTCTACTACTACTCGCTCTACCCGAGCCTCTTCCTGACGATCCAGTCCGACTTCGTCATGGCGACGCGCATCGAGCCGGTCGCGGTCGACCGCACGAGGATCACGGCCGAGTTCCTGTTCGCGCCCGAGGCCGCATCGCGCCCCGGCTTCGACCCCTCCGACGGGGTGGAGCTTTGGGACCTGACCAACCGGCAGGACTGGCGCATGTGCGAGCTCGCGCAGGACGGCATCTCCTCGCGCGTGTACCGGCCGGGCCTCTACTCCGCGGACGAGAGCCTGCTCGCCGCCTTCGACGAGGAGTACCTCGCGAGCCTCGGCGAGGGCGCGTAGGGGCGGGGCTCGTCCCCCGACCGCTCAGGGCGCGTTCTCGGCGCCCAGGCCGTGGTATCGCCCGCACACCGGACAGAAGGTCGGCGGATCCGTGTTGCTGACGCGGTGCCTCACGGGGGGCCGCGAGCGGACGTACGCGAAGATCGCCTTGAGGTCGTCGTCGGTCAGCTTGCGAAACTCGAACCAGAGCATCGCGCGCGTCAGCGGACGCACGCCGGCGACCTTGCCCGTCCGGATCGTCTGGATGAAGAGGTTCTCGTCGTAGTACGGGATCCCCGACGGATCGCTCGTGAGGTTCGGGCTCGTCACGAAGCTCCTGGGCCCGTTCCTCTGCGCCGGCGGCGAGGCGAAACCCGGATCCTCTTCGAGCTCGTCGAAGTAGCGCTTTGCCTCGAACCGGCGGCCGCCCCCGAACTCGAGGTCCTTGCGGTGCTCCCACTCGGTCCCGCGCAGCGGCCGCGCCGTGTGGCAGTGCACGCAGCCGGCGAGATGGACCAGGTACTCGCCCCGCCCGAGAACGGTCGCGAGATCGGCGTTCGTCGCCGGCGGCCGCGGCGGCTCCTGCGGCGGCTCGGTGTCGCGGGTCGGGTTCCAGTGCGGGAGGCGGTTGCGGATCGGGGGAATCGAGCGCAGGTAGGCCACGATCGAGCGGACGTCGTCGTCGGTCAGGATGCTCAACTTCCAGTACGGCATGACCAGCGACAGGCGGCGGCCGTCATGGCCGATCCCCTCCCGGATCGCGCGGATGAGCTGCTCGTCGGTCCAGCGCCCGGCCCCGGTCTCCGGGTCGGGAGTGATGTTGGGCGCGACGTGGCGCTCTTTCTTGTTGAGGATGTCGCCCGCCCCCAGCCTCGACGCGATCGGCTGGACGAGGTCGTTGTCTTCCATGGGCGAGTGGCACTCGAAGCACTCGCAGACGCCCTCGGCGAGGTAGCGTCCGCGGGCGACGCTGATTCCCGCGGAATTCGGCAGCGGCGTCGGCACCGGGCCGGAGGCGGTGGCCGCGGCGGCGATCGCGACGGCGATCCCGAGGGCCCCCGCGCGGAGTCTCATCCTAGAGGAGACGCTCGTCCACGATGCCCCGCGCGACCTCGCGGAGGCTCGCGGCGATGCCCGCGGATCCGGCCACGATGTTCCCGCGCTCGAGGTAGCCCGAGCCCCCGTCGAAGTCGGTGAGCACGCCGCCCGCCTCCTGGATGAGCAGCGCGCCGGCGGCGATGTCCCACGGCGCGAGGCGGAACTCGAAGAAGCCGTCGAAGACTCCGGCCGCCACGTAGGCCAGGTCCAGCGCCGCGGAGCCTCCGCGCCGGATCGCCCGGGCTTTCACGAACACGGCGCGGAAGAGCGAGAGATAGGTGTCGATCTTGTCGACGTTGCGGAACGGGAAGCCGGTCGCGAGGAAGGCCCCGGCGATGTCGCTCCGGCCGGTGACCGCGAGCCGCGTCCCGTTGCGCCACGCGCCCGCGCCCTTCTCCGCCGTGTACATCTCGTCGCGGAGCGGGTCCCAGATCACCGCCGCGACGAGCTCCTCGCCCGCGCGCGCCGCGATCGAAACGCACCACAGGGGAAAGCCCGATACGAAGTTGGACGTCCCGTCGAGCGGATCGATGATCCAGGTCCGCGCCCCCGCGGCGACGCTTCCGCCTCCGTGAGTCCCGCCCTCCTCGCCGAGGAAGGCATCGTTCGGGAAGCGCGCGCGGATCGCCGCGACGATGCGCGCCTCGCTCTCGCGGTCGGCGAAGGTGACGAAGTCGTTCTTCTTCTTTTCCTCGACCGACCCGTGCGGCAGGTTGCGCCAGTTGGCCAGGAGGACGTCGCCGCCGGAACGTGCCGCGGCGACGGCGGTCTCGACGAGCTCGGACATGAGACGGGATTCTAGACTTGGGACGAGGAGACGCGGTTCAGTTCGCCCGCCAGACGACCGCGCCGCCCACGATGGTCGCCGCCGGCGCGCCCCGGAGCTCCCAACCCGCGAACGGCGTGCTGCGCCCCTTCGAGACGAAGCGGGACGGGTCGACCTTCCAGCGCGCCTCGGGCGCGAACACGGTCACGTCGGCCGGCGAGCCCTCGGTCAGCGTGCCTCCCGGCAGCCCGAGCACCCGGGCGGGACCCGCGGAGAAGAGCCAGACGAAGCGCTCGACCGACAGGATCCCCGGCACGACCAGGCGGTCGTGGACGACGCTCGCGGCGGTCTCGAGGCCCACGATGCCGAACGGCGCGGACTCGTAGTCCACCGCCTTCTCGTCGGCGTGGTGCGGGGCGTGGTCGGTCGCGATCGCGTCGATCGTGCCGTCCTGGAGCCCCAGGACGAGCGCCGCGAGGTCCGAGGCCTCCCGCAGCGGCGGATTCATCTTCGTGCGGGTCGAGAAGCCCGACGTCGCCACCTCCGCGTCGGTCAGAACGAGGTGATGCGGCGTCACCTCGCACGTGACCCTCAGGCCGTCGGCCTTCGCGCGGCGCACGAGCTCGAGGGCCTGCGCCGTCGAGAGGTGCGCCACGTGCAGGCGTCCGCCCGTCAGGCCCGCGACGAGCAGGTCGCGCGCGAGGGCCGCGGACTCGGCGATCGCGGGCTGGCCGGCGAGGCCGAGGCGCGTCGAGACGGCGCCCTCGTGCATCGGCGCGCCGTTGGAGAGTCCCTTGTCTTCACAGTGCTGGATGATCGGCAGGTCGAAGAGGCCGGCGTGTTCGAAGGCGCTGCGCAGCAGGCCGCCATCGGCGAGCCACTTCCCGTCGTCGGACAGCGCGACGGCGCCCGCCTCGCGCAGCTCGCCGTACTCCGACAGCTCCTCGCCCTTCTGGCCCTTGGAGATCGCCCCGATCGGGTACATCCGGGCGCCCTTCGCCGTCGCCGCGCGCGCGCGAACGTGCTCGCAGAGCGGGCCGTTGTCGAGGACGGGGTTCGTGTTGGGCATGGCGCAGACCGCCGTGAAGCCGCCGGCCGCGGCCGCGGCGAGGCCGGTGTGGATCGTCTCCGCGTACTCGCGCCCCGGCTCGCGCAGGTGCGCGTGCAGGTCGATGAAGCCGGGGCACACGAGCAAGCCGGACGCGTCGAGCACCTCCGTATCGGAGCCGCCCGGCTCCAGCCCCTCGCCGACGCGCTCGACGAGACCGTCGCGCAGGAGAACGTCCCGGCGGGCGTCGACGCCCGCGGCCGGGTCGACCAGCCTGCCGCCGCGAAGGAGCAACCCGCGGCTCACTCGCCCTCCCAGGGGTGGCCGCCGAGCAGCAGGTAGAGCACGGCCATGCGGACGGCGACGCCGTTGGCGACCTGCTCCAGGATGACGGCCCGGTCGGAGTCCGCGATCTCCGAGGCGATCTCGACTCCGCGGTTCATCGGTCCGGGGTGCATGACGATCGCGTCCGGATTCGCGCGCTCCAGCCTCCGGCGGTCGAGACCGTAGAGGCGGAAGTACTCCCGGATCGACGGGAAGAGCGAGCGGCCCTGCCGCTCGAGCTGCATGCGGAGCATCATGACGACGTCGGCGCCCTCGAGCGCCTCGTCGAAGTCGGTCGTCACGGCCACCCCCATCTCCTCGATGCGCGGCGGGAGCAGCGTCGGCGGGCCGCAGAGGGTGACCCGCGCCCCCATCCGGGTCAGGAGCCAGATGTTGGAGCGGACGACGCGGGAGTGGGCGATGTCGCCGCAGATCGTGACGGCGAGGCCGTCCAGCCGGCCCCGGCGCTGGCGGATCGTCAGCGCGTCGAGGAGCGCCTGCGTGGGGTGCTCGTGCGCGCCGTCACCGGCGTTGACGACCCCGGCCTTGAGCTGCCTCGCCAGGAAGTGCGGCACGCCCGGGCAGCCGTGGCGGATCACGATCAGGTCCGGGGACATGGCCTGCAGGTTCCGGGCCGTGTCGAGCAGCGACTCGCCCTTCTCGACCGAGCTGCCCTTGGCGGAGAAGTTGAGCGAGTCCGCCGAGAGCCACTTCTCCGCGGTCTCGAAGGAGAAGCGCGTCCGGGTCGACGCCTCGAAGAAGAGGTTGACGACCATTCGGCCGCGCAGAGCCGGAACCTTCTTGATCGGGCGGGACGCGATCGAACTCATGGATTCGGCCGTGTCCAGCAACAACGTGATCTCCTCGGGAGTCAGACCTTCGATCCCGAGCAGATCCTTCGAGCGCAGGTTCGTGACCGCCACGAGCTAGCGGGGCTTCTCCAGGATCCACACCTCGTCCGCGCCGTCGGTCTCCTGGAAGAGGACCTGGATAGTCTCGCGGCTGGAGGTCGGAACGCTCTTGCCGACGTAGTTGGCTTCGACCGGAAGCTCGCGGTGCCCCCGGTCGATCAGCACGGCCAGACGGATGGCTCGAGGCCTCCCGAGGTCGATGACGCCGTCGAGCGCGGCCCGGATCGTGCGCCCCGTGTAGAGGACGTCGTCGCAGAGGAGCACCGTGCGCCCGTTCAGGTCGAAGTCGATCTCCGTTTTTTTCAGCAGCGGCTGCGGCGCGACCGTGGACAGGTCGTCGCGGTAGAGCGTGATGTCGAGCGTGCCGACCGGGAAGCTGCTGCCGGCGACGAGGTCGCTCAGGCGGGCCGCGAGCCGCGAGGCCAGCGGAACGCCGCGCGTGCGGATGCCGATCAACGCCAGACCCTGGAGGTCTTTTTGCCGCTCGGCGATCTCGTGGGCCATGCGATCGATCATGCGCCGAATGCGATCGGCGTCGAGGATCTTGGCCTTCTGGATCAGCTCCTCGGTCAAATCGCGCGAGAGTCTATGGGGTTTGAAGAATCCCGGTCAAGGAAACGCCTCAGAAAAGCGGCTCGGAGCGGCGAAAACGGCGCTAAAATGAGCGTCAAACAAGGAAAGTCATGGTCATTTACAACGCAGCCACGAAAGAGCTGACGGCGAAGATCGTCTACTACGGCCCGGGCCTCTGCGGGAAGACGACGAACCTCAAGGTCCTCCACGACCGTCTCGAGCCCGGGACGGCCGGGAAGCTCTTGAACCTCCAGACGCAGACGGACCGGACGATCTACTTCGATCTCCTGCCGGTCGAGCTCGGCGACATCAAGGGCTACAAGATCCGGTTTCAGCTCGCGACCGTCCCGGGCCAGACGGCCTTCAACGAGACCCGTAAGGTCGTCCTGAAGGGCGTCGACGGCATCGTCTTCGTGGCCGACTCCCAGTGGACGATGCTGCCGAAGAACCTCGAGAGCTGGCAGAACCTGAAGGACAACCTCAAGTCCAACGAGATCACCTTCGAGAGCATCCCGGTCGTCATCCAGTACAACAAGCGCGACCTCGCCGACATCCTCGCCGTCGATGCGATGCAGGAGGCGCTCGGCCTGTCGTCCTATCCCTACGTCGAGGCCGTGGCCAGCGCGGGGCGGGGCGTGACCGAGACGTTCAAGCTGATCTCGAAGCTGACGTTCGTGGACCTCCTCCGCCGCCTCCAGGGCCGCCGGGCCGAGGAGGACGCCGCCGCCGCGGCCGCGGGCGTGGACGACCTCCAGACCTGGAAGGACTCGCTTCTCAACCGCGAGTCGCAGCCGACGTCCATTCCGGCGCAGGCGCCGCAGGCTCTGCGGGAGCAACGGTCCTCGCGGCCGCTGTCGCTCGTTCCGCCCGTCTCGGAGATGGCGCCGTTCGACACGACCGAGCTCGCCCGGGGCGTCGACGACGACGAGGCGCCGGAGTCCCCGTACGCCGTCCCCGAGCCGGCGACCCCCGGCGACGCCGAGCCGCGCAGCTCGGCGCAGACGATCCGGATGGAGGCGATTCGCGACGAAATGTTCGCCGACGCGGGCGAGCCGATCGAGTCGCTGACCGAGGCCGACGAGGTCGAGGTCGAGCTCGAGCCGGCGACCGATCCGTCCTTCCTCCCGTCCGAATCGGCCCCCCTCCCGGACGTCCACGCGAGCGCGGAGTCGAATTCCGCCGCGAGCGCGAGGTCGAGCGCCGACGCGGGCGCACGATCGTCGAGCCCCGAGCTCGAGCAGGCTCTCCGGAACCTCGCGAGCCTCCAGGAGCGGGTCGAGTCGACCGCGGCGAGCGTCGCCGCCTTCGCGGACCGGCTCGCGGGCATGGAGAAGGGCGTCGGCGGGCTGAACGAGACCCTCCACTCCCTGACGCAGCGGCTGGGGTCGATCGAGTCGGACGCCTCGCGTCGTCCCGACCCCGAGCTCGAGCGGGGCCTCAAGGCCCTCGAGTCGAGGCTCTCGGACCTCGACGACCGCCTGCGCTCCGAGACGACGCACCAGCGCAAGGACGCCGACGACGTCGCGATGGCGCTGCGGGGCCTCAACGAGCGCTCCCAGAACCTCGATCAGCAGCTGAGCTCGCTCTCGCACCAGCTCGGCGCGCACCAGGGCACCGTGGCCCAGCTCTCCGGCCTCGGCGACCGCCTGCCGCCGCTCGAGAGCCAGCTCGCCGCCGTCCGGGACGCCCTCGCACGGCTGCCCGAGCTCGAGGGCCAGCAGTCCTCCCTCCGGGAGGCGGTCTCCCGGCTCCCGGAGCTCGACGGACACCTCGGCGCGATCCGGGACACGCTCGCGCGCCTTCCGGAGCTCGAAGCCCAGCTGTCGGCTCTCCGGGATACCTCCGCGCGTCTTCCCGAGCTCGAGGGACAGATCCAGGGCGTCCTCCAGCAGCACCACGAGCTCGAGTCCACGCTCGAGGAGAAGACGCACCAGGGCCGGCGGGAGGCGGAGGACATCCGCTCGCAGATCGCTCCCCTCCTCGAGGAGCGGGTCCGCCGCCACGAGTCCGACGCCCTGCTCTTCGCCGAGATGGAGCGGCTCCGCGAGTCCCTCGCCGAGTCCCTCCACGACCTGGCGGAGCGCGTCCGCAGCCGCGTCCGGGAGTGACCGCCGAAGCGCCCTGAGGCGCAAATCGGCGGTCGTCCCGAGGCGCGCGACGGAATCGTCGCGAGGGATCCCTTCCCTCCCCTTCGGGGCGGCGCCTCCTCCCCTTCAGACAGGTTGGCTTGTGCGGGATTCGGGGAGTAAACCGATCCCCAAGGAGGAATCTATGAAGACCGCTCGACCCTGGCTCATCCTTTTCGTCGCGGTCGCCCTGGCGGGATACGGCTGCGCGAGCGGAAGCACCACAGCCACCACGGCGCCCTCGAACACGCCGACCACGGTGAGCAGCGCCGGGACGGCCGGTACCGGCACGACCGGAACGACGAGCACGCCCAGCACGGGCACGACCAGCACGGCGACCTCGGCGGCGGCGCCCAATCCCGTCGGGAGCACGCCGGCCGCCGCGAGCGCCGGCAGCGAGACGACGTCCACGGGAATGGCGGGGAGCCTCACCTCCCCGGGCAGCTCCCTCGCGCTGACCGAATCCCTCTCGGGCCTCGGCCTGTCCGCGGATCAATCTTCGGGTGCGGTGGGCTCCGTTTTGTCGATGGCCCAGGGAAAGCTATCGGCGACCGACTACGGAAAGGTCGCGTCGGCGGTTCCGGGAGCGTCGACGTACGTCCAGAAGGCCGAAGCCGCGAATGGCGGTCCGGTCACGAGCCTGGACGCGGCGTACTCGAAGCTCGGGATCAGCCCGGCGGTCGGCGCGCAGGTGACCCCGCTCATCGTCAACGGCATCAGCAAGGTGGCCGGACCTACGGTCGGCGGATTGCTCTCGAGCGTGGTGAAGTAGCCAGGGGACGGATGGGTCGGTGGTCGGTGGTCGGAGGTTCGTAGCCAGCGGTCTTCGCTCGGCGACGGATTCCTGACTGCCGACTACGGACTTTCCTTCGTCGCCCGGAGCCGGCTCAGAAAGGCCTCGTCGTTGCGCCAGTCCGGCTCGACGCGGACGGTCAGCTCGAGGTAAAGCCGCCGGCCGAGCTCCGCCTCGAGCTCCTCGCGCGCGGCCTTGCCGATGTCGCGGATCATCGACCCGCCCTTGCCGACGACGATGCCCTTCTGGCCCTCGCGCTCGACGACGATCGACCCGCGGACGACGGTGAGCTCCTTGTTCCCGGCCGGGCGCACCGACTCGATCACGACGGCGTGCGCGAAGGGCAGCTCGTCGCGCGTGCGCTCGAGGAGCTTCTCGCGGATGACCTCGGCGATCCACTCGGTCTCGGGCGTCGCCGTCAGGAAGTCGTCGGGATAGCCGGGCTCTCCCTCCGGCAGGCTCGCGGCGAGAACCTCGCCGAGCCGCTCCACCCCGTCCCCCGTCTTCGCCGAGATCGGCACGATCGCCCGGAAGTCGTGGCGCTTCGAGAGCGCGTCCAGCAGGGGCAGGAGCCTCTCCTTCGGCAGGAGGTCGATCTTGTTCAGGGCCAGGACCGCGGGGGTCTTCGCCGCCGCCATCCGCTCCAGGATGAACGCGAGGCCGGGCCCCGGCGCCTCGGCCGCGTCCACCACGAGCAACACGAGGTCCGCCGACGCGAGCGCGTCCGTCGCCTCGCGCACCATCGCGGCGTTCAGCTTGTACTGGGGCCGGTGGATGCCCGGCGTGTCGATCAGCGCGATCTCGAAGCCCGGGCGGCGCGCCACCCCGCGGATCCGCCCGCGCGTGGTCTGCGGCTTGTCCGAGACGATCGCGACCTTCTGGCCGACGATCGCGTTGACCAGCGTCGACTTGCCCGCGTTCGGCCGCCCGACGACGGCGACCTCGCCGACGCGCAAGGCTACGGCCGTCCGCCGACGGCCTTCAGCTCTGAGCTCCCCGGGGCCCGGACGCCGTCCGGTCCGGCTGTGAGCCGTGAGCCGTCAGCTGTGAGCTCGTCTCCGGCTCGACCTTCACACGGTACACGCGCCTCCGATCGGCCTCCTCGACGGTGAAGCGCAGCTCGGACTCCCGGTAGCTCTCGCCCGGCTTGGGGATGTGTCCCAGTCGGGACGACAGGAACCCGCCCACGGTCGTGAACTCCTCCTCCTCGGGCCCGCGGCCGAAGAGATCGCGGATCACGGCGATGTTGGCCTTGCCGGAGACCGAGTACGCGTGCTCGCCGGCGCGGGTGACCGGCTCGCGCTCGTCCTCGTGCTCGTCGGAGATCTCGCCGACGATCTCCTCGAGGAGGTCCTCCACGGTGACGATGCCCGAGACGCCGCCGTATTCGTCGACGACGATGGCCATCCAGAGGTGCCGCCGCTGGAACTCCCGCAGCAGCTCCGAGACCTTCTTGGTGTCCGGGACGAAGTAGGCTTCCCGCATCAGGTCGGCGATCGACCGGTTGGCCCCGGAGCGGATCGCCTGGAAGAAGTCCTTGACGTTGACGATGCCCACGACGGTGTCCACCGACCCGCGCACGACCGGGAGCCGCGAGTACTTCGACTCCACGAAGAGGTCGTAGAGCACCGTGAGCGACGCCGCGACGTCGATCCAGACGATGTCGGTGCGCGGGGTCATGACCTCGCGCACGCGCGTGTCGCCGAAGTCCACGATCGACATGAGGAGCTTCTCCTCCTCCTTCTCGAGGATCCCCTCCTGCCGGCCGACGTCGATGTAGGCGCGGACCTCCTGCTCGGTGGCCTCCGGCGGCTTGCCCTCGGCCGACGGCCGGCCCGCGAAGATCCGCCGGATCGGGGCCGCGATCGGGAAGAGGAGCCACGAGGCCGCCGTGATGACGGGCAGCAGGCGGGCCACGATCTTCTCGGGGTCGCGGTTCGCGTCGCGGCGGAGGAGACCGATCTCGGAGAGCATCCAGCCGCACACGAAGAACGCGCCGCCCCACAGCCACGGCCGCGGCACGTCGAAGGTCTCGAGCGCGGACACGGTCGTGAGAAGGCCCGCGAGGAGCAGGGCCTGCACGAGGACCTTCGTGGTCGTCCGCACGATCTCGACCTCCCCGGCTCCGGAGAGCAGGCGGGCGCGCTCCGGGTGCTCCTCGAGCAGGCCCCGGATCTTGATCGGCGAGAGACGGTCGAGCGCGAGCGCGAAGGTCTCGAAGAGGAGAAAGGCGGCGTAGCAGAAGACGGCGGCGGCGAGGGCGATCATCGGCGTTTCCCCGCCCTCGGCGGCAGCGCCCTCGCCGTCCTCGAATCGGCCGCGAGACCCAACCGGCGGCGGAGACGGCTCTCGAGCGCGTCCATCTGCCCCTCGTCGGTCTCGTGGTCGTAGCCCAGGAGATGGAGGAACCCGTGCACCAGCAGCCGGTCGATCTCGCGCGAGCGCGTGTCCTCGCGCCGCCGGGCCTCGCGCGCCGCGTACGGGACCGAGATCACGATGTCGCCCAGGAAGCCCTCGGAAACGGCGCCCGGTCCCGCCGGGAAGGCGAGGACATCGGTCGTCTTGTCCTTGCCGCGGTAGCGGCGGTTGAGCGTCCGCATGCGCGCGTCGGCGCAGAAGAGGACCGAGACCTCGGCCGCCCGGGAGCCGGTCGCTCTCGCGACCCGGCCCAGGAAGCGGCGGATCCGAGGGGCCGCCGGAGCTCCCGCTGCGCGTGACTGGACGTCGACCATGATCACGACACGGCGCGCGGGCCCGCGGCCTCGGGGGCCGGCTCCGGGGTGCGCCGCTTCGCTCGCTCGCGGTTGAAGTCGAAGCCCGGGTAGTCGATGCGGTGGTGGAAGACGGTGCTGACGGTGTGGACCAGCGAGTCCGAGATGATCGCGAGGTCGCGCATCGTCAGGTCGCAGTCGTCGAACTGTCCGTCGCGGAGGCAGTCGTCCACGATCGTCTGGACCATCGCGCGGATCTTGGCCGGCGTCGGCTCCATCAGGGTGCGCGAGGCCGCCTCGACCGCGTCCGCGATCATGAGGATGCCGAGGATGCGCGTGCTCGGCTTGGGACCCGGGTAGCGATAGTCGGTCTCGGAGACGGCGGTGGGGCCGCCGGCCGCCTTCGTGACGGCCTTCTGGTAGAAGTAGCGGATCAGCTTGGTGCCGTGGTGCTCGCGGATCGCGGTCACGATCGGCTCCGGCATCCGCGCCTTGTTGGCCATCTCCGCGCCTTCCTTGACGTGCGCGGCGATGATCAGGGCGCTCATCGAGGGTTCCAGCCGGTCGTGGCGGTTGTAGCCCTTGGGCTGGTTCTCGATGAAGTAGTCCGGCATCTTCGTCTTGCCGATGTCGTGGTAGTACCCCGAGACGCGCGCGAGCAGCGAGTCCGCGCCGATGGCCTCGGCGGCGGCCTCGGCGAGGTGGCCCAGCATCAGCGAGTGCTGATAGGTGCCGGGCGCCTCGAGCGCGAGTGTCCTCAGGAGCGGCAGGTTCTGGTTCGACAGCTCGAGCAGGCGGATATCCGTGACGACCGAGAAGAGGTGCTCGAAGATCGGCAGCAGAAGCCCCACGACCATCGAGACCGCGAGGCCGCCCGCGAGCCCGGCGAGCGCGTCGTAAAGAAACTCCCAACCCCAGGGCCCCGCATTCAGGAAATGGATCGCGGCGATCGCGATCAGGTTGCCCGCCGCGACCATGCCGCCCATCTGGAGGAGCACGCTGCGGGCCCGCAGCTTGCCGAGGCCGTAGATGCCGGCGAGCGAGCCGACGACCGAGAACAGCGCGAACGGGAACGACAGGCCCATGAGGACGCCGACCCCGATCGAGTGGACGAGGGCGACGAGCAGCGCGGGACCCATTCCCGCGACGAGGCTCACGACGATCGGCCCGGCGGCGAACGGGATGGCGTAGTTGACCGACGCCGACGCGGTCTCGAGGCTCGGCGAGAGCGCCTGGGCCAGGACGAAGCCGCCCCGCGTGACGAGCGCGAAGAGGATGCCGGTCGCGAGCACGGAGCCGAAGACGACGCCTGAGCTGCGCTCGCGCCGCCGGCGCCGCTGCCGCCGCGCGTCCAGCCAGAAGGCGACCGCCGCCAGGATCTGGAGGATCAGGATGCCCGTCACCTTGACCCACGAGGAGGGGTCCTTGGCCGAGGCGCGTACGGCCGCGATCCACTGGGCCGTCCGCGCGGTGATCTCGTCGCCGCGGCGGACGATGACCTTTCCGCGCGGGATCCGCGTGAACACGCTCTCGACGGATCGCCCCGCCGCGGTTCGCCGTTCGGCGGTCAGCGCGGCGTCGTAGGTCAGGTTGGGCCGCAGGGCGGCGGCGAGAAAGGCCGCGACCTCCGCCCGGTCGCGCTCCGAAAACGCCGACTCCGCCAGCCTCGCCGAAACCGCGGCCTTCGCCTCCGTGCCGTACTCGATTTCGCCCGCCTCGCGGCGCTTCGACTCGCGTCCGGTGGGGTCCTCGCGGACCTCGATGCCGCGGGCGCGCGCCTCGGGTGCGAGGTCGCGGTGATCGACGACGTTCACGCGGTAGAGGTCCAGGCCGATCCCGACGAAGCGGTCCTCGAGGTCCTTCGCGAAGCCGCGGTCGGCGAGCGCCCCGAGGGCCTCGTCGCCGATCGGCAGCGTGAACGCGTCGCGAAGCTCGGTCGTGATCTTTCCGCGCGGATGGGTCTTCGCGGCGACGGCGCGGGCCCGCGAGAAGCTGCTCCGCAGCTGCTCCTCGAAACGCGCGCTCGCCAGCGAGTCGTGGTCGTAGATCGGCAGGACCTCGTCCGCCGCCTCCGCCCGCCGGCGCGCGGTCGCGTCGGGGTCGGGCACGATGAGGTCGCGCGGGGCGACGACGTCGCGAGCCGCGACGCTCCCGGGGGCGGCCGGCTCGCCCACGAACGACAGCGTCGGCGCGAAGGAGAACGTGGTGATCAGGACGTACGCGGCGGCCCACAGGAACGGACGGACCCGGGGCTCGTGCTTCTCGCGGGTTCGCGCAGGCGGCGGCGTCGGCCGCTCGAAGGAAATCGTCCCGCGCCCGGGGGGCGCCTCGTCCGGCATGGCTCGCCTCAGCGGGCGTCGGCCGGAGGCTCGGACGAACGAATCGTTCGTCCTCCATCCGCCGCTTCGGAGGGGGGCCGCGCCCCTCGGCTCGCCGAAGCGCCCGCGGCGGCCGCCTCGCGCTCCCGATCGAGCGCCTCGTAGGCCGAGATGATCGACTGGACGAGCGTGTGCCGCACGACGTCGCGCTCGTCGAACAGCACGAAGCGGATCCCCTCGATCCGCGAGAGGATCTGCTGCGCCTCCCGCAGGCCCGAGGTCTTGCCCTGCGGCAGGTCGATCTGCGTGATGTCTCCGGTGACGACCGCCTTCGAGCCGAAGCCGATGCGCGTCAGGAACATCTTCATCTGCTCGGTCGTGGTGTTCTGCGCCTCGTCGAGGATGATGAAGGCGTCGTTGAGCGTCCGGCCGCGCATGAAGGCGATCGGAGCCACCTCGATGATCCCGCGCTCCAGGAGCTTCGCGGTCTTCTCGTAGCCGAGGATGTCGTAGAGGGCGTCGTAGAGGGGACGCAGGTAGGGATTCACCTTCTCGACGAGGTCACCGGGAAGGAAGCCCAGCTTCTCGCCCGCCTCCACCGCCGGACGCGCGAGGACGATGCGCTTGACCTTCTTCTCGAGCAGCGCCGCCGCCGCCATGGCCACCGCGAGGTAGGTCTTGCCGGTTCCGGCGGGCCCGATCGCGAACACGAGGTCGTGGCGGTCGATGGTCTGGACGTAGATCCGCTGCTTGATGTTTCGGACCGACACGACAGAATTCAGGCTCGGCCCGAAGGGGCTGTCCGTGAAGAACTCGGTCAGGGAGACCGCCGGATCCTCCTTGACGACCCGGATGGCGGTCGCCACGTCGGAGGTCTTCAGCGCGTAGCCGGAGGCCATCAGATCGGTCAGCCCGGCGATCAGATGGCGGGCGCGGTCCTGGCCGGGCCCCTCCCCGACCACCGAGATCTCGCTGCCCCGCGCCTGCAGGCGGACGCGGAAGGCCTCCTCGATGGCGCGGAGATTTTCGTCGGCGATTCCGAAGAGTGCGGTCAGCCCGGTTTCGGGCAGGGTTACGGCGTGATGGTGGTCGGGAATCGGCTCAGCTCCTCAAGGCCGTAAACGGTACCACGGAGGGGCCGGCCAGGCTCGACCGGCCCCCGCGTGAAGAAGCAAGCCTTTTTGTGTCAATGAGTTAGAACGCTCTCGGCGCTCTACTACTTGGACCTTCCGATGTCCTTGGCCATGTCCTCGAGGCCGTTCTCGACGGCGTCCCGGATGGTCGATCCCTTGGACTTGTGGCGCATCTCGCCGACGACCTTGCCGTTGGCCTTGATGAGCAGCTCGAGCCCCACCCCCGGGTTGGCGGCCCAGCCCCCCCAGTAGCGGGCGGCGCCGTGCGGCTCCCAGGCATTGAAGACGTTGCCGGAGACGGTCATGTCGCCGCCCGACTTGACGACCTTGAATCCCTGCTTGTCGAGCCACTGCTCCATGTAGTCCTTGCCGTCGCGAGCCGCGTCGCGGGAGTCGCCGTGGCCGGTGTGGTCGAACTCCTCGACGGACACCGTCTTGTACTTGGTGAGCGAGCCCTCGGGGAAATAGACCCAGTCGGCCTCATGGCCCTTGGTCAGCTTGTCGTAGTCGGGCAGGAACTTCTGGGGCTCGTCCTTCTCCTTGGCGTCGTCGGAATCCAGGAACTTCCTGTCGGAGGCGCGTGCCGACGACACCGCCAGCACGAAGAAGCCCGCAGCGAGAACGGCGATCAGCCTGCGAGAAAAGCTCGACATGGTTCAAGTCTCCTTGTCTGTCCCAATTGTATCAGGGCAGGCGCAGCCGCTGACAGACCGCATCGCCCGCGGCGGAGGTCGTGAGCGAGCCCCCGACGTCCGCGGTCGCGGCGCCCTCCCGCACGCAGGCGCGAACGGCGTCCTCGATGGCGGCCGCCTCGGGGGAGTGGCCCAGGTGATCCAGGAGGAGCGCCGCCGTCAGGATCGCGCCGAAGGGGTTGGCCTTGCCCGTCCCGGCGTACTTCGGCGCCGACCCGTGGACCGGCTCGAACATCGAGACCCGGCCGGGATGGAGGTTGCCGGACGCCGCCATTCCCAGTCCCCCCTGGAGGGCCGCGCCCAGGTCGGTCGCGATGTCCCCGAACATGTTGTTCGTCACGATGACGTCGAACTGGCGGGGGTCCTTGACCATCTGCATGCACAGCGCGTCGATGTAGAGGTGGGAGGCCTCGATGTCCGGAAACTCCTTCGCGACCTCCGAGAAGGTGCGCTGCCAGAGGTCCCCGACGAAGCGCATCGCGTTGGACTTGTCGGACATGACGACTCGCTTCCGGCCCTTCCGGCGCGCGAACTCGAACGCGTACCGGACGATCCGCTCGACCCCCTTGCGGGTGGAGACGTCCTCCTGGACCGCGACCTCGTCGGGGGTGCCCCTCTTGAGGTGCCCGCCCGACCCGACGTAGGAGCCCTCCGTGTTCTCGCGGAACACCACGAAGTCGACGTCCGCCGCGCCGAACCCCTTGATCGGGCAGAGGCGGTCGTCCAGGCAGCGGACCGGCCGGTAGTTGACGTAGAGGTCCAGACGGAACCGCGCGCCGAGGAGGATGTCGGCGGCGTGCTTCATGTCGGGGACCCGCGGATCGCCGAAGGCCCCCATGAACACCGCGTCGTAGTGGCTCGAGAGGTCCTCGAAGGCGCCGGCGGGGACCGTCTCCCCCGTCTTCAGGTAGTGGTCGGCGCTCCAGGGAAAGTGCACCGTCTCGAGCGCGATCCCGCGCAGCCGGCTGACGCGGTCCAGAACCTTGAGCGCCTCGGCGGTCACGTCGACGCCGATTCCGTCCCCCGGAACGACCGCGATTCGCATGAGTCGGCGGAAGATAGCACGGGCGATCGCGAGCCGGCTTTCGTCCTAGAATGTCCCCATGAACTTCTCAGACGCCGTGCGGGAATGTCTGACGGAGTCCGCGAAGGGGCCGGATCGCCCGACGCCGGGCTCGCTCTGCGACCGCCTCGCGCGCGAGACCGAGCGCTACCTCGACCGCGTGCAGTTCTCGAATCAGCGCTACATGCGCCACCCGATCCTGCTGTGGGAGGACTGGGAGGTGATGCTGATCGCCTGGGAGAGCGGGCAGGTCACGCCGATCCACGACCACCGCGGCGTGATCGGCGGCATGGCCATCCTCTCGGGGGCCCTCGAGGAGGAACGCTTCGAGACGCCGCAGAACCGGCCGGAGCTCTACGACAGCCGCGTGCGTCCGGAGGGCGACCTCTGCGACATCGGGCCCACGGTCCTCCACCGTCTCGCGCCCACGACCGCGCGCGCCGTCTCGCTGCACATCTACCGGCCGCCTCTGCGGACGATGGGCATCTGGGACGCGAAGGGGATGATCTCGATCATGCCCTCGGCATTCGACGTCGGCGAGGAAGTGCTCGCCCGCGCCGGGCGCGAGGCGCCCGCGGGCCGTTAGGAAGAGACGCCGAAGCCGAGAGGCGCGGCCTCAGCCGCGCGTCTCGCGCGGGCCCTCCGATGCGCGCGGCCCCGGCCGCGACAGCACGCGCGCCCACTCTCTCCCCCAGGGATCCACGACCCGCTCGACGACGCGTTCGCCCTGCGCGGGGTCCGCCGCCGTTCCCGGACGCACGATCCGGCTCCTCAGAGGTCCCGCGCGCCCCGGGCCCAGCCGCGCGTCGTGGTCCGGATCGAGCGCGTAGGCGCGCACCGCGCCGATCGTCAGCGCCGAATCGCCGACGCCGGGCTCGATCTCGAGCGGGCCGTACGCGTCCCACCGGAGGGCGGCCCGGCCGATCCCGGTGTCCTTCCCGTGGAAGGCGACGTAGGTCTCGGCGCGTTCGGGCCAGAGGAGGAGCGCATCCCGCGCGCCGAGCGCCCCGAGGATCGTGACCGAGCCGACGGCGGCGAGCGCGGCGGCACGCCGTCGCGGCGGCGGAACGAGGCCGACGAGCCAGAGGACGCCGGCCGCGGCCGCGACGGCGGCGGGAGAGGCGAGGTAAGCGAAGCGGGAGCCGTTGGGATGGTCGGCCTGGCCGCCCGCGACCACCGCGAGCAGCACCGCGGCGGAGTGGGCCAGGAGCAGTCCCGCGAGCGCGTCCCGTGGGCGCAGGAAGGCGCGCGCGAACGCGATGGCGACGGCGGCGGCCAGCGGCCACGGCAGCCGTCGGCGGCCCGGCAGGTCGTGGCGCGGCGACGGATCCGCCAGGAGCCAGGGCGCGACGAGCGTGTCCGCCGCGGCGGCGACCGGCGGCATGGAGGACTTCTGGCGCTCGATCTCGAGGAAGACGTTGTGGTCCGCGGTGCGCGCGAAGTACGGGCTCGCGCGGCCCCGGTGGAGCAGGAAGAGCGGCGCGGCGCAGAGCGCGAAGCCCACGCCGAACGCGGCCGCGCGGGCGATCCTCGAAGACACCGGCGACGCGCCGCGAGCGTCCGCGTCCGCCGAGGGGAGCAGGAGAAAGAGCCCGAGCGCGGCGCCGGCCGGCCACGCCGAGAGGTAGACGTGCGCCCCGAGGGCCGCGACGAGGCCGGCGCCGAACGCCCACGCCGGACTCCGGCGCTTGCGCGAACGCAGGACGAGGAGCGTCGCGACGTCCACGACGGGCGCGAGCACGATCATGTTCCAGGCCCAGCGCGAGAGGATGAGGTGCCAGCGCAGTCCGGCGAGGATCAGCGCCGCGAGCGCGCCGCCGCCGGCGGGCAGCAGCGCGCGCCCCAGGAGCGCGGCCGTCCCGAGCGACGCCACGCCCGCGAGCGCCGAGGGAAAGCGGACGCCGAACACCGTCGTGCCCCACACGCGGAGCACGGCGCGGTAGCCCTCGAGATACAGCACGCCGACGCTGCCGTAGGGCCGGGCGACGCCGAACGGGGCGGGCCGGACGGCGTCGGCGAAGTCGGCCGGCGCGCCTCGCAGCGCGAGCGCGGGCCGGATCAGCGAGACGTCGTCGATCCACATGACGGCGGGAACCCGGTCGAGCGCGGCGAAGCGCAGCGCGGCCCCGGCCAAAATCGCGGCTGCCGTGAGAGCGCCGAGGGTTCCCGCGGACAGCGGCAGCGGCCGGAGCGGAGCGCCCGCCGCCGGAACCCGGCTCCAGAGGACGCTTGCCCCGGCCACGGCCCCGCCGGCGACCGCCGCGAGCACGAAGACCAGCAGCCAGAGCAGCAGGCGCGATGCCGCCCACGACGGGTCGGCGTCGGTCAGAAGCGCCGGCCGGATCCAGCGCACGGCGTCGACGCCCGAGACGAAGGCGGCGAGGAGCCCCAGGAGAAGCGCGGTGCGGGCGGCCGCCGGAAGGCGCCCGCCCCGGGAGCTCACTTCTGGAAGAACAGGAAGAGATTGACGGCCGAGGGGCCCAGAGAGAAGAAGTCGCCCGAGCGCAGGGGCCGAGCGCAGTCCTCCTCGGAGACGCCGCCGAGGTCGTCGGGCACGGGAATCGGATCGCCGTTCAGGTAGGTCCCGCAGGTCGAGCGCATGTCGACGAGGCGGTAGGTCGGGCCCTCGCCTTGGAGCCGCCGGATCACCTTCGCGTGGAGGCGTGAGACCTCGACGTTCAGGAAGGCGTCGGGCGAGGACACGCGGAAGCCCGAGACCGGCATCCCCACGCCGATGTATTCGGGCACCTCGCGCCCGAGAAGCAGCTCGTCGAAATCGAGCTTCACGAGCCCCGCGTTGTACGGCCCGAGCCCGAGGAGGAAGTGCCCCGACGGCAGCTTGAGCAGGGTCTTCTCGAGGCGACCCGACATCCCGGCCATGCCGTTGTCCACGAACGACATGACGTCCCGCTGGCGGGACTCGAGCGCCTCGCGGCAAATCGCCGAGTAGAGGTCGTCCTTCACAGCGCCTTCATTTTAGCGCCGACACGGTTCGGAGGAGACGGTCGGAGCGTGATCACAGACACGGCCGCGCACTCGGCTTGGATCAGTTGACCGGCCCGTCCGGAACGTCCGGATGCTCCGCCTCGACCTCGTCCGGGGACGGCTGGAGCTCGACCGTCCAGCGTTCGAACACTCCGTCCGGCAGCTCGGTGAGGAAGCGGGAGGGCTCCAGGATCACGTCGACGCCGTAGCGGTCGCGCGCGAGCATCGGATAGATCAGGTCGACTTCGTTCTTCGCGCGCGTGACGGCGACGTAGAAGAGCCGCCGCTCCTCCTCGAGGCCCTCCTCGGTCGAGGCCGCGCGGTAGTTCGGGAATCGGCCCTCGGAGAGGCCGAGGACGATCACGCGGCTCCACTCGAGGCCCTTCGCCTGGTGGATCGAGGAGAGCACGACGCGGTCGTCCTCCGACTCCCCCGCGACGACGTCCTCTCCCGAGAGCTCGTTGAAGAGCGTCACGTCCTCGAGGAACGCCGGCAGCGAGGCATAGGTCTGGGCGAACTGCGCGAACTGCTCGAGGTCGTCGAGGCGCGCGTCCCCGTTGGGGAACTTCGCACGCGCGTAGTCCTTGTAGACGCTCTCGACGACCGCCCGGATCGCCTCGGACGGCGACGAGCGGACCGCGGGCGAGTCCAGCTTCGCGAGCAGCGACCGGCAGGGCCGGAGCGCGGCGTCCGCGTTGCGGCCGAAGGCGCCGCCGGCGGCGTCGAGACTCCGGAACGCCGCGAGCGGATCGGGGCGCGCGGCGATCGCATCCCAGACCGCCGCGGCCGAGCGCTCGCCGACGCGGGGGAAGATCTTGAGCGCGCGCTTCCACGAGAGCTCGTCCTTGGGATTGACGACGATCCGCAGGAAGGCGAGGACGTCCTTGACGTGGCGCTGCTCGAAGAAGCGCGTGCCGGAGCGGATCTCGTAGGGGATGCCGCGGCGCGTCAGCTCGATCTGGAGCTCGAGCGCCTGGTAGTGCGCGCGGTAGAGGACCGCGAGGTCCTGCAGCTTCTCGCCCTCGTCGTGCCACTCGAGCAGCCGCTGCGCCGCGAAGCGCGCCTGCTCCGGGATGTCGGGGAGCGCCACGACCGCCGGGAGCGTGCCCGCCTCCCGCGACGCGCGGAGCTCCTTGGGGAACTGGCGTTCGTTGTGCGCGATCGAGGCGTTGGCGAGCGCGAGGATCTCGGGGGTCGAGCGGTAGTTGCGGGTCAGGCGGAACGTCGCGGCGTCGGGGTAGCGCTCGGGAAAGCCCGCGATGTTCTGGAACGACGCGCCGCGGAAGGAGTAGATCGCCTGCGCGTCGTCGCCGACGACGGTCACGTTGCGCTTGACCTTCGCCATGCGGTCGATGACGTCGCCCTGGAGCTGGTTGGTGTCCTGGTACTCGTCGACGAGGATGTGGTCGTAGGACGCGGCGAGCTGCGCGGCCGACTCGGGGCTCTCGTCGAGGAGGCGCTTCCAGTGCAGGAGCAGGTCGTCGTAGTCGCAGGCGTTGCCCGCTCTCTTGCGCTCCCGGTAGCGGGTCAGGACGGAGATGATCTCGGCCTCGAGCGCGGCGAAGTGCGGGGCGCGCTCGGCGAGGACGTTCGTGAAGGAGCGTCCCGTGTTGACGGTGTACGAGTAGAGGTCCAGGAGGACGTCGCCCTTGGGGAAGCGCTGCTCGAGGGTCCGGATCTGCCGGTCCGAGGTGGCGGCCTCCAGCATCTCGCGCGCGTCCTCGGGGTCCAGGATCGTGAAGTTGGGGGTCAGGCCGAGCCGGGTGCCGAAGCGGCGCAGGAGCCGGTTGCCGACGGAGTGGAACGTCCCCCCCATCAGGCGCCGGATGTCGATCGAGAGCAGGGTCTCGACCCGGCGCAGCATCTCCCGGGCGGCCTTGTTGGTGAACGTCAGGAGGAGGATGCGGGAGGGGTCGTGCCCCGACTCGATGAGGCGCGCCACACGGTAGACGAGGGTGCGCGTCTTGCCGGAGCCCGCCCCGGCGATGACGAGAATGGGCCCGCCCCCCGCCAGGACCACGTCCCGCTGCTCGTCGTTGAGCTCCCGGTCGTAGTCCACGCGATAGGACTTGATCCGCGCGGGGGTCCGGAGGACGTACTTTCGGTCCACGAACGGGAGTGTAATCTTTGCCGTGCCCTTCGCGTTTGGAGGGGTAAAGGGAGACTTGTCATGAGCATCCAAAACGTTCGCCGGTCCGTCCTGATCGGCGCCGCCCTCATGGCCCTGGCGGTCACGGGCATCTTCGCGGGCCGGCTGGTGGCCCACCAGATTGGGGGGCACTACGGCTCTCCCATGATGGCGCCCCGGCTGTTCGCGCACCTGGCCAAGCAGCTGGACCTGTCCGACGCCCAGAACGGCCAGATCCGGGAGATCCTCAAGAACCACGCCGATGAGATCGAGGCCCACGTCAAGTCGGCCATCGACGCGCGCCGCGCCCTGCACGACGCGATCCTGGTCCAGCCGACCGACGAGCCCACGATCCGGCAGCGCGCGCAGGAGCTCGGCAACGTCCACGCCGACGGCGCGCTGCTCTTCGCGCGGATCCGCTCGGAGGTCTGGCCGATCCTCTCCTCGGATCAGCAGCAGAAGATGGCCAGTCTCCACTCGCACATGCGCGAGCACAGCGACGAGGCGTTGAAGTCTCTCGACCAGTTTCTCCGGGGCACCAACTGACTCTTCACCTGGTGCGAGCCTCCGGCTCGCTCCCGGCCGCCGCGCCCCTCGTCGGCAACGAGGACGATCTCGTCGCGCGGGCCCGCCTCCACGACGAGGAAGCGATCGCGGCGCTGGTCCGCCTGGCGGCTCCGTCCGCCCTCGCCGCGGCGCGCCGCGTGACCGGGGACGCGGCCCTGGCCGAGGACGCGTCCCAGGAGGCGTTCCTGCGCGCGTTCCGCGCGATCGACCGCTACCGGCCGCAGAGCAGCTTTCGCGCGTGGGTCCGCACGATCGCCATCCGCTGCGCGATCGACCTCATGCGGCGCCGCCGCCCCGAGGTCCCGCTGTCGGACACGGAGGGCTCGCCCGGCAGCGAGGAGACGCGCCATGAGGATGCGGACCTGCTGCGCGCCGCGCTCGCCGCGCTCTCGCCGCTCGACCGCGAGATCATGATCGCCCGCGAGCTCGAGGGCGCCTCGGACCGCGAGCTCTCCGCGCGCTTCGACATCACGCTCACCTCGGTGCGGGTGCGCATGCACCGCGCCCGAAAGAAGATTCGCGCCCGTTTTCAGGAGGACAACCCATGAAACCGCCCAAGTGCCGGGAGCCCCGAGCCCTGTCGGAGCACCTGCTGACCTGTCCGGACTGCCGCGCGCACGCCCGCGTCGCGACGGCCTGGCGAGATTTGCCGCGCTTCAAGAGGATGGAGCCGTCGGTCGAGCCGAGCGAGGCGTTCCTGAGCCGCACCCTCGCCGCGATCCGCGAGGACCGGGCCCGGACGATGCGCCGGCGGCTGGCCCTGGCCGCCGCGGCCGCGCTCCTGTTCTTCTTCTGCGTCGGGACCGGACACGAGTCGGCCGGCACCGCGGGGGGAGCCGAGGAGTCGTACCACGCGATGTTCTCGACCGATTCCCTCGCCAACTTCATCCCGCACTGAAGAGGGTCCACCGCCGCTATCCGGGGAGCCGCCGGTAGAACGGTAGACTTCCCGGGATGCCCCTGCGCCTCGCGACCGCCGGAGAGTCCCACGGTCCGCGCCTGACCGCGATCCTCGACGGGATCCCCGCGGGCCTGCGCATCGACCCCGCCTTCGTCGCCTCGGAGATGGCCCGCCGCCAGCACGGCTACGGTCGGGGCGGGCGGATGAAGATCGAGACCGACGCCGCCGCGTTCGAGGGCGGCGTGCGCGGAGGCGTGACCCTCGGCTCCCCCATCGCGATCGGCATCGTCAACCGGGACTTCGCGAACTGGGAGTCGGTGATGGGGCCGCTCTCGGTGGACCCGGCCGAGGCGGCGAAGAAGCGGCTGACGCGGCCGCGCCCCGGCCACGCGGACCTCGCGGGAGGCATGAAGTACGGCGCGCGGGACCTGCGCGACGTGCTCGAGCGCGCCTCCGCGCGAGAGTCGGCGGCGCGCGTCGCGGCGGGCGCCGTCTGCAAGCTGCTCCTGCGCGCGTGCGCGATCGAGGTCCGCAGCGGCGTCCTGTCGCTCGGAGGCGTCGAGTCCGCCGCGCAGCGCAGCTTCGCGTCGCTCGAGAGGGTGCGCGAGGACTCGCCCCTCCGCGCCGTGGACGCCGCGCTCGAGCCGAAGATGGTGGCGGCGATCGACGCCGCCAAGAGAGACGGCGAGACGCTCGGTGGATCGATCCTGGTGGGCGCGCGCGGCGTGCCGGCCGGGCTCGGGAGCTTCGTCGCGTGGGACCGCAAGCTCGACGGCCGGATCGGTCAGGCGCTCCTCTCGGTGCCGGCGGTGAAGGCGGTCGAGCTGGGATCCGCCATCGAGGCCTCCCGGGGACCCGGCTCGAAGGCGCACGACGAGATCGAGAACGGCCCCGACGGGCTGCGGCGCCGCACCAACCGCGCGGGCGGCCTCGAGGCGGGCGTCACCAACGGCGAGGAGGTCATCGCGGTCGCCACCATGAAGCCGATCTCGACGCTCGCGAAGGGTCTCGACTCGGTGGACCTCGACACCGGCGAGGCCGCGCGCTCCGCGTACGAGCGCAGCGACGTGACGGCGGTGTCCGCCTGCGGGGTCATCTGCGAGGCCATGCTGGCGTTCGTGCTCGCCGACGCGCTCCTCGAGCTGACCGGCGGGGACCGGATGGAGGACGTCACCGCACGCTTCGCCGCGCACCGGGAGCGGGTCCGCCGGTACCCGAGGGCTTAGCTCGGAGACCCCCCGGGACCTCATCTGTCCGGCCCTCCCGGACATCCTCGGACATGCCGAGTCTCCTCCATTCGGATTTCCTCTCCCGGCGGCTCTCGCCATATGGCATAATGACCTCTGCCATATGGCAGTCGCCCGACACGCGTCCGTCCGGATCCCGCCGGTGATCCGGACTCTCGGCGGACCCGAGCTGGTCCACGCCCGCTCCCTGGAGCAGCTGCGCGAGCGGCTGCGCGCGGGGCTCCCCTTCGCCTCGCTCTCCGCGGTCGCGACGGGCTTCGGTCTGGCCGGCGAGGAGACGCGCACGGTCCTCCGCATTCCGCCGCGGACGCTCGCCCGGCGCAAGCGCGAGCGGCGCCTCTCGCCCGAGGAGTCGGACCGCCTCTATCGGCTGGGCCGGATCGCCACGCTCGCGGAGGAGGTGCTGGGAGACCGGCGCAAGGCGGCGGACTGGCTGCGCGCCCCGAACCGCGCGCTCGGCCAGGCCGCTCCGCTGTCGCGGCTCGACACCGATCTCGGGGCGGAGGAGGTCGAGGACATCCTCCTGCGTCTGGCCCATGGCGTCTTCGGCTGAGCCGCGGTTCCTGCGCGTCTGGCGTCTCTGCAAGCGCGCCCACTCCGCCTTCGACGGAGAGGGGTCGCGGCTGGCCGGCGGCCGCTGGAATCGCCGCGGCACGCGGATGATCTACACGTCGGGCAGCCTCTCCCTCGCCGCGCTGGAGATCCTGGTCCACTGCGAGCCGTCGCTCCTGCCGGCGGACCTCGTCGCGATCCCGGCCGACATCCCCGTCTCGCTCGGGATCGAGCCGGTCGACGAGGCAAGGCTTCCGTCCGACTGGAGCCGCATGCCGCCGCCGGGCGCTCTCGCCGATCTCGGCAGCGGCTGGCTCGACGCCGCGCGCTCTCCCGTGCTGTCGGTCCCGTCGGCGGTCGTGCCGCGCGAGCGCAATTACCTGCTCAACCCGGCGCACCCGGATTTCGCGAGGATCAAGAGGGGAGCGATCGAACCCTTCTCGTTGGATCCCCGTCTGAGAAAAGGGATGAGAGGTTCTGAGTCGTGAGTTGTGAGTTCTGAGTTGTGAGTTCTGAGTTGTGAGTTTTGAGTCGTCGAAACAACGGCCTCGAGCCGACTCACAACTCTAGACTCTCAACTCACAACCCCTTCGCGATCTGCAGCCGGCTGTACTCCGAGAGCGCCTTGCGCACGATCCGCCGCAGGCTGCGCACGCGCCGGACCGCGCGGGCGTGCTCGGCGCTCTCCTCGGCGCGGGTGCGGCGTCGCCGGACGACCTCGCGGACGAGGAGGTCGACGGACCGTTTCCAGCGCGCGTACGCCAGAGACGCGAGATCGAACGTCTCGGTCATGCCCGTCAAAGCATAACGCCGTCCGGGCGAAGATGGCATGAACCGCGCCGGCCTCAGAGCCCGGGCGGCGGCTCGAGCGGCCCGGCCGCGGACGTCGCCAGCATCTTCTCGAGGGACGCCTCGCGACGGCCCATCCGCCGATCCAAAATCGCGAATTGCGGGTCCGTCGGCGCGAGCCTCCCCTCCGCCCCGCGCCAGTACTCGTAGTGGAGGCCCGGCGACACCGCCCAGCCCGTCGAGCCCACCGTTCCGAGCCGCTGCCCGCGACGGACGCGCTCTCCCTTTCGGACCTCGATCAGCTTCAGGTGGCCGTAGAGCGTGACGCCCGCCGCGCCGTGCCGGAGCACGACGAGGTTCCCTAGCCGAGAGAGCCGCGAGTTCGGCCGCGCCGGCGAGTGCCCCACGAAGATCACGACTCCCTCCGCCGGCGCGATCACCTCCGACCCCGCGGGCGCGGCGAGCTCGATCCCGGGAAAGAACTCCTCGGCGCGCGTCCACGGCGAGACGCGGGGCCCGAAGTACGCCGACGGCTCGACGAGCTCGCTCCGGAGCGGGAGCCGCGACGGCGTGCGGATCGCGAGGCCGCCGTCCTTCGCCTCCACGGCCTCGAGCAGGTCCCTCCCCCGCTCCAGGTTCGCCAGGTACCGCTCGCCGGCGCTCCCGATCGCCGCCGGAGCGTCGCCCGACAGCAGTCCCGTCTCCGGGTTCAGCCCGCGAGGCCAGCTCGCGACCGGCACGCCGTAAAGGAACGCGATGCGGCTGAGCCGGTCGCCCGCGTCGAGCGCGCGGTCCCGCACCGCTCCCGCCCGCGCCTCCAGGTCGCGCCACTCCCGGCGCGCGGTGACGAGGTCCGAGCGGGTGTCCGACTGGGCACGCGCCCGAATGGCCCGCAGGGAGCGAGCGGCGAGGACCGGCACCGTGATCCAGAGCGATACGGCCATCGCCGCGGCCACGCCGGCCGCCGCCGCCGCCCAGAGCTCTCCGCGCCGGCCCCACTGGATGGAGCGCACGGTGCCGCGGGAGGAGGCGGGATGGAGCTGGAATTCCATGGACTTGCGCTCAGCGCGACGTCATGTCGGGGAAGACCGCGACCAGGCCGAGCTCGCGCCGGTCCGACGAGAGCCCCAGCCGCTTGGGAACGAACGCGCGGGAGACGGTGAACCGGATGACCCGCGGCTCCGCCGGCGAGCCGTTGAGCCGCAGCGGCACGGACTGACCCGGCACGATGGTTCGCGTGTACACGCGGCGTCCGCCCGACTCGGCCGTCAGCTCGACGGGACGGCCCTCCGGGGTGTAATGCGCGAGCGTCAGGCGGAGGTCCTTGCCGGGGGCGAGGCAGATCGCGAAGCGGCGCTGCGTCCAGTAGAACGGACCGCCCGCGCCGACCTCCTTCTCGTGGAAGCCGATTCCCTGCCGGTGGCGGAAGGCGACGTCCGCCCGCAGCGTCGCGACGCTCGCGAGAAAGGCCGCGGCCGCGTAGAGGGCGACGAGGGCCGCACGCCATCGCCGCCCCGGAGGACTGCCGCCCGGGAGAATCGGCCGCGGCCGAGCCGAGATCACGGCGGCGGACGCGAGCAGGAAGAACGCCAGGGCGACGTCCGGCGCCAGCCAGTGCGAGCCGATGACGAGCGCGATCAGGAACGCGGTGACGGCGGCCCCGGAGCCGTCCGGCGCCGAGAAGGTGAACCGCGCGAGGCCCGCCGCGAGCGCGACGGTCAGGAGGAAGCCGATCGCTCCGGTCTCGGCGAGCGCCTGGAGGTACGCGCTCCCGGGATTGTCGCGAACCGGGAGCGAGCGGCCCTGCTCGGCCAGGACGTCGGGCAGCAGCCAGGAGAAGGCGCCGAGGCCCGCGCCCTCGACCGGACGGCGCGCGAAGAGACGCAGCGCGCCGTCCCAGAGCACCGGCCGCGACGACGCGCGGTACTCCGAGGGCAGGCTCGGGTCGAGGAGCTCCGTGAGACGCGCGCCGGTGCTGCCGGGCGCTCCGTGGCGCGCCGCCGCCGCGATGACGGCCAGGATGGCGATCCCCGCGCCGAGCACGGCGAGGCGGCGCCGGATCCGGCCCGCGGAGAAGAGCAGGAAGGCGAGGCCGAGGCCGGCCACGAGGAAGCCGCTGCGCGAGCCCGACAGGGCGAGCCCCGCGGCGCAGAGAGCCGACGTCGCGGCCCACCGCAGGCGGGCTCCTCCGCTTCCGCGGCGCTCGTCTTCGCTCGCGGGCCCCCCGCTCCCGCGGCGCTCGCCTTCGGTCGCGGGTCCGGACTCGTTGAAGAGTCTCGCCAGCGCGGCGACCGCCGCCATCCCGCAGAGCATGCCCAGGGCGTTGGGATCCACGGCGCCGCCCGAGAGCCGGCCCGTCAGCTTCCAGTACCCGTTGGTCTCGGCGGGAGCGAGCCGCACGCGCTGGAGGAGCGCGAGCGCCGCCGAGGCCGCCACGCCGGACAGCGCGGCCCGCACCGCGCGGTCCCGCGCTTGCTTCCCCGCGCGGCGCAGGATGAAGAAGAAGCCGGCGCCCGACGAGAGCGCCGCGAGCGTCAGGACGCTCTCGCGGATCGCCGCGTGGTCGAGCAGCCCCTGGAGGTTCACGGCCCGGAGCGAGAGGCCGCGCAGGAAGGCCCAGAGCGTCCGCGCCGAGACGACCGCGAGCCCCGCCGCGATCACCCACACCGCCGCCAGAGTGCGGAGGACGGAATCCAACGGCGACGGATCGGCGACGCTCTCGAAGTCGTAGAGGAACCGGAACGTCCAGCCCGCCGCGAAACCGGCGAAGAGCAGCACGGGCCACGGGATCGCGTCGGATCCGCCGAAGAGGCGGGCGCCCGCGGCGGCCAGGGGGAAGAGGAACGCGAACAGCGCGAGACCGCGCCCCGGGCTCCAGGCCGACACCAGCGCGAGGCCGAGCGCGAGGACGAGCAGCGGGAGGCGATCGCGCGCCGCGGGCGGGAATCCGACCGCGAACACCGCGACGAAGCCGGAGACCGCCGCGAGCAGGAACGCCAGACGGACGCCGCCGCCCGGCCGCTGCGCGGGCTCCTCGATCATCCGCGGTGGTACTCCTGGAGAGAGGCGACGCCGGTCACGCCCTCCTGGCGCGCCCGGATGCCCTCGACGGCGGCAGTCGCCGCGGAGAGTGTGGTCAGGCAGGGGATCGAGAGCCGCAGCGCCGCCGCGCGGATGGCGGCCTCGTCGAACCGCGAGTCCTTGCCGAGCGGCGTGTTGATCACGAGCTGGATCTCCCCCGCCTCCATGCGGTCGACCGCGTTGGGCCTCCCCTCGTTGACCTTGAACACGTGCTCCGCCGGGACGCCGGCCTCGCGCAGCGCCTCGCGCGTGCCCTCCGTGGCGCACAGCGCGAAGCCCAGGTCCGCGAGCTCCCGGCCGATCGGGATCACCGCACCCTTGTCGTACGGATTGACCGTCAGAAACGCCCGGCCCGAGAGCGGCAGGCGCGTCCCGACCGCCTCGCAGGCCTTGGCGAACGCGTCTCCGAACCGCGGCGAGATGCCCATGACCTCGCCCGTCGACTTCATCTCCGGGCCGAGGAGCACGTCCTCGCCCGGGAACTTGCGGAAGGGGAAGACCGGCGCCTTGATGAAGAAGTCGACCGGGTCGCGCTCCGGCGGAAGTCCGAGCGAGGAGAGCGAGCGGCCCGCCGCGAGAAGCGCCGCGGCCCGCGCCATCGGGACGCCGATCGCCTTGGAGACGAACGGCACGGTGCGGGACGCGCGCGGGTTGACCTCGAGCACGTAGAGCTTGCCGTGCTGGATCGCGAACTGGATGTTGAGGAGGCCGCGCACGGCGATCGCCCCGGCGAGACGGCGGGTCGCCTCGCGAATCTCCACGAGGAGGCTCGGCGGGATCTTCCACGGCGGCAGGACCGAGAAGGAGTCGCCGGAGTGGATGCCCGCCTCCTCGATGTGCTGCTGGATCCCGCCGATCCACGTCTCCGTGCCGTCGCAGAGCGCGTCGACGTCGAGCTCGACCGCGTCGTCCAGGAAGCGGTCGATGAGCACGGGATGCTCGCCGGAGCTCGCCACGGCCTCCTGAACGTAAGACTCGAGCCGGCTCTCCTCGAACACGACCGCCATCGCCCGGCCGCCGAGCACGTACGACGGCCGAACGACCAGCGGATACCCGATCCGGCGTCCGGCGTCGAGCGCCTCCTCCAGGGTCGTGGCCTCGGCATGGGGCGGCGCCGCGAGGCGGAGCTCGGCGAGGAGCCGTCCGAAGCGGCCTCGGTCCTCGGCCAGGTCGATCGAATCGGGAGACGTCCCCCAGATCGGATAGCCGGCCCGCTCGAGCGGGCGCGCCAGCTTGAGCGGCGTCTGTCCGCCGAACTGCACGAGGACGCCGTCGGGCCGCTCGTGGTCGAGCACCGCGGAGACGTCCTCGAGCGTGAGCGGCTCGAAGTAGAGGCGGTCCGAGGTGTCGTAGTCGGTCGAGACCGTTTCCGGGTTGCAGTTGATCATGATGGTCTCGAACCCGGCCTCGGACAGGGCGTAGCACGCGTGGACGCAGCAGTAGTCGAACTCGATGCCCTGGCCGATGCGGTTGGGACCGCCGCCGAGGATCACGACCTTCGGCCTGTCGGTCCGGATCGACTCGTTCTCGTCCTCGTAGGCCGAGTAGAAGTACGGCGTCTGCGCCTCGAACTCGGCGGCGCAGGTGTCGATCGTCTTGAACACGGGGACGACGCCGAGCTCGCGGCGGCGCTCGCCGACCTCGTCTTCGCCGGTACCCAGGCGGCGCGCGAGCGCGCGGTCCGAAAGGCCCAGACGCTTCGCCTGGCGGAGCGTCTCGCGAGGGATCGCGGCGAGCTCCTGGCCCTCGAAGGCGTCCTCCGCCTCGACCATGCGCCGCACGCCGTCCAGGAACCACGGGTCGATCTTCGTCAGCGCCGCGACCGCGTCCACGTCCAGGCCCGCGCGGAAAGCGCGCCGCAGGTGGAAGAGCCGCTCCGCCGTGGGCTCCTCGAGCTTCCGGCGGAGCTCGTCCGGAGGCAGCGCGCCGCGGCCGTCGTCGAGCCCGTCGCGGCCGATCTCGAGGGAGCGGACCGCCTTGCCGAGCGCCTCCGTGAAGGTCCGGCCGATCGCCATGGCCTCGCCGACCGACTTCATCTGGATCGTCAGCCGGGCGTCCGCGCGCGGGAACTTCTCGAAGGTCCAGCGCGGGATCTTGACCACGACGTAGTCGAGCGACGGCTCGAAGGAGGCCGGCGTCTTCTGCGTGATGTCGTTGGGAATCTCGTCGAGGTGATACCCGACGGCGAGCAGCGCCGCGATCTTGGCGATCGGGAACCCCGTGGCCTTGGAGGCGAGCGCCGAGGAGCGCGACACGCGCGGGTTCATCTCGATCACGACGCGACGCCCGGTCTTCGGGTCGACGGCGAACTGGATGTTGGACCCGCCCGTATCCACGCCGACCTTGCGAATGACGGCCTTCGCCTCGTCCCGCATGGCCTGGTACTGCCGGTCGGACAGCGTCATCTGCGGCGCCACCGTGATCGAGTCCCCCGTGTGGACGCCCATGGCGTCGAAGTTCTCGATCGAGCACACGATGATCACGTTGTCCGCGTTGTCGCGCATGACCTCGAGCTCGAACTCCTTCCACCCCTCGACGGACTCCTCGATCAGGACCTCGTGCGCGGGCGACTCGGAGAGGCCGTTCTTCACGATGCGCCGGAACTCCTCCGCGGTCTTCGCGGCGCCGCCGCCCGAGCCTCCGAGCGTGAAGGAGGGGCGGATGACGAGCGGCAGGCCGATCTCCTCGCGGATCCCCTCCGCCTCCTCGAGCGAGCGCGCGCGGCCCGAGCGGGGAACGGCCGCACCGATCTCGAGCATCGCCTTCTTGAAGAGGTCGCGATCCTCGGCGAGGCGCATCGCCGTCTCGTTCGCCCCGATGAGCTGGACGTTGCGGCGCTCGAGGATTCCCCGCTCGGCCAGCGCGAGCGCGAGGTTCAGCGCGGTCTGGCCGCCCACGGTCGGCAGGATCGCGTCGGGCCGCTCCTTCTCGAGGATCCGCTCCAGGAACTCGGGCGTCAGCGGCTCGACGTAGGTCGCGTCCGCGAGCTCCGGGTCCGTCATGATCGTCGCGGGATTCGAGTTGACGAGGATCACCCGGTATCCCTCCCGGCGCAGCGCGCGGACGGCCTGGGTCCCGGAGTAGTCGAACTCGCAGGCCTGCCCGATGACGATCGGTCCCGAGCCAATGACGAGGATGCTTCGAATGTCGGAGCGCTTGGCCACCGGGGCGCGAGTCTAGCAGGGAGTCTCGCGGCCCCGGCCGCGGAGGCGCCTCGCTCGCGCGGTGACGCTCGCCGCGAGGATCCGGCTCCGGAAGTCGCGCGACGCGCGACTACTGCGTGCGCGCGATCGCCTGCGTGCGGCGTCCGAACGCGGCGCAGTCTCCGGAGAGGATCGCCCCGCCCTTCCCGAGCCCGAACAGGCGTCCGCCGGTCCAGACGGCGCCGTAGAGATCGCCCGCCGCGCCGGAGACGCGCGCGGACCAGCCCAGTCCATCCACGCTCTCGGCCGCGGTCCCGTCCTCGCCGACCGCCTCGAAGAGTCCGCCCGTCCAGGCGACGGAGAAGAGACTCTTGTCGACGCCCGCGGATCCCTCGAGCCACGAGACGCCGTCCGCGCTCCGCACGATCTGCCCATGCGCGCCGACCGCCAGAAACTCCGAGCCGCTCCAGGCCACGTCGTACAGAGGCGGCAGGCTGCCGGGGGAATCCCGGCGCGTCCACGACACGCCGTCCGCGCTCGACACGATCCAGCCGGTCAGCTCGCCGCCGACCGCGACGTACTCGGAGCCGCTCCAGGCGATCGCGTTCAGCACCTTCGGGCCGGCCGAGGCGAACGTCCACGACGATCCGTTGACGCTCGTCAGCACGGCGCCCCCGCTCCCCACGGCGAGGAATCGGTGGCCGTCCCAGAGGATCCCCTGGACGTTCTGGCCCTGCGCGCCCGAGTGGGCCGTCCACGTGATCCCGTCGGGGCTCGACAGGAGCGTTCCGGCCTCGCCGACCGCCACGAACTGCGAGCCGTCCCAGGCGACGCCGAAGAGCCACCGGAAGGTGCCGGAGGAGCGCGGGGTCCAGGTCTCCCCGTCCTCGCTGGTCGCGATCTGGCCCGCCTCCCCCACCGCCACGAGGGTCGAACCGTTCGAGACCGCGTCCGAGAACGCCGCGCGCGGTCCCGGCGCCCGGTCGCTCCACGTCACGCCGTCCGTGCTGAAGAGGATGGTCCCGCGCGCGCCGACCGCGGCGAGCCCCGTGGGCCCCTGCGCGAGGCCCAGCAGGTCGAGAGGCGTTCCCGAGTCGCGCGACTCCATCGAGGCGCCGTCGGAGCCGGCCGCGATCGAGCCGGTCAGGCCGACGCCGACGAGGCTCGAGCCGGTCCAGAGCAGCCGCCGCAGGTCCTGGACCCGTCCCGAGGTGAAGCGCCACGAGGCGCCGTCCACGCTCGTGTAGGTCCGCGGCTCGTAGGGGAAGGCGATCGCGCCGACGACGAAGCGGGAGCCGGTCCAGGCCACCGCGTTGAACTGATCGCGCGTGCCCGAGTCCGCGGTCGTCCAGTGAATGCCGTCGGCGCTGTAGGAGACCGACCCGGATTCGCCCACGGCGGCAAACCGGTGGCCGCTCCAGGCGACGTCGTGAAACGCGAAGCCGATGCCGGAGGGCCGGATCACCCAGTCCGAGCCGTTCGGGCTCGTCACGATGGCGCCGTCGTCGCCGACCGCCACGAACCGCGAGCCGCTCCAGATCACGCGGTTGAGGTTCGCCGTCGTCCCCGACAGACGCGCGCCCCACGCCTGGCCGTCGCTGCTGACGTGCACCGATCCCCCGGCCCCGACCGCCACGAACGTGGAGCCGCTCCACGCCACGTCCCGAAGCTCGTCGGCCGTGTTCGACGCCTCGGCCGTCCACGTCAGGCCGTCCACGCTCGAGAGGATCGCGCCGGCGCGTCCGACCGCGACGAACCGCCCGGCGCCGAAGGCCGCGCCCTGAAGCGCGTTGCCCTGCGGCCTGGGGCTCGCCCATTGCCAGGGGCTGCACGACTGCGCCGAGAGCGGGGAGACCGAGGAGAGAAAGGCGAGAGCGATGACGGCGACCACGAAGCGAAGTCGAAGCGTCTTCGACATGGCGGGACCTCTCTGGGAAAGGGTTGAAAGGTAGGCCTCGGATTATAGCGGGTAGAATCCGGCGCGAGTTGCCGAAAAACACCTCTTAATGATCGGTCAGACCGTCTCGCACTATCGGGTCCTGTCGAAGCTCGGGGGCGGCGGCATGGGCGTCGTCTACGAGGCCGAGGACCTGAAGCTCGGACGCCGGGTCGCGTTGAAGTTCCTTCCCGACGAGCTCGCGAGGGACGCGCACGCGATGGAGCGGCTCCAGCGCGAGGCCAAGGCGGCCTCGTCGCTCCAGCACCCCAACATCTGCACGATTTACGACGTGGACGAGCACGAGGGAAGGCCCTTCATCGCGATGGAGCTTCTCGACGGCGAGACGCTGCAGCAGCGGCTCGGTCCGGGGGCGCTCCGGCTCGAAGCCGTCCTCGACCTCGGCTCGCAGATCGCCGACGCGCTCGAGACCGCGCACGCGCGCGGGATTCTGCACCGTGACATCAAGCCGGCCAACGTCTTCGTCACCAAACGGGGACAGGCCAAGCTTCTCGACTTCGGCCTCGCGAAGCACTCGGACGCGATCTCGGAGAAGGGCGGCGACACCGCGATGCCCACGGCCATGGCCGAGAAGAACCTGACCAGTCCCGGCACCGCCATCGGGACCGTCGCCTACATGTCGCCGGAGCAGGCGCGGGGCGAGGCGCTGGACGCCCGCTCCGACGTCTTCTCCTGCGGCGCCGTGCTCTACGAGATGGCGACGGGACGCCAGCCCTTCGCGGGCCAGACGTCGGCGATCATCTTCGACGCGATCCTCAACAAGGCGCCGGTGTCGCCGGTCAAGCTGAATCCGGAGCTGCCTGAGGAGCTTTCGCGGATCGTCAACACCGCGCTCGAGAAGGACCGCGACCTGCGCTACCAGAGCGCGTCGGAGCTCAAGACCGACTTGAAGCGGCTGAAGCGCGACTCGGAGTCCCAGCGCAGCGGCCAGACGCCGCTGCCGGTGCCGGTGCCGATCGCGCCCACGTACCCCACGATGCGCCCGTGGTGGCTCGCCGCGGCCGCCGCCGTCGTGGTCGCCGTGGGCACCTGGGCCTGGTGGGCGGCGTCGCACCGTCGTGCGACCTCTTCGGCGCCAAGCGCCAGCGCGGCCCAGATCACCCTCGCCGTCCTCCCCTTCCAGAACCTCGCCGGCGATCCGACCATCGACCATCTCCGCCTGGCTCTGCCGGACGAGGTCGTGACGACGCTCTCGTACGTCCCGACGCTCGCGATCCGCCCGTTCGCCTCGACGCAGAAATACGCCAAGGGCGACCTCGACCCGCAGTCCGCGGGGCGCGAGCTCAAGGTCGCCGACGTCCTGACCGGCCACTTCCAGAAGGAAGGCGATCAGCTCCGGGTCACGCTCGAGGTCGTCGACACGGAGAGCAACCGGCTCCTCTGGCGCGACAGCTCGAGCGCCGCCGCCGGCGATCTGATCGCCCTCCGGGAACAGATCTCCACGCGCCTGCGACAGGGTCTCTTCCCACTCCTCGGCGGCACGGCGTCCGCGGCGGATGCGAGCACGCGGCCCAAGAACGCCGAGGCGTACGACCTCTACCTCCGCAGCAAGCCCTTCACGAGCGACCTCGAGCCCAACAAGCAGGGAATCGCGATGCTCGAGCGCTCCGTCGGCCTCGATCCGAACTACGCGCCAGCGTGGGCGGCTCTCGCCGGACGCTACTACTTCGCCCAGGCGTTCGGCGATTCGCAGGACGGGTACGCACGCGCCGCGGCGGGGTGGGAAAAGGCGCTTGCGCTCGACCCCAACCTCACGGACGCGAGCCGCGGTCTCATCATCCTGGCGACCGATGCCGGCGATCTCCTCGCCGCCGATGCCCGGGCCCGAGACCTCGTGCGCCAGCGGCCGCAGGATGGGCTCGCGCACTTCAGCCGCGCCTATGTCGACCGCTACGCGGGCCTCTACGACGAGGGCGCGAAGGAATGCGAGGCCGCGAGGGCTCTCGATCCGCAGGATCGAGGGCTGCGCTCCTGCGGGTTTCTCTTCATGCTGAAGGGCGACTACGCGCGGGCCCGCGAGTTCTCCCGCCTCGACGCCGGTTCGGGCTGGCAGCGCGCCCTCGACGCCGGCCTTCTCGTGCGCGAGAACAAGGTCCCGGCCGCTCTCGAGCTCTACCGCGGCGCCGGACTGGGCGATGAGGCGGTTCTGCTCGACGCCTCCCGGCCGAAGGAAGAACGCGACCGCGCGGCGGAGAAGATCGAGCCCATCGCCACGCGGGACCGCGACTCCGAGAATCAGTACTACTGGAGTGCGGTCCTCGCCCGCGCCGGCTACGGACCGGCCGCGCTACGGCTGCTGCGCAGGGGCGTCGAAAAAGGATACCTCTGCCACGAGAATCTGGATCGGGACCCCCTCTTCGATTCGATCCGGAAGACGCCCGAGTTCGCCGCGATCCGCGAGGAGTCCGTCCGTCGGCAGAAGGAGTTCCTCGCGAAACGCGCGACCCCGCCGGCCTAGCTACTCGTACCGCAGCGCGTCGGCGACGTCGAGGCGTCCGGCGCGCCGCGCGGGCACCCACGACGCGATCAGGATCGCCGCCGCCGAGAAGAGGACGATCGCGGCGAGGTCCCGGATCCGGACGAGGAACGGGATGAACGAGACGAAGTAGATCTCGGCGACGCCCGCCGGAAAGGACAGCAGGCGGAAGCGCGTCGCCGCCCAGCAGACGCCGACGCCGAAGAGCACGCCCGCGACGACGCCCGTGCCGCCGAGGATCGCGCCCAGCCACAGGAAGACCCGGCGCAGCAGCCCCGGCTCCGCGCCGAGCGTCGTCAAAACGCCGATGTCGCGCTTCTTCTCCTGCACGGTCATGACGAGCGTCGCCACGATGTTGAACGTCGACACGGCGACGATCAGGCCGATGACCAGGAACAGCGCGGCCTGCTGGATCACGAGCGCGGCGAAGAGTCCACCGTTCATGGAGCGCCAGTCCGACACGGAGTAGCCGTTGCCGGCCGCCGCGCGGATCGCGGCGACCGCCTTCTCGGTGTTCTGGAGCGAGTCGAGGCGGACCTCGACGACGTTCGCCGCGCCCTCGAGGCGCGCGAGCTTCCGGAGCTCCCCCCGGTCCACGAAGATCCACTCGGCGTCGTACTCCGCGAAGTTCGTCCGGAACACCCGGCCGACCCGGAAGCGGCCGGTGCGCGGCGCGAAGCGGCCGCCCGCCGCCGCGTTGTCGGCGACCGCCAGGACGATGTCGTCGCCCGCCTTCACGTCCAGGCGCCGCGCGAGCTCGTCGCCGACCGCGACCGAGGCGGGCGCGTCCGCGGTGGCGGGGTGCACGGCGCGGGCGGCGTCGGAGAGGTAGGCGTCGAGGTCCGAGACCCGCCGCTCGGTCTCCGCATCGATGCCCTTGAGCACGGCGTCGGTCCCGTCGGGGGTGGCCGAGGAGCTGGCCACGCCGGTCTGGTAGACGACCGGCGCGACGGCGCGCACGCTCGGCACCTTCGCGAGGCGCCGCTCGAGGGCCGCCGTGTCGGCCTCGCCGTTGGCGACCATCGGGAACACGACGACGGCGGCGTTCGCCCCGATCAGCCGCTCGCGGATCTCGGTCCGGTAGCCCGAGAGGAGGCCCATCGCGACCACGAGCGCGGCGACGCCGAGCGCGATCCCCGCGATCGACAGGAGCGAGACCGACGAGATCAGCCGCGAGGGCCGCGACCGGACGTACCGCAGCGCGACCTCGAGCGCGAGCGCGTTCACCGCCGGGCGCCCGCGGCGGCCTTCCGGCTCTGCTGCATCGCGCGCAGGAACGGGTCGAAGAGCGGGTTCGCGTCGTGCGGACCCGGCGCGGCCTCCGGGTGGAACTGCACGGCCAGGATCGGCCGCGTCTTGTGGCGGAACCCCTCGAGCGTGCCGTCGTTGAGATTCCGGTGCGTCGTCTCGATCTCCCCCGGAAGGGTCGCGGGATCGACCGCGAAGCCGTGGTTCTGCGAGGTGATCGCCACGTGTCCCGAGGCGAGATCCTGGACGGGGTGGTTGGCGCCGCGGTGCCCGAACTTGAGCTTGAAGGTGCTCGCGCCGAGCGCCAGGCCCAGCAGCTGGTGCCCGAGGCAGATCCCGAAGATCGGGATCTCCGTCTCGATCAGCTTCTCGATCGTGCGGATCGGGCCCGGGAGCGCGGCCGGATCGCCGGGGCCGTTCGAGAGGAAGATGCCGTCCGGCTCGCTCGCGAGGATCTCGGAGTCCGTGGCCGTCGCCGGGAAGACCGCGACGCGGCAGGAGCCGGCCTGCAGCAGCCGCACGATGTTGCGCTTCATGCCGTAGTCGACGGCCGCCACGCGGTACTTCTTGCGGCCCTTGCCCGCCTCCACGCGCGACTCCCGGGGCGAGACCGACAGCGCGAGGTCGGCGCCGACCATCGGCGGCGACTCGAGGACGAGACGGAGCAGCTCCTTCGCATCGCGGATCTCGCTCGAGATCCCCGCCCGCATCGCGCCCTCGCTCCGGATCCGCCGCACGAGCGAGCGCGTGTCGAGGCCGTGCAGCCCCAGGACTCCGTTCTCGTCGAGGTACTCCGCCAGGCTCTTCTCGCCGTCGGATCCGCTCCAGCGGTCCGGAAAGTCGCGCGCGAGGAAGCCCGACACGTGGACCCGGTCCGACTCCGCCTCGTCGGAGCGGATGCCGTAATTCCCCACGTGCGCGGCGGTCATGACGACGATCTGCCCGGAGTACGAGGGGTCGGTCAGGATCTCCTGGTAGCCGCTCATCGCGGTGTTGAAGACGATCTCCCCGAAGGACGTTCCGGGCCGCCCGATGGCGTCGCCCTCGTACGCGGTGCCGTCCTCGAGGACCAGGATCCCCTTCAAACCGTCCGTCCCACCACCGGCGCGAGTCGGGACAGCTGGCGCACCAGCTCCTCGAACATCTCGGGCAGGATCGCCTGCGGCCCGTCCGAGAGCGCGCGGTCGGGCTCGTTGTGCACCTCGATGAGCAGGCCGTCCGCGCCGACCGCGACCGCCGCCCGCGACAGCGGCAGCACCTTCGAGCGCTTGCCGGTGCCGTGCGAGGGGTCGACCAGGATCGGCAGGTGCGAGATCCGCTGGACGTACGGCACGGCCGAGAGGTCGAGCGTGTTGCGCGTGTGGTCCGCGAAGGTGCGCACGCCGCGCTCGCAGAGCATCACCTGGTAGTTTCCCTCGGAGAGCAGGTACTCGGCCGACAGCAGCAGCTCCTCGATCGTCGCGGACATGCCGCGCTTCAAGAGCACCGGCTTGCGAATCCGGCCGAGCCGCTTCAGGAGCGAGAAGTTCTGCATGTTGCGGGCGCCGACCTGCAGGCAGTCGGCGTGCTCGGCCACGAGGTCCACGGTATCGGTGTCGAGGACCTCCGTCACGATCGGGAGGCCCGTCTCGCGGCGGACGAGCGAGAGGATCCGCAGCCCCTCCTCGCCCAGGCCCTGGAACGAATACGGCGACGTGCGCGGCTTGAAGGCGCCGCCCCGATACAGCGTCCCGCCCGCGGCGCGCACGCGCCTGCCGATCTCGACGGCCTGCTCCTCGGACTCGACCGCGCACGGACCGCCGACGATCACGATGCGCTCGCCGCCCACGTCCACGTCCCCCACGGAGACGACCGTGTTCTCGCGCTTGGCCTCGCGCGAGACGAGCTTGTACGGCGCCGAGACCGGGATGACCTCGAGGACGCCGGGCAGGTTCTCGAAGGCGCCCGGATCGACGCTGCCCCGGTTGCCGGTGATGCCGATCGCCGTCCGCTGCGCGCCCGGGATGGGATGGGCCTGGAGCCCGTGGCTCTGGACGGCCTCGACGACGCGGCGGATGTCCTCCGCCGTGGCCACCGAGTCCATCACGATCAGCATGCGGGTGCTAAAATATGGGCGACAACCGGCCCTGTCAAACCGTTTCGGGAATCGGGTCCAGGAGGCCCGACGCAGTGAAAAACAGGATCCTGCTGGCGCTTCTTTCGACGTTTCTGCTCTGCTCGGCCGCCTCGGCCTACGTCATCAAGCTCAAGGACGGGTCTCTGATCTTCGCCAAGATGAAGTACACGGTGAAGGGCGACCGCGCGATCATCACCCTCGAGAACGGCACGGTCACCGCGATGAAGCTCGACCAGATCGACGTCGAGGGCTCCGACAAGTACAACGCCGAGAACTTCGGCAACGTCGTCGCGATCGACACGCCCGACGGCCGCAAGCCCACTCCCGTGCCGTCCACGACGGGCGCGGCGGTTCCCCGCCTCCAGGACTACATCAAGGACAAGCATCCCCGCATGGGCCTTCCGGCGGCGGGAGACAAGACGGCGGGGGCCGACGGCAGCGGTCCGTCGTTCCAGCCGGTCGACGCCAACCTGCAGACGGCCTTCAGCAAGATCTTCGACGGAGCCGGGATCACGCAGTATCGGCTGACCAATTTCCGCGGCAAGACGGGCCTGCTCGTCACCGCGAACACCGAGGAACAGGTTTTCAACGCGCTGTCGGCGGCGGCGCGGGCGCTGTCGGACCCCGCGAGCCGGGGCGTCCCGACGACGATCAAGATCGTGCTGACGACCTCCTCGGGCGAGGTGGCGGGTACTCTGGACATGTCGCCGGAGCAGGCGCGCCAGCTCGTCAACGGCCAGATCTCGGCCGCGGACTACTTCGTCAGGAACGTCGAGCTGTAGGGCGGCCCTTGCGGCCGCCCGCGGGCGGGGGCGAGCCCCGCCCCTACGACTCTCCCTCGATGTCCGGAACCGGCGTCAGGTAGTAGCGCGCATCCTCGCCGACCGTCCGCTTGAAGCGGTCCGCGAAGGAGACGAAGTCGCCCGCGGTCTCGTCGAGGAAGATCCGTTCGACGCGGTGCAGCGGGAAGAACACCGTCGCGGGCAGGACCGTGACCGTCTCCCTCCGCGCGATCTCGTGGAGCCAGCCCTCGAACCCCTCGAGCGAGAGCCCGCGCACCGTGATCCCCGAGCCGTCGCGGTCCCGGAGGAGTCCCCAGAACTTCTCCCGGGGATTGACCAGCTGGATCAGGACGTAGTCTCCGACCTTCATTCCGTCACCGCCTTTCCGAGAGCTCGATCAGGACGCCGTGCCCGGCCTCGGGATGCAGAAACGCGACCCGCTTCCCGTCGGCGCCCTCGACCGGCTGGGAGTGGATCAGACGGAACCCGCGCCGGGAGAGGTCCGCGAGCGCGGCCTCGAGGTCCTCGACGGCGAAGCAGACGTGGTGGATGCCCTCGCCGCGCTTCGCCAGGAACTTCGCGATCGGCGAGTCCTCCGCGGCCGGCTCGAGCAGCTCGATGCGGCTCTCGCCGACCGGCAGGAACGCGGCCGTGACCTTCTGCGAGGGGACGAGCTCCCGCTTCGTCTCGGCGAGGCCGAGCGCGCGGTAGACGTCGAGGGCCGCGTCGATCGAGGCGACGGCGACGCCGAGGTGATCGAGCTTGTAGGGAGGCGACGTCCTACGCTCCGCGCCGGCGCCTTTCGACGCCTGGGTCCTGCGCTCCGCGCCGGCGCCCTTCGGCGCCTGGGTCCTGCGCTTCGCGCCGCCGTCCCGCGGCGGCTTCGCGCTCACGACACCCGCTCCCGCTCGCCGGGCGCTCCCACGACGGCGACGTAGAGCCGCTCCGCCGCCGAGTAGGGATCCTCGTGCCGCCCCAGGACCGACTGGACGGCCTCCTCGAGCCCGTCGGGCGCGAGCGCCCTCGCCTCGACGGCGCGGCGGAAGCGGTCCGACAGCAGCGACAGGAGCCGGGTCCGGGCGCGCAGCATGCGGCGCGCCGGTCCGTCCCCGGACTCGCGCAGGTACTCGCCGTGGCGCTCGAGCGCCGCGACCGCGTCGGCGACGCCGCCGCCCGACGGCGCCGAGGTCTTCACGATCGGAGGCCGCCAGGCCTTCGGCTCCGACACGTCCAGCATCATCGAGAGCTCCGCCACGGCGCGGTCGGCGCCCTCGCGGTCCGCCTTGTTGACGATGAACACGTCGGCGATCTCGAGGATCCCCGCCTTGATCGCCTGGATGTCGTCGCCCTGCCCCGGCACCAGGACGACGGCGATCGTGTCGGCGGCCCGTACGATGTCGACCTCGTCCTGGCCCACCCCGACGGTCTCGACGAGGATGACCTCGAAGCCGGCGGCGTCCAGCACGTCGACCGCGTCGGAGGTCGCCCGGGCGAGGCCGCCCAGCGCGCCGCGGGTCGCCATCGAACGGATGAAGATGCCCGGATCGGTGTAGATCTCGGACATCCGGATGCGATCTCCCAGGATCGCACCGCCCGTGAAGGGCGAGGACGGATCGACCGCCACAATGCCGACCCGGACGCCGCGCTTGCGGTAGGCCTGGGCGAGCCGCTGCACCAGCGTGGACTTCCCCGCGCCGGGCGGCCCGGTGATTCCGAGGATGCGCGCGCGGCCGGTCCTCGCGAAGAGGAGACGGAGGATGTCGGGCACCGCCCCGGAGTCGCGCTCGACCTCGGAGATCGCGCGGCCGATCGGGCGCGGCTGGCCCGCGAGGACGCCACGGGCGAGCTCGGCTGTGGCTGCAGCGGCCGAAGCGGCCCCGCCCGCGGCGGCGGTCATGAGGCGCTCGAGAGCAGCTGCCTGGCGATCACGAGCCGCTGGACCTCGCTCGTGCCCTCGCCGATCGTGCAGAGCTTCGAGTCGCGGAAGTACTTCTCGACCGGGAAGTCCTTCGTGAACCCGTACCCGCCGTGGATCTGGACCGCACGCTCGCTGACCCGCACGGCGACCTCCGACGCGAACAGCTTGGCCTGGGCCGAGAGCTTCGTCACGGCCTGACCCGTCGCATCGCGCGCCGCCGCCGCGCGCTCCGTCAGGAGCCGCGCCGCGTCGATCTCGGTCGCCATGTCCGCCAGGTAGAACTGGATCGCCTGGAAGTCCGCGATGGGCCGGCCGAACTGGCGCCGCTCCCGGGCGTACTTCAGGGACGCCTCGTACGCGCCGCGCGCGAGGCCGACGGAGAGGGCCGCGATCCCGATCCTCCCGCCGTCCAGGATCTTCATCGAGTCGAGCCAGCCGGAGCCCTCCGCGCCGAGGATGTTGGCGGCCGGTATCCGGCAGTCCTCCATCACGAGCGTGCAGGTTTCCGACGACCGCATGCCGAGCTTGTTCTCCTTCTTCCCGACGCGGATGCCCGGGTTGTCGCATTCCACGATGAAGGCGGAGATGCCCTTGGTCTTCCGGCTCTTGTCCGTCACGGCCATCAGCACGGCGACGCCCGCGACGCTCGCGTTGGTGATGAAGTTCTTCGAGCCGTTCAGGACCCACGCATCGCCGTCGCGGACCGCGGTGGTCTTCGTCCCGCCGGAGTCCGAGCCGGCCTCGGCCTCGGTCAGCCCCCAGGCCGCGATCCACTCGCCGGAGGTCAGCTTCGGCATGTAGCGCTGCCTCTGCGCCTCGCTGCCGAACTGGAAGATGTGGTAGCTGCCCAGGCTGTGGTGCGCGGCGAGCGACAGCGCCACCGAGGGGTCGACGGCCGAGACCTCCTCGATGATCGCCTGGTAGTCCATGGCCGAGAGGCCGGCGCCGCCGTACGTCTCCGGGAACATCGCGCCGAGCAGGCCGAGCTCGCCGAGCTTGTTGAACAGCTCGCGCGGGAACTCCTGCGCCTCGTCCCACCGCAGCACGTTCGGACGGATCTCGGCGTCGCAGAATTCGCGCACGGTCCGGAGGATCGCCTCGCGTTCGGCGCTGACGGCAGTGCTCATGAAGACATTTTATCGCGTGGACGGAGCCACCGCCGCGACGCTCGACGCCGGCACGATGTCGATCCCCGTGTAGTAGTGCCGGAGGATCCGGTCGTAGGTCTCCCCCGCCAGCGCCATCCCGAAGGCGCCGTTCTGACAGAGGCCGACGCCGTGCCCCCAGCCCCGCCCGAGGAAGACGAACTCGGCCTCGCCGCCCGGCCCCTCGACGCGCGAGACCGTGAAGAGCATCTCGGGCATCTCCACGGCCTGGCGCAGGTCGAAGCGCTTGAACGTGGCCTCGGCCAGGTCCGTCTTCACACGCATCTCCACGGCGCGGCCCGAGGGGCTGCGCTTCGTCACCGTCACCTCGCGGACCTCGTTGCCGGCGACGCGGCCGGCCATCCGGCGCGCCAGCTCCTTGGCGCTCACGCGGCGCACCCACTCCGTCCACGCGGAGTCGCGCTCGTAGCTGGGGCCGTCGGCGTCGGTCTCGACCCAGAGGCCCAGCATGCGTCCGGACCCGTCCTTCCACCAGCGGAGGCGGTCGCCCGCGCGCAGCGTCAGCGTCCCGGCCGGGAGGAAGCGGTCCGCCACGCGGCGCGCCAGCGGGATCTCGGGATCGACGGGCAGCCCCTGGCGGCCCTCCGTCGTCTTGACCCAGAGGTTCGAGCCCTCGCGCGAGAGGAAGCGCCCGCTGCCCTCCGTGACGCCGGACAGGCGCAGCGCGATCGAGAAGAGGAGCCCCGCATACTCCTCCTCGCCGAGATCGCGGTCGGGAGGCGGGAGCGTCTCGGCCGCCGTGAAGTGGAATCGCCACAGGAACTCGTAGGCGTCGCGCGCGGGACCCGCGAGGCGGCCCGCCGCGGAGGGCGACTCCCCGTAGTAGCTCTCGTCCCGCTCCGTCAGGTGGAGCTCCTGCGAGGGCGTCAGCCCGAAGGCCGCGACGAGAGACGGGTACACCGCGGCCGGTGTGAGCTTCGACGGCGGCGAGCCCCGGCGCTCGACGCCCGCCCAGCCCTGCGCGGTCTCGAGGCTCGCGCCCCGCACCGCAGCTCGCCGCGGAATGTGCCGGCGCAGCACGTAGCCGCGCCACTGGAGCGCGGTGCGCGCGCCGGCCCCATCCCGCGGGACGTTCGCGCCCTCGACGTCCGACGCCGCGAGCTCGCCGCACGAGACGCTCACGAGGTACGGGACGGGCCCGCCCGAGAACACGTTCTCCACGTTCTCGGTCACGCCGCCGCACGTGGAGACGAAGAGCGCGTCCGCGATCTGGCCCTGGTAGGCGAGGACCAGCCCGCGCGTGCCGTCGACGGCCGCGGACGACAGCGGGTCCTCGACCGGAACGCCGCCGTAGACCTGGCACTTGGGCGTGGCGCAGATGTCGTAGCCCTCCGCCTCGAACTGGCCGCGGTGGGCGAGTGCGTAGGTCCGCGCCGCGACCGCCTGCGCCTTCAGCGACTCGATCGCGTCGAAACGCTTGGGGCCCATCTCGGAGGGGACGACGCCGTAGAGGTAGTCCTCGAGGTCGACGCGGTTGACGACGTTGAGCGTCCCCCGCGCGTTGACGAGCGCACGGAGGCTGCCGCGGTAAGGAATGCCATCCCACGCGACGCGCGCGTCGGGCGCCGGCGGATAGAAGTCGACGGGAGAGGCGAGCTCCATCCGGATGTTCGCCCCGCCGGCCACGAGCAGGCGCGTGGGCGCGGCCGCCGAGGGCCGGGGCGCGCCGGGCACGACGAAGCCGTCCTGGCCCGAGGCCTTGAGGCGCTCGAGCGCGGCGTCGGCGTCCGCGCGCGAGGCGAACGTTCCGAGCAAGACGCGGTAGACGCCTCGGTCCGCCGAGAAGGCGACCTGAGCCGCGAGCTGGTTCGCCGCTCCGAGTCGGTCCGCGAGCTTGCGCGCCGGCTCCTCCTGGGAGAAAGCGCCGGCCTGGATCTGGAACGATGCGGACGCGTCGGGACTTCCGCCGGCCGCCCCGGCGGCGGCGCCGCTGGGGGCCCCCGAAGAAGCCACGCGCACCGAGAGCGGGCCCTGGACGAGCTCGGCATGATCTCCCGAGGCGACGATCCACATCGTCCCGGCCGTGCCGAGGGTGACCTCCGTCAGGTCGCTCTTCAACCCCACGCGGAAGACCGTGCCGGAGGGCGCGGGGATCGACGGCGGCGCGACCTGCAGCGCGGGAACCGGAACGGGCGCCTTCTCGGCGGACGGGAGCGGAGCGGGCTGCTGGGGAGCGTGCGTGGCGCAGGCGACCGCCAGGAGCAGGAGAAGGACGGAGGAGAGAGCGACGCGACGCCGAAGATTTCGCCTGGCGAGATCCGAGATCCCGGATCGAGAATCCAGAATCAAAACCGCGACCGGATCCGCGTGCCCAGAACGTCCTTTCGAAAGTCGTTCCCGCGAAGCGGCACCATCAGGCACATTTCGTAGAGCCGGCTCCGCAGCCGGTAGCCGATGCGGTCCTCGAGCCGGTCCCGCTCGCCCGAGCCCGGCTCCGGCTCGTCCTCGAAGTTGGAGGTCGCGACCGTCAGCTTCTTGCGGTTGTAGCGCGTGTTGAGCAGGCTGTAGAGCACGTCGAGCACCCACGCGTGCGGCTTCGAGGCGCCGAGCTCGTCGATGACGAGCAGCTCGGTCTCCGCGTAGGGGGTCAGGACCGACTCCTTCGACATGTCGGCGTCGGGACGGAACGAGGTCTGGATCTTCATCAGGAGATCCGAGAAGTCGACGTAGAGGCCCGTGACGCCCTTCGTCTTCACGAGCTCCGAGAGGATCGCGCACGCGAGGTGCGTCTTGCCGCGGCCGGAGGCTCCGACGAGCAGCAGGCCGGCCTCCACCGCCGGGTACGTGTCCACGAACTCGCGCGCGGCGCTCCGGGCCTTCGTCAGGCTGACGTGGTTGTCCGAGAAGTTCTCGAGCGTGCAGTCGCGGTAGCGCTGCGGGATCCCAGCCGCGTCGAGCCGGGCGCGGGCGATCGTGGCGCCGCGGCAGATGCACGGGTGCGCCTGCTTGCGGCCGTCCGCGGACTCGACGACCCAGCCCATGCCGCCGCAGAGCCGGCAGGTCTCGTTTCCATGCGCCTCGCCCTGGATCTCCATGGCCGCGCTCAGTTCTCCGGCAGGCCGGCCTCGATGAGGATGCGCCGGCGCCGGGGGCCCTCGAGGTAGCGTTTCAGGTCGGCCAGGCTCGCCTCCCAGGCCGGGGCGACCTCGCCCTGGTACTTCGCGTAGGCCGGGCCGCCGTCCGGGACCTCCTGCTCGACGGTCACGACGCAGCCCTCGTCGTCTTCCGCGATCGTCAGCTCGAGGCGGATCCCCGAGAGGGCCTCGCCCTCGCGCGGCTCGTAGGAGATGTCGCCCACGACGAGCCGACGGCCGCGCTCGAACTCCTCGATCTTGCCGAGGACCGTCGCCTCGGTCACGCCGCGCCGGTCCGTGAATCCGACCGCCCAGTTGCCGCCGGGCCGCAGGCCGACCAGTGCGCCCTCGCAGAGCCACGAGAGCAGGTCGGAGACGCGGGTGAACGCGTCGAACGCGTCCGCGGCGCTGGCGTGAACGGAGACCGAGCGGGTCACGGCGACGCTCATCGGCCCCATTCTAGTCCGCGCCCCGGCCGAGACGACGGCTTTCCTATAATCGCGCACCATGCTCGAGACGATTCGAACGAGACTCGCGGATGCGGTTCGCGAAGCCGTGCGGCAGAGGTTCGGCGCCGAGGTGGAGCGCGTGGCGCTGGAGCGTCCTCCGAAGGCGGCGCTTGGCGACCTCGCGTCGCCCGTCGCGTTCGATCTGGCGAAGACGCTCAAGAAGGCGCCGCGCGCGATCGCGGCCGATCTGGCGCCCGCCGTGGCGCTCCCCGCCGGCGTGCGCGAGGCGAGGGTCGAGGGCGCCGGCTACCTGAACTTCTTCCTGGATCGCGGGCGGTTCGTCCGCGGGCTGCTCGACGCGGCACCGACACCCTCTCCGCGACCCGGCAAGGTCATCGTCGAGCACACCAACATCAACCCGAACAAGGCCGCGCACATCGGCCATCTCCGCAACGCGGTCCTGGGCGACGTGCTCGTGCGGACGCTGCGGCACCTGGGCGACGCCGTGGAGGTCCAGAACTACCTCGACGACACGGGGGTCCAGGTGGCCGACGTCGTGGCCGGACTGATCCACCTGAAGGGCGTGCGCACGGTCGACGCGGTGCGAACGGCCGTGGCCGAGCGCCGGCTCCCGGGGGGCGAGGCCAACCCCAAGGGATTCGCCTACCTGTGCTGGGACGTCTACGCGGAGGTCGGACGCACGTACGCGTCCGACCCGTCCTCGAAATCCTGGCGCGAGGAGGTCCTCCACGCGATCGAGGCCGGCGAGAACGAGACGGCGCGCGTCGCGGCCGCGGTCGTCGAGGCCGTCGTCTCCTCGCACGTCGCGACGATGGGGCGGCTCGGGATCGCCTACGACGTGCTGCCGCGCGAGAGCGACATCCTCTACAAGCAATTCTGGGCCACGGCCTTCGATCTCCTGAAGAAGGCCGGCGCGATCCACCGGGAGACCGAGGGCAAGCACGCCGGCTGCTGGGTCCTGCCGCTCTGGGAGTCCGAGGAGTTCGCCGGCATGGAGGAGCCCGACAAGATCCTCGTCCGCTCCAACGGAACCGTGACGTACACCGGCAAGGACATCGCCTACCAGCTCTGGAAGTTCGGGCTCCTCCCGATCGACTTCGACTACGTGCCGTTCCGGATCGACTGGGCAGTCGGCTCGGTTCCCGCGAACGAGATCCCCGCGGCCGTGCGGGCGCACCCGGTGTGGCGGACCGCCCACACCGGCGGATCCGCGGGCGCTCCCCGCTTCGGCCACGGGACGCGGGTCATCAACGTGATCGACGTCCGCCAGTCGTACCTGCAGAAGGTGGTCAAGGAGGGCCTGCGGACGCTGGGGTATCCGAGCGAGGCGGACCGCTCGACGCACTTCTCCTACGAGATCGTCGCGCTCTCGCCAAAGGCGGCGCGGGAGCTCGCGGAGCGCTTCGGCGAGGAGTACCGGCTCTCCCCCGAGGACGAGAAGAAGCCGTACGTGGAGATGTCCGGCCGGAAGGGTCTCGGCGTCAAGGCGGACGATCTCGTCGAGCTGCTGCTCGAGCGCTCGCGCAAGGAGGTCGAGAGCCGGCGCGGAGAGGCCGAGGGCGAGGGCGCGGCGGCGTCGGCCGAGGGGGACGCGCGGGCGATCGCGATCGGGGCGCTGCGGTACTTCCTGCTCAAGGTCGGCCGCACCAAGGTCATCGCCTTCGACTTCGACGAGGCGCTCAACTTCGAGGGCGACACGGGCCCGTACCTCCAGTACTCCCTGGTCCGCGCCGGAAACATCTTCCGGAAGCTGCGGGAGAAGGGCATCGCGCACGAGATCGATCCGGAGGCGCTCGAGGGCGGCGAGTGGACCGACGACCTCTGGACGATCGCGCTCGACGCGGCGTCCATCCCCGACGCGGCGGAGCGCTCGGTCGAGGCGCTCGAGCCCGCGACGCTGGCGCGGCACGCGTTCGGCCTGGCGCAGTCGTTCAACCACTTCTACCACCGGCAGCCGATCCTCCAGGAACCCGACGCCGCGGTCCGGAACCGGCGCGTGGCCATCGCGCGTATTTTCGAGAGGGAGATGGCACGGCTACTGGAGTTGTTGGGGATACCGCAGCCGGGGAGAATGTGAGGGAGGAATCGTGAGTTATGAGTTATGAGTTTTGAGTTGTGAGTCGTCGTATCGATCGATGAGCCGGCTCACAACTCACAACTCACAACTCACAACTCACCACCTTCCGAAGGAGCCACCGATGGAAAAGGTCAACCTAAGTCAGAAGTTCGGCCTCTTCTCGGAACACTGGCAACCCAAGATCGTCGGGACCGTCAACGACACGCTGGTCAAGCTCGTGAAGTTCCAGGGCGACTTCGTCTGGCACCACCACGAGCGGGAGGACGAGCTCTTCCTGGTGGTCCGGGGAAGGATGCGGATGGGGCTGCGCAGCGGCGACATCGAGCTCTCCGAGGGCGAGTTCTTCGTGGTTCCGAAGGGCGTCGAGCACAAACCCTTCGCGCCCGAAGAGTGCTGGGTCGTTCTGATCGAGCCCGCGACGACGCTGAACACCGGCAACGTCGTCAACGAGCGCACGGTCCCGGAGCTCGAACAGCTGTAATGGCCACCCTCGCCGAGCGGCTCCCGGAGAACGCGCCCGGCCTCTTCTACGTGGATCGCTCGTGCATCGACTGCGATACCTGCCGCCGCGTCGCGCCCGAGGTGTTCGCGGAGGGCGAGGGCCACTCGTTCGTGGCGAGCCAGCCCGAGACGCCCGAGGGTCGCCGCCGCGCCCTCATGGCCCTGGTCGCGTGCCCGACGGCCTCGATCGGCACGGCCTCACGGACCGACGCCACGCCCGGAGTCCGCGCGTATCCCGAGCGGATCGAGGAGAACGTCTCGTTCTGCGGGTTCACCGCCGAGAGCTCCTTCGGCGCCTGGAGCTATTTCATCGAGCGGCCGGCTGGGGGCTCCGAGGAGCGCCGCTTCGCCAACGTCCTGGTCGACTCGCCTCGGGCCGCGGGGCCGCTCCTGCGCGCGCTCGAGGAGCGGGGCGGCGTCGCGACGCTCTTCCTGACGCACCGCGACGACGTCGCGGACCACGCGGCGCTGCACCGGCGGTTCGGCTGCGAGCGCATCCTGCACGCCGACGACGTCACCGCGCGCACGCGGGATGTCGAGCGGAAGCTGACGGGCCAGGAGCCGACGCGTCTCGCCGACGACCTCCTCGCGATCCCGACTCCCGGCCACACCCGCGGCCACGCCGTGCTCCTCTACCGCGACAAGTTCCTGTTCACGGGCGACCACGTCGCGTGGTCCGCGCGGCGCGGGCACCTCGTCGCCTTCCGCGATGCCAACTGGTATTCCTGGCCCCACACGATTCGCTCGATGGAGAGGCTCCTCGATTTCCGCTTCGAGTGGGTGCTGCCGGGGCACGGAGGGTGGTACCACGCCGAATCGCCCGCGGCCATGCGCCGCGAGCTCGAGAAGTGCGTGGCCTGGATGAAGGAGCGCTAGGCCCGTCATTCCGACCGCGACGAGGGGTCTCGGAATCCCCTTCTCGGCTACGAGAGGGATCCCTCGGGCCCAGGCCCTCGGGATGACAGGATCTCCAGTCCCTGGTTCTCCACCGCCACGGACAGGATCCGGCCCTCCGGGAGACGCCCGAGCGCCTCGCGGACGGCCCCCGACCGCTCCGGCGGCGACAGGAAGACGACACAGCCGCCGCCCCCGGCGCCGCACGCCTTCCCTCCCCATGCCCCCGCCGCGGCCGCCGCCCCGATGGCGCGCTCGATCGCGGGCGAGGAAACCACGGGCGCGAGCCTCCGCCGCGCGTCCCATTCCTCGGCGAGAGCCTTTCCCATCGCCTCGAAGTCGCCCCCCTCCGCCGCCTCGGCCATGGAGCGCGCGGCGGCGCGCACCCGGTCGAGCGCCTCCGCGACCCGGCGGTCTCCCTCGAGCCGGGCGCGGTAGATCTCCCAGTTGTTCATTCCGGAGGCGTGGGCGGCGCCGGTGTCGAAGACGGTCAGGTGCTTGAGCCACGCCCTCGCGTCGGCATCGCGACGCTGGACGTGGGTGCGGCCGGGCTCGAAGAGGAGCCGGTGCAGTCCGCCGGTCAGCGGCGGGTAGTAGTCCTGGACGCCGGCCGGCTTCCCGAGGACGCGCGTCTCGACGTCCCGCACGAGGTCCACCCGCCCGGGGCCCTCGAAGGGCATCTGCACGCTCGCCGCGAGCCCGGCGGCCATCGCGACCGTCATGGCCGAGGAGCCTCCGAGCCCCGAGCCGAACGGCACCTCCGAGGACAGCTCGATCTCCTGAGGCTCGTGGATGTCGAGCGCCTCGAGGAGCGCCCCGGCCAGGGCGCCCCGCGGGTCCGACAGGAGCTCCCCTGCCTGTCCGACGCGCCGTTCGTAGCCGAGGTCCGGCACCGTCACGCGAAAGCCGGTCGCCCCGCGCCGCACCCGGCAGCGCGCGCGCAGACCGATCGCGAGGTTGACCGTGACCGAGCCGGGATGGAGAACGTGAAGAGGCCAGAGGTCGAGGGTGCCGCCCGCGAGGTCCACCCGCGCGGGGGCGCTCGCCTCGATCCAATCAGTCATTGAGAGGATTTTACGGGAGAGGACCCGACAGCGACTTCCCCTCTTCTGTCGGTTGGCCCGCGCAGCGGGCCGCTAGGACTCCGAGTCCCTAGTAGCCGACCCGGCTCGCGCGGAGGAAACCCGACTCGGGGAACGCGACGCCCTCTACGGTGACCGCCTGGCCGACGGAGGCCTGCGCCAGCGCCGAGTCCGACGTCATCATCCGGAAGGTCTCGCCGTTGTCGGCGCAGAAGCCGAGCTCGTGGACGCGCTCGTCGAGCGGGCAGACGCCGCCGCCGTGACGGGCCTCACACTGGAGGCAGACGAAGGTTCCGGTCATCTGCCGGGAGACCGGGACGATCGGCGGTACGGCGACCGCGACCGGGCCCGCGAGCGACAGCGCCGCCGAACGGGGAGAGGCCTGGTCGGCGACGAGCGGAAGGAGCAGCAGCAGGATCGACGCGGCCAGCCCGAGCGGCGCGTAGCGCGGCTTCGGGGGCAGGGCGTAGACGCCCGAGTTCAGCTTCTCCCGAAGGCCGATCGGCGCGGGAGCGCGGTCCAGCCGCGACTGCAGGAGCTCGACCACATTGCGAGCGGAACGGCTCCGGGCGGCGCAGGAGGGGCAGCTGGCCAGGTGACGCTGGAGCGACTCGCCCTCGTTGCGGGGCAAATCGCGGTCCATGTAGGCGTAGACGAGAAATCGCGCTCTGGTGCAGTCCATCGGGCCGCAGGGAAGAACCAACCGGCCCCCGGCCTTATTCCGTCCTCCCTTGCGGGGGGATCGTCCCGGCGGGCTGGCCCCTCCGCCCGGCCCCCCGTTGAGCCGGGGCCGGGAGGGGCTACCTCGGCGTCAGGCCGGCTGCGGTCTGGGCCGGGTCCGCATCTTCGTCGGCTCGGCGCCACGGATGTAGCCGTTCTTGCGGGCGTACTTCAGGAGGGCCTTCTCCAGGAGCTTGCGGCCCCGGTAGAGCCTGGACATGACGGTCCCGACCGGGCAGTCCAGGATCTCGGCGATCTCCTTGTAGGAGAAGTCCTCGAGGTCCGCCAGGATCACGACCATCCGGTAGTCGTACGGCAGCGATTCGAGCGCCTTCTTGACGTCGTCGTCGAGTACGCCGGAGAAGAACTCCGACTCCGGATCGGCCGGCTGCTCGGAGTTGTCGCGCCGCACGATCCGCTCGAAGGAGTCCTCGATCTCGGCGAAATCGACGCTGCGCGGCTCGAGCTTGCGCTTGCGGTAGTTGTTGATGAACGTGTTCTTGAGGATCTTGAAGAGCCAGGCCTTCAGGTTCGTGCCTTCCTCGAACTTGTCGTAGTACTTGTAGGCCTTGAAGAAGGTCTCCTGGACCAGATCCTCGGCGTCCTCGGCCGAACGAGTCATCCGGTAGGCGGTGTTGTAGAGGGAGTCCACGAAGGGCATGACCTGGGAGTTGAAATCCCAGGAGGTCACGTTGCCTCCGTCGCTGGGAGCGGACACGCTTGCTTTCTCCATGAATTCCCTATTTCGCAAGTTTCTTGCCCACTCCTTCCATTTTTAATCTGAACCCCACCCGCCGAACTAACCTCTGTCGCTTCTACGGACTAGAGGTCCCACCCGTTGGCTTTTTCTCTACCTGGGAATACGCGGCGGAGGGCCTGGAGGTTTCCGGAAGGGGTCAGATTGTCGCCCAGGGAGGACAAACCGGGCCCCGGCAGCCCTTGGAAGGCTCCCGGAGCCCGGAAATCGACTACCTGCCGTAGATGAGGAAGCAGATCAGCAGCGCGTAGAGCACCAGGGACTCGATCAGGACGAGTCCGAGCAGGGTCATGCCGCGGATGTCCTTGGCCGCTCCGGGATTGCGCGACATGGCCTCCGCGGCCGCCGAGGTCGCCCGTCCCTGAGCCGTCGCGCCGGCCGCCGCTCCTACTCCGAGGAGGAAGGCCGCCCCGATCACGCCCCACTTCACGCCGCCGCCTCCGGCCGCCGCGCCGCCCGCGTCCTGCGCGAACGCCGGCATCGCGAGGACCAATGCCAGTGCACACAAGATCACCGTCTTCTTCAGCATCCGAGCTTTCTCCTTCTGTTCACGCCGTCCGGCGCGATGGTTGGCGAACGCTATCACGACTCGTGGCCGATTAGTGCGCCTCGTGTTCGACGGCCGTGGCGATGTAGACCGCCGACAGCAGCGCGAACACGTACGCCTGCAGAAACGCGGTGAAGATCCCGAGAGCCATCATCGGCCAGGGCACGATCACGGGAACGAGGCTCGCGAAGACCCCGGTCGTCGTGTGCTCGCCGAAGATGTTCATGAAGAGCCGCAGGGAGAGCGAGAGGATCCGGGCGAAGGTGCCGATGATCTCGATCACGAAAAAGAGCGGAGCGATGAGGAGCATCGGCCCCATGAAGTGCTTCAAGTACCCGCCGACGCCGTGCTCGCGGACGCCCTGCACGTTGAAGTACACGAACGAGATCACCGCGAGCGCGACGGTCGTCGAGAGCGAGCCCGTGGGCGGCTGCAGGAAGTAGAACTGCCCGAACAGGTTGCCCATCGCGATGAACACGAACAGCGCCCCGATCATCGGCAGGTAGGCCGGGATCGCGCTCTCCCCCACGGTCTCGCCGACGAGGCCGCGAAGGAACGACACCAGCATCTCGAGGAAGTTCTGGGTCCCGCCGGGAGACCTGCGGACGAACCGCTTGGCGGCCAGGGGGAAAAGGATCGCGATCAGGAGCGTCAGCAGGATCGCCATGATGGCGGCGTCCGGGATCCAGGCCTCCTTCCCGTCCGGGAAGAGGAAGCTCGCCCAGCCCGGCGAGAGCCTCTCGACCGGCGGCTCGCCGAAGAGCCGGATCAACAGCGCGTTGATCGGGCCGTAGAGGATGGAGTGGTGTTCCTGCACGCGGTTCTACCTTCCTGCCCAGAGCTCCGGGATGATTGCGATCACGACCACCGAGAGCCCGATCGCGCCCGCGATCGGGTCGAAACCCGCCCACCGCCAAAGAACCAGGCCCAGGAGGACGAAGCTCCCGGCCATGACGCAAAGCAGTGGAACGAGGGTTCGCGTCCTCGACTTTTCCACCGTCGACCCGATCCGATTGATCGTTTTCTCGAGAACCAGGAAGCTGGAAATTACCACGGCCGCACAGATTGTCAAGGAAGCCCCGGCGCGCGGCGAGACGAGAAACGCCGCCAGCACGGCGAGCGCTCCGAGCGCGAACGCGCGCCGCTTGACGCGCGGGATCACGGCCGCCGTTTCGCTCGCGGTCTGGCTCATCCCGCGGTCCGGCTCACGGAGTCCGGCTCGTCCGCGACGTCAGCCGAATGAGGTGGACGAACGCGGAGACGAGGCCGAGCGCCGCGCCGATCCACGCCGGGACGAGGCCCAGATGAAGCCCCCGGCCGATCCACCTGCCGAGGAAGTAGCCCGCGGCCGGCGCCAGCAGGAACATCAGGCCGGCGGTCGTCGCCTCGGCGACCAGGGCGTAGCGGGAATTCGATCCCGGGCGTTCCATCCGCCAAGTCTACCGGGAGCGGCGAGAGGCGAGCGGCGAAGCGGAACCGGCGCTAGCGCGGAAGGACGCAGGCGCGCAGCAGCGCGATCACCGGCTGCGGCATCACTCCGATCAGGAGCGTGCCGGCGGCGCAGATCAGGACGACCGCGGTCAGGGCGTACGAGCTCTGCATCTTCGCGCCCGCCGCCTCCGAGAAGAACATGGCCGCCGCGATGCGGAAGTAGTAGAAGAGCGAGACCGCCGACATCGCCACGGCCAGAACGGCGAGCCACGCGTATCCGGCCTTCATCGCCGCCGCGAACAGGTAGTACTTGCCGATGAAGCCGGCGGTCGGCGGGATCCCGGCGAGCGAGAGCAGGAAGAGCAGCATCGCGATCGCCGCGGGCATGTGCCGCTTCGCGAGGCCCGAAAAGTCGGAGACGGACTCGCCCGCGTAGCCGGTGCTCTCGAGGAAGATCACCAGGGTGAAGGCGCCGAAGTTCATGAACGTGTACGCGAGCAGATAGATCAGGATCCCCCAGAGTCCCCACTCGGTCCGGAAGCCGAGGACCCCGAGCAGCGCGTAGCCCGCGTTGGCGATCGACGAGTACGCGAGCATCCGTTTCACGTTGGTCTGGAGGAGCGCGGCCACGTTCCCGAAGACCATGGTCGCCGCCGAGACGAGCGCGACGATCAGCCCCCAGTCCGCGTGGAACTTCGGGAAGGCGACGTAGAAGATGCGCGCGAGGATCCCGTAGGCCGCGACCTTGGGCCCCACCGAGAAGAACGCCGTCACGGGCGTCGGCGAGCCCTCGTACACGTCGGGGGTCCACACGTGGAACGGGACCGCCGCGATCTTGAAGAGGAGGCCCGCCAGGATCAGCAGGATTCCCAGCATCAGGAGGTTCGACCGATCCGTCGACGCCAGGATCTTCGCGAGCTCGGGAAGACCCATCACGCGCGTGAGCCCGTAGACGAGCGACAGCCCGTACAGCAGGACGCCGGAGGAGAACGCCCCGAGCACGAAGTACTTGAGCGCGGCCTCGGTCGACTTGACCTCGGCCTTGAAGTAGCCGGCGAGGATGTAGGACGCGAGCGCCATGAGCTCGAGCGCCACGTAGATCGAGATGAGGTTGTTCCCCGAGACCATGAAGAGCATCCCGACGCCCGCGAAGAGCAGGAGCGCGTAGTACTCGCCGCCCGGATAGGGAGCCGCGCCGACGAAGCGCACGGAGGCCAGGATCGCGAGGAGCAGCGAGAGGAGGATCAGCCCCTTGAAGAACAGCGCGAAGTTGTCCACGACGAACGCGCCGCCCAGAATCGGCGCCTCGCGGTTCGGCTGCACCGAGACGAAGACCACGAGCGCGCCCGTGATCGCGACCGAGAGGATCGCGAGGAAGCTCAGGAACTCCTCCTTCGCCTTCCCGAAGGAGACGGCGAGCGAGAGGATCAGGAGCCCGGCCGCCGTCAGGAAGATCTCCGGCGACAGGAGGATCCAGTCCGAGGGCTTCACGGCGAAGGTCATGGGGCTCCGGTGGCACCCTGAAGCGGAACCGCCGCCGGCCGCGGCGGCGCCTCGGTTTCCGTTCGTCCCGCCATCGCGGGCGCCTCGGCCGTGACGCCGCCGACGGCCTCCACGATCTTCTCGGAGGGCCGGCGGATGACCTCGAAGATCGGCCGCGGGTAGAGCCCGATCCAGAGCGCGAGGATGACGAGCGGCGCCAGCACGAGCTGCTCGCGCAGCGTCAGGTCGGGCAGGTTCGCGTTCTTCGGATTCGTGACTTCGCCGAAGAAGATCCGCTGGTACAGCCACAGCAGGTAGGCGGCGCCCAGGACGATCCCCGTCGCCGCGAAGAAGGCCCACCAGAAGCTCTTCGCGAAGGCGCCCTGGAGGATCGTGAACTCTCCGATGAACCCGTTCAGCAGCGGCAGGCCCATCGAGGAGAGCGACAGGATCAGGAAGTAGGTCGCGTAGAGCGGCATCGGCTTGGCGAGCCCTCCGTACTCCGAGATCTGGCGCGTGTGGCGGCGCTCGTAGACGACGCCCACCAGAAGGAAGAGTCCGCCCGTCGAGATGCCGTGGTTGACCATCTGGAGGACGCCGCCCTGGATGCCCGCCATGTTGAGCGCGAAGATGCCCAGCATGACGAACCCGAGGTGCGACACCGAGGAGTACGCGATCAGCCGCTTCATGTCCTTCTGGACGAGGGTGACCATCGCGCCGTACACGATGCCGACGATCGCCAGGAAGACCATCACGCCGATGACGCGGGGATTCTGGACCGCCTTCGGGAACATCGGCAGCGAGAAGCGCACGAA